>Ga0105106_10001970_pt1 | contig 14686 bp, 15 predicted proteins | sample PPLLaktember2015_5_FD_79109 | JGI IMG/M metagenome (GOLD analysis project Ga0105106, IMG submission 79109) | Freshwater sediment microbial communities from Prairie Pothole Lake near Jamestown, North Dakota, USA - PPLs Lake P8 Core (1) Depth... | ecosystem: Environmental > Aquatic > Freshwater >...
CCCGGCGAGCGGCGAATCCTGCAGCAGGATGTGCGCAGCGAGCTGAGCCTGCAGCGGCTGCGCCCACACCCAGACAAGAATCAGCCAGCCCAGCCGCAACATCAGCCATCAGCCCCGTGGAGGGAGGGTCTGGACAAAGCCGGCCCCTTCCAGAGGCCGGCCACAGACAACGCTACGTGGGACAGGGATCATGTTCATCTCGGATCCTTGGGCTGACGAGCCGGTTATCTTACCGGTAAATTCCCTGCCAAATTCATGCCGCCGGCAGGGTTTCAAGTTTAGCTGGCAGACTGGACAAGCCGCCATCGGCTTGAGGTAGGATGAATGCATTTCCATTCCAGACGACACGATCACGACATGCCGAGAAAATCTTCCGCCCTGACCAAGCTGTTCGTTTTGGACACCAACGTGCTGATGCACGATCCCACCAGCCTGTTCCGTTTCGAAGAACACGATATCTACGTGCCGATCGCCACCCTGGAAGAACTCGACATGCACAAAAAGGGCATGACCGAGGTGTCGCGCAACGCGCGCCAGGCCAGCCGCTTCATTGACGAGATCGTCAGCAAGCTCGACAGCATCGAGGAAGGCGTGCCGCTGGCAGAACATAGCCACAAGGCCGCCACCGGCAAGCTGTTTCTGCAAACCGAAGCCATCTCCGGTGACATCCCGATGAGCCTGCCGACCAGCAAGGTCGACAACCAGATTCTCGGCGTGGTCCTGTTTCTCTCGCGTCACTATCCCAAGCGTCAGGTCATCCTGGTGTCGAAAGACATCAACATGCGCATCAAGGCGCGCGCGCTCGGTCTGCCTGCCGAGGATTACTTCAACGACAAGGTACTGGAAGACACCGACCTGCTGTATGCCGGCCTGCGCGAACTGCCTGCCGATTTCTGGGACACCCACGGCAAGGGCATGGAATCCTGGCAGGCCAACGGCCAGACCTACTACCGCATCAAGGGGCCGCTGGTCTCGAGCCTGCTGCCGAACGAATTCGTCTACCAGGAAGGCCCCAACCCGCTCTACGCCAAGGTACTGAAGGTCGAAGGCAAACAGGCGGAAATGGTCACGGTGCGCGATTTCAGCCACCACAAGAACAACGTGTGGGGCATCACCGCCCGCAATCGCGAGCAGAACTTCGCACTCAACGTGCTGATGGATCCCGAGATCGATTTCGTCACCCTGCTCGGCCAGGCCGGCACCGGCAAGACCCTGCTGACGCTGGCCTCGGCCCTGGCCCAGGTGCTGGACAAGAAGATCTACACCGAAATCATCATGACCCGGGTGACCGTTCCGGTGGGCGAGGACATCGGTTTCCTGCCCGGCACCGAGGAAGAGAAGATGACGCCGTGGATGGGGGCGCTGGAGGACAACCTCGACGTGCTCAACAAGAGCGACGATGAGGCGGGCGACTGGGGGCGTGCCGCGACGCAGGATCTGATCCGCAGCCGGATCAAGGTCAAATCGTTGAATTTCATGCGCGGCCGCACCTTCCTCAACAAGTTTCTTATCATTGACGAAGCCCAGAACCTCACGCCCAAGCAGATGAAAACCCTGATCACGCGTGCAGGCCCGGGAACCAAGGTGGTGTGTCTGGGCAATATTTCGCAGATCGACACCCCCTACCTCACCGAAGGCAGTTCTGGCCTCACCTACGTGGTCGATCATTTCAAGGGCTGGCCGCACAACGGCCATGTCACGCTGCAGCGCGGCGAGCGCTCGCGTCTGGCCGATTTCGCTGCCGAGGTGCTTTGAAGCGCCGCAACCAGGGAGACGCATCATGAAGCGTTGGATCATCCTTGCAACTGGCATAGCCCTGGCCATGCCCGCCCAGGCATTCGACCTGGGTGGCATGTTGAAAGGCGTGCTGACCCCGCCCGCCAGTACACCCACTGTCAGCGGCGTCGACGCCCTCTCCAGCGCCGACATCAATGCCGCGCTGAAAGAAGCCCTGACCCAGGGCGCCGATGCCGCCGTTGCCCAGCTCGGGCAGGTTAACGGATTCTTCGGCAACCCGGCGCTGAAAATACCGTTGCCTGCCAGCCTGCAAAAAGCCGAAAAAGCCATGCGCATGTTCGGCATGGGCGCCCAAGCCGATGAACTGGTGTTGTCGATGAATCGCGCCGCCGAGGCAGCCGTGCCCGAAGCAAAGCCCTTGCTGGTCGATGCGGTGAAGAACATGACCCTGGAGGATGCCAAGGGCATTCTGACCGGCGGCAAAACATCCGCCACCGACTTCTTCCGCAAGAAAACCGAGGCCACTCTCACCGAACGCTTTGGCCCCATCGTCAAAGAAACGACCGACAAGGTTGGCCTGGCACAGCAATACAACCAGTTCGCAGGCATGGCCGCGCAGTTCAACCTGATCGACAAGAAGCAGGCCAACGTCGAACAGTACGTTACCCAGCAGACACTCGACCGGCTTTATACCCTGATCGGGGAAAAGGAAGCGGCGATTCGCGCCAACCCGCTGCAGGCGGGCAGCGACTTGCTGAAGCAGGTCTTCGGAGCGGTCAGCGGCAAGTGAAGCGCGAGGCGTGCCGGCCGTGCCTTGAACGCTTGTGGCCTGGCTGCGTTATGCTGCGGGCTGCGCAGCCACAGCCTTGCTGGATGTCATGACAACCGGAATGAAAACCCTCGGCCTGCTGGCCGGATTGCTGCTCAGCCTGTCCGCCCAGGCCTGGGAAGTCGGCGAGTTCAGGAATGGCATGACCCGCGCCGAAGTCGAACAGACCTTGAAGACCTGGAATTTCGACAAGACCCTGCCGGTCGGCAACGAAGGCCTGTTTGCCTACGACCTGCCCAACAATCCGGCCGGCCGCCGTTTCCTGTTCAGCTTCTGTAACGACAAGCTGGTCTCGTTCGACCAGGAAGTCGAACCGGCATTCCGCTCCTTTATTGTCATCGCGTCGAACTACTCCAACCTCTACGGTAACCCGCTCAAGATCATCCCTTATTCCAGCGTCGTTTCCACCGGCGAAAAAAATCTGCTGGCGATATTCTGGCGCAAGGGCTCCGACTACATGGGTGTCAAATATGCGCTGTATCCCACCAGCGAGCAGCTCTCGATGACCTGGCAGGTCAACAACAACTGCTGGCAGGCGCCGCGCTAAGTTCCATCGAACGACCCTGTCAGGGACAGCAGGTTCGACAGGTTCCAGCCCCTCCCTGCCGGGTGCGCAAAGCTTCCATCACGCCTCGACCCCAACCCGGTTGGTCTGATTTCGCTCAATCTCGGCCGACATTGGCCGTAATCCATCATGTACGCGTTGCATCGCGGGCGGCCCACCCCAACCTGGTTGGTGTTGTAGTTTCCCCCACCCTTGCTACGCTTTAAGCAACTCATTGGCCGTCGGGCCAGACCGTCTTTCGGGAGCACACATGTCATTCTTGCAAAACAAATGGAGCGAACACGAGCGGCAGGCCCAGCCAGCCCGCCGTTACGCCAATCAGCGTGAATTCGAGGCCGACTGGATCTACAGCCTGCGCCGCCGCTACCGGGTGTCGCAGGAATCACTGGCGGTGATGGCCAATGTCTCGGTCACCACGGTGCAGAACTGGGAAAACCCGCGCAGCGCCAAGGCAATCGCCGAACATAACCAGGCACGGTTGCGCGACATTGAGCGCGACCTGTGGATCAAGGCGCATGTCACCCTGCTCGACCCCTGCCCGCCCTACATCAAGGCCCTGTACGACCTGATGAGCGCCAGCAAGGACGACAGCGCGCAAGCGCTCGCCGATTATCTGGTGGCGACGATGCCGGCGGACGATGCCGGCCGCGCCCGTCTGCTGCACTGGGCCAGCCTATCCCACAGCATCAGCCAGCCCGGCTCGCCGCGCGCCCGCAGCCTGTCCGAAGCCGCGCTGGAAGCCCTGACCGGCAGCGATACCCGCTTGTCCGCTGCAATCGAAAACGAGATTCTCGGCAGCCAGTTCGATGACCTGCTCGCCCTGCCCAACGGCGCAGCCCGCCAGCGCCAGGGCACCAGCCTGATGCGCGCCTGCGAACGCCTGTTCGAGCGCGACCAACAGCCGGCCTATCTGTGGAATGCGCTGGAAGTCGCCTGCCGTGCGCCGCTGGATACCCAGGACACCTTCCGTCTGTCGCAGAAACTGGTTGAACTACAGGGTCATGCACACGTTCGACACCGGATCACAACCGAAACCAGCTTCGAAAATGCGCGGATCGTGTTTGATGACACGCAGGCCGCCCATTAATGGAGGACACGATGATGCGTAAGAATCATGCCTCCCTGACAGTCAGCCTCGCCGCTTGCGTGCTGCTGATGAGCGCTGCGAGCAGCCGGGCGAACGATGCATCCACGCCGCCGCTTCCACAACCGGTAGCTGCAGCCAGTCTGCCCGCCCCCACCGTGGCAACGCCACCCGCCCCTCTCCGGCTTGCCTGGGATCGTGTCGGCATCGCTGCCTTCGGTATCGGCGCCTGACCCGAGCTAACTTTTCTCCTGGTGTCTCCTCCTGCGCCCGATCATTCGGGCGTTTTTTTGCCTGCCTTCCTGATCAGGATCACATCGGATTCTCGCCCCAGACAATCCGTGAAACCTGGCAGGGCGCCCCCTGTCATCGGACCGACCCCGGATCACAGATCTGCCTCGGTGTTTGCGTAATTCTGCGAAAACGACGGCATGCTCCGGTAAAATGCCGCCTTGTTTCACACCGTATTGCCTTCCCCGATGGAATCCACCGCAACCGCGCCGGCCCAGACCGACGCATCGCCTTTGGCGCGCGACGTCAAAAAACGCCGCACCTTCGCGATCATCTCCCACCCTGACGCCGGCAAGACCACGCTGACCGAAAAGCTGCTGCTGTTCGGCGGCGCGATCCAGATGGCGGGTACGGTCAAGGCACGCAAGAGCGGGCGTTACGCCACCTCCGACTGGATGGAGGTCGAGCGCGAGCGCGGCATTTCGGTGGCGAGCTCGGTGATGCAGTTTTCCCACGGCGACTGCGTGTTCAACCTGCTCGATACCCCGGGCCACAAGGACTTCTCGGAAGACACCTACCGCGTACTGACCGCGGTGGACGCCGCCATCATGGTGGTCGACGCCGCCAAGGGCGTGGAAGAACAGACCATCAAGCTCTTGGAGGTATGCCGCCTGCGCGACACGCCGATCATCACCTTCATCAACAAGATGGACCGCGAGGTGCGCGAACCGCTGGAACTGCTCGACGAGATCGAATCGATCCTGAAAATCCACTGCGCGCCGGTGACCTGGCCGATCGGCATGGGCAAGCGCTTCCAGGGCGTGTACCACCTGCTCAACGACGAGATCCTGCGCTTCAAGGCCGGCGAGGAAAACGCCGACCAGCAGTTCGAATCGCTGCAGGGGCTGGGCGAAGCGGCTTTGAAGGAACGCTTCCCGCTGGAAGCCGACACCCTGCTGTCCGAAATCGAATTGGTGCGCGGCGCCGGTGCCACCTTCCATCTCGAAGACTTTCTCAAGGGCAGGCAGACGCCGGTGTTCTTCGGCTCCGGGATCAACAACTTCGGCGTGCGCGAGGTGCTGCGCGCGCTGGCGGACTGGGCACCGCCACCACAGCCGCGCGAGGCGGTCGAGCGCGTGGTCAACCCGACCGAGCCCAGGTTCACCGGCTTCGTGTTCAAGATCCAGGCCAACATGGACCCGCAGCACCGCGACCGCATCGCCTTCTTCCGCGTCTGCTCCGGCCGCTACAGCCCCAACATGAAGGTGCGCCACCGCCGCACCGGCAAGGACATGAAAATCGCCAATGCCGTGGTCTTCATGGCCAACGAGCGTACCCGCATGGAAGACGCGGTAGCCGGCGACATCATCGGCATCCACAACCACGGCCAGTTGCATATCGGCGACACCCTCACAGAAGGCGAGGCGCTGCAATACAAGGGCATCCCCTACTTCGCCCCCGAGCTGTTCAGCCGCCCGCGCCTGCGCGACCCGCTGCGTGCCAAACAGCTGAACAAGGGGCTGCTGGAACTGGGAGAGGAAGGCGCGGTGCAGGTGTTCGAGCCCTTCGTCGACAACACCTTGCTCATCGGCGCGGTCGGACAGCTGCAGTTCGAGGTCGTCGCGCACCGCCTGAAGACGGAATACGGCGTCGACGCCAGCTTCGAGAACGCCGGCATCTACACCGCACGCTGGGTCACCTGTCCGGATGCCCAGCATCTGGCCGAATTCACCAAGGCCAATTCGCTCAAGCTGGCGAAGGACGTCGACGGCAACCTGGTCTATCTGGCAGACACGCGGGTGAACCTCACGCTGGCGCAGGAACGCTGGCCCAAGGTCGCATTCCACGACACGCGGGAGCATGGGCAGGTCATGGCTTGAGTTCTCTGGGGCTTGCGAACAGGCCTTACGGCATTGCTCAACGACAGGCAACAGCCTTCAATACTGCACCACCGCAGGATCCAGGCTTCTCCAGAGATACCAGGTGGCGACCGTGCGCCAGGGGGCATGGCGATCGCCGTGCCGGCGCAGCATTCCGGGAGTGGGGCGTTCGTTGTTCAAATAATGCAGGGCGACGGCTTTCTGCAGACCGATGTCGTCGACCGGCCAGACGTCGGGGCGTCGCAAATTGAAAATCAGGAACATCTCGGCGGTCCAGCGACCGATGCCGCGCACGTCGATCAGTTCGGCAATCACGGTTTCGTCGTCCATGTGCGTCCAGCGTGCCGGCTCCACGCGGCCATCGACAAAGTGCCCGGCCAGGTCGCGCAGATACTCGGTCTTGCGGCGTGACAGGCCACAGGCGGCAAGTACATCCAGTTCCAGTTCGGTGACTCGTTCCGGGCTGACAATCTGTGCGCACGCAGCGAAACGCGCCCACACGCTGTCGGCCGCCTTGACGGAAATCTGCTGGCCGACGATGGCGCGGGCGAGGGTCTGGAAGGGATCGCCGCGATTGGCGAGCTGGGCGTCGGGATAGCGCGCGATGAGCGCAGCCATGACCGGGTCGGCGGCGGCAAGTTCTGCACAGGCCTGTTGCCAGTATGCCGGGGGGGCCAGCGTTTTCACAGCAGGATGATGTCGTACTGCTCCTGCGGATAAGTCGTTTCGACCTGCAGCGACACCGGCTTGCCGATAAAGTCGATGAGCTGGGCGAGGCTGCCGGATTCTTCATCGAGGAACAGATCGATCACGCTTTCCCCTGCAACGATACGGTATTCGCGCGCGTCGAACTGGCGCGCCTCGCGCAGGATCTCGCGCAGCACGTCGTAGCACACGGTCTGTGCCGTCTTGATCTCGCCGCGGCCGGCGCAGGTGGGGCAGGGTTCGCACAGCACGTGGGCCAGCGATTCCCGGGTGCGCTTGCGTGTCATTTCCACCAGCCCGAGCGAGGAAAAACCGCTGACGGAGGTGCGGGTGGGGTCACGCGCCAGCGCTTTCTTCAACTCGGTGAGCACCGCTTCCTGATGCTCGGCGTTATCCATGTCGATGAAATCGATGATGATGATGCCGCCGAGGTTGCGCAGGCGCAGTTGTCGCGCGATGGACTGCGCGGCTTCGAGGTTGGTCTTGAAGATGGTGTCGTCGAAGTTGCGCGCGCCGACGAAGCCGCCGGTGTTGACGTCGACCGTGGTCAGCGCCTCGGTCTGGTCGATGATGGTATAGCCGCCCGATTTCAGGTCGACGCGCCGCCCCAATGCCTTGGCGATCTCCTCCTCGACGGCATGCAGGTCGAACAGCGGTCGGTCGGCGCTGTAATGCTGCAGCTTGTCGAGCACGGCCTGGGTATAGTTCTGCGAAAACTCGGCCATGCGCTGGAAGGTTTCGCGCGAGTCGATGTAGATGCGGGTGGTCTCGCGGTTGACGAAATCCCGCAGCACCCGCAGCGAGAGATCGAGGTCCTGATACAGCAGGCACGGCACGCTGCAGTTGCCGCGTGACTGGATGCTGCTCCACAACCGCCGCAGGTACTCGATGTCGGCCTGCATCTCGGCGTCCTGTGCGGTCTCGGCCATGGTGCGCACGATGAAGCCACCGGTGGCATCGGCCGGCATCAGTTCGTGCAGCTTCTGGCGCAGGGATTCGCGCTCTTCCTCGCCTTCGATTTTCTGCGAGATGCCGATGTGCGATTCCTGCGGCAGGTACACCAGATAGCGGCCGGCGAAACTGATCTGGGTGGAAAGTCGCGCGCCCTTGCTGCCGATCGGATCCTTGATCACCTGCACCATCAGGCTTTGGCCCTCGTGCAGGATCTGCTCGATCGGTCGTTCCGGCTCGCTGCCGCGGCGCTCCTCCCAGATGTCGGCCACGTGCAGGAAAGCCGCGCGCTCCAGGCCGATGTCGATGAAGGCCGACTGCATCCCGGGCAGTACGCGCACCACCCGGCCCATGTAGATATTGCTGACCAGGCCGCGGCACTGCGCCCGCTCGATGTGCAGTTCCTGCACGGCCCCCAGGTGCAGCACGGCCACGCGGGTTTCCTGCGGGGTGACGTTGACGAGGATTTCTTCGCTCATGTTGGAATGGCCGACTCGTTCAGACAGCGAGGCCGAAGGCTCTCAATAGAATGGCAGTCTCATATAACGGCAATCCCATGATGCCGCTGTAGCTGCCCTTGATATGCTCGACAAAGGCGCCTGCACGGCCCTGGATCGCATAGCTGCCGGCCTTGCCGAGATACTCGCCCGTTTCCAGGTAGCGTGCGATGACGGCGGCGTCGAGCATGGCAAACCTGACCTGGCTGGACGACAGGCGAATTTCCAGCCTTTCCTCGTGCCGCACAGCCACTGCGGAATGCACCAGATGTTTGCGGCCGGACAGGCTTGCCAGCATGGCCTCGGCCTCGGCACGATCGGCCGGCTTGCCGAAGATGGCCTTGTCGATTTCGACGACCGTATCCGCGGCCAGAACGGGAAAACGCAGCAGGCGTCGCCCTTCCACCGCGCGCCAGCCGCTGGCCGCCTTCTCGGTCGCCATGCGCTGCGCGAAATCGCGTGCGGATTCTTTCGGGTGAGGAATCTCGATGACATCCATGCGGCCGGGCATGGCGCGCAGCGGCAGCACGTCGAAGGCAACGCCGATCTGCTTCAGCAGTTCGCGTCGCCGTGGCGATTGGGAAGCCAGATAGATGCGTTTATCGACCAGCATGGTTCAGCCCGTGTGGATTCCGCTCAGGACCCGCAAGCGTGAAACACGTCGCAGCGCCAGCAGAATTCCTGATTGTGAATGTTTCATGTCTCCTCAATCCCGATGATAGGGATGCCCCTTGATGATGCAAACGGCCCGGTACACCTGCTCGGCCAACATGACCCGTGCCAGGGCGTGCGGCAAGGTCAGTTTCGACAGCCCCAGGAGTTTGCCGGCGCGCGCCTTGACGCTGTCGTCGAGGCCATCCGCCCCGCCAATGACGAACGCCGGTGACACGCCCGCCCCCATCCAGTCCTGCAGCCATGCCGCCAGTTCACGCGTCGTCACTTGTGCGCCACGTTCGTCGAGCACGACCGGCACACAACCGGCGGGCAGCGCGGTCAGGATGCGTTCCGCTTCCAGTTGACGTGCCCGGGCACCATCCTCCCCGGCCACGCGATGCCCCGGCTTGATCTCGGTCAGCAGTAGCGGCAGATCCGGCGGCATCCGGCGCGCATAGTCTTCATACCCTGCATTGATCCAGCCGGGCATCTTGTGGCCGACGGCAAGCAGATGCAGTTTCATATAGGGCGTGTTAACACGCCCTAATGGTCGGCTTGGATATGGCGGGCACGTGCCGCTTCGCCAGCACCCCACAACTCTTCCAGATTGTAATGCGTGCGTGTGGCAGGCTGCATGACATGGACGATCACCTCGCCAAGGTCGAGCAGCACCCAGTCGCCGGTGTCCTCGCCTTCCATGCCGCCGACATGCTCGCCCGCCTCCTTCACTTTTTCCCGCACGTTGTTGGCGAGCGCCCGGGTCTGGCGGTTGGAATCTCCGCTGGCGATGACCATGCGTTCGAACAGCGAGGTGAGCTTGGTGGTGTCGAGCACCGTGATGTCGCGTGCCTTGATGTCCTCGAGCGCGTCGACGATCAGTTTGATCTTGTCTTCAATTTTCATTTGGTGTGTACGTAAAGTTGGTGTTCGTGAATATAGTCGAGCACGGCTTCGGGCAGCAGATAACGTGCGCTGCCGTGACGTTCCAGGGTGTGGCGGATGGCGGTGGCCGAAATTTCCAGCGGCGTCATCTGCCACAGCAGCAGCGACCCTGCAGGCCCTGTCGCCGAAGCGTCGGCCACCTTTCGGTTCAAGACTTCGCGCTTCAGCGGTTCCGCCATCGCATCGGCCTGCCCCAATTCGCTGCCCGGCCGCGCTGCCACGGCGATGTTTGCCAGTTCGAACACGCGCTGCCAGTCGTGCCAGCTCGGCAGCCCGAGAAAGGCATCGGAACCCAGCAGCAGCCACAGCGGCTGTTCGGTACCCAGTTCGGTACGCAGTTCAGTCAGCGTGTCCACCGTGTAGCTCGGCTGCGGGCGCTGCACTTCACGCGCATCGACCACAAAACGGGGATTGCCCGCCACCGCGCGACGCACCATTTCCAGCCGGTGTGTCGCCGAAGTGCGCGGCGTTTCTCGGTGCGGCGGCTGCCCGGCGGGGATGAAACGCACCTGATCCAGGCCAATCCCCCCCGCCATTTCCTCGGCCAGCCGCAGATGGCCGAAATGGATCGGATCGAAGGTCCCGCCGAGGATGCCGGTCGATGGCTTCACTAGGCGCGGACGTGTCCGTCGCCCAGCACCACCCACTTCTGGCTGGTCAATCCTTCCAGCCCGACCGGGCCGCGCGCATGAATCTTGTCGGTGGAAATGCCGATCTCGGCGCCGAGGCCGTATTCGAAGCCGTCGGCGAAGCGGGTGGAAGCGTTGACCACCACGCTGGACGAGTCGACTTCGCGCAGGAAGCGCCGCGCCCGGCCGTAGTCCTCGGTGACGATGGCGTCGGTATGCTGCGAGCCGTGGGTGTTGATGTGGGTCATCGCCGCGTCGATGTCGTCGACCACCTTGACCGCAATGATGGGGCCGAGATACTCCTCGGTCCAGTCGGATTCCACCGCGGCCTTCAGCTTGTCCGCTGCAATGCCGGAGGCCCGCAGGATCGCCAGCGCTTCGGGGCAGCAACGCATCTCGACGCCCTTGCCGGCCAGCATGCGGCCGATTTCGGGCAACACCGCTGGCGCGAGGCCGCGGGCCACCAGCAGCGACTCGGTGGTGTTGCAGGTGCCGTAGCGCTGGGTCTTGGCGTTCTCGACGATCTTCACCGCCTTGGCGAGATCGGCACGGTCGTCCACGTAGACATGGCAGTTGCCATGCAGGTGCTTGATCACCGGCACCCGCGCCTCGCCGGTGATGCGCTCGATCAGTCCCTTGCCGCCGCGCGGCACGATGACGTCGACAAAGTCCTTCATGGTGATGAGTTCGCCCACGGCAGCACGGTCGGTGGTTTCGATCACCTGCACCACGGTTGCGGGCAGGCCGGCAGCTTCCAGGCCTTCGCGCACGCAGGCGGCGACCGCCTGATTGGAATGCAGCGCCTCGGAACCGCCGCGCAGGATCGCGGCATTGCCGGATTTGAGGCACAGCCCGGCGGCATCCGCCGTGACGTTCGGCCGCGCTTCGTAGATGATGCCGATGACGCCGAGCGGCACCCGCATCTTGCCGACCTGGATGCCGGAGGGGCGGTACTTGAGATCGGTGATTTCGCCGACCGGATCGGGCAGCGCCGCGATCTGCTCCAGACCCTCGGCCATCCCGGCCACTGCCTTGTCGTTGATCTGCAGGCGGTCAAGCAGCGCGGCATCGAGGCCGCTGGCGCGCGCTTGTTCCATGTCGCGGGCGTTGGCCTCCAGCAGTTTGGCGGCATCGCGCCGAATCGCCGCCGCCATCGCCAGCAGGGCATGGTTTTTCTGGTTGGTATCGGCACGGGCAATCGCACGCGAAGCCTCGCGCGCCTGTTTGCCCACCGTCTGCATGTAGCTTTTAACGTCCATCATCTTTTCCCATTCGTCGGCCGCCCACCATCAGACACGGCCAGCGCAAGTCCCACACCCAGCAGCGTATCCCAGGGGTCGCCCACCCGTTCCAGTCCCTTGGCCTGGCGGTCGGTCAGCGCCAGGCCGGCCAGTGCCGATTCGACCTGCGCCAGGCCCAGGCGTTTCACCGTCCGCTCGATTTGCGGGGCACGTTGCTTGTCGCGTCCCCACAACGTCCGCATCACATTCGCGGGGTTCTCCCCCTGCGCAAGGGCTGATTTTAGCCTGAGCAGCACGCTCACGGCCGCAGACACCTGCCACAGGATGGCCGGCACCGCTTCGCCGGCCTCCCTGAGGTCGTTCAGAATCTGCGCGAAACGCGCGCCATCACCCGCATACAGCGCATCCTGCAGGGCGTCGGCTTCCAGGCGGCTGACGTCGACCACCGCCTGCTCGACGTCAGCCAGATTCACCGTTCCCCCTGGCAGCAGCAGTGCCAGCTTGTCGATTTCCTGCTGCGCTGCCAGCAGATTGCCCTCGACCCGATCAGCCAGAAATTCCAGCGCCTCATGGCCGGCACGCAGTCCCTGTTTCGAGAGTCGCCGGTCGATCCATGCGGGCAAGTCCGAACGGTCGACGGGACGGGCTTCGACCACCACACCGGCTGCCGCCAACGCCGAAAACCAGCGACTTTTCATGGCCTTCCAGTCCACCCCAGGCAGATTGACCAGGGTGAGCGTATCGGCGGGCAGCTTGCCCGCATAGGCCTCCAGTGCCTTGGCCCCATCGATGCCGGGCTTGCCGGACGGGATACGGATTTCGGTCAGTCGGCGTTCGGCGAACAGCGAGAAGTTGTCGCCGCCGGCAAAAATGTTCTGCCAATTGTAGCGCCCCTGCACGGTATGGACGGTACGCTCGCTGTACCCGGCCGCCCGCGCAGCCGCACGGATGGCGTCGCTCGCCTCCTGCGCCGCCAGCGGCTCGTCCCCCACCACCACGTACAGCGCGGCGAGATTTCGAACCAGCTGTTCGGGGAGTCGCTCAGCCGGGATGTTCAACGGCTTTTACCGAACTGAGCGCCTGCATTCGCCGGATGATCCGTAGCGCAGCGTTGTCATCCATATCGCTGTACAGCAATCTCTCTTCCGCCTGCTTGGCCAGCAGTTCCGAATCGGAATAGGTCATGTCGCGACTCAGGTCGATCGTCTCGGGCTCCGCCAGTACACGCTGGTCCCTGTCGACGATGCTATAGACCAGAATCAGGTTCAGGCGGTATTCGATGACCCGGCCCGCACCCGACAGCGAAAGAATGGACCTGGCGCGTTCTTCCCTTTCGATTTTCAGCACGGCCTCCGCCTCGGCCGGACTTGCAACCAGATGGGTGGACCGGCTTGCCTTCAGCGCAGCACGAATCCGCTGCGCCACCGGGCTGCCATTCGGCGCGTCGATGTACAGCGTCGCAAACGGCATGCCCTCGAGCTGGCGCAACTGGAAACCGCACCCCGCAGCAAGCGCCACCGGAAAGGCGGCAAGAAAGAGTCGACGCTTCATACGACGATATTAACCAAACGTCCCGGCACCACCACCACTTTCTTCGGTGGCCGGCCCTCCAGGTACTTCTGCGCGGCCTCGCTTGCCAGCGCCATGGCTTCGACCGTCTCGCGCGGGGCCGTCGCCGCCACGCGGATCTGTCCGCGCAGCTTGCCGTTGACCTGCAGCATCAACTCGATCTCGTCCTGCACCAGCGCGGACGCGTCCACAATCGGCCATGTCATGGCGGCACCCGGCGCAAGTTCGGCATGCAAGGCTTCGGCAATATGCGGCACGATGGGCGCGAGCATCGCGACCGCGGCTTCCAGTGCTTCCTGGCGCACACTGCGCGTGTTGGCATCGTCCCCATCCAGCCTGGCCAACGCGTTCATCAACTCCATCACCGCGGCAATCGCGGTATTGAACTGCTTGCGGCGCTCGATATCGTCGCTGACCTTCTGGATGGTCTGATGCAGTTGACGGCGCAGGGTCTTGGCCGCATCGGACAGATCGCCGCCGGCAAACGCCGCCACTACGCCGCCCTGCACGTGCTCGTACACCAGCTTCCACAGCCGCTTGAGGAAACGGTGCGCCCCCTCGACGCCGGCGTCCGACCATTCCAGGCTCTGTTCCGGCGGTGCGGCGAACATGGTAAACAGCCGCGCGGTATCGGCGCCGTACTGGTCGATCAGCGCCTGCGGATCGACGCCGTTGTTCTTCGACTTCGACATCTTCTCGGTGCCGCCGACGCTCACCGGCTGGCCGTCGGATTTCAGCCGCGCGCCCTTGTCGTCGACGATCACGTCGGCCGGGTTGAACCAGGTTTTCTTGCCATCGGGCGATTCACGATAGAACGTATCGGCGATGACCATGCCCTGCGTCAGCAGATGGACGAAGGGTTCATCGCCTGCCACCAGGCCCTCGTCGCGCATCAGCTTGTGGAAGAAGCGCGCATACAGCAGGTGCAGGATCGCGTGCTCGATGCCGCCGATGTACTGGTCGACCGGCAGCCAGGTTTTCGCCCGCGCGTCGAGCATGCCGCCGTCATAATCCGGGCAGGCATAGCGTGCGTAGTACCACGACGACTCGACGAAGGTATCCATGGTATCGGTTTCGCGCCGTGCCGGTGCCCCGCACTTCGGGCAGTCGCAGTTGACGAAATCGGCACGCTTGTTGAGCGGATTGCCGCTGCCATCCGGCACCACGTCCTC
>Ga0105106_10001972_pt1 | contig 14683 bp, 16 predicted proteins | sample PPLLaktember2015_5_FD_79109 | JGI IMG/M metagenome (GOLD analysis project Ga0105106, IMG submission 79109) | Freshwater sediment microbial communities from Prairie Pothole Lake near Jamestown, North Dakota, USA - PPLs Lake P8 Core (1) Depth... | ecosystem: Environmental > Aquatic > Freshwater >...
ACGCGCTTGAATTCCCACGGGTGCTGCGTGCCGTCGTACCACTGATGCGTGCCGGGAGTCCCGTTGTAGGTGAACTCATTTCCGACCGCCGCCCATGATCGGCCGCCGTCATCGGAGCGGCGGACCACTTGGCCAAACCAGTCGCTAGTTTGCGAAGCGTAGATCCGCTCAGGATCAACGGGCGATCCCTTCAGGTGATAGATCTCCCATCCACCGAAATGCGGGCCGCTGACATCCCAGCGCAGGCGCTTCCCATCCGACGTCAGGATGAAGGCGCCCTTGCGCGTGCCCACCAGCAAGCGTACCTGGCTCATGCTTCTTCCCTCCGCGTAGGCCACCCTCGGCCTGAACCTGGACCGTCAGGACTCCGCCGTGCGAATGAACTCCGCACCCGCCCCACCATCGGGCGGGCCCTGCGGCGCGTGGTCAGACGCTTGCTACACCCATGCCTTCCACGCGACGGATGCTCCCGGTTCAGCCTTCCAGGGCCCAGAAATTCGGACTAATCCTATCACCATTTAGCCACCATGGGTCCTCCCTGCCTGTGGCCGCATGCCGACCCCTCGGTCCGGGCCGGCCAGGCACCTGGCTTGCCCAGGCCGGGTGGATCGCACTCCCCCGCCCCTTCACAGAGCGAAACACGCGCGATAGCTTCATGGCCCTGACCGCTCCCTCGCGCTGGGGATCACGCGCCTGCGGGCTGCAGACAACCTTGACCCAGACGGGCTCCGCGGTTCGGGTTGACAAGGAAGGTGCTCCGGCACCTTGCCGGGATCGGGAGGGTAGCTTGGCTGTGCCAATCCCAACGCGCAGCATTCGGGCGTGATCGGCTGGACCGGGCCGCGAAGGGCAGCCATGGTGTGAGGCGCGCAAACCCGTCGGGTGCGGGAACATCCCGTTGTTGGCATTCTCACCGCGCAAGGGGCGCCAAGATACTGTAGAATGAAGATGAGGGAGCGACCCGGCCCCGGAGAAGGGGCAGATGGGCGACGGGCGCGCCAGACGTGAACCTCGAGCGTTGCCCTCGCTGCCCACACTCCAGGATCCAGCACGACGAGGTGGGGTATCGCACGCTCCGCCTGGCTGGGTCTCCCCGAAGATCACACCGTCAGAGATCTCCCCATTGGAAAGGTCCGAATGACCTGGCCAGGATGGGGTCCCGACCCAACGCCCGTGCTCCAGCAGGGGTTGGCTTGCCCCCTTGGAGGGGCGCAGCTCCGTTATCGGTTACCCGGAACCCTGGGTCGGGCCAATGGCCCACACCCGTCGGGCCGGCCGCTGCCGGGGTTCCGGTTCAGATGGCGGCGCATGGTGGGCGCCGAAAGGAGGGATTGCTGTGTTCGAGCGGGTTCTGATTGGAGTGGACGGTTCCGAGGAATCGCTGCGCGCGGTCCGGGTGGCGGCTGATCTCGCCCGGGCCGTGCAATCGAAGCAGCTGCGCTTCGTCGTGGCCTACGATCCGATCCCCGCCTACTGGGCTGTGCCCAACATTGACCACATGATCGAGGCGCGCCTGGCGGAGGCGGAGGCAACCCTGAAGCAGGCTCTGGCCGAAGCGGGCAACGTGCCGTCGGAGATTCAAACGGAACTGCTTGAGGGCTCGCCGGCCGAAGCGATCATCACCCTCGCCAAGACCTGGAACAGCAGCCTGATCGTGATGGGATCGCGGGGGCAGAGCGGCATTGCCGAGCTGGTGCTGGGAAGCACCAGCCAGAAGGTGGTCAGCCACGCGCCCTGCCCCGTGCTGATCGTGCGCTAGCCAGTTGGGCGCGGCCCGCTCGGCTGCGGCACGCCAGGTCGGACCGCACCACCTGTCTGCCGCTCTACCCACGCGCACGCGGGAGGTGGCGGGCGGGAGCGCGGTGGCGCCCGGTCAGCCCGTAGTGCCTCTGCCACCTTGCCCAAGGAGAGATGATGCCACGCCGCCTCCGATCGAGCGCACACCTGCCCTGGTGAGCGGTGTTTCACCGTCCCCTGACACTCATGGCCTCGGCGCACAGGCCCTCGGCGGTCCCAGCGAATCCTTACGCCGTCTGCATCCACGCAAAAGCCAGCGCCAGGATGAGGACCAGCAGGCCGATGCAGATCGCCAGCCAGGTCGACACCCGTTGCCGCATGTCGCGCTCCTTCAGACCAGATTGAACCGCTCGGAATGGATATCCCCGAGCGGAACGCCGAGCTTGAGCAACGCCTGCTCGACGGCCGCCATCATCGGCGGCGGCCCACACAGGAAGACCTCTATCGCATTGCGATCCCACTCCTTCGGCAGGTGTTTCTCCAGCACGGCCTGCGAGAGGAAGCCCCGCTCTCCGTCCCACTGGGCAGGGGGCTTCTCCAAGACGTGCACGATCTTCAAGTTCAAGCGCGGGATCAGCGTTTCGAGCTCCTCGCGGAAGGTGACGCTGTCCCAATCCTTACTCGCGAAGAACAGGAGCAGCGGCCGCACGTCCACGCGGTCCGCCAGCGTCCTGAGCATGCTCATGATGGGAGTGATACCCACACCTCCGGCGATGAACACGTACTCCGCCGCGTGCGGCTGGCGATCGACGCTGAAGTGCCCGAAGGGGCCATCGACGTACACGCGCTGGCCGGGCCGCAGATCCTTGATCGTGCGCGTGAAGTCGCCAAGCTCCTTGATGGTGAACGCGATCCGCCCAGTATCGGCAGCGCTCGACGAGAAGGAGAAGGGATGCTCAGCTTCGGCGAACGGCGAGCGGCCAGCCGTCAACCATGCGAACTGCCCTGGCATGAAACCGAATCCCGGGTTCCCATCCGGGCGCAGCACAAGCGTCCAGGCGGCGCCTCGCTCGGGGGTCACGCGCTCCACCACAAAGGGCCGCCGCAGCAAGAGGATCGGCTTGATGATCCGGACGTACACGAGCAGACCAGCCCAGAACAGACCGTACGCCACCCAGATCGCCTGCTTCCACGGCTGGTTCAGGTAGTGCCGCGCCAGGATAATATGCCCCATCGCCAGGGCCACAATCCCAGTGGCCAAGAGACCGTGCCAGATCCGCCACGCCGAGTAGTCAATCGCCAGACGCTTCCGCCATACAGAGGTCAGGATCAGCCCGAGCAACAATAGGACGGCCAGCACGCCCAGCCGCGCCCGCCAGGGCGCCGCGAGGACATTCAACAGCCCCAACGTGGCGGGCGAGAAGATGAAGAGCAGGAGGGGATGCGCCAGGATCAGCCCGAAGGTCACCAGCGAGATCTGGCGATGGAAGTGGTAGATGACATCGGCACCGTAGGGAGCCTTGATGGACCGAAATCGCGCCGTCAACGCGAACTGAAGCGTGAGCATCGTCAGCCCGGCGAACCCAAGGGCGACTGAAAGCTCGCGCCAGTACTCCCGCCCCGGCGGGACCTCGCCCAGCTTCAGCAACACCAACGGCGCGATCGCCAGGGCGATGTAGGTCGCGATCCAGAAGACCGCCTGAACGACCAGCCTGCGCCTCACGTTCCCTCCCTTCCGCAGCTTTCCCCTTATCGCCCGTAGCCTCAGCATCGGACGGTGGAGCCGATGCTCATACTCCGGCCCCTCGTGTCAACGAAGCCCTGAGACGTACTTCTCCATCTGCTGCAACATGAACTGAAGCTCCTCGATGATGTCCTTGACCACGTCCCCAATCGAGATCAGCCCGATCACCCGGTCATCCTCGACCACGGGCAAGTGACGGATGCGCTTCTCGGTCATGATGGACATGCATTCGGTGACCGAGTGGGCAGGCGTCACGGTGATCAGCTCCGTGGTCATGACATCCTGGACGAGAACAGCCGCAGGGGCCATCGCCCCAAGCCCCAGCTTGCGCGCATGATCCCGTTCCGTGAAGATCCCCACCAGCCGCTCACCCTCCATCACCAAGACCGAGCCTGTCTTGTGCTCGTCCATGGCCCTGAGCGCATCCAAGACGCTCGCCTCCCGCCCCACCGACCACACCCCGTTTCCCTTCGACTGCAGGACCTTCCATACTTTGTTCACTGTCCTTCCTCCCGGTTCCTGTACGCTCGCCAGCTCCCCGGCCGAATGCGCCATCCAAGGGGCACCGGCTCTCGTCCTGCGGTGTGGCACCCCGGTGCCACGATTCCAGCCACCCGGTTGCCTCGCGCAGACCCATGCAGCAGGTCCGCCTTGAGGCTCCTCCCGGTCCGCAAACACGGCAGCCTGCCCCCAGCAGCAGAACGGGGGAAGTTGGTGCATCCCCGCCCCCCGTCAGAGATCCCGACCGCGCGGCCCAACGCCCTGAGTGCGCATTCCGGTGAGGTCGAACATCTGATCCGTTCGATGCCGCGCAGCCGTTCCGGGCGATGGTGACCCCTCGATCCGGTTCATGACAGCCGACCTGGCGCCTCGCAGGGGGCGCTGATGATGCCATCATACACTCACGGTACAGGCAACTGCAATGGCCGCGGTGGTCTGCCCTGCAAGTGCCAGCACCATCGGCGCATCAAGTCTCCCTTCAGCTTCCTGCGCCAGGCCAACCTGCCCGGAGCGGTGCTGGTGATGCTCGCCGGGAGTCTGTCGTTCATCGGCATTCGGCATCATCGGCTCAATCCTGCCGTTGCTCTTCCCAGAGCGCGGGGCGCAGATGACCCACGTGATCATCGCCGTGCTGCTGCTGATCTCGGGCGTGTACTACCCGGTCGAGGTGCTTCCCGAGTGGCTGCAGTCCCTGGCCGTGCTCTCGCCGGCCACGCACGTGCTGGAAGGGGTGCGCGCCGCCCTGCTGGAGAACGCCGGGCTGGACCTGCTGATGCAGTCGATCATTCCGGCACTGTTGATCGGATTGCTGGCCATCCCGGTTGGACTGCAGGTCTTTGCCCTCGCCGAACGCTACGCCAAGCGGGCGGGTAAGCTGCACCGCAACGAGTGAGCACAGCAGCCGGGCTCTCTGGGATGTCAGGCAGATAGAAGGGCGGAGAAGCCCAGCTTCTCCGCCCTTTGCGATGCATTTGCCCATCGCTTGGGCGCCCGCTGTGACCTGGCGATTATGGCACCCCAGGCTGAGCTCGCCGGCTTCATGTGCCCTGGAGACTCGCTCTCCACCATCGGACGCACTGGACCCAACGTGTGCCGGCAGTGGCTGATGGTTCGTACCGGCTTGGCTGTCTGTCGAGGCGCGCCGCCTAGTCGAGGCTGAGCGTGGCCGGGAGCCCCGAGGCCCAAGCCCGGATCGCCTCCCAGCTGCGCCGGTCCCCCGCCGGCGCCTTCAGGAAGACCATGACGAACACGACCTCGTACCATTTCATCCGGCCATACTCCAATCGGCCGCCAAAGACGGCGATGGAGCGCGGGCGGGCGGGATGGACCGAACGCAGAATTGGCCCGAGGTAGCTTGGCACCCGGGCATACCGTTCCTTGAACGACAGCCGGCCTGCGCGCTGCGGAGGTTTGGCGAGGCGCCGATCCACCACCACCGGCACGCCCTTGACCTGGCGGTCGTCGGTATCCGTCAGGCTCATGGCTGTGACGAAGACGGCGAAGGGGATCCGGTCGAGCGCTCGCCGATTGCGGCGAAGGAAGGCGCGAGCCTGGCGATGCCAACCGAGGATCATCGGGCCGCCGACGACGACGGCGTCAAAGCCCTCAACCGACTTGACGTCGGCCAATCGCCGGACCTCGACCTGCGCTGCCCCGGCCAATTCCTCGCCAATGGCCGCCGCAACTTCGGCGGTTGACCCGGTGTGCGTGGCGTATGCCACCAAGACCCGCTTCATTCAGCACCTGCTGCCAACCGGGGTTCCGGTGTGGGGCTACCCCTGGGCGCTGCGGCTGACCTTCATGAACCCCAGCGCCCCCCACAACACGCGCATCATCTTGTGCCCGAAGTCGGGGGCGAGGAACTGGTTCGGGCAGCTCCCGGGGATCACCGCGATCCCGTTTTCCTGGCACAGGCGGACCGCATCTTGAGAGACACTGGTCATCCCGGACGCCAACCCCGGCTTGGTGCCCATCATACAATGCATCCAAACGTGCCGAACGCCGAGTTCAACACATTGCTGGACGATCTGGTCCGTGACCGTGGGGTTGGCCAGGATGAAGACCGCGTCCGGCTTAACAGGCATGGACTTCAGGTCGGGGTAGCACACCGCGCCGCCGAATTCCGTCAGACGCGGATTGACGGGCGTCACCTGGTAGCCGGCTTCTTTGAAGCGTTGATACGCCGCGTTGCAGCCAGTCTCGCGTCGATCGGAAACCCCGACGACGGCGATCGATCGCTGGGAAAGAAAGTCGTTGACGAGCGTGTCGAGCTGCCCCATGCTTCCTCCTTTTCGGTCAAGCGCTCGGTGGCAGGCCGGCGCAGAAGGCGAGGCGTTCCCGCCATCGGGCATCTCCCGAGCGCACCGGCGCGCTTCGCCCGGGCTATCGGGCCACCCGGGATGGGCTGGTCGGCTTCGGCGGCGCTGGAGCGATCCCCGCCAGCCAGACTACAGGACGGAGCGGGCGATGTCCAGTGTTAGCTTCATCCCAGCTTGGAAGGAAGGATGTCTACCTTCGGTCGGAGCGACCTGGCGAGCCGGGGGTCTCTTGACGCACCGTTTGCCAGTGCCCTGTAGTACGGCGCCGACACCCGGCGGTTGCCGTGAAAACCGCGGCCCAGGCAATGCGGGCTGAGCGCGTCATCCAGCGTTGGGCGGCAGCGGAACCTCCGCCTGATCCAGGATTTCCCCTCCAAGGGCGTGGGCTGTCATTCGAATCACCTGGTCATCGAGCTCAAGCAGAACGAAGTGGGTTCGTCGGGCCGCTACCTGGCTCTGAGGGACGCGTTCGCCAATCACGTACAGCGTGGACGACCCCCCACCTGCCACCAGATAGGTGATCCCGTTGGCGGCGAGGCGTTCGTAGCCGTGGAAGTGCCCCGAGATCACCAGGGGGACACGCGCCGCCTCGAACTGCGGCACCCACTGCTGGCGGGGAGGCAGGCTGTCGGTCGGATGAACCGAGCTGCTGCTGTACGGGGCGACATGCATCACGACGATCGTCCCGCCGAAGCGCGGATCACGCAGACGTTCGGCGAGCCAGCGCTCCTCCGCCTCCCTGCCGGAGACGCCAAACAGCACCTGGGTGTCCAAGAAGATGACCTGCAGATCGTCACGCCGGAACGCATAGTACTGGTTCCTCTCTGCGCTCTCCTGCCCCGGGAAGTCCGGATCCGGGAACGGTGGGAAGGCGTGGTAGTAGAAGGGCGTCTGCCCAAGGCGAATGTCGTAGTCGTAATCGTGGTTGCCGGGCACGGTGTAGACCGGCATTCGGGTCAGCAGCGGCTCGAACGGGGCATAGTACTTCTCTGCATACGAATCGAACGGATCCTGTCCGTCCTCGGTCTCGTCCACAACGTCTCCGGCGTGCAGCACGAGATCCAACTCGGCGGCGGCCATCTGCTGCACAAGCTCGAAGGTCGCTGGATCGCCGAAGCTGGCGTCGCTGATCACGCCGATCCGCAACGGCTCACCGGGAGCTGCAGTCTGGAAGCTCACCGGTCCCCAGGCGGCCGACCGGAACTGCGGCTGCTCCGGCGGCTGACCCGCAGGCTGCAGCGCGACCACCGCGCGATAGCGCGTCCCTGGGGAGAGTCCCTCGATCGTCCGCAGCCAGCGGCTGTTTCCTGGATCGAGATCGAGAGAGATGGGCGGCGCGGAGGCATCCACAGGCTGCAGAAGGACTTCCCCGGCAGCCGGCGAGCGAAGCTCGAAGAACAAGGTGACACTGTCGCCCGTAACATGCCGAATTGTCAGCGGTATGGCGTAGGCAACTTCGGACAGCGGCAGGTCGACGGGGATCGGCGCAATCGGAGTCGTTGTCGGTGGAGGTGTGGCTGTGTCCGCGGCGAGTGTTGCACTCGGGACCACCAGAGCCTGCGGCGTGTCATGCGGGGTGGGTGGTGCTGTCGCCGCGGCAGGGGGCCGCGAAGCGCACCCGCTGAGGATCGCGGCGACCATGACCAACCCGGCGATCGCTTTCCGTTGGGACCCAGTGTGCACTGCCGCCTCCGTCACGTCAGCCTGTGCGCCAACGGCTCAGGCAGCCGGATGCCCGCCAACAAGGGAAGGCACCCTGCCTCCCCACTGCCCGCTGGGGTGAGGGTTGCCAGTATATCTCGCGGGAGCCCCACGTGGAGGAAGCGTCTCTCCGATGCCAGGGGCATCACCAAACCGGCATTCAGACTCGCCGCCGCACGCACCAGCGTGGCTCACGGACCTTAAGTGCGCGCTCCAGCGGGCAGCCCCAGGCCATCCCCACCCATCCAGCGATTGGAGCGACGACGTTCCGCTGCGGGCCATGCGGGCCATTGCCTGTCTGCCCGATCGGCACAATACTATGGATAGGTGCGCGCCAGTTGGAGGCGACTGGCACGTGATGTGCAATCCACACCGGGGGTGCTGGGATGACGGATCGGGTGCTGATCGTTGACGATGAACTGAGCACGCTGCGCCTGCTGGGCATGGCCCTCGAGCGTGAAGGCTATGTCATCAGCGCTGCCCAGGACGCATCCGGGGCGCTCACCCAGATCGAGACTGCCCGGCCAGACCTGATCATTCTGGACGTGATGCTCCCTGGCGTCAGCGGCCTCGAGTTCTGCGCCCAGCTGAGAGAGCATCCTGACACGGCCACGATTCCGATCCTGATGCTGAGCGCCAAGGGCGAAGTGGCGGACAAGATCGCCGGGCTGCAAGCCGGCGCGGATGAGTACATCGTGAAGCCGCTCGACACGGCGGAGCTTGTGGCGCGTGTCGCCAGCCTGCTCGAGCGCACCCGACGCCTGCGCAGCGTAGCCCCAGCAGTTGCCGGCAAGCTGACGACGCTGCTCGGCGCCAAAGGCGGCACCGGCACGACAACGCTCACCATCAATCTTGGGGTTGCGCTGTGCCAGCGCAAGCTCCCCACCGTGGCCTGCGAACTGCGGGCCTATCCCGGGACGGCTGGCCTGCTGATTGGGGTACATGCCGCCAAGACGCTCTCCGATCTGCTCCAGCTTCCCCCGCGCTCGATCACCCCGCAGGAGGTCGAGCGCCGCATGGCCGCCCACACATCGGGGCTGAAGGTACTGTGCGCTCCGAACGACTACGTCGAAGACCGCCTGATCGAAGCCGATCAGGCCGCGGCGATCCTGGACAGCCTCGGGAAGCAGGCAGCTCAGCAGCTGATCGACCTCCCCCCCGCCATCGGCGCGGCCGGTCGGGCTGCGCTCGAGAGAAGCGATCGGATCCTGCTGCTGGCTGAGCCGGTGCGCGACTCGATCGATGCCGCCGCCGCAGCGGCCGCCTACTTGCGCAGCTTGGCTGGCGCAGGCACTTCGCTGGGAGTGGTGGTGGTCAACCGGGCCCCGATCGCCTCTCCTGTGACTCCGGCCGAGATCGAAGAGCGGATCGGATTGGAGATTCAGGGACAGATCCCGCCCGCCGCCGATCAGTGTGCCCTGGCGGCGGCACGCGGCATCCCGCTCGTGCAGCTTCAGCCTGAGGCCGTGGTCACCCAGGCGATCCAGCGACTCGCCGACACCTTTTCGTAGCTTTCATTCCTTAAGGATTTCAACGCCCTGATCCTGATCCGTGGCCAGGAACCTCGCGGCTGCGCAGCCCTCTGCCTCACGGCCTGGCGAAGACGGCCGTGAAGTATCCGCCATACCCGCTACCGACAAGATATCGGTATCCCAGCCCAATCTCGGTGTAGTTGGGGCTGAGCAGGTTGGCGCGGTGCGGGGCGCTGTTCATCCACCAGTCGAAGGCTCGCTGTGGCGCCGAAGAGGAGGTGTCACTCGTGGCAAAGATGTTCTCGCCGATCCAAGACCAGTCGTAGCCCTCCTGCTCAACCCGATCCCGAACGCTCGAGCCATCCGAACCGGTGTGAGAGAGAAACCCGTTGCAGGCCATGTCCTGGCTGTGTCGACGCGCCGCCGATTGAAGCTGCGATTGCAGCCGATAGGCCCGCAGCCCCCGACTCTCTCGCTCAGCATTGATGAGCTCGAGCAACCTTGACTCGAAGGTCGAGTTTCCGGTCGCAGCACAATCCCCGACCGGAGTTGCCGAGGGGGGCGCCACGGTGGAGGTGGACGGGGCAACGGCGGTGGCCGTCTGATCACCTGGCTGGCCCGTGGCCATCACGGTTGCCGAGGGCGCACCTTGAGTGGGGGTGCGCGTCGGGGTGCGCACGGAGGTCCGCGTGCGGGTCGGCGTGCGGGTCATGGGGACCGGCGACGACCAGGCGAGGGAGGCCGAGGCCGAGGGACTCGGGGTCAACGTCGGGCTGGCGGAGGGGGAAGGCGTTTCGGATGGCGTTGCGCTGGAGGTTGCAGTCTGGGTTGCAGTCGCGCTGGCTGTCGCGCTTGGGTGCGCGGTGTCGGACGGCATTGGCTGGAAGGGCGTAGCAGTAGCTGGCCGGGGAATCGCCGTCGAGCCCGGTTCGGCTGGGGCGGTGGCCGCGACGATCAGCTGCGGGCCGCCGATCGATCCCTCGGCCAGCAGTCTCGGTATCCCCGAAGCGCCAAGCCAGGCCAGGGGTTCGAACGATCCGCCGGCTTCGCTGGCTGCCCATGCGACCGCCGTTCCAATCAGCACAAGGCCTGCGATGGCCAGGAACAGGGCCACGACCAGGCAGGACGCGTTCCTGACCCTGCCCTGCCGAGCGCCCGCCCTCGATCTGCGGCGCATGCCGCGTGGAGTCCCCATCACCCTGATTATCGACTTGGACGAAGGCAGGCCCCATAGGCATGGGGTACCACAAGGTCCAAGCCACAATCACGCCTCGGGTGCACACCTTCAGCGCAAGCATTACGGCGGCCTGAGCACGATCCTTCGAAGCACAGCACTTGATGCTGGGTCAGGCAGCAGGACAGCCGGACTCCCCTCGCGAGGGATGCCTCGGGCATGCTCACACGGAAGTTTCGGAGACATCCTGTACGCCGAGGAGGAGCGGGAGATGCCGAGCGTGATCCATTTCGACACCGTGGCCGACGAGCCAGAGCGAGCCATCGCCCTCTACCAGAAGGCCTTCGCTGGAAGATCGAGAAGGGGGATGGGCCGATGGAGTACCGGCGGGTCACCACCGGCCTGACTTCCGAACCGGGGATCGACGGAGGGCTCGGTCGCCGCAACGAGCCCGGCTGGGGCACCGAGCCCGCCATCGGGGTCGATTCGGGTGACGCCTGGCTGGAGAAGGTGGCTGCCAGCGGAGGCAGGATGATCCGGCCCAAATCCGCCGTCCCGAGCGTCGGTTGGCTCGCCCACTGCCAGGCCACGCAAAGCAACCGGTTCAGCCTGATGCAGAACGATCAGGCCGCGCGCCAACCGTGCGGGCTCGACGCCTGGCAGCTGGTCAGGCAGGGCGCTGGATTGAGGGGCGCGCCTGCGCACGGGCGGGGTCAGCCGCCATCCGTGAGCGCATCGAGGAATCGACGGGCAGACCGACATCGTCGCGCGCCCTGCGGAACCGGGACTTCGCTCACGGATCGTCCCACGCGCCAGGGGATGCCCCGCGACGCAGATCACCTCATGGGAGCGCCGGCGTGCTGGCTCACGGCAGAAGTCGGCGAATCGCCCGAGTCGTCTGGCTGCGCCTCGAAGAACTCCCAGATCGCCTGGCTGGCATCAAGCTCCTGACTCACGCGCCCGACGAGCCAGACCGGCAGGTACTGCGGCCCACCCGGCCAGGTGTGCCCCCCACCCTCGATCCGGTACAGCAGCACCTGGCGGCCTCCTGCGCAACGGGTGTGGCTGAGCAGTTGGACTCGCGTGGGATCGGCCAATGAGCGTTCGGGGAGCCAAACCTCCGCCGGCTCGGCTTCGCAATGGTTCGACTCCGCCCACTGCCGCCGCACTTGGTCCGTGGGAATCACCCGTCCAAGGTCATCCCTGCCAAATCCGATCGACCCGCCTTCGTACGGCACGAGCGGGTCGGCCGTCCCGTTGAGGATCATGATCGATACTGGGCGCGACGGCGCGCACTCGAGCAGCTCCGCCATCGAGGCAGCCACGGGGGCGATCGCGCCGACCATATCAGCTCGCTCACAGGCCAGACGGTAGCTCATCTGTCCGCCGTTGGAGATGCCGGTGACGAAGATTCGCCGTAGGTCGACAGGGTAGCGGCGCGCCGCGTCCTCCACAACGGCTGCCAGGAAGCCAACATCGTCAATTTCTTCAGCCTGGGCGCGGTAGCGTGCGATCTGCCGGCCATCATTCCAATGCCGCTCGACGCCTTGCGGGCAGACCAGGAGGAATGCGCCCTGCCGGGCGAGATCGAGCAGCCCGCCGCGCATCCGACACATGCTGGCCCCCGTCCCCCCGCCACCGTGCAGCGCCAGCACAAGCGGTGCAGGCGATGGGAGCTCGCCATCCGGAGGCACTGCCAGCCAGTACACTCGTTCGATGCCTCCGTAGTTGAGACGGTGCTCCTCAAGCTCTCCGTCGGCGGATGGCGTGCCTGCGGTCCGGCAAGCCAGCACAGCGAAGGCATGCAGCAGGCTCACTCCAATCCAGGCCACGGACCGGATGCTGCCCAGACCTCGTTTCACGCTCGCCTCCTGGAAGATCGGACGGCGCCCCGGCAAGTGCGCTCCAACTAGCTTACCGCCTTGAGCGCCTCCGGGTTGCAGCTTCACGCCGGACCCACTCTCCTCCGGTCTCGCCCTGGGCACACCGTTGCCGTTGCGGCTCCCTTTGCCGGCCGTTCTCGGCCCGCCGACTGCAGCGAGTCCCCGGAGAGACCGCTCAGCCAGCGCGGCGGCCGCAGGACCTCGCCGTCCCACACCAGGATTGGGCTGCGCTCTTTGTGGATCAAGAGAATGGAAGCTCAAGGGGACTCGCCAGGACGTCGACGGCTGAAATGTCCTACTCCGTCGCTTCGTGCCTCCACGCGTCTTCTTCCAAAGAAGCCCCGGCGGGACAACGGCCGACTCGGCCCTCGGCGACGAGGTACGCTCCACGAAGAGTCACCCTGACGTCGTGGGCCCAGCCCAGTGGGCGGTGCTACAATCCGGTGCTCTTTGGGGGTTGCCCCATCAGTCCCGAAGTGCCGGGCTCGGAGCATGGCCCGGTAGACACCTTCTTGCCAAGGACCCCTCCCACGACGATGAGCAACTCCCTGCTGCGGCGAGTGCTGGAAGTCGACAAGCCGCATGCCTCGTTTGAGGGCGAGCAGCTGCAGCGCGAGATCGAACGCTGCTACCGCTGGAACCTGACGGTCAGCATTATCGAGCTGGCGCTCTTCTGGTTTGGCCTGTCGTTCATCGCGGTCAGCACGATTCTGCCTCTCTTCTTCTCGAAGCTGTCGGACAGCACACTGGTGTTCGGTGTGGTGGCGTTGCTCTCGCAGGGTGGTTGGTACCTGCCGCAGCTGTTCACGGCAAATGGTATCGAGCGGGTGCCGCGCATGCTGCCGATCATGGTCAACGTCGGCTTCTTCGTCGAGCGCCTGCCGCTTTTCCTGCTGGTGGTGGCGGCGGCACTGGCCGTGCGCTCCCCGACGCTGGCGCTGGTGTTGGCGCTCATCGCCTACGCCTGGCATGTGCTGGGCACCGGCTCCGTGGCACCCGCCTGGCAGGAACTGATCGGACGCTGTTTCCCGGTCGAGCGTCGCGGGCGGTTCATGGGCGCCGGCGGCTTCGTCGGCACAGCGACCGGGGCCTTGGGCGCCCTCGCAAGCACCGCGCTGCTCACCTCCCTCGAGTATCCGGCCAACTTCGTGGTGGTGTTTTCCGTCGGTGCGCTGAGCATCCTGCTCAGCCTGGGATTCATGGCCCTGGTTCGTGAGCCGGTCCCGGTCCTCCAGGCTCCCCGCCAATCGGCGCGCGACTTCTGGTCGAATCTGCCGGACGTTGTGCGCTCGGAGGAGAACTTCCGCTGGTACTTGTTGGGGCGAGTGACCCTGGCCTTCGGGGCGATGGGACTGGGGTTCGTGACCCTGAGCGCGCTGCGGCTCTGGCAGGTGAGCGACGGCACCGTCGGCATGTACACCGTGGTCTCCCTGGTGGGACAGGCGCTGGGCACGCTCAGCCTGGGCCTGCTGGCCGATCGGCGCGGCCACAAACTGTCCGTCGAGATCACAGCCGTGGCCTACCTGCTGGCTTTCGCCCTGACCGCATGGTCGCCGTCGGCTGAGGTCTACTACCTGGCATTTCTGCTCATCGGGATTGCCCTGGGTGGGCAGATCGTGTCGGGTCTGCTGCTCACCCTGGAGTTCGCGCCTGCCGGACGACAGCCGACCTATGCCGGCATCGTGAACAGCAGCCTGGGGGTCGCCGGCATCCTGGCGCCGCTGATCGGCGCATGGCTGGCGTCGCGCGGTTTCGTGCAGCTGTTCCTGCTTGCGGCCCTGTTCAACCTGGCAGCCCTGTTCATCCTTCACACGCGGGTGCGCGACCCGCGCCATTCGCCTCAATCTGACCGCTCGGTTCCCACGCCTTGAGCCTTGCCCCTCTGCGCAATTTGCCCCCTGCTCTGACCTGACCCGGAGTGGCCCGTTCTGCAGCTTGAGATCGGAGGCGGTCGGCGGGGACGCGCCTGGCAGCCGCGCCCTCCTGCCTCGGACCAGAAGACGAGTCGTCGGGGCTCGGCGCGGGGCAACCAGAAGGCTGGGGTTGCCGATGCCGGCCCCCCGGCACCCCTCCGAAATGTGCCCCCAAACCCTTGCATTTCCGCCACAGGTAGGGCTTAATGCATCGCAGGCAAGACATAACCGGACGACGAT
>Ga0105106_10001973_pt1 | contig 14677 bp, 13 predicted proteins | sample PPLLaktember2015_5_FD_79109 | JGI IMG/M metagenome (GOLD analysis project Ga0105106, IMG submission 79109) | Freshwater sediment microbial communities from Prairie Pothole Lake near Jamestown, North Dakota, USA - PPLs Lake P8 Core (1) Depth... | ecosystem: Environmental > Aquatic > Freshwater >...
ATTATATGAATGCCGTCTTGAATGACGGCGACTGGAATCTTTACTGGAGGACTGAAAAGAAAAAAGCTGCGGAAGAAAAAGGGGAACCGAAGCCTTGCAAAACTTTAAAGGCCCGCGAACTGTGGGATCAAATTGCATATTCCGCATGGTCATGTGCTGATCCCGGCATTCAATATCATACTACAATTAATGAATGGCATACGTGCAGGGAAGACGGAGAAATAAGAGCTTCAAATCCATGCAGCGAGTATATGTTCCTGGATGATACCGCATGCAATCTTGCTTCGCTGAATCTCATAAGGTTTTACGATTCCAAAGAACAAAAATTTAATATTGATGCTTTCAGGCATGCTACTAGAATCTGGACAATAGTTTTGGAAATCAGCGTCTTAATGGCTCAGTTTCCCAGCAAAGCTATTGCACAGCTCAGCTATAATTACAGAACACTTGGATTAGGATATGCAAATTTAGGATCGCTTCTTATGCAGCAGGGAATACCGTACGACAGCAATGAAGCATTTGCAATCTGCGGAGCAATCACGGCAATAATGCACATGAAAGCTTATGCAACATCTGCAGAGATGGCAAAACAATTAGGAGCATTCCCCCGGTATGAAGATAATAAAAAGCAGATGCTCCTTGTAATCAGAAATCATAGAAGAGCTGCATACAATGTCCCTAACGAGGAATACGAAGGGCTTTCAATCTTTCCTATGGGTATTGATCCTAAATACTGCCCGTCGGATTTACTGCAGGCCGCCAGGGAAGATGCTGATAATGGATTGGAGCTTGGGAATCAGTTTGGATTCAGAAATGCACAGGTAACCGTAATTGCACCAACCGGAACAATCGGACTGGTAATGGACTGCGATACAACCGGTGTTGAACCTGATTTTGCGCTGGTAAAATTCAAAAAATTAGCCGGCGGCGGATATTTTAAAATAATTAATCAATCAATTCCTCCTGCCCTGAAAAGACTGGGTTACAATAAAGATCAGATTGCAGAGATAGTGAAATACGCCAAAGGAGCTGGAACTCTTGTAGGTTGTCCATACATTAATTCAGAATCACTGAAAGCAAAAGGATTCACTGAAGAATTAATCGGAAAAATTGAAAAAGTTCTTCCTTCCGTATTCGATCTTACTTTTGCATTCAATAAGTATACATTGGGAACTGAATTCCTGATCAATAAACTGGGATTTACCGAAGAACAGATTAATTCCTTTAATTTTAATCTGCTGACTGGATTGGGATTTTCCAAAAACGAAATTGCAGTTGCAAACGATTATGTCTGCGGAACAATGACTATTGAAGGTGCTCCGTTCTTAAAGCACGAGCATTATCCTGTATTTGACTGCGCCAACAAATGCGGTAAAAAAGGAACCCGTTTTATCCGCCCATTGGCACATATCAAAATGATGGGAGCAGCACAGCCCTTTATTTCCGGTGCAATATCAAAGACAATTAATCTGCCGAACCTGGCATCGGTTGAGGATATTAAGGATGCTTATATGCAGTCGTGGAAGCTGGGTATTAAAGCAAATGCTTTATACAGAGACGGCTCAAAATTATCCCAACCTTTGAATTCCATAAGCGAAGAAGAGCTTGAAGCATTGATCGAAGATAAAGAGCATAACGATATAGTTAAAGTCGCAGAAAGAATTATTCATAGATATATCGCAAAAAGAAGAAGGCTTCCTGATAGAAGAACCGGTTATACTCAAAAGGCCAAGATCAATGGCCAGTCAGTCTATATAAGAACTGGTGAATATGACAATGGTCAGCTTGGCGAAATATTTATTGATATGCACCGCGAGGGAGCAGCTTTCAGAAGTCTGCTTAACTGTTTTGCAATTGCAATCTCATTAGGCCTGCAACACGGAGTTCCGCTGGAAGAATTCGTTGATGCATTTGTATTTACAAGGTTCGAACCAAGCGGAATTGTAACCGGGAATGAAAAAATTAAAATGGCAACATCGGTTATAGATTATATCTTTAGAGAACTTGCCGTTACATACATGGGCAGGAACGATCTTGTCCATGCACAGCCCGGCGAAGTAAATGTAAAAACTCCCAGGGGAATAGTTGCAAAATTTATTGAGCCGGAATTTGAAAGCGAGGAAATCGTAAGTGAAAGAATTGTTGATCCTGAAAAGGATAAAGAATCGGTTTATGCAGGTTCATTAACAAAAGATCAGGGTAATGCAAAACAATCTAAAGTGAAAAGAGCTATTGAAGCAGGATACACAGGAGATATTTGTCCGGAATGCCAGAGTCTTACAATGGTGAGAAACGGAACATGCTTGAAATGCATGACCTGCGGTTCTACAACAGGCTGCAGCTAAAAAATCAATATTGGAACAATTTATAAAGCTGTTCAGAAATGGGCAGCTTTTTTTATTCTCTTAACATTCTTGCAGCATTCAGAATAGCAATTAAAGCAACACCCATATCGGCAAAGACGGCTTCCCACATCGATGCAATTCCTAATCCCCCCAATGAAATAAAAAATATTTTAACTCCTATAGCAAAAAAGATATTCTGCCACACAATAGTTCTAGTTCTCTTAGCTATTTCTATTGCAGCAGGAACCTTGGAAGGATGGTCTTCCATTATTACAACATCGGCTGCTTCAACGGCCGCATCCGATCCGAGTCCGCCCATTGCAATGCCAATATCTGAGCGTGCAATTACCGGAGCATCATTTATACCGTCTCCCACAAATGCTACTCTTCCCTCTTTAGGAGATTCATCCATTATTTTTTCCAGATATGTTACTTTATCCTCGGGAAGAAGTTCGGCATAATAGTCATCAATGCCCAATTTATCGGCAAATGCTTTGGCAGAATGGCTATTATCTCCCGTAAGCATTACGATTTTATCTACACCGAGTTTTTTCAAAGAATTCATTGTCCCGATGGAATCATCTTTCAGTTCATCCGAAATAGTAATGTACCCCGCATATTTATTATCAACAGCTACATGAACGACCGTACCTTCAACAATACAATTATCATGTTTTATATTTTCTTTATGTAAGATAAGATCATTGCCGGCTACAATAGTTTTGTTATCGGTAATAACCTTTACACCCTGACCTGAAATCTCCACATATTTCCTGATTATTGAAGAATCAATTTTATTACCATAGGCCTTTCTTATAGAATCTGCAATCGGATGGTTTGACTGGGCTTCAGCTATTGCCGCATACTTTAAAAGGTCTTCTCTGCTTATCCCGTTCGAGACTATAACTTCAGAAACATTAAATACTCCTTTAGTTAAAGTTCCCGTCTTATCAAATACCACTGTTTTAACTTTTGTCAGTGCATCTAGGTAGTTAGATCCTTTTATAAGCACCCCTTTCCTTGAAGCTCTGCCGATTCCGCCGAAATATCCCAGCGGAATGCTTATCACTAAAGCACACGGACAAGAAATTACCAATATTACAAGCGCTCTGTAAATCCAATCGGAGAATGTTTGAGCGGGAAATAAAAGCGGCGGCAAAAGAGCAATACCCAGTGCAAGAACGACCACAACCGGCGTGTAAAACCTTGCAAAGCTTGTAATAAATTTTTCCGTCTCGCATTTTTTTGCACCGGCTTTTTCAATAAGCTCGAGTATTTTTGATATAGAGGATTCCCCGAATGATTTTTCCACCTTTACAGTGAGCGTGCCTGATTTATTTATCATGCCTGCCAAAACCTGATCATTTTGTTTTATGCTTTTAGGAACCGTTTCTCCCGTAAGCGCATAAGTATCCGCATAAGAAAATCCCTCAATAACAATACCGTCAAGAGGAATTTTTTCTCCAGGTTTTACAATTATCAATTCGCCGACGCTAACATCTCCAGGAGAGACGATTTTAATATTCTCATTAATTTTTAAATTTGCATAATCAGGACGTATTTCGAGAAGTGACTTAATTGATTTTCTGGATTTTTTGACAGCTATATTCTGGATAAATTCTCCCACATTATAAAAAAGCATTACCGCAACCGCTTCAGAAAGTTCATGTATTGCAATTGCTCCGATTGTAGCCACCGACATTAAAAAATTTTCATCAAATAACTTTCCTTTAATTATATTTTTTGCGGCTTTAGTTAACACCCCCCATCCGCTGATTAAATATGCGCTAAGATAGATTATATATTCTAAATAAAACATGGATGACTCGTGAAGATCATCTTCCATCAGCAGTCCAATAATCAATAAGATTATTACTAAGGCAATAAGAATAATTTCTTTTTTAAAATTTAAAGATGAAGAATTTCTTATTTTACTTTCTGCTTCTTCGAATACAGCTCCGGGCTCTATTTTTTTTATTTCTCTTTTCACTTCTTCAATATTATCGCTATCAAGATACATCACGGAATTTGCCGTATTTATAGAAATATCCTTCACCGAATTCAGCCCGGAGACAGATTTTTCGATCCTTGCAGCGCATGCTGCACAGTCTATATTTTTCAGATGATATTTTTTCAGCATTAATTTATTTGCTTCTGCAGCTTTTTTAGCAAAGATAAGAAAAGAGCGGATAAAAATTTGTGTAATAAAGATGAGTGTTTAAAGGAAAAATCTTGTTCTATCTGGATGTTGAAAAACTTTCCATTCTTCGTCCGCCCATGAAAGTTCGTAAGTAATAATCGTGATCTAAAGAAGAGACAATTACTCCCTTAGCCGAACTTGCATGAGCGAAGAGATTTTCACCCAAATAAATTCCGACATGGCCCGGTTTAACTCTTCTCCGGGTATTAAAAAAGACCAGGTCCCCAAACTGTAAATTCTCTCTATGATTAATAGGCAATCCCTGCGTGTACTGCTGCCTCGCGGAACGAAGGAGCTGGAAAGAGAAAACATTATTAAAAATGGTTTGAGTAAACGCCGAGCAGTCGATCCCCTGTTTCGAATTTCCGCCGAATTTATAAGGCGTGTTCAAATACTTAATAATTTCCATCAGCATTTTTTCTTTAACGGTTGCTTCCGTTCCTGGGGCTGAACGGGAATACAATCTTAATACGGGCGAAATATCAATCGATTCTTCATCAGGCAGTCTTTCATCATCTTCGGAATAAGTAAGATCAAAGTTAGTTGTATCTGCTTTTACTTCGCTTCTCTTTTTTTCATTCGAAGTAAACCTTACGGATGGATTTGCGGGTGATTTTTTCTCCGTCTTGTTTTTGTACCGGGAAGTATTTGATGATGAAGCACAGCCTGCAATTACGGCAGCGATTAGAATAGGAACTAAAAATATTTGCAGTTTAGAAAAAAACATTATCAGCCTAGATAAGCCCGGAGATTTTTGCTTCTCGATGCATGCCTTAATCGTCTGATTGCCTTTTCCTTTATTTGCCTGACCCGTTCTCTAGTTAAATTAAATCTCTCCCCGATTTCTTCCAGCGTTAAGGAATGCTCTTTGTTTAAACCGAAATAGAGGCTTATAACTTCAGCCTCTCTTTCAGAAAGCGTAGCCAGCGCTCTTTCAATTTCAGTTTTAAGGGATTCAGTCATTAAAGTTTCGTCGGGAGCAGGCTGCTGGTCATCTTCAATTACATCAAGCAGCCTGTTTTCTTCCCCGCTGGTAAATGGAGCATCCATGGAAACATGCCTGCTGGAAATTTTAATTGCATCGGATACTTCGGATACATCCATTTCAAGTTCCCGAGCCAGTTCATCGGCGGAAGGTTCCCTTTCAAATTCCTGTTCAAGATTACTGTAGGCTTTGCCGATTTTATTGAGCGTACCTACTCTGTTTAAGGGAAGCCTGACAATTCTTGATTGTTCGGCTAGTGCCTGGAGAATCGATTGCCTTATCCACCAGACTGCATACGATATGAATTTAAAGCCCCTAGTTTCGTCAAATCTTTTCGCGGCTTTAATTAAACCCAAGTTTCCTTCATTTATTAAATCACCCAGCGATAAACCCTGGTTCTGATACTGTTTCGCTACACTGACAACAAATCTAAGGTTTGCTTTAGTAAGAATTTCAAGCGAACGTTGTTCACCTCTTTTTATTCCAAGAGCAAGCTCAATTTCCTGTTCAGGAGTTAACAGACTTACTTTTCCAATTTCCTGCAAATACTTATCAAGCGATTGACTCTCACGATTCGTAAACTGCTTAGTAATGCGCAAAGATCGACCTCGTTTTGTTTCTTATTTGCTTTTTATCATCAATTATTCAGCCAAAGCTTGAAATTTTTAATGGAGAAATTCAACCTTTAGTTTATATTTTCGTCCGATTCTCGGCAAATGAGTAAAAACGGTTAAAATTAATTTGTAATAATTATAAAATAAAATAAAAAAAGTTACAAATCTTCCTATTAAGAAAAAACTAATATCCCTTTCAATTAGAGAAAACTTTTCCCTTTTAAATTATTTTTTACATTGAAAAAGTCTGCAGCAGTCCTCGCAACGTCCGAAAAAGTTTCTCTAATTCCTAAATTTCTGCCGGCTTTATTCTTCCTGTAAAACAGCAGAGGCACATATTCCCTGCTGTGATCGGTGCTTGGCGTGGTTGGATCATTCCCGTGATCGGAAGTAATCACTAGAGCATCATTATCATCCAGCGATTTAATAAAGACTTTTAAAAAATTATCAACTTCTTTTAATGCAGCGGCAAATCCAGCCGGATCATTTCTGTGTCCAAAGTAAACATCAAAATCAACAAGATTAGAAAAGATAAAAGCATCTGACAAAGCCGTTGTATATTTTAAAAGCTTTTCCATTCCCTCTTTATTGGATTTTGTTTTTTCCCCGATTTTAATTCCTCTGAAATTAAAAAGTTCGTTTACTTTTCCTATTGCAACGGTTTTAATATTGTTTTTTAACAGTACATCAAAAATTGTATCTCCGAAGGGATCCAGAGAAAAGTCTTTCCGGTTTGTTGTCCTGATATAATTTCCCGGAGTTCCTACAAAAGGCCTCGCTATTACTCTTCCTACAATTAAAGGTTGGGCCAAGACTTTTTCGCGGGTAATTGAACATATTTCATACAGTTTCTTTAGCGGGATTACTTCCTCATGAGCGGCAATCTGGAAAACAGAATCAGCGGAGGTATAAATAATCGGAAAACCTGTTTTTACATGTTCGTCCCCAAGTTCTGCAATAATCTCTGTACCTGATGCAGGCTTATTTCCAAGGAAACCTTTACACCCGGTAAAATCAAGAAAATTGTCCGTTATTTCTTTCGGAAATCCATTCGGGAAATATGAAAAATCGGTGTCTATATAAAGTCCTCCGATCTCCCAGTGGCCTGTAGTTGAATCTTTTCCTTTTGATATCTCTTTCATTTTACCGAATGAAGCAAGCGGTGAAGAAACTCTTTCAATACCTTTAATCGGTACGATATTTCCAAGTCCAAGAAGCTGGGATGCCGGGAGATTCAGGCCGCCGACAGCATCCGCAATATTGGAGAGAGTGCTGCTTCCGCAGTCACCGTAAAGCGCCGCATCGGGAAGTTCTCCGACACCGATACCATCTAAAATAATCAGGAAAAAATTATTCAAGAGTAATAAAAGAAATTTAGTTGACGGAATTGTTCAGTTAATATTTCGAACTGTATTGCCGCCTCTTTCAAGAGCTTTTTTTAAGGCAAGATCGGCGTTATAAATTACTTCATCCACATCTGTTTTGTTATTAGCTGAAGCAACACCGATGGAGACGGTATATGTAGTCTGCTTGCTTTCAACGGCGATAGGCTGTCTTGCAATTTTCACTCTAAGCTTTTCAGCCCAAATAAAAACATCTTTTGCGGATGAATTAAAGAAGTAAACACCGAAAATTTTTTCTTCTAATCTGCCGAAAATTGCCAGCGGGGTGATTTCCTTTGTAATTATATCGGATATAGATGATAAAACTTTAGGGAAGGGATCTCCTTCGAAGAGGGATTCTTGTTCTAGAAAATTGTCTATTCGGATTAATGCCATTGCACCCGGGACTTTCAGCTGTTCCGCTTTGAGCAGGTCTGCAGCTACCCGTTCTTTAAAGGTATTTGAATTCAATGCGCGGGTCTCTATATCAACGGCTAAATAACTTTTAAGCAGCATCTGGGTTGAATACGAATAAATGATGAAAGATAAAATATTAGCTGCGCTTTTAATGAACTGGACATCGGCATTTGTATATGCATTCTTCCTTAAGCTTTCAAAGCACACTGCGCCGTAATTTTGATTCCCGTATAAAAGCGGGACTGCCAGAAACGAACCGTCAAAGCTTACATCTTCCTGCTTTGAGAACCTTTTATATTCACCCGTTGATGTATCATCGATTTTTACAGGTATGCCGGTAATAATAGATTTACCAGTAAGCGTTCCATTCAGCTCAATCTCTAAATGATGTCCTATATATTTTAAAGAAGTATTATTTACAATTTTAATTGTCTGGAACTTCTGTTCGAAAGGCTGATAATAAACAAGTGCAAATGCATCCCAGTTAACCAAATGGCTTATCGCATTTTGAATGGAGGAGACAAGATTTTCTTCATTATCGAATTTCTTATCGGGATTAACCAGATTTAAAAATCCTTTAAGTCTCTGCTGGGTTACCGATTCCGTATGTTTTTCTTCAAAGATGGAGATGATCATTGTAATGACCCTAACAAATCGGCCTAGAGCATAGATTGTTTCAATGCCGAAAGCATCTTCAACTTTTGAATCGACGGCAATTATTGCAATAAGCGATTTATCGAAGAAAAGCGGCACGCCTACAAAGCTTTTTATTCCCTGAGGAGAATTATAATACCTGATAACGTCTGCTTCCGCTGCGGGAGAAATCTGGCTGAGCAGCTCCGGTTCCCCCTTCTCAATTATTTTACTTAAGATGTCATCTTCAACATCAAACTTGCGGCGGGAGATCTCATTTGAATCGGAGATAAATTTCTCCACCGAAAGTTTTTCTTTCTTCTTGTTATACCAGAAGAAAATAGCCGTATATGCGTTGTAAGATTCTTTTATAACGGTGAGCATTTTTTCAAGAACAAATGTAAACTGCCCGTCATGCCCTACTTCCTCAGGCAGTTTCTCGTTGGCAATCTCTTCAAATTTTTCTTTAAGGTTCGGAGGCTTGAGAGTAGTTTTTGTATGCCTGTAGGCGGGTGAGTAGTTCTCAGCGGTAATGACATCAACAGTTTTATTCTTTGAGACTATCTCAAAAGAATCATCGTAGTGTTTATTAAGTTCCGAATCACTCTTATCTTCAAAATCATCTTCGATTACATCTTTTGAAAAATAATTATCGAAATGAATGGAATCACGGAGAAAAATTATAAATGCTACGTAGATAAGAATCAGTGAGATAATAATTATCCGGGTTATTAGATCATCCGTAATAAAAAGAATGCCCGCTAAAAGCGGGACAACTAAAAATATTAAAAGCCTTCTTTTCTGCCTCTTGTCCATTGGTATGTTTTACCCAAAAAGTAAAATTAATCTTACAATAATATAACAGCGGAGATATTTATTCAACTCTTTCCGGAAAAGTTTAATAAAATCACTTCATCCTTAATAAAACAAAGCAGAGAGTTTCCGTAGAAGTTCTTTTTTTCCCAAACCTTTTACAGCTGAATAAACCAGCAGATTATCGTGCAAAACTAATTCAGGAAATTTCTGCCGCACAAATTCCCTGGATGCTTTTTGTTCTGACTGCCTAAGCTTATCTATTTTGGTGAGTAAAACAAGGAAACTAATTTTTAATTTAGATAAATAGGAGTTTAATTGTACGTCCAGTTCTGTAGGTCCCACCCTGCTGTCAACAAGATGAACGGCAAGGACAATATTTTTAGCGGATGAGAAATATTCATTTATTAATTTTCCCCAATACTCTCTCTCCTTTTTGCTTGCTTTTGCATACCCGTAGCCAGGCAAATCGACAAGAAAAAATTTATCGTCTATTTTATAATAATTAATTGAACGTGTTTTGCCGGGAGTCGAACTTGTTTTCGCTAAATCCTTTCTATTGAACAGCGAATTAATTAAGGATGATTTTCCCACATTTGATCTCCCGCAGAGAATTACCGCAGGCAAATTCTCCTTTGGAAGTTCTTTTAAGCTGTAAACAGATTTTATAAACTGCTGCTTTTCAAACATCTTATAATTATTTTTGGAAATTCTAGATTCGGTGAATAATAATTTTGAAATTTTATTCGGGCTGAAATAAAAAAACCCCGATGCCCGGGGTTTTAGCCTTTAATTTCAAAAAGCTGCTACTTTTTCTTTTCTCCAGCCGAAGTTTCTTCAAGTACTTTAGCCTCTTTAGCCTGTTCGCTTTTTCGTGCTTCTTTTTTAGCTTCACGTTTTGATTCGCGCTTTTCTTTTCTCTCTTCAGCTTTTTTAGTTACTATATCGTTATAATCTACGAGCTCAAGAATGGATAATTCCGCTGCATCGCCTTTCCGGTTTCCGAGTTTAACTACACGAGTGTAGCCTCCAGGCCTTTCGCCGATTTTAGGGACAATTTCATTAAACAATTCTTTAACAACTTCCCTGTCGTGTATTCTGCTCATTATCTGTCTTTTAACATGCAGATCATTTTTTTTAGCTTTGGTTAATAATGCTTCAACGAATGATCTTGCTTCTTTTGCTTTTGCCGTGGTTGTTCTGATCCGCTTATGTTTCAGCAGTGAAAGTGTCAATGAATTTAACAAAGCCTGGCGGTGGCTTTCTGTTCTGTTTAACTTTCTTCCTTTAACTTTGTGTCTCATTGTAATTCCTTTTTAGAAGATTATTGACCTTCGACTTCGTCCTTCAGATATTTATCTACATCCATTCCGAATTCGAGTCCAAGGTTTTCAACTATTTCCATTAACTCTGCAAGGGATTTTCTTCCAAAGTTCCTGAATTTAAGCATCTCCGATTCATCCCTTCTTACCAGCTCTGCCAGGTTTTTAATATTAGCCGCCTTAAGGCAATTGTGGGATCTTACGCTTAACTCAAGATCATCAACATTAGTAAGAAGAATTTTCTTAATTCTCTCCTTTTCACTGTCTTTATGGCTTACGGCTTGTTCTTCTTCCTGCTGAATATCAAAATTAATAAAAAGCTGAACGTGATCTCTCAGAATTTTTGCTGCCTGCGTTAATGCATCTTCAGGCGTAATTGAACCGTCGGTGGTAATCTCAAATGTCAATTTCTCATAATCGCTTCTATCGCCTATGCGGACATTCTCAATTTCATACTTTGCATTCCTGATTGGAGTAAAGATTGAATCAATTGGAATCACACCGATGGTATGCTCAGGAGATACATTTTCGGAAGCCGGAACATATCCCTTTCCTTTTCCCACTCTGATTTCAACATCAAATTTTGCATTCTTATTTAAAGTAGCAATATGAAGCTGGGGATTTAATATCTCGATTTCATTGCTGTGTTTTTGAATATCGGCAGCTGTCCATTCACCCTCTCCGCTAAAGGAGATGTCAATTTTATTCGGCTTTTTTGTAAGGAGCTTCATTCTAACCTGCTTCATGTTCAGTATTATTTCTGAAACATCTTCGAGCACTCCTTCGATTGTAGTGAACTCATGCAGAACACCGCTGAATTTTAACGAGGTAATTGCAGCGCCGGTTAATGAAGAGAGAAGAACACGTCTCAATGAATTTCCTAAAGTCACCCCATAACCTCTTTCCAGAGGCTGTAAAAAGAATCTACCGAAACTATTTGAATAATTTGTCTCATCAAGTGCAACAGCTTCAGGCATCTTTAAGGTTGATACGCTCATTTATATCCTCTTCAATTAAATAAAAAAATTTTAAAATTATTTTGAATAAAGCTCTACTACTAGCTGTTCATTAGCATTTAGCGGAACATCGGCTCTTTCGGGGACCTGTACAAATGTACCGGAAAGTGAAGCTTTATCTATTGAAAGCCACGAATATGTTCCTTCTTTAACTCTCTTAAGAGTATTGTGAACCATATCCAGCCTTTTACTCTTATCTTTTATTCTGATCACATCTCCCGCAGACAGGTTAAAAGACGGGATATCAACTAATTTATCGTTGACGAGAACGTGCCTGTGCCGTATCAGCTGACGGGCTTGTTTACGGGATCCGGCAAAACCCAGGCGGTAGACCACATTATCCAGGCGGCTTTCAAGTATTTTAACCAGGTTTTCACCGGTAATTCCTTTTATTTTAATTGCTTTATCAAAGTAGTTTTCAAATTGCGTTTCAAGCAGACCGTAAATTCTTTTTATTTTCTGTTTTTCTCTCAGCTGAATACCATATTCCGAAATTTTTGTTCTTCTAGATTGTCCATGCTGACCGGGAGGGTAACTCCGGATTTCAACAGGGCATTTATCGGTATAACATTTCTGCCCCTTCAAATACAATTTCTGTCTTTCTCTTCTGCACAGTTTGCAAACTGAATTTGTGTACCTTGCCATTAATATACTCCCAAATTAAACTCTTCTCCTCTTTGGCGGCCTGCAGCCGTTATGAGGAATAGGTGTAACATCTTTAATTGAATTAATTTCCAGTCCGGCAGTATTCAGGGCTCTAATTGCAGCTTCTCTTCCCGAACCCGGTCCTTTTACAAAAACATCAACTCTTCTCAAGCCCAGGTCATAAGCTTCTTTAGCCGAAGCTTCGGCAGAGGTTTGAGCGGCAAAGGGAGTATTTTTTCTGGACCCTTTAAAACCATTTTTACCGGCCGAAGACCATGCGATTGTATTCCCGTAAATATCAGTAATAGTTACAATAACATTGTTAAAGGTTGCTTTTATATGAGCAATCCCGTTTGCATCAACTAATGTTTTCTTTTTTGCTTTTTTTATTACTTTAGCCAACGATCCTCCTGAATCAAATTAAAATTCCAGTAACAACTATTTCTTAGTCGGGGTTTTCTTTTTCCCGGCAACAGTTTTTCTTTTTCCCTTGCGTGTCCGTGAATTTGTTCTTGTTCTCTGGCCCCTCACGGGGAGTCCTCTTCTATGTCTTAATCCTCTGTACGATCCGATATCCATTAATCTTTTTATATTCTGCTGAACTTCCGAACGAAGCGCACCCTCAACTTTATATTCGGCAGTCATTATGCTTCTTATCTGAGCTACTTCGTCCTCAATTAAATCGGCAACTTTTTTATCGGGATTTACTTTTGCTTTGTCAAGAATTTCTGCTGCAGAAGTTTTTCCGATTCCGAATATGTACTGCAGACCGAACAATACTTTTTTATTTTTGGGCAGATCGACACCCGCTATACGTGCCAAGTGATTTCTCCTTTACTTATTAACCCTGACGTTGTTTATGCTTTGGATTTTTGCAGATTACTCTTACAGAACCTTTCCTTTTAATAATCTTGCAATTTTCACATATTTTTTTTACCGAGGCTCTTACTTTCATGATTTCTCCTATCCGGAATTCACCGGATAATTATTTATACCTGTATGTTATTCTTCCTTTTGATAAATCGTACGGAGATAATTCAACCGACACTTTATCACCTACTAAAATTTTTATAAAATGCATTCTCATTTTGCCGGAAATATGGGCAAGTATTTCGTGACCATTATCTAATTTCACTTTAAAATGCGCATTCGGTAATGTATCAGTCACTATTCCATCGACTTTTATTGGTCCTTGTTTAGCCATTAAGTAACCGTTAAAATTTCAGGATTTCCGTTTGAGATTAATACCGTATGTTCAAAATGGGCAGAGGGCAATCCGTCGGCGGTTACCACTGTCCATCCATCCGAACCTGTTTTAACTCCAAACTCTCCCATATTCACCATCGGCTCAATAGCTAATGTCATTCCTTTCTTTAATTTTGATCCGGTTCCTCTTTTACCGTAATTGGGTATCGAAGGTTCTTCATGCAGATATTTGCCTACTCCATGGCCGCAAAGATCACGGACCACCGAGAAACCATATAACTCTACATAATTCTGAATCGCTGCAGAAATATCGTGAAGCCTGTTATTAACTTTTGCTTCTTCAATTCCAAGGTACAGTGATTTTTCGGTTACCTCCATTAATTTTTTCTTTTCGGAGGATACGTTACCCACTGCAACCGAAATAGCTCCGTCTCCGAAAAAACCATTCTTAAGAACACCGACATCAAGCGAAATTATTTCACCTTCCTTTAATTCCCTGCCGCTCGGTATTCCATGCACAACTTCATCATCAACCGATGTGCATATTGACGCCGGATAATTAAAAGCACCTGCCTGCGAATAACCTTTGAAAGCCGCTTTTGCATTATTGCTTATAATATAATCTTCAGCTATCTGGTCCAGCTCTCTTGTCGTTATTCCAGGCTTAATATTTTTCTTGAGAAGCTGAAGCGTTTCAGCGACAATTCTACAGCTTTCTTTAATAAAATCAATATCCTTTTGCGTTTTAATATATATCACTAATATCTTCTGCTTTTAAGTTTCCCTGATTTCATAAATCCGTCATAATGCCTCATGAGCAGATGAGATTCAACCTGCTGAAGTGTATCCAAAGCAACTCCAACAATAATAAGCAGACTTGTACCTCCAAAAAATTGCGCAAACTGCCCCGATACTCCCCATGCAGAAACGAAAGCGGGGAGAATTGCAATAATTGCCAGGAAAAAAGAACCGGGCAGCGTAATTTTTGTAAGTATGTTATCAATAAAATCGGATGTTTGTTTACCTGGCCGGATACCAGGAATAAATCCGCCCTGCTTTTTCATGGTATCTGCCACATCCTTCGGATTAAAAGCAATAG
>Ga0105106_10001974_pt1 | contig 14675 bp, 17 predicted proteins | sample PPLLaktember2015_5_FD_79109 | JGI IMG/M metagenome (GOLD analysis project Ga0105106, IMG submission 79109) | Freshwater sediment microbial communities from Prairie Pothole Lake near Jamestown, North Dakota, USA - PPLs Lake P8 Core (1) Depth... | ecosystem: Environmental > Aquatic > Freshwater >...
CGGCTCGGCTACAACGCATTGAAGGCCGCCACCCCGAAATTCTTTGTTGGGGTCGGGATGTGAATGTGGAAGAAGCACGACCTCCGTAGCGTTCCCGTATCTCGCTTCCGCAGCGTAGAGGAGAACCGAGTAGTTGCGCGGCTCGGCCAAGAATTGGTCAAGCCACGTGCCGGGGAGCCTCTGGCGTTGCTGCTCGAAGTACGCGACGAAGTCTTGTTGAACCGCTACGAGAGCTTGCATGTCCTTGTACGAGACCCTAAGTTCGTCGTACGCAAGGAGCGGTGCGCGGCCTTCTACTGGTGCCGAAGTCGAGCACGCAACGAGGAAGCCGACCGCAGCAGTGAGCAACGCTCCTTCCGGTCGCATGGACCCCCCTCCGCTGCCTAACGCACCAGCGCTCAGCTGCGAGCCACAGCGCCTCCGCGGCTCGACCGGAGCGCATACCTTCGACGCCAGACGGTACCACGGACCGATTGGAGCACGCTGTGGATCGTCAGCTGCAGCGCTTTGTTGGGCGGCGCCCTTCTACCTTCGAGAGAGATAGTCTGAGTACTCGGATTGGCACACGCCCTGGTTGACCCAGCGCTCAAGAGAGGCGCCCCACCGTTCGGACGCTGCTTTCAAGGCCGCGTCTACGGTGGAGAAGCACTCGGACCATGCAGATTCCCCAAGCTCAAGATTCGGATCGGCCTCGGGGAACGAGTAGATGTCGAGATGGCCTGGCTGCCTGGGATCGAGGGCCTCGTAGACGGACAGAACGAAGCCTTCTGGTCGGCCGGTGATGACTGCGTATCGAATCGCGGGACCAGCTGAACAATCGTAGCTACCGAGAAACTGCTCGATGGACTTGCCTCGATCGAGGGCTGCGCGAAGGAGTGGTGCACTGAGGTATCGCGCCATAAGCGTTTACTCCAGCGACCTCGGCGCCGCCCAACTAGTATTCGATTGCTACCCACCGCATTCTGCTACGAGCAAACGCTGCAGCGCAACCGCCGGTTGGGCCTGCGCCCGCGGGGGGCTCGCGCCGCGGCGCTCTCGCCTCGCGCCCCGCTCGACGCAAACACTGCAGCTCGCAGCCTTTGTCGCTCGAAACCGGCGACATAGGCTGCGAGCGGACCCGCTCAGCTGCCGGCCAGCACGATCGGCCCGGTCGGCTTGGGCATGCCGCCCGCCGGCTCGATGGTCACGACGATCGTCACCGGGCCTTCGATCGAAGGCAGCGCGCTCGCTTCGTGGCGCGCGCCACCGGCCTGGACGTCGAAGACGCCGGCGCTCACGGGCTCGCCGCCGACGATGACCCAGAGCTGATAGCTCTGGCCGGGGGGCGGGGGCGGCAGGTCGTAGACGACGAGCAGCAGGCGGCGGCCCTCGGGATCGAGGAACGCGCGCGCCGAGGCGTCGGGGAGCGGTCCCGTCGCCGCGAGGGCCACGGTGCGCGTCTGGCGCGCGGTGAGCTCGCCCACCGTGCGCTCAGCGGCGGCCAGCTCACGGGCGAGGCCGGCGCGCTCCTGCGCCGCACCCGAGAGCGCGCTCTCGAGCCGCGCCACCTGCTGCTGCGCCTCGCCGAGCGCGGCGCGCAGGTCGCGCAGCTCGAGGCCGAGGCCGACGGCGATCAGCACACCGGCGGCGAGCGCAAGCGCCGGCGCCAGCCAATGGCGTCGTACCCGCGGCGCGCCGGCGCCGCGCACTGCGCTGCCGCCGGCCCCGCTCGTCTCGCCCGCCCGGGCCAGGATGCGCGCGCGCAGCGCGGGCGAGGGCTCGAGGGGCGTGACGTCCGCCGCGAGCGCGTCCACCACCTCGGCCGCGGCGCGCAGCGCTTCCTCGCACTCGGGGCAGCCGCCGCGCAGATGCTCCTCGAGCCGCCGCTCGTCCTCGGCGTCGAGAGTGCCGAGGGGGAGCAGCGCGGCGAGCTCCAGCAGCTCCTGGTGGTCCCTCACGGGGCGTCCTCCAGGGCCTGGCGGAGCGCCGCCATGGCGCGGCTCATGCGGCTCTTCACGGTGCCGAGGGGCTCGCCGGTCTCGGCGGCGATCTCGGACTGGGAGAGGCCGCGGTAGAAGGAGAGCTCGATGGCCTGGCGCTGGCCTTCGGGCAGGCTGGCCAGCGCGCCCTGCACCGTGCGCCGCCGCTCGCCGTCGAGCAGGCGCGTCTCGGCGCTCGCCGGGGCCGGCGTCGGCTCCTGCGAATCCTGCGCATGCGTCCGCGCGCGGCTGGCGCGCTGGCGCAAGCGGTCGAGGGCGCGGTTGCGGGCCATCACGAACAGCCACGACGTGAGCTTGCCGCGGTGCGCGTCGAAGCGCGCGGGGGCATGCCAGAGCTGGAGGAACAGGTCCTGCACGACTTCCTCGGCTTCGGCCCGGTCGCGGAGCACGCGGTGGGCGACGCCCAGCACGTGGCCCGCATGGCGATCGTAGAGCGCCGCCAGGGCGGCGGTCTCGCGCCGGCCCATCCGCGCCAGGAGCTCGGCGTCGGAGGGGCTGGCCTCGTTCTGCGAAGCAGAGAGCATGCTCCCTGGACATACGGACGCCGCGTCCGATCGGATCGACCCGCCCGCCCGGGAACCGATCGGAGCGGCGTCGCGTACCTCGCCCCGACCCCGGCGGCTCGCGCGCCCGCGCAGGACCCGTCGGACCAGGAGGTAGCCATGATTCGAGGATTGCGTGGATTCTTGTGTGCGGCGATCGGCGCGGCGCTGATCCCGCAGGGAGCGAACGCTTCCGGCTTCTGCGGCGAGCGCTCGGACTTCGGGCGGGGCCGCAAGCTCGAGGTGATCGGCCTGACGGCCGACGGGCGGCTGGTGCGCTTCGGCGAGTGCCGGCCGAGCCGCCTGCGGGAGATCGCACCGATCTCCGGCCTCGGCGGGCCGGACAGCGCGCTCGTAGGCATCGACTTCCGGGTGCAGGGCGGGGAGCTCTACGGGGTCGGGAACGGGGGCGGCATCTACCGGATCGACACCACCAGCGGAGTCGCCACCCTCGACTCGCAGCTCACGGTGCCCCTCGAAGGCGCGTCCTTCGGCGTCGACTTCAACCCCGCCGCCGACCGCCTCCGCGTGGTGAGCGACACCGGCCAGAACCTGCGCCATAACCTGAACGACGACACCACGATCGCCGACGGCGCCCTGAAGAACGGCGACGCGACGGCCCTCGGCATCGCGGGCGCCGCCTACACCAACAACGACCTCGACCCGAGCACCGCCACGACGCTGCTCGACGTCGACACCACGCTGGATCAGGTCTCGCTGCAGTCGCCGCCCAACAACGGGAACCTCGCCCCGACCGGCAAGCTGACGGCCGACGCCGGCGCTGCGGTCGGGTTCGACGTCTACACGGTGCTCGACGACGGCGTCGCTTCCGGCAACTGGGGCTTCGCCTCGCTCGAGGTCGGCGCGAAGCCGGTGTTCTACCGCATCAACCTGCTGACCGGCCGGGCGATCCCGATCGGCGCGCTCGGGGCGCCGCTCGTCGACGTCGCCCTGCCGCTGGACCAGTAGACCGCGCCGCGCGAAGCGCGGGGCCTAGTCGGCCCCGCGCTTCGCCAGCGCCTCGATGCGCTCGAACTCCTGCTTCGCGAAGGGCATCACCGAGAGCCGCGGCTGGCGGACCAGGGGATGCGCGGCAAAGGCGCGCTCGGCCTTGATCTCGGCGAGGGTCACGCCGCGCGCCAGCGGGCGGACGGGCTCGAGGTCGACGGCCAGCCAGCGCTCGTCTCCGGGATCGGGGTACGCCTCCCGCGCCACGCGCGCGACTCCCACCACCGCCTTGCCCTCGCCCGAGTGGTAGAAGAGGACGGCGTCGCCCTTCTTCATGGCGCCGAGGTTCGCCCGCGCCGTCGGGTTGCGTACACCGTCCCAGCGCGTGCCGCCCTCCTCGACGAAGCGCTCCCAGGAATACGTGGAGGGCTCGGACTTCACGAGCCAGTGACCGCGGGCCATCGGGGGATCCTCAGGCGGAGGCGGGGACGGTCTTAAGAAATTAAGTAACTTGCCCCGCTGGGCAAGGATGCACCTATCTTGAGTTACTTAATTTCTTAAGACCGTCCCCGTGGAAGACCGCGACATCGGCTGCACGACGGTGCTCTTCGGCGAGCGCGGCGGGAAGTATCCGCAGGGCAACTCGCTGTTGGTGCGGGGAACGGACGAGACCGCGATCGTCGACCCGAGCCTCGGCGTGATCCCGCGGCGCGCGCGGCTGCCGCGCGTCGACCGCGTGCTGAACAGCCACTGCCACGAGGACCACGTGGCGGGGAACCACCTGTTCCCCGACGTGCCCTGGCACCTCCACGAGGCGGACCTGCCGGGCATCCGCTCCATCGAAGGCTTCCTCGGCATCTTCGGCTACGAGGGCCCGGTGGGGACCGACTGGGCGCGCGCGCTGGTCGAGCAGTTCCACTTCACGCCGCGCCCCGACGCGCTGGGGTTTCGAGACGGGGACGTCTTCGATCTCGGCGGCGGCGTGCGCGTCCGCGCCGTCCACACGCCCGGTCACACGCGCGGCCACTGCGCCTTCTGGGTGGAGCCCGAAGAGCTGCTCTACCTGGGCGACATCGACCTCTCGAGCTTCGGGCCGTACTACGGCGACGCCTGGTCCGATCTCGAAGATTTCGAGCGATCCCTGGCGCGGGTGCGCGAGATCGAGGCGCGCTGGTACGCCACCTTCCACCACATCGGCGTGCTCGAGGGAAGGGCCGCCTTCCTCGAGCGCCTCGACCGCTTCGCGGCGGTGATCGGGCGCCGCGAGGAGCGCCTGCTCGCCTACCTGGCCGAGCCCCACAGCCTGGACGAGATCGCGGCCCACCGCTTCGTCTACCGGCCGGAGGACCCCGTCCCCTTCGCCGAGCCCGTCGAGCGTCGCAGCATGGCGCAGCATCTGGCGCGGCTGCTGCGCCAGGGGCGGGTGCGCGAGGTCGAGCCGGGCCGCTTCGCCACCTGCTGACGCCTTTCCGGGGGACGTGTTAGAGTCCGGCCCTCGGAGCCACCCGACACGAGGAGAGCGGAAGGGTCATGAAGGTCGTCGTCGATTTCGACCTCTGCGAGGCGAACGCCGTGTGCATGGACATCCTCCCCGAAGTGTTCAAGGTGGACGACGCCGACATGCTCCACATCCTGATCGAGCATCCGCCGGAGTCGATGCGCAGCAAGCTCGAAGAGTGCGTCCGCCTGTGCCCGCGCCAGGCGATCTCTATCGTCGAGGACTGAGCTCCCAGTCGTCCGACGCGACCCTCACCGGCATCGTCTTGATGCCGTTGATGAAGGCCGAGCGCAGGCGCCGCACCGGGCCCGCCAGCTCGAACTCGGGCACGCGGCGCAGCAGCTCCTCGAACAGCACCCGGATCTCCATGCGCGCCAGGTTGGCGCCCATGCAGTAGTGCTCGCCGATACCGAGCGCCAGGTGCGGGTTGTCGATGCGGCCGACGTCGAAGCGCTCGGGCTGGTCGAAGACCCACGGGTCCCGGTTCGCGCCCGGGTAGAACAGCACCACCTTCTGGCCTTCGCGGATCTTCTGGCCGCGCAGCTCGACGTCGCGCGTGGCCGTGCGCCGGAAGTGCATCACCGGCGTCACCCAGCGCAGGAACTCCTCCACCGCGGTGTCGAGCAGCGAGCGGTCGCGCTGCAGGCGACGCCACTGGTCGGGGTGCTCGATCAGCGCGTGGACGGCGCCCGAGAGCAGGTTGCGCGTGGTCTCGTTGCCGGCCACGGCGAGCAGCAGGAAGAAGTTGTTGAACTCGAGCTCGGTGATCTTGTGGCCGTCGACCTCGGCGCGCATCAGCACGCTGACGAGGTCTTCCCCGTTCCCGTCCTTGCGCTCCATCGCCAGCTTGTGCGCGTAGAGCCACATCTCGGCGGCGGCCTGCTTGCCGTCCTCCATGGTGTTCTGGAACTCGGGGTCGTCGAACCCGATCAGCTTGTTGGAGAGGTCGAAGATGCGGCCGCGCTCGTCGTCGGGGATGCCGAGCAGCTCCGCGATCACCTGCAGCGGCAGCTCCGCCGCGACTTCGCGCACGAAGTCGCACTCGCCCTTCTCGACCAGCGCGTCGACGAGCTTCGCCGCGCGCTCGCGCACCCGCGGCAGCAGCAGCTTCACGCGGTTGGGCGTGAAACCCGTGCGCACCAGGCGCCGGAACTTCACGTGCTGCGGCGGGTCCATGTTGATGAGCAGCGTGCGCGTGATGGCGAGGTCCGCCTCCGGCACGTCGAAGATGTTCGTGCCGCCGCGCTCCGAAGAGAAGAGCTCCGGGTGCTTCGAGGCGTACACGATGTCGTCGTGACGCGTCAGCGCCCAGAAGCCGGGGCCCTCGCGCTCCGGGTTCCAGTGGACGGGCGATTCTTCGCGCAGCTTCGCGAAGGCCGCGTGGGGCACCCCGCCGACGTACGCTTCCGGATCTGCGAGATCGATGTCCTCGAGGCGCATTGGGGGGCCCTCCCGACACAGCCGCGGCTGCGCAGGGGGCGGGATCGGCATTCCGAGGGGAAATCGTGAGGGGGAACACACCCTCTCCGGACGCGCGAGGCGGCAGGAGACGCGCAGGCCGCGCGCAACCGGTCGAGCGGAGCGGGCGCGGCGTCAGCGGTTGCAGGTCTGGAGCGCGGAGAGCGCGATCGCGACCCCCGCCGAGATCACCCACAGCACCGCGCGCGCGAAGGAGGGCACCGGAATCTCCTCCTCGCCCTCGGCGGAGGCGCCCGCCGGCGCGTCGAGCGTCGCGTGTCCGAAGGGCAGCTGCTGCGGAGGGCCGAGCTTGCCGCCGCAGTGCACGCACCGCTTCGTGCCGGGCGCGAACGAGCAGCTGCAGTGGTAGCAGCGCACCTCGTAGAGCGTCGACTGTGCGGGCGTCTCCAGCGTGCCTCTTCCTCGGTGGAGAGCATACCGCCCAGCTCGCGTGAGGGCTTCGCTCGCCTGCGGCTCGCTGCGCGCCCGCGCTCCGCGCGGCTTGCCGCGTGAGGGCGTCGCTCGCCTGGGGCTCGCTCCGCGCGGGCTTGCGCCGGGGGCCGCGGCGGGGCGTGCTAGAGTGCGCGGCCGCCATGTCGCGCGCCGCCCGCCTCGCGCTGCTCGCCCTCCTGGGCCTCGCCGCCTGCGAGGGCCGCGCGCCCCTCGACCACTCCGGCCCCATCGCCGAGTGGCCCGAGTACGCCGGCGACAAGGGGGGCCTCCACTGGTCGCCCCTCACCCAGATCACGCGGGCGAACGTCGGCGACCTGGAGCTCGCCTGGGAGTATCGGCACGGCGACCGCTCCGACGGCAGCGACGGCACCACGCGCACCTCCTTCAACGCAACGCCCCTCGTGGCCGGCGGCGCGATGTACTTCTGCACGGGGTACAACCGCGTGATCGCCCTCGACGCCGAGACGGGGCGCGAGCGCTGGGCCTTCGACCCGGGCCAGCGCATGCGCAAGCTCCACGGCCCCTACCCGCGCGTCTGCCGCGGGGTCGCCCACTGGGCAGCCACCGACGCCGCCGAGCGGGCCGGCGCCTGCGGGCGGCGCATCTTCACCGGCACCATCGACTCGGAGCTGATCGCACTCGACGCCGAGACGGGGCGAGCGTGCGACGGTTTCGGCGCCGCCGGTCGCGTGACGCTGCGCGAAGGCATCGGCGAGGGCGTACCGCCCTGGGAGTACTACCCGACCTCGCCGCCCCTCGTGGTGCACGACCTCGTGGTGGTGGGAGCGCTCGTCGCCGACAACCTGCGCGCCGACGCGCCGGCGGGCGTGGTGCGCGCCTTCGACGCGCGGACCGGCGCGCTGCGCTGGGCGTGGGATCCGGTGCCTCCCGGCCGCCGCCCCGCGCCGGGCGAGCGCTTCGCGCGCGGCACGCCGAACGTCTGGTCGTTCCTCTCCGCCGATCCCGAGCGCGATCTCGTGTTCGTGCCGACCGGAAACCCCTCGCCCGACCTCTACGGCGGGCAGCGCGACGGCCTCGACTTCTACGGCAGCTCGATCGTCGCGCTGCGCGCCTCGACGGGCGAGGTCGTCTGGCACTTCCAGACGGTGCACCACGATCTCTGGGACTACGACGTGCCCGCCCAGCCTACCTTGCTCGAGCTCGAGATCGGCGGGCGTCGCGTCGCGGCCCTCGCGCAGATCACCAAGATGGGACACCTGTTCCTGCTCGACCGCGAGACCGGCGCGCCGCTCTGGCCGATCGAGGAGCGGCCGGTGCCCCAGGGCGGCGTGCCGGGCGAGACCCTGTCCCCGACCCAGCCGTTCCCGACGCATCCGCCTCCGCTCCACCCGGCGAAGCTCGACCCCGAGGACGCCTGGGGCTTCACGCCCTGGGACCGCGGCAAATGCGCCGAGAAGATCCGCGCGCTCCGCAACGACGGCATCTTCACGCCGCCGACCACCGAAGGGTCGCTGCTCTTCCCGAGCAACGCCGGCGGGCCGAACTGGGGCGGCGTCTCGATCGACCCGCTGCGGGGCCGCCTGTTCGTGAACCAGATGCGCCTCGCCGGCTTCGTGAAGCTCGTGCCGCGAGCCGAGTACGACGCGCTGCCGAGCAAGGACGCCGTCTACCCCGAAGAGCTCTACCCGATGGAAGGCACGCCCTGGGCGGCGCGGCGCGGGCCGCTGATGTCGCCGCTCGGAACGCCCTGCAACCCGCCGCCCTGGGGCGTGCTGACGGCGGTGGACCTCGGCACCGGCCGCGTGCTCTGGGAGGTGCGGCTCGGCACCACCCGCGACCAGGCGCCCTTCCCGATGTGGCTCCCCCTCGGCGCGCCGAACCTCGGCGGCTCCCTGGCGACCGCGGGCGGGCTGGTGTTCATCGGCGCCACCACGGAGAAGATCCTGCGCGCCTTCGACGCCGACAGCGGCGAAGAGATCTGGAGCGCGCGGCTCCCCTACACGGCGAACGCCACGCCGCTGAGCTATCGCTTGCGGGCCGACGGGCGGCAGTACGTCGTCGTCGCCGCGGGCGGCCACGGCTGGTCCGAGCCGGGCGATGCGGTGATGGCCTTCGCGCTGCCCGAGTGAACAAGGAGACCATGGAGCTCTTCACCCCCGAGAACGCCCTGGCCCTGCTGACGCTGACGGCCCTCGAGGTCGTGCTGGGCATCGACAACCTGGTCGTGATCTCGATCCTGACGGGCAAGCTCCCGCCGGAGCAGCGCAAGCGCGCGCGACGCATCGGCCTGCTGGCGGCGATGGGCATGCGGATCGCGCTGCTGCTGACGCTGTCCTGGATCATGGGGCTGACGGGCACGGTGTTCTCGCTGGCGGGTCTCGACTTCTCGGGCCGCGACCTGATCCTGATCGCCGGCGGCCTCTTCCTGATCGCGAAGGCCACCCACGAGATCCACACCAAGGTCGAGGGGCCGAACGAGCATCCCCAGGCGGGCAAGCGCATCTACGCCTCGCTGGCCAGCGTGATCGCGCAGATCATGGCCTTCGACCTGGTGTTCTCGATCGACTCGGTGATCACGGCGATCGGCATGGCCCGCGCGATCTGGGTGATGGTCGCCGCCATCGTGATCGCGGTGGCCACGATGATCGTGTTCGCGGAGCCGGTCTCGAACTTCGTCGAGCGCCACCCCTCGATCAAGATGCTGGCCCTCTCCTTCCTGCTGCTGATCGGCGTGCTGCTCGTCGCCGAGGGCATGGGCCAGCACCTCGACCGCGGCTACGTCTACTTCGCGATGGGCTTCTCGCTGTTCGTGGAGATGCTGAACCTGCGCGCCCGGCGCCGCGCGAGCGCGGCCTAGCCGGGATGGCGCGTTTCGCGCTGGTCTGCCTCGGGGGCGCCTTCGGGACCGGCGCGCGCTACCTGCTCTCCGGCTGGCTCGCCGAGCGGCTCGGCCACGCGTTCCCCTACGGGACGTTCGCCGTGAACCTGATCGGCTCGTTCCTGCTCGCCATGCTGATGGAGCTGGCGTTCCACTCGGCCACCATCTCGCCGACGGCGCGCGTCGCGCTCGGAACGGGCGTCCTCGGCGGCTTCACCACGTACTCGACGTTCAGCTACGAAAGCTTCCTGTACCTCCGCGAGGGCGCGCTGCCCCTGGCGGCGCTGAACATCTCGCTGACGCTCGCCGGCTGCCTGCTCGCCTGCTGGCTCGGCATCGCCGCGGCGCGCTGGCTGCTCGGGCCGGCCTGAGGCGCGCGGCGGCGCGGCGCTCACCTCGCCTTTCGGAAGGTGAGGTTGAAGCGAAGGCCGCCCGTCGCGGGATGGTGGCCGTCCTTCAGCGGCAGGACGCCGTGATGGCGGAGCCGCGCGGGACCTCCGAGCACGACCACGTCACCGTGCTCGAGGCGGATGCGGCGGGGCGTGTCGGCGCGCCGCATCCCGCCGAGCAGGAAGACCGCCGGCAGGCCCAGCGAGACAGAGATGATCGGAGCCGCGAGGTCGCGCTCGTCCTTGTCCTGATGCAGCGACATGCGGGCGCCGGGCTCGTAGCGGTTCACGAGGCAGCTGTCGGGCGCGAAGCCGGGAAAGCCGGCGCGGGCCGCCGCCGCGGCGGCCCGCTCGAGCAGCACGCCGGGCAGCGCCGGCCAGGGGCGACCGCTCCCCGGATCGCAGGCGTCGTAGCGATAGCCGCGTCGATCGGTCACCCAGCCGACGCTGCCACAGCTGGTCATCGCCACGGACATCCGATGTCCCGAGGGCGTCTGCATGTGGCGGAAGGGCGCGAGCGCGCTCACCTCGCGCACGGCGGCGAGGAGCGCGCCGCCAGCGGACCGCGCGAAGCCGGCCAGGAGCATCGCTCCCGGAGCGAGCGCCTCGTCGCGAGGCGCGGCGTCGAAGAGCTCGCCGCTCATTTCGCGTCGTGGAAGATGACGCCGAGCGTGTGGCGCCGTCCCGTGCGCAGGCGGCTGACGCCGTGGCGCATGTTGACGCGGTAGGCGCCGCGCGCTCCCTGCAGCGGGCGCTGATGCACCGCGAAGACCACGCCGTCGCCCCGGCGGAGCGGCACCACGTCCGCCCGCGACTGCATGCGCGGGCGCTGCTCGGTGAGCACGAACTCGCCGCCGCGGAAGTCCTCGTCGGGCTCCGAGAGCAGCACCGCGAGCTGCAGCGGGAAGACGTGCTCGCCGTAGAGATCCTGGTGCAGGCAGTTGTAGTCGCCCTCGCCGTAGCGGAGCAGGAGCGGCGTCGGCCGGACCTGCCCGGCCCGGTGACAGCGCTCCAGGAACTCGGCGTGCTCGGCGGGGTAGCGGACCGCGCTCCGCAGCGCTTCGCTCCAGCGGTTCGCGATCGGCGCGAGCCGCGGGTACATCGCGCCGCGCAGCTCGGCGACGAGCTCGGGCAGCGGATGGGCGAAGTACTGATACTCGCCCCGCCCGAAGCCGTGGCGCGCCATCACCACCCGGCTGCGAAAGCGGCGCTCGTCGCCGTAGAGGGCGGCGAGGGCTTCGCACTCGTCGCGAGCGAGGAGCTTCGGGAGCAGCGCCCAGCCCTGGGCGTCGAGCTGGGCGGAGGCGCCCTTCCAGTCGAGCGCCTCCACCCGTTCGCCGACGGGGGCGGACGAGCGGCTCACGCCGCCCCCTCGAGGTGCAGCAGCAGCGCCTTGGCCTCGGCGCCTCCGCGGTAGCCGCCGAGCCCGCCGCCGATCGGCAGCACGCGGTGGCAGGGGACGAGGATCGGCAGCGGGTTCGTCGCGAGGGCGCTGCCGGCCGCGCGGAACGCGGCGGGGCTGCCGGCGCGCGTCGCCACCTCGCGATACGAAGCGGTGCGGCCGAAGGGGATCCGCGCCGTGGCGCGCAGCACCGCGCGGCGGAAGCCCTGGGTGAGGCGCCAGTCGAGCGGCACGTCGAAGCTCTGCCGGCGGCCCGCGAAGTACTCGTCGAGCTCCCGCCGGGCGAGCGTCACGGTCTCGCGGGGCGTGCGCAATACGCGCGGCGAGATCCGCGCGGCCAGCTCCTCCAGCACGGCGTCCTCGCCCTCGGCGGGCAGTCCGACGCGCACCAGCCCTTCCTCGGTGGCGCCGAGCAGCAGCGGCCCGAGCGGCGAATCGTGGCGCTCGAAGGCGACGTCGACGAGGCCGGCCTCGGCGGCCCGCTCGGCCAGCTTCCGGCGCGCGCGCTCCCAGGCGGCCGGGTCGGGAGCCTCCCGCGCGCGGAGGCGGCGTTCCAGGGACTCGAGATCGTCGGGATGGGTGTTCGTCATGATCTCTCGGACGGCCGGCGGGCCGCCGGTGTGAGGTCGAGCTCCTTCCGCAGGCGCGCCAGGCCCTCGAAGACGTTCCGGCGCGCCGCGGCGTCGGTGGTGCCCATGATCTCGGCGATCTCCTTGTGGGAGAGGTCCGCGAGGTAGCGGAGCGACACCGCCTGGCGTTGCTTCTCCGGCAGCTCGCGCACCCGCGTCCAGAGCGCTTCGTCGCGCGGGGCCGCAGGCGCGACAGGGGCCGCCAGCGCTTCGGGATCCTCGGCGGGCTGAGGCGCCCGGGCGCGCTCACGGTGGAGGTCGATCGCCTTGCGGGCGGCGATCGAGAACAGCCAGGAGCGCACGGCGGCCGGGTCGCGCACGTCGCCGTAGGCGCGGACGGCCGCGAGCATCGTCTCCTGGAAGCAGTCGTCGGCCCGCTCGGGCCCGGCCTGGGCGGCGCAGAAGCGCAGCAGCGCCGGGCCGTGCAGATCGAGGACGCGCTCGAAGGCCGGAAGCCCGGGCCCGGATCGGCGTGACATGCTGCGGGAGACGCGCGGGCGCGCCATTTCGTGAGGTTCCCGCAAGCGCAGCCGGGGAGCCAGCGGGCGCGCGCGTCACCTCCCGCGTCGCGCCCAGCCGGCCACGAACAGTAGCGCGGAGCCTACCAGCGCTGCGGTGGACGGCTCCGGCACCGGATAGAGGTGGCCCGAGCCGCTCGTCAGCGTTGCCCCCACGGGAAGCTCGAAGCCGGAGAGAATCGCGGTGTGACTGAAATCGATGGCGATCTGGTCGTAGCCGCTCAGGTTGAGCGAGCTCTGCAGCTCGAACGGGACGCCGTACTCGAAGACGAAGCTGCCCTCGAGAAGCTCGGGGGCGCCGATCTGGTCGATGAACTGCGGTAGCGGCGCCGAGTAGCTCTCCTCCCAGCGGATCGGATCGCTGTACTCCGGGTCGAGGCCCGGGGGCAGCTCCTCGTAGCGGATGTCGAGCGCGTATTGGGCGAAGCCGTAGCCGCTGGTGCCGAACGTCTCGAAGGACGGCTCCGCGTCGTACCAGATGGTGCCGTTCGCCCCGTAGCGGCTCGCTGCGTTCCCGCTCAGTGCCACACGTACGGTCGCCATGCCCATTCCCGTGCCGCCCTCGATCACGAACGTGTCCCTCCAGCTCGACTCGGCCGTGGCATGGGGCTCCAGCGTCGAGTTGTAGGGGAGGCTCCCGGAGAAGTTGCCCGCCGGAAAAGCGCCCCGGTCGTCGCCACTCGTCGCGCGGAGGTTGAGCTCCAGGGCCGCGCTGTTGGTTCCGTAGTCGACCCGGCTCTCGGCGGCGGCGAACAACGTGGCCTCCAGCTCGTAGTCGGGGAAGTGACCCGGGTAGCGGTAGGCGAGGACGGCCCCGGCTTCGACGTCCGCCGTGAGCGGACCCGTGGCGCCTGCCTGGTCCTGGAACGGGCCCACGGCGCCCACACTCGTGTCGTAGACGAACCCGGCGGCGTACGCGCGGAGCGCGGGCTCGGAGAGCGCGGCAGCCGGCGCGGCGTGGCCGGCCAGCGCCAGCCCGGCTGCCGCCAGCCCCAGGACGTCGCAGAGTCGGAAGGGAGCGCGATTCCGAGTCACGATGGCCTCCTGTTCGCTCGAAGCGCCGCGGTCTCGGGCGACCGCAGCAGGTCCTCGAGAGGTGAGTAGGCCGGTGCGCCGCGGCGTTGCGGGACGCCGCGAGGAGATCGGACGCAGATCAGAGAGGGCGCAGGTGGGATCGGGCCGGCTTGTGAGGTTCCGCTCTCGAACGGGTAATCGAGGCGGTACGCTACGGTCCGCAGCTCCGTAGGGAGAAGCCGCCATGTCGTTCCTGCGCTGGCTCGGTCTCGAGAAGCCGGCCGCCCGCCCGGGCGACGCCGACACCGAGACGGTTCGCCGCATCGCCGCCCGTCTCCAGAGCCTCCCCGAGGCGGAGCGCAACTTCGTCGCCGCCTTCGCCTACGTGCTGGCACGGGTCGCCAACGCGGACCTGCGCATCGAGGAGAGCGAGGCGCGCGCCATGGAGCGGGTGGTGGCCGAGACCTCGGGCCTCGGCCCGGCGGAGGCCGCCCTCGCCGTCGAGATCGCGAAGAGCCAGGCGCGCCTCGCGGGCGGCACCGAGAACTACGTGGTCACGCGCGAGTTCCGCCGCATCTCGAGCCCCGAGCAGCGGATGCGCCTGCTCGACTGCCTCTACGCGGTGGCGGCGGCCGACGACACCGTGACGAACCTCGAGAGCACCGAGATCGCCGCGGTGGCGGAGGAGCTCGGCCTCACCCAGGCCGACATCGCCTCCGTGCGCGGCCGCTACCGCGACAAGCTCGGCGTACTGAAGAAGGTTTAGAAAGGGGACGGACTTAAGAATTTAGAATCCACCCCGTGGGGCCATTTTCTAAATTCTTAAGTCCGTCCCCTCTCTAAACTCCTACCGCTTCACCAGCACCGCGGAGCCGTGCCCGAACAGCCCCTGGTTCACCGCGATGCCGAGCTTCGCGTCCTTCACCTGGCGCTCGCCGGCCTGGCCGCGGAGCTGCCAGGTGAGCTCGCAGACCTGCGCGATCGCCTGGGCCGGGATCGCCTCGCC
>Ga0105106_10001975_pt1 | contig 14655 bp, 19 predicted proteins | sample PPLLaktember2015_5_FD_79109 | JGI IMG/M metagenome (GOLD analysis project Ga0105106, IMG submission 79109) | Freshwater sediment microbial communities from Prairie Pothole Lake near Jamestown, North Dakota, USA - PPLs Lake P8 Core (1) Depth... | ecosystem: Environmental > Aquatic > Freshwater >...
AAAAGGGCCCGTCTGCGTCGTTGCTCCTCGTTGCATAGAAGGGCTATGCGGCCTCGTCGCGCCTAGCATCCAGACCCTTTTGGCTCAACGTCGTGCGCGATAAAGTCCATAACAGGCTCTAAGCGGGGGCGCCCGTGCGCAGATACGACGCGATGTCGACTTCGTCGATCTGCTCGGGCTTCAGGTGCTTGTCCGAGTACTGCCTGTACACGCCGGACTCGAGGAACAGCCTGAACAGATCCGGGTCGATGTGATTGTCCTTCACCATGAAGCTCATGATCTTGATCGACTCCGAGAGCTTCTTCGCGGGCTTGTAGGGCCGATCGGCCGCGGTGAGCGCCTCGAAGATGTCGGCGATCGCCATCACGCGCGCCGGGATCGACATGTCCGCTTTGGTGAGTCCCCGCGGATAGCCGGTGCCATCCATCTTCTCGTGGTGCCCGCCGGCGTATTCAGCCACGCGGCGCAGGTGCCGCGGGAAAGGCAGCCCTTCGAGCATGACGATGGTCTGCATGATGTGGTCGTTGATCTTGTAGCGCTCCTCGTCGTTCAGCGTGCCGCGGCCGATGCAGAGGTTGTAGAGCTCGCCCAGGTTGTATTTGCGCTCCGGCATCCTGATCTTGAAACCCCACTTGTTGTCGGCGGGCATGAGGTCCTGCGCGTCGCGCTCGATCACGTGGTCGTAGCGGTCCTCGAGCAGCTTTTCGCGAACCGGCAGCGGCCTCTCGGCCTGGCGCTCGCGGCGCGTCCTCTCCGCATACGAGATGCCGACGCGGTTCGACAGCGTGCGCGTCCAGGTGCGCTCGGCGATTTTCTTCACGCGCTCGATCTTCGCGGGCGCCATGAATTCCCCCCCTTCGTTACACGCGCCTATGAACGCGAAGTCGTCTTCGAGCGCCGCGACCTCGGCCTGGAACTCGGCCCTCAGCGCCGCTTCGTCCCCGCCTTCGAGCCGGCCTTTGAGGTAGGCGATTTCGGCGTCGCGCTTGAGCACTTCGAAGCGCATGCGCACTTCGTGTATGCGGTCGTAAATCGTCTCGAGCTTGGTCGACTTGTCGACGACGTACTCGGGCGTCGTCACCTTGCCGCAGTCGTGCAGCCAGCCTGCGATGTGCAGCTCGTACCAGCCGGCCTCGTCGAGCATGAAATCCCTGAACGGCTCGGCGTTCGATTCACACGCCGCGCGCGCGAGCATCTCGGTCAACTCCGGGACCCGCTGGCAGTGGCCGCCGGTATACGGCGATTTCGCGTCGATCGCCGCGGCGATCAGCTCGATGAAGGAATCGAGGAGCCGCTTCTGCGCCTCGATCAGCATGTGATTGTCGATCGAAACGGCCGCCTGGGAGGCGAGCGCTTCCACCAGCGGGACGATCGCCGGGTCGAAAGGCACGACGTTGCCGGCGGCGTCCGCGGCGTTGATGAGCTGCATCACGCCGATCACCAGCCCTTCGTGGTTCTTCAGCGGAACCGTCAGAAAGGACTGCGAGTGGTAGCCGGTCGAGGCGTCGAAGCGCTTCGTGCCCGAAAAATCCCATTCGTCGTCGTCGGCGTAGGCGTCGGGGACGTTGATGACCTTGCCCGTGATCGCGCTGCAGGAGGCTACGTTGTGCATGTTGGGCGCGCCGGTCTCGGTGAACAGCGGGACGGGCCTGAAATGGATCTCCGCGCCGGTGGTGCCGCCGAGGGCGATGTTGAGCGTATCGTTGCGGACGATCTGGAAAGTGAGCTCTTTGTCTTCGTTGTTGAGGTAGAGCGTTCCGGCGTCCGCCTTGGTGAAAGCCTTGGCCTCGAGAAGTATCATCTCCATCAGCTTCGCCGAATCGCGCTCGACCGACAATGCGATGCCGATGTCGATCAGTTGCCGGTAAGAGCTTGCTGCCCCGCTTTCGAATGACGCTGGATTCATGTCCACGGCAATTCCCCTGTCGACGCCGAGTGATGCGCGAGTACCGGCGGGCCGACCGCATCCGCCGACATACAGTTAACCCCTTTCGAGCCGAGCGCGTCAAACCGGCATTGGTACTAAGCCTAACGGCGGGGCTTGGCCTGGCGTCATTCCGGCCCTGACCCGGAGTGCATTTTCAGGCGCCGCTGAACATCGGAATGGATTCTGGCGTTCGGCGGAATGACGTCTGCCCTAGAATTCGCGACGATGAATGTGCACAGCGACAAGGCGGGATCACCAGAGCCGGGCGAGCTGTTCGTGGCATTTTCCCGCCTTACGCTGCACAGCTTCGGCGGCGCCCTGTTCTGGTCGCGGCGCATGATGGTCGAGCAGCGGCGCTGGCTCACCGATCAGGAGTTCGCGGAGCTGATCGCCCTCGCGCAGCTCCTGCCGGGCGCGAACGGGGTCAATCTCGCGGTGATCGTCGGTTATCGCTTCGCCGGACTGCGGGGCGCCGCGGCGGCGATGGCCGGTTTCGTGGGCGCGCCGCTCGCCATCGTCATCGGCCTCGGGGTGCTCTACCAGAACCTCGGAGCGCTGCCGCTGGTGAGGGACGCGCTCACGGGCATGGGGGCGGTCGCGGTCGCGCTGCTGATCGCGACCGCCGCCAAGCTCTCCGGCGTGCTGCAGGGGCGCTGGCGCCCGTGGACCTTCGCGTTGCTCGCATTCGCCGGCGTGGGCGTCATGCGCTGGCCGCTCGCCGCGGTGGTGGCCGTGCTCGCGCCATTCGCGATCGCGCTCGCCTGGAAAGGCCGGCTCTGATGCCTCCGGTCGACCTCGTTTCGCTGTTCCTGTACTTCCTGATGCTCGCGTTTCTCGCGATCGGCGGCGCGCCTTCGGTGCTGCCCGAGATGCACCGCTACGTGGTCGAATTGAACGGCTGGATGACGAGCGCCCAGTTCGCGGAGCTCTATACGCTCGCGCAGGTCGCGCCCGGTCCGAACGTCATGTACGTCCCGCTCATCGGATGGCAGATCGCGGGCTGGGCCGGGGCGGCCGCGACCACACTCTCGATGCTCGCGCCTTCGGGCACGCTCACGCTGCTGGTCGCACACCTGCAGGCGCGCCATCCGAGAGCCACGCTGGGCATCGCAATCCGGCGCGGGCTCACGCCGATCACGATCGGGCTCATATTCGCGAGCGGCTGGATACTGCTGCCCGCGGTCAACGACGACTGGCGCGGCTACGCGCTCACCGCCGCAACCGTCGCGCTGGTCCTGCGAACTTCGGTGAATCCGCTGTGGCTCCTCGCTGCGGGCGCGGCAGCGGGTATATTCGGACTGGTTTGAAAAAGGAGACAACGTGATCAAGGAATTTCGTGAATTCGCGATGCGCGGCAACGTGATCGACATGGCGGTCGGCATCATCATCGGCGCGGCTTTCGGACGCATCGTCGAATCGATGGTGAAAGACCTCATCATGCCGCCGATCGGACTGGCGCTCGGCAAGGTCGATTTCGCCAACCTCTTCTGGGTGATGAAGCCGGGCGCGGTGCCGGGGCCCTATCTCACGGTCGAAGCCGCACAAAAAGCCGGCGCGGTCACCTTCAACTACGGCATGTTCGTGAACAACGTGGTTTCGTTCGTCCTGGTCGCGTTCGCGGTATTCCTGCTGGTGCGATCCATCAACCGCATGCGGCGCAGGCAGGAGGAAGCGCCGAAGGAAGCGCCGGCGCCTGCGGAAGAGGTGGTGCTGCTGCGCGAGATCCGCGACTCGCTGAAGGGCGCGAAGCACTGAGTCTCGCGAGCGCCGCCTTTTATTTCCCCGCTCTCCAGATGCCGAACACGATCCACGCGCTGTTGCAGAAGGCGACCAGGTAGCCGCCGAGCCCCAGCATCGTATAGAGCGGCATCCCGAACACCGTCGGCCCGCCCTGCACCGTCATCACGATCGAGGAGCCGATCACGAGCGACGCGGTAAGGATGCCCATCGTCGCGCGGTCTATGGTGCAGTCGAGCCGGTTGCCGAACTGGTCCAGGCGCTTCAGGTCGAGGTCGATGCGAGTCTTGCCGCGCCGCGCATCGCGCAGCAGCCGCGAGAGGTCCCGCGGCACGCTCCCGGCGACGTTGAAGAAGTCGGTGATCGCAGTGCGTCCGCGCCTGACCAGCGCCTCGGGCTGATAACGCTCCATGCGCGCGCGTTGCAGGAGCGGCGCGAGATGATCGACGATCTGGAAGTCGGGGTCGTACTGGCGCCCCAGGCCCTCCATCGTGATGATCGCCTTGAACATGAGCGCGAGGTCCGAGGGAATGACGATCGAATGTTCCCTGATGACCGCGGCGAACTGCCGCAGCAGGAAAGCGATGCGGATGTCCTTCAGTGCCACGCCTTCGTAATCGAAGACGAGGTCGCTCATGTCCGCCGTGAGCTTCGCCTCGTCAACCACCGCGTCTCCGGCCCATTCGAGCAGGACGTCGATCATCGGCTCTTCCTCGAGCCGCGCGAGGCCCGCGAGGAGATCGACGACCTGGCTGCGCCTCACCGGGCTCAGGCGCCCGACCATGCCGAAGTCCACGATCGCGAGGCGGTTCTCGGGCAGGTAGTACACGTTGCCCGGGTGCGGATCGGCGTGGAAGAACCCGTCGATCAGGATCATCCGCAGCACCGCCTCCGCGCCGCGCGCCGCAATCAGCTTCGTGTCCAGCCCCGCTGCGACGACCGCGGCCATGTCGGTCCCGGGAATGCCGATGATCCTCTCCTGCACGTTCATGACCGGGCTGGTCCACTCGGCGTAGACCTTAGGGATCACGATCACCGGATCCTGCGCGAAATTCTTGACGAAGCGCTCGATGTTGCGCGCTTCCAGCGCGAGGTCGAGCTCGCGCTCGAGCGAGCGCGCGAAGTGGCCGACGATCGCAACCGGCTGATAACGCCGCGCGTCGGGCATCTCGGATTCCATGAGCGCCGCGATCTGCTCGATGATCCGCAGGTCGGCCTCGATCTTCTGGCGGATTCCGGGGCGCCTGATCTTGAGGATGACCGGGGTGCCGTCCTGCAGCTTCGCGCGGTGCACCTGGGCGATGGAGGCGGACGCGAAAGGCTCGCGCTCGAGCTCCAGGAAAACATCGAACGGGGAGCGGCCGAGCGCGAGCGTGACTTCGGGCAGCAGCGCCTCGATGGGCACCGGAGGCACCGCGCTGTGCAGCTTCTCGAACTCGGCGATCCAGTCGGGCGGAAAGAGGTCGATGCGGGTCGCCATCACCTGCCCGAGCTTGACGAACGTCGGGCCGAGCTCTTCGAGCGCGAGACGCATGCGCTCCGCGGGCTCCAGCCGCACGCTTTCGGCGGTCGCACGAAAATTCAGGATCTGCCCGGCCTGCTCCAGGACATTGACGATGCCCAGGCGCCTGACAAGGTCGCCGAGGCCATGGCGTATGAGCACCGAGCTGATCTCGTGCAGGCGGGGCAGGTCCCGCATGACGCTGATGGTCTCGCGCAGCATCAGGGTGCCATCATCGATATCGTTGCGGGGAACGGGTCAGGGTAGAGACGACGGGGCGCAACTACGCGCCTTTCGGCGGCTCGGGCTTTTTCTCCAGCGCATCCGCGACGCCGGCCAGGATGCCGCTCGCGAGGTTGGCGAAGCGCGCACCGAATTCGCCGGCCGCTTCGAGCCCCGCGATGCCGGCATCGATCGAAAAGAGGGCGAAGCGGTGCGTGAGCTCGTTCATCGAAAGCGCGAGCTGCTTGCCGGTCTCGGTTCCGGTGTGCGTAAGGTTGCCGATCGCCCCGCGCAACTCGGGTTGCACCGGGCCCGTGGCCGCATCGGCGACATGCGTCACGGTCGAAACGAAATCGTCTTCGAGCTTTTTCAGGTTCGCCAGAGCGCCTTTGAGCTCGCTGTCGGAAAAGGTCTTGCCGCTCGAGGCGAGCTGTTTCAGCGCCTTCGCGCCGGCGTCGGCGGAGCGCGCGAGCGCCTGGTCCATGCCTTTGAGGGCGTCCGCGAGCGCCTGCCGCATGTCCGGCGCGCCTTCGGCGCCCGTCGCGGCGCCCGCGGTGACCGCGCGGAAAACATCGCGCATGGCCTCGCGGTCGAAGCGGCGGGCCTGGAGCGCGGCGAGCGTGAGATCGTGCACCCTCGATCGGATATCGACGCCGTGCCGGACGAATTGCTCGGCAGCCTGCTTCAGGCGTTCCTCGGACAGATCCTGCGGCGCGTGCTCGGCCATGACGACTCTCCTGGAATTGACGGGCGAGGTTTATGTTACCTCGCCCGGGTTCGAGGGAATATTACGGCACGGAGGGAAACCAAGGTTTCCCTCCGTAGCCTCCTTTCCTTCGGCGCATCGGTCGATCGCTCCGTCGCCCTGGCCGGACAGCGTGATAGGCTTCAGTTCGATGACGTTAGCTGCGCGCCGAACGGTAACCCTTACCTTCCATCCCGATACACCCAGCGCCGCCGTGCACCGCATCGAGGCACGCGTAGGCCGCACCCGCGAGGGAACACTGAAGATCGCATACGATCTACACGCCGATCTCGAGCGCCTGCGCATACCGCCGCCGGGCGCGCCGCGCATCGCCGAAGGCTTGTGGCGGAACACCTGTTTCGAGCTCTTCATCCGCCCCGAGGGCGCGGCGGCGTACCACGAATTCAATTTCTCGCCGTCGGGGGAATGGGCGGTCTACGCGTTCGAGCGCTACCGTGAAGGCGCTCCGCTCGCGGACGAAACGCTGGACCCGCGCGTGATGGTACGCTGCGCTGCACAGACGCTCGAGCTTGCCGCGGCGATAGACCTGACCCGCCTGTCACCGCGGCACGCGAGCGCGCATCTCGGCCTTGCGATTTCCGCGGTGATCGAGGATTCCGACGGCACACTCTCCTACTGGGCGCTGCGCCATCCTCCGGGCAGACCGGACTTTCATCACGCCGATGGATACGCCATTGACCTCATCTGACGTCTGTCATTGCGCGATGACGGGATTGCCGCGCCGTGCTCGCAACACGTCTCGGGGATCCCCGAGATCGCCACGTCATCGGCTCCTTGCGATGACCTAGTATGAAGTTCGGCATCGACCGCCTGCTGGAAGAACCGGCGCTGCGAAGACCGCTCGCCGGCAAACGCGTCGCGCTGCTCGCGCACCCCGCGTCGGTGACGCGCGACCTCGTGCATACGCTCGACGCGCTCGCGGCGCTCAAGGACATCCGCGTCACCGCCGCGTTCGGCCCGCAGCACGGCCTGCGCGGCGACAAGCAGGACAACATGGTCGAGTCGGCGGATTACACCGATCCCGCTTTCGGCATTCCGGTGTTCAGCCTCTACGGCAATGTCCGCAGGCCGACGCCCAAGATGATGGAGACTTTCGACGTCCTGCTGGTCGATCTGCAGGACGTCGGCTGCCGGATCTACACCTTCGTCACCACGCTGCGCTACGTGCTCGAAGCCGCGGCGGCGCACGGCAAAAGCGTGTGGGTGCTCGACCGCCCCAATCCCGCGGGCAGACCCGTCGAAGGGCTCACGCTGCGTGCCGGCTGGGAGAGCTTCGTCGGCGCAGGGCCGCTCCCGATGCGGCACGGTCTGACGATGGGCGAGCTCGCCCGCTGGTTCGTGCGCACGCTGAATCTCGAGCTCGCGTGCGAAGTGGTGGCGATGGAGGGCTGGAATCCGGCGAGCGCGCCCGGATACGGCTGGCCGCTCGGCGGGCGCGTGTGGGTGAATCCCAGCCCCAACGCGCCCAACCTCTCGATGGCGCGCTGCTACGCAGGCACGGTGATGCTCGAAGGCACCACGCTTTCCGAAGGTCGCGGCACCACGCGTCCGCTCGAGCTTTTCGGCGCGCCCGGGCTCGAGCCGCGGGCGCTGCTCGCCGCGATGGTCACGCTCGCGCCGCACTGGATGCGCGGCTGCCGCCTGCGCGAATGCTGGTTCGAGCCGACTTTCCACAAGCACGCCGGCAAGCTTTGCGCGGGCCTGCAGATCCACGTCGAAGACGCGGCTTACGATCACGAGGTTTTCCGGCCGTGGCGCCTGCAGGCGCTCGCGCTCAAGGCGCTGCGCAAGCTCCGGCCGGATTACGACCTGTGGCGCGATTTCGCGTACGAGTACGAGCACGACCGTCTCGCGATCGATGTCATCACCGGCAGCACGCTGCTGCGCGATTGGATCGACGATGCAGCCGCGCGGCCTGCCGATCTCGACGCGCTCGCAACCGCGGACGAGAACGCCTGGCGCGTGGAGCGCGAGGCCGTGCTGCTCTACGCTTGAGGACGCCGATGACGCACGACATCCCTGACGATCGCCTCTTCGGCCAAGACACCCCGCTCCAGATCGCAGACCAGGGTTATTTTTTCGCCGGCGGCGAGTACGCGGGGAGCGCGGACGGCTCACACATGAGCGGGCAGATGTTCGTGCAGTATCAGATCCCGAGCCGCCGCCGCTCACCGCACCCGATCGTGATGATTCACGGCGGCGGCCAGACCGGCACCAATTTCCTGGGTACGCCCGACGGGCGCCGCGGCTGGGCGGATTATTTCGTCGCAAACGGTTACGCGGTGTACGTGGTCGACCAGCCGGGGCGCGGCCGGTCGGGTTATTTCCCGACGAGCTATGGACCGGGCGTGCACCGCGGCACCAGAACGGCGGAAGCGCGATTCACCGCGCCCGAAAATGGGACGCTGTGGCCGCAAGCGAGGCGTCACACCCAGTGGCCGGGGGCGGGCACGCAAGGCGATGCGGTGTTCGACCAGTTCTACGCCTCGCAGGTCGAAGGCATGCGCGACATCGCGCAAATCGAGCGCTTCATGCGCGCGACCGGCGCCGCGCTGCTCGACCGGATCGGCCCGGCGATACTGCTCACGCACTCGCAATCGGGTCCTTTCGGCTGGACCATCGCCGATGCACGGCCGAGGCTCGTGAAAGCAATCGTCGCAGTCGAGCCGCAGGGCGCACCCGTGCACGAGATCAAATTCCTCGGTGCGGACGGCGACACGCTGCGCTACGTCGACGACGGCGATGTTGCGAGGCCGTGGGGCATCACGCGCGGGCCGCTCGCGTTCGATCCACCGGTTGCGGATGCCTCCCAGCTGAAATTCCTGAAGCAGCCCGCACCCGACGCGCCGGAGCTCATCGCATGCTGGCTGCAGGCCGAGCCCGCGCGCAAGCTCGTGAATCTCGCCGGCATCCCGATCCTCATCGTCACGTCCGAAGCCTCCTATCACGCGCCGTACGATCACTGCACGTCGCGCTTTCTCGCGCAGGCCGGAGTCGAGCACGACTTCGTTCGCCTCCACGAGGCCGGCATCCGCGGCAACGGCCACATGATGATGCTCGAGAAAAACAACCTCGAGATCGCTGCCTATTTCCGTCGCTGGCTCAACGAGAAGGTCTCATGACATTCAAACGAGGAACCGCATTGCTGGCACTCGCATTGTCCGCGGCGACAGGCGCGGCCATCGCACAGCAATACCCCACGAAGTCGATACGCATGATCATTCCCGCCGGTCCTGGAGGCGGCGCGGACACCGTCGCCCGGACCGTCGGTCAGGCATTGAGCGCTACGCTCGGCCAGCCCGTGGTCATGGACAACCGTCCCGGCGCCGGCACCATGCTCGCCTCCGAGCTCACCGCCAAAGCGCCGCCCGACGGTCACACCGTATACCTCGTGACCAACAGCCACGCGATCAACGCGAGCCTGCGGAAAAACCTGCGCTACGACCCGATAGAAGACTTCGCGTACGTCACGCAGGTGGCGTCAGTCCCCTACTTCCTGGTCGCGCATCCCAGCGTGCCCGCGAAGTCCGTGAAAGAGCTGGTCGCGCTCGCCCGCCGCAATCCCGGGGAGCTGTATTTCGCCTCCGCGGGCAGCGGTTCGGGCACGCACCTCGCGTTCGAGCTCTTTCAGTCGATGGCGAAGATCAAGCTGACGCACGTGCCTTACAAAGGCGGCTCGGCGGCCATGATCGATCTCATCGGCGGCCACGTTCAGTTGATGATGAGCAACACGATCAACTCGCGCCCTCACGTCGCGGCGAAAAAGCTGAAGGCGCTCGCGATCTCGACCGCGAAGCGCAGCCCGCTCTACCCGCAAGTGCCCACGGTTGCCGAGTCGGGGCTGCCGGGTTACCAGGCGGACGCGTGGTACGGCGTGCTGCTGCCGGCCCGGACGCCGGTGGAGATCGTCAACCGCCTCAACCGCGAAGTCGTGGCGATACTCAGGACGGCGGACGTGAAGGAAAAGCTCGCGGCGCAGGGCGCGGAAGTGCTCGCCGGCACACCGGCCGAGTTCGTCGCCGCGATGAAAGCCGAGATCGCGAAGTGGACGAAAGTCACTTCGGGGCTCAAGCTCCAGACCAACTGAACGGGAAAGAACATGAGCAGAGTTTTCGAGCGGCTGGGCGCGGGCGAGATGGCGCTGGGCGTGTGGCTGAAAGGCGGCCCGAGCTGGGTGCCGACGATCGCGCGCGCGGGTTTCGACTTCGTGCGCCCCGACATGATGTTCTCCGCGATGGACTGGCGTGAGCTCGACCACATCCACCGCGCGGCGCAGGGCGTCGGGCTGACGACGTGGGTGCGCGTGCCTTCGAACCCCTGGCTCGGCGGCACCGAGTCGCTGCAGGTAACCGTCGACGTGCAGCGCGCTTTCAGCCTCGGCATCGAGATGGTCGGCGCGTCGATCGCCTCGGCGCGGCAGGTGCGGGCGTGCATCGAAGTCGCCTCCGACTGGCATCGCTCGGGCACCGGGGAATATCCGAATTCGAACGATACCTTCGCCGCGATGCACCAGAAGAAAGCCGATGCCGCGGTGTTCGTCCCGCACGTCGAGGCCGGCACCGCGATCGACGAGATCGACGAGATCCTCGCGATCGACGGCGTTCGCATCGTCATGCTCGCGATGACCGATCTCAGCAAGGCGCTCGGACATCCCTTCCAGTACGAGCACGCGGACGTGTGGCGCGCGGTGGACGGGATCGTCGAGAAAGCCGGCGCGCGCGGCATCGTCGTCGCCGCGAACATGGGTTACGACTATACGACGCACCAGCGCATGGCCGGGCGCGTGCAGCGCATGCGCGAGCACGGCATCGGCATCTGCCTCATGCAGGGCGCGGACAACATGCTGGAGAACTTCGCGAAGCCGCTGCTCAGCGACATCCGCGGCGCGGTGACGTGATCGGCAGATAGACGCTCCGCCGGAGCAGGCATCAGCCGTATGGCCGATGCCCCCGGCATGCGCCGAGACGGTAGATTTGCGGAGACGACGTGATACAGGGAGGAGCAATGAGTAAATTCAAGCTGGGTGCCAAATCGCTGGCCGAGCTGGAAGGTGTGCATCCCGATCTCGTCGGGGTCGTGAAGCGTGCGCTCGAGCTCACCGTCCAGGATTTCGGCGTTCACGACGGCAAGCGCACGCTGGAGGAGCAGAAGAAGTACGTCGCGAATGGCGCCAGCCAAACGCTGGACTCGAGGCATCTGACGGGCCATGCCGTCGATCTCGTGCCATACATAAACGGCAAGCTGCGCTGGGAGTGGGACCCGATATACCGGATTGCCGATGCCGTCAGGATGGCCGCGCAGGAGCGCTCGATCCCGATAAGATGGGGCGGCGCATGGGACATCGTGCTCACCGACAGCGACGGTCCCACGGAGGACCTGGTGGCCGGTTACTCCGCCAGGCGCAAGGCGGCGGGACTCAAGGTGTTCATCGATGGTCCGCACTTCGAGCTGCCGAAGAACAGATATCCATGATCCCGCAGCGCGCTCACCTAAGGGGAAGGTTCATGACACTTCGAAGCGCCGCCCACGAGCTGCAGCGGTTCCGGTATGGACGTGCAATCTGCACCGCCTTGCTGCTCGCCTGCTCCGTCTTCGTCGCAGGCTGTACGCCGGACAAAGCCAAGGCGATCATGGTTTCGGCCAATCAGTTCAAGGTTGACGCGAACAAGGCTATCGATGCGCTCGAGAAGATGCATCGGGCAGAGCTTTCGCCTCCGCCTGAAATGGTAGCGAATGCCAGCGCGGCTTTCGCGACAGAGCTGTTCAACCTCAAGCCGACGCCGGCGAAGCCCCTCGACTTCGACGATCTGTCGCTGCTGCTCGACCCGTACACACTGCGCCCGAACCCTGTTGCCGCACGTCAGTGGGCCGAGTTCATAGCTTCTCTCCGCCAGCAGTATGCGGTCCTGGCCGCGATGTATACGTCTCTCGAGCGCGGGCACATGCTGGCAGGAGACGCGGTTACCGCGTCGGTTCCGCATGCCGAGCGTCTCACTGCGCAGCTTATCGGGATCGCCGAGGGCATCGTCAAGGCGCCTCCGGTACTGCATATGTACCGATCGGACCTCGTGGCGGAGCTTCGGCGCGTACATGCGATTCCGGAGGGCAACGCGGAGCGTATCGGCGCGGCGACGAGGTTGCGCGAGCGTTTCATCGCGTTTCAGAAGACCGAGGAGGAGCTCGCGCGAACGACCGTGGAACAGTGTCTGAAGGCGGCTGCGATGGGTATGGAGCTGCGAAACATGCTCAAGCAGTACGACCAGTTGACCCTCGATGACATCAGCTTTTTCGCGAATCGTGCTTTCCAGACGGCGAGCGCGCTCACGGGCAAGGATCTGACGTCGCTGAACGGCGATGTCAACGAGGCTATTCAGCTCATCAACAACGATCCGATCTGGAAGCGCGTGATCAACGACCAGGCGCTTGCATCCGCTGCGGCGGCGAACCGGCCGCGGTAGCGGCCGAACGAAAGGAGAGGGAAATGGCTGAGGCAGCGGTTCTGGACAGGGACATGCTCGTTCTGCGCGATGCGAGTAACGCGGTGACGGAAATAGACATCCGTTACCGCGTGGGCGACATCAACGTGAAGCGCGAGCTGCGCGATGCCCGCGAGCAGGCATTCGCCGCCTACTCGCTCGCCCGTCTTGCCCTTTTACGCGACGGGATCCTCACCACCGAGAAGGACCTGGAGGATATGCGCGACCTGAAGCGGCAAATCGACGAGGCGGGTGACACGCAGGATCTCATCGTCGCCGTGTTGCAGCTCGTGCAGCTCTTCGTGAAGCTCGGCATCTGAGAGCCCGCCGGATCAGCACGTTTTGTTGACGTAAGTCACACAGGCGTGCATTTAATCGCCGATACGCAGCTACGGTACGCTGATACGTCTTGACGCTGCGCAGTGAAAGGCGTTAACTGAAACTGTAGTCTGAGTGGAGAGCAGAGCTATCGATGAAACTACTCACAGTACGACCTCTGAAGCCGGTAACGACAGGCCGGCATGCGTCACGGTGACGTGACGAAATAAAGCCACGGCCAGTGGCAAACCTGTGAAGCCCTGCGAGCTCATCGCGGGGCTTTGCATTTGTGACGCCTCACCTCGCGTTCCGTGCCGCTGACGAGCGTCAGCGGGGAATCAGCCGATACGCTCCCACAGGTAAGTCTCAGTCTCGAGGTTATCGAGCTCGAGACCTTTGAAGTCGCCACGCGATACGACGCCGAGAATTTTTCCGTCGGCGACGATCGGCAGATGACGGTAACCGCCGTCGCTCATCGCGTTCAATGCATCGATCGCGGTACGCTGCGGATCGATCGTGTCGGGATTTGCGGTCATCGCAGCGGCTAACGTCGTTTCGGCAGGGTTCTTCCCTTCCGCGAGGGCACGCACCGCATCGCGGCCGGTGAAAATGCCGACGAGACGCTGCTGTGCGTCAGTCACCAGCACGGCGCCGACGCACCGCTTCCACATGCACTGGCACGCGTGCCGCACTGTCTCGCTCGCCGCCATCGTGAGCGGATCCTGGTCTTTGACGATCAACGCAAGCTTACGGTTGGTCATGGAAGCGTCAGAGGCCGCGGCGGCCGGTGACCAGGTTCACGATCAGCAGCACGATCGCCAGAACGACCAGCGCGTGGATCAAGCCGCCCAGAGTGTAGGACGTCACCAGACCCAGAAGCCACAGCACGAGTAATACGATAACCAGCGTGTACAGCATAGCAATGCTCCTTTCGAACGCGGCTGAAGCCGGACGCCTACTTGTTGCGTTCGGCGGCGTCCTGAATTTTTTCACCGCCACGCTCAATGTCTTTGCCCGCGCCTTCCATCGTGTTGCAGCCGGCAGCGAAAAATGCGATGAGAACGAGTGCCACGAGGTTACGGAACATGATGACTCCTTCATTGAAAGTGGTTGAGAGCATGACCCCGCCATCAAGCGGGGTCGCCCGGCAAGGAGCTCGTCTATCAGGCCTTGTCCTTGGCACCGTCGAACCCCGGCCTGTAAAGAAGGATATGTTCTGCGAGCGGCCAAAGTGTTGATTTATGTCAAGCGGGGAGCAGGGTGCTTACGCCGCATGGCCGACGCTGAAAATCTAATAGCCGTTTATGAGACGCGCAGCTGACTTCGGCGTGCGGGGCAGCAACCAGGGTTGATATCGCAACGCAGGGGCCTGTCAGTGGCGGAGAGGGCCATGGATAGGCCCGAGTTGCTCCGCTCGGCACGGCGCGCGGGACCGTTATTTCTTCGAACGCTCGCGCCGGTAAGCGCCCGGCCCCGTGCCGACGCTTTTCTTGAAAGCCTTGCTGAAGGCGGCTTCTGACTGATAACCGACACGCTCCGCAATCGCGGCCGTACTCAAAGCGGATTCTCCCAAAAGCCTGCGGGCCAGCTGCATGCGCCATATCGTCAGGTACTGCATGGGCGTGTCCCCGACGAGCTGATGGCGGGGCGCGCCTCCCGTTCCGGCGCGTCGACGAGGGCATGCGCTCCACCATGGAGGAAAGCCAGC
>Ga0105106_10001978_pt1 | contig 14652 bp, 10 predicted proteins | sample PPLLaktember2015_5_FD_79109 | JGI IMG/M metagenome (GOLD analysis project Ga0105106, IMG submission 79109) | Freshwater sediment microbial communities from Prairie Pothole Lake near Jamestown, North Dakota, USA - PPLs Lake P8 Core (1) Depth... | ecosystem: Environmental > Aquatic > Freshwater >...
GAGAAGATGCGCCGTTTCCGCCAGCTCGAGGACCTGCAGGAGCACATCGTCACTGCGTTACACATGCAGCTACTCGGGCAGGCCGTTGAGGTCCTGGTGGAGGAAGCCCAGCGCCCGGGTCACTGGAGAGGCAGGACACGGACCAACAAACTGGTGTTCTTCGACTCGGACAGCGTGACTCCGGGGGACCTGGTGCGTGTGCGGATCGAGTGGACCGGGCCCTGGAGTCTGAAGGGTTCACTGGAATCTCCCCCGAATTCGGCTTCTGCAGCGAGCCTTGCACACAGCCTTGCCCCCCCGGGCCAGACGGCTTCGGGCTGATGGCGCTGCGGCGCGATACTGTGGGCGCGGCACGCCCAGGGCACGATCCTGTCACGGCGGATGGCACCTGCCGGCCAACGCCGCCTACACGTCTGCGCCGGGAGCGAGGATGAGCACAAAGCGCCGCCAACGGCTCGCCGGGTTGGCCCCTCTCCTGCTTGGGCTGGCGATCTTGGCCTGCACGGTGCCTGGCGGCCTGTCTTCTTCGGCGGCGCTCGGCACGCAGGCCGCCATGACCGTGGAGGCGGTCTGGGCTGCTCAAGCGCCAGGCTCACTCACGCCGGCGCCCCCTGCATGGACCCACACCCCCGCCCCTCCACCCAACGACACGCCGGTTCCCACGCTCCCGCCGCTGGCGACGGGCGCAGACGGGTGCACCGACCAAGCCGCCTTTGTCGACGACCTGACCGTCCCCGATGACACGAACCTCCCGGCTGGCGGGACGTTCACCAAGTCCTGGCGCCTGAGGAACACCGGCACCTGCACCTGGACCACGGCCTACAGCCTGGTGTTCATCGACGGCAACAACCTGGGCGCCTCACAATCGCAAGCCCTGCCTGGGAACGTCGCCCCGCAGGAGACCGTCGACCTCTCGATCGAGCTCCGCGCCCCCGTCACGCCTGGGGTGCACCGGGGCAATTGGAAGTTGCGCAGCAGCAGCGGGATGGTCTTCGGTATTGGCGGCGGGGGGCCCTTCTACGTGCAGATCGTGGTCGGGCCCACGCTCACCCCGGGCGCAAGCGGCCGCACCGTGTACGCTTTGGCGGCGAACTACTGCGACGCCGAGTGGCGCAGCGGCGCGGGCGTGCTGCCTTGCCCTGGCACCGAAGGAGATCCAGCAGGATACGTCCTGCGCCTGGAAAGCCCGCGCTTCGAGAACGGAGTCACCGAGAATGAACCCGCGCTGCTCACACGCCCCCAGCTGTCAACCGACGGCGCGATCTCGGGCAGATATCCGGAACTGAAGGTGCTGAGCGGGTATCGCCTGAGGACGTACATCGGCTGCCGGTATGATTCCACTGAGTGCAACGTGATCTACCAGCTCAACTACCGTATCGACGGCGGGACGCTGCAGAATCTCGAGCAATGGTCCCAGCACTACGATGGGAAGTGGCAGAAGATCGATGTCGACCTTTCGAGCTTGAGCGGCAAGACGGTGGAGTTTGTTCTGGCGGTCGCCGCCAATGGGGCCTCCTCCGCAGACGATGCATTGTGGTTGAACCCCAAGATCGTTCAATGAACTCCGACCCCGGTCGGCCGCTCCTGGCTGGAGGAATCCCCTGAGCCCATCACCCTGCCGGCGCGGGTTCCCCTCGCTGGGTGCTCCCGGGTCCGCCTTGCGGCGCTGGGCGCCAACTGGCTGGGCACTGATGGCCTGGGCGCTCGTCGCCTGCGGCCCCGCTCCGGCCACTGGCGCTCCGGCCGGGTTGGCAGCAGCCGGCACACCCCTGCCTGCCGTGCTGGTCTCCCCGGAAAGCGACGCCGGGCTCGCCACCGTTGAGGCCGTCCGCCCAGAAAGCCCGACCGTCCTGGATTGCGTACTGCGGGCGACCTTCCTCCAGGATTTGGCCATCGCCGACAACACCCCGCTGGCTCCCTCGGAACCCTTCAGCAAGTCCTGGCGCCTGCGCAACGATGGCAGCTGCGTCTGGGACGAGTCCTATAGCCTGACCTTCATTGGCGGCGAGCGGATGGACGCCGCACGCAGCGTTCCGCTGCTTCACACCGTTTTGCCGGGCGGAACCGTCGACCTGGCAGTCGACATGGTCGCTCCCGCAGAGCCAGGGAGTTACCAGAGCTTCTGGAAGCTGCAAGACACACAGGGCAACCTGTTCGGCGTCGGCGGCGAGGGCGGCCTATCCGTCTGGGTCAAGATCGAGGTCCGCCCAGAGCTCTCCGCCGATGCCGATTCCCCGTCCGCCCCCGGGCCCCCCGGAGGCGAGGCTCTCGTGCCCGCCGTGCTGATCTCCGGCAGCGCGGCTCTTCCGCCCGGGATCGACTTCGACCTCGACCGAGGGCAGGCCCAGCCCGAGGCTGGCATGGACATCGTGTGGCAGGACGAACTCGCCAGCCTGGGCGCGGCCCAGATCAGCCGGCCACTTGCCCCAAGGCCAGCGGCTGCCGTCCCCGAGTGTGAAGGGGAAAGCCTGTCGGGCAAGCCCATCGCGGCAGACGACCTGACTCCGGGTGCCACGGTCTGCTACCGGACCGATCAGGGTCGGATGGGTTCCCTCACCATCGTTGAGGCGGGCGAGGCATTGCGCTTCGACTACACCACCTGGCAGTCAGGCGCACAGTGACCCAACCCCCTCAGATCCATGCCACCGCAAGATCCGCGAGGCTGGATTCAACAGTCCGCGCCGCATGAGAGAGGCCGCACAATGGGAAAACGCCCTCGGCTGTATCTGATCGACGGCCACGCCCTGGCCTATCGAACCTACTACGCCCTGACGCGCGCCAGCGACGGCTCGCGCTGGATGACCAAGAGCGGCGAGCCCACTGCCGGCACCTACGGCTTCGTCTCCGTCTTGCTCCGGGTGATCGAGCAGGATGCACCCGACTACCTCGCCGTCTCGTTCGACACCGGCCGCACGTTCCGCGACGACCTCTATCAGGACTACAAGGCCACGCGCGAGAAGATGCCGGACGATTTGCAGCCCCAGATCGAGCGTATCCGCCAGGTCGTCCAGGCCTTCCGTATCCCTGTGCTCGAGGCGGATGGCTTCGAGGCCGATGATGTGCTCGGCACCATCGCCCGGCAGGCGGAAGCCGCCGGCGCCGACGTTGTCATCCTCACCGGTGACCGCGATCTGCTCCAACTGGCGACGCCGCACATCCACGTGCTGCTCGCCGGGCAGAAACTTTCTGAAGCCGTCGAGTATGGCCCACAGGAGGTGTCGGCCAAGTACGGGCTTTCGCCAAGTCAGCTGGTCGACCTCAAGGCCCTGATCGGCGACACCAGCGACAACATCCCCGGGGTGCGCGGGATCGGCGAGAAGACCGCCGTGGCCTTGCTGCAGGAACACTCGACGCTCGACGCGATCTACAACCACCTCGACGACGTCGCTCCACGATTTCGCGCCAAGCTCGAGGAGGGTCGGGAAACCGCCTACCTCAGCCGCGACCTGGGCCGGATCGTCACCGATGTGCCGATCGAGTTCGACCTGGATGCTTGCCGCCTGCAGGGCTACGATCGCGAGGCGGTGGCGGAGCACTTCCGCCAGCTTGAGTTCCGCTCGCTGCTGACGCGGCTGCAGGCGAGCCTTCCGGCACAGCCCGAGAGTCGCGCGAGGCAGCAGCTGCCGCTCTTCGCCGCCTCCACGTCGCCCGCCCCACAACCCGGCGCGGCCTGCTGGGTCGTCAACTCGGTCGAGGACCTGGCGAGCCTTGCCCGGCAGTTGCAGGCAGCCCGCCTGCTATCCGTAGACACTGAGACGACCTCCACCGATCCGATGTCGGCATCCCTGGTGGGCATCTCGTTGGCGACCGAGGCCGGCTCCGGGATCTACCTCCCGATTGGCCACTCGCCGACCTGGGCGGGTGCCGCCCAACTCGAGCTGACACAGGTTGCCGAAGCACTTGGCCCGGCGCTGAGTTCGCCGAACCTGGCCAAGGTCGGTCACAACCTCAAGTACGACCTGCTCGTCCTTGGCCGGCACGGCCTGCCGCTTTCGCCGCTGTCGTTTGACACCATGTTGGCCGAATGGCTGTGCGATCCCGCCTCGCGCAACCTGGGGCTGAAGAGCCTGGCCTGGGTGCGGCTCGGCCGGGAGATGACCGAGATCGAGAGCCTGATCGGCAGTGGCAAGAACCAGCGCTCGATGAGCGACGTGCCCATTGATCAGGTCGCCCCATATGCCGCCGCCGACGCCGAGGTCTGTTTGGCGTTGCAGCCGCTGCTCGAGGCGGAGCTGGAGGCGAAGGGCCAGGGCGGGCTATTCCGTCAGATGGAGATGCCGCTGGTCAGCGTGCTGGCGGACATGGAGCGGGCGGGGATCCGTCTGGATGTCGGCTTCCTCGGCACGCTGTCGCAGCAGCTGGCCATCCGCCTGGCCGAACTGGAAGCCGAAGTGTACGGCCAGGTCGGGCATGAATTTAACCTCAACTCGACCCAGCAGCTCTCGCAGGTGCTGTTTGGCGAACTCGGCCTCGAACCGCCGGACAGGACGCGCAAGACGGCCGCCGGGCGCTATTCGACTGCCGCTGCGGTGCTCGACGAACTGCGCCACAAACACCCGGCAGTCGACTTGATCCTCGAGCACCGCGAGATCTCCAAGCTCAAATCCACCTACACGGATGCCCTGCCGGCTCGCTTGCTGCCTTCCACCGGTCGGGTACACACCTCCTACAGTCAGACCGGCTCGGTGACCGGGCGGCTGGCCTCGTCCGACCCGAATCTGCAGAACATCCCCATCCGCACCGACCTCGGACGCCAGATCCGCAACGCCTTCATCGCCGAGGACGGTCAGTTGCTGCTTAGCGTCGACTACTCGCAGATCGAGCTTCGCATCGTGGCACACATGGCGCGCGACGAGGCGATGATCCAGGCCTTCCTGGAGGACCAGGACATCCACGCGGCAACCGCGGCCGCGGTGTTCGGTGGGAATCCGAGCAGCATCTCGCCAGAGCAGCGGCGTCACGCCAAGGCGGTGAACTTCGGGCTGATCTACGGCATGAGTGCCTACGGCCTGGCGCGCTCGACCGACATGACCCTGGGCGAGGCGGAGAACTTCGTCAAGGTGTACTTCCAGCGCTTCCCGGGCGTGCGGGCCTTCCTCGACCACACACGGCAACTGGCAGCCGAGCGCGGCTACGTCGAGACCCTGTTCGGCCGTCGGCGCTACTTCCCCCAGCTGGCGCCGACCGCCAGTGGAATTCCCGAGGTCAACCGCGCCCGCGCCGAGCGGGAGGCGATCAATGCCCCGATCCAGGGCACGGCGGCTGACGTGATCAAGATCGCCATGATCCGCCTGCCGCCGGCACTGGCCCAGGCCGGCTTGCAGGCGCGCATGCTACTGCAGGTGCACGACGAGCTTGTCCTCGAAGTTGAGGAGCACGCGGTCGGGCCGACGGTGACCTTGGTCAAATCGGTGATGGAGTCGGCCGCCAGCCTCCAGGTTCCGCTGAAGACCGACGCCAAGGTCGGTCGCAGCTGGACCGACATGCAGCCGGTCTAGTCTCGCGGGCGGCCCGGGGCGCACGCCTGGCCTCGGCTCGGCCGCCATTTCGCCGCCGGAGAGCGCTCCCCACGGCCCGGCCGGCGCGCCAGGACCTGGGGCGCATCCCGGGTCGGCGAGTCTCCTGTGCTATACTCGCCTTGCCACCCCCGCCGCCGCGCGAGTCCATTGATGACCGGACGTCAGGACCTCTTCGAAGAATCGATGCGCCTGGGGCACTCGGCGGCCTGGGATCTTGACTGGGATCGCGCGACCGGCTATTACCAGAAGGCGCTGGCCGAGTTCCCCGAGAGCCCAGATGCCCTCAACGCCCTGGGCCTGGCGTTGCTCGAGACCGACAAGCCCCGCGAGGCGCTTGGGGTGTACTTCCGCGCCGCCAAGGCCGCCCCCGAGGATCCGGTGCCGCGCGAAAAATGCGCTGAGATCTTCGAAAACCTCGGGCAGACCAAGGATGCCCTCGAGTCGCGCGAGGCCGTAGCCGAACTGTACAGCCGCCGGCGCGACGTCGAGAAGGCCGTGGCCAACTGGGGCCACATGGCCCGCCTGGCCCCCGACAACCTGGCCGTCCGCTCGCGCCTGGCGCTGACCTATGAACGCCTGGGCCGCCGCCGTCAGGCGGTCGAAGAGTACATTGCCATCTCCAGCATCCTGCAGAAGGCCGGGAAAACTGAGCGTGCCATCGAGGCCGCCCAGCGGGCGCTGGGGTTGATCCCCGCCGACCCCGAGGCCGGCAACACGCTGCGCATGCTGCGTGAGGGCCGCCCGCTCCCGCCGCCCGGCCCGCCGCGGCCCGCCACCAGCCCACTGCGCCCGGCGGAAGTGAAGGGGTTCCTGGAGCAGGACACCCAGTCCCAGGTCGAAGCGGAGCGCAGCCTGGATGACCCAGAGACCGCCGCGCAACGCCAGGCGCTGAGCTACCTGGCCGGCGCCCTGTTCGATGAGCCGAAAGAACCGCCGGCCGCCGCCAGCAAGAGCGCCTTGAAGAAGGGCAAGCCCGAGCCTTCTGACCGCAAGGCCCTTGGACGTCCGCAGATGTATCGCAGCCTGAGCGCTGCCATCGACCTGCAGTCGCACGGCAGTGGCTCCCAGGCGGTCAAAGAGTACGAACGGGCGATCGAGGCCGGACTCGACCACCCGACCGTGCACTACAACCTTGGCTTGCTGTACAAGGACCTGGGCGAGACGGACAAGGCGCGCAAGCACCTGATGGCTTCCCTGGGCCATCCCGACCTGGACATGGGCGCCAACCTGTCGCTCGGCCGCCTCGCCCGGACAGATGGCGACCAGGCCGAGGCCGCCCGGTTCCTGCTGCAGGCGCTGCGCCGGGCCGACAGCCTGTCGGTGGCCGAGGGGCAATCCTCGCAGCTCGACGAGATGTACGACGCCATGCAAGCCTCGCTCAACGCGGATGACCCGGAAGGCCTGCGCAAGATCGTCGAGAACACGCTGGCCTTTCTCACCGGGCCCGGCTGGCTGTCCAATGTGCGCAGGGCTCGGGCAACGGTCGATGGCGACACCGACCTCGGCAAGGTCAAGACGATTGCCGACTGGCTGGTGACGGGCGGCACCGAGCAGGTCGTGCGCGCCCTGGATCGGATCGAGCAGTTGATGGCCGAAGGCCACTATCTGTCGGCCATGGAAGAAGCCTTCCTGGCGTTGCAGTTTGCGCCCAATTACCTTTCGCTGCACAGCCGCATGGCCGACATCCTGATGAGCACCAACCGCACCGACGCCGCGGTAGAGAAGCTGCAGGTGATCGCCGCCACGCACCGGGTGCGCGGCGAGAACCGCCAGGCGGCGGACGTATACGCCAAGATCCTCGAGTACTCTCCGGTCGACATCTCGCTGCGCACCCATCTGATCGACCTGCTGGCCCAGCAGGATCGCGTCGATGAAGCCGTCGATCAGTATCTCCAGCTGGTCGACCTGTACCGCCAGATGGCCGAGATCGATCAGGCCCGGGCCACGCTCGAGCAGGCACTCAGCCTGACGCAGCGCGGCACGGTCAGCCGCCAGAAGCAGCTCAACATCCTCCACCGCATGGCCGATATCGATCTATCGCGGCTGGACTGGCGCGGGGCGCTGCGCGTCTACGGCCAGGTGCGCAAGCTGGATCCCAACGACGAGAAGGCGCGACGCGAGAGTGTCGACCTCAACCTGCGCCTGGGACAGGAGGAGCAGGCAGCCAGAGAGCTCGACGGCTACCTCGAGTTCCTGGTGCAGAACGGGCGCGGCACCGAGGCCCTGGCCCTGCTCGAGGAGATGGCGCGCGAGCATCCAGGCAAGCAAGCGCTGCACGCCCGCCTGGCCGAGGCGTATCGCGCCGCAGGGCGCGCAGCCGACGCCATCGCCCAGTACGATGCCCTGGGCGAGATCCAACTCGATGCCGGCTCAGTGCGCGAGGCGGCGCGCACAATCCAGATCATCATCTCGCTCAATCCGCCTGACGTCGATGGCTACAAGGAGCTTCTGCGCAACCTGGAGGCCGGCCAGTAGCCTCAGCGCGGCCGGCACAAGGACCCAACCGTGGATGGACTGATCAGCGAGCTGACCTTCCTCCTGCAACGGCTCGACTGGGCAGCCGCTCTCGACATCATCCTGGTTACCGCCATTGTCTTCACCCTGCTCCGACTGGCGCGCGGCACCCAGGCCGTCGTGCTGCTGCGCGGACTGATCCTGCTGGTAGCGTTCCTTGCCTTGCTCACCACCCTGCTTCCGCTGGCGGCTTTCTCCTGGCTGCTGCGCGCCGCTCTGCCGGCGCTGATCGTCGCCATTCCCGTCATCTTCGCCCCGGAACTCCGGCGCGCCCTGGAACGCCTGGGGCGCGCCAGCGCCGTGATCGGCCAGCCGGCCGAACCCTCCCACATCGAGCGCACGGTTGAGGCGATCGCCAACGCCAGTCAACGCCTTTCGGACACACGGCAAGGCGCTCTGATCGTGATCGAACGCGAGACCCCCCTCGACGAGTACGCCGAGACCGGCGTGATGCTGGACTCCGTGCTCACCCCGGAATTGCTGCTGCAGATCTTCTACGTCAACACCCCGCTGCATGACGGCGCCGTCCTCCTGCGCAAGGAGCGCGTGCGGGCTGCCGGCTGCGTGATGCCGCTTTCGGCGAGCGGCACGCTCTCCCGCTCGCCGGAACGTCACATGGGCCTGCGCCACCGGGCCGCCCTGGGCATCAGCGAGGTGAGCGATGCCGTGGCTGTGGTCGTATCCGAGGAGACCGGCAGTATCTCGGTGGCGCACAACGGGCGCATGATCCGCCGATTGGACCTCAACCGGCTGCGCAACATTCTGCTCGCCTTCTACCGACCGCGTCGGCGCACCTGGATCCCCGACTGGATGGATCGGCTCGGCGAACGCGCCCGGCACACCCGGGTGCCGCGCCCGAAGGAGCGAGGCTGATGCGCCGCCTGCCGCTGGAAGCGCTGGGCTCGCTGGCGCTCTCGGTCATCCTGGCCGTCACCATTTGGGTGGCCGCGGTCAACGATTCCGATCCATCGCTTGAGCAGTCGCTGGCTGCACCCGTCCCGATCACCTATGCAGGCCTCGGGGAGGGGCTGCAAACCCTGGGCTCGATCCCGCGCGAGGCGCGCCTCAGCCTGCGCGCGCCGACCTCGGTCTGGGAGGAGCTCACTGTCGACGACCTCCAGCTGACGGTGGACCTGACCGGCCTGGGGGAGGGCGAACACCGCCTGCCGATTCTCGCCACAACCTCCCGCCGCCCCGTGCGCTTCGTCGAGATCCGACCCGCCGAAGTCACACTGACCCTCGAGGCGGCCAGCAGCAAGCCCGTCCCAGTCGTGGTCGACCCGATCGGCGAACTCGCCCTCGGCTACCGCACCAGCGCCATCGAACCGACTCCCCCACAGGTCACCGTCGACGGGCCCACCTCGCTGGTGGACCGGGTCGTCAGCGCGCTGGCTGCGGTCGATCAGTCTGGCCGGCGTGAGGACTTCGTGGCGACCGCTCAACTCATCGCCGTCGATGCAGCCGGCCTGGAAGTGCCGGGCGTCCGCCTCTCTCCTGCTGACGCCAGCGTCGCCGCCCGCGTCAGCCAACTCGGCGGCTACCGGTTGGTGGCCGTGATCCCGATCATCGAGGGTGAGCCGGATCCTGGCTACCAGATCACCGAGGTCGGCGTCACCCCGACGCTGGTGACCGTCTTCTCCGCCACGCCCGACGCCGTCGAGAGCCTGCCGGGGTACGTGGAGACCGAACCCGTCGATCTGCGAGGGCTCACTGGCCCGGTCGAGAAGCGTGTCGGCATTTCGGTCCCGCAGGATGTGATCCTGGTCGGCGACGAGACGGTCTTGGTGCGAGTGGGCATCGCACCGATTGAGATCACCTCGACCCTGACACCCGAGCTGACGATCGAGGGATTGCGGCCAGGCCTTTTCGCCGCCTCCTCCCCCAGCCTCGTCAGCCTGATTCTCAAGGGTCCGCTGCCTACGCTGGAGACGATCCAGCCGGAGGATCTGCGGGTCGCGGTCGACGTCTCGGGGCTCGGCCCCGGCACGCACCAGCTCACGCCGATCGTGGTCTTGCTGCCCGAGAACGTGATCGTGCAGTCGATCGTGCCCGACACGGTGGAGATCGTGATCTCGACCTCGCCGATCCGCACTGCGACCCCCTCCCCGTGACAGCCGCATGTCCAGGCCGGTAGTCGCCCTCGTTGGCCGGCCCAACGTGGGCAAGTCGACACTCTTCAACCGACTGGCAGGCGAGCGCCTGGCGGTGGTCGATGATCGGCCGGGAACCACCCGCGACCGCCTGGTCGCCGAGGCGCACTGGGGCGGGCGGACGATTGACATCGTCGATACCGGCGGCATCGATCCTTCGACTTTGCAGAGCCAGGAACCCCTCTCGCTCGATTCCTCCGACTATGTCCCGCAGATTCGGGCCCAGGCCGAGCTGGCAGCCCGCGAGGCCGACGCGGTGATCTTCCTGGTCGACGCCGAAGCCGGCGTCACCCCTGCCGATCAGGAAGTCGCCGATATCCTGCGCCGCGCCCAGCGCAGCCGGGGGGCAGCCGGGCCGGCGCTGCTGCTCGCCGTCAACAAGGCCGACAACGCCGAACGCCGCGCCCGTCTGGCTGAGTTCTATGAGCTGGGCATGGGCGACCCGCTTGCAGTCTCAGCGCTGCACGGCAGCGGCACCGGCGACCTGCTCGACCGCCTGCTCGAGTTGCTGCCTCCCGCCGGGGAGCAGCCGACGGAAGAGCAGCCCTCCCTGCACCTGGCAATCGTCGGGCGGCCCAATGTGGGCAAGTCCAGCCTGCTCAACCGGCTGCTCGGCGAGGAGCGTGTGCTGGTCTCTCCGATCCCGGGCACGACGCGCGACGCCGTCGATACCCAACTGACCTATCACGGTCTGCCGCTGACCCTGATCGACACCGCCGGCATCCGCCGTCGCGGCCACATCGAAGTCGGCGTCGAGAAGTACTCCGTCCTGCGCGCCTTGCGCGCCGTCGAACGCTCGGATGTCGTGCTGCTGGTGATCGACGGTACGGAGGGGGTGCGCGCCCAGGACACGCATATCGCCGGGATCGCATTGGAGAAGCGCAAGAGCATCATCGTCTTGATCAACAAGTGGGATGCCGTCCCCAAGGATTCCTATACCCAGCCGGCCTACGCTGAACATGTGCGCCAGGAGCTCAACTTCCTCGACTACGTCCCGGCGCTGTTCGTCTCGGCCAAGACCGGCCAGCGGGTCGATCAGATCCTCCCCCTGGCGCTGCGCGTCCAGGAGGAGCGGCTGCGGCGCATCCCGACGGCGGAACTCAACCGACTGGTCCAGCAGGCGCTGGACCGCCATGCCCCGCCCTCGCGGGCAGGCAAGCGGCTGAAGATCCTATACGCCTCGCAGGTGCGCGTCGATCCGCCGACCTTCTTGTTCCACGTCAACGATCCCAGGCTGGCCCACTTCACCTATGTCCGCTTCCTCGAGAACCGCCTGCGCGAAACCTACTCATTCCTTGGGACACCCCTCCAACTAGTGTTCCGCAAGCGAGAATCCCGGCGGCCCTGAGGCATGTGCCCCCTGGCCAGCCCCGGGCACAGCACGCCAGGCTTGCTGCGCCCCCTGCGGCGCCCCGTACCAACGGCGTAGGCCGCTGGGTCTTGTCAGTCTCGTCTCCGGGGTCGTATAATCGCACTCCGCGATGGACCCGATCCGCTTGGAAAGCCAACCCATGGAACAGATCGCCCAGCCTGTCAAGGGCGGCTGGGCGCGCACGCTTGCCGAGATCGTTCAAACCGTGCTGCTGGCCGGCGTGCTGTTCCTGGGCGTCAACTTCGTCACCGCCCGCATTCGGGTCGAAGGCAGCAGCATGGAGCCCAGTCTGCACGATGGCGAATTCGTGGTCGTCAACCGGCTGGCCTACCGCTGGGCACAGCCCCTGCGGGGCGACATCGTCGTCTTCCGCTTCCCGCTCAATCCGGATCGCAGGTTCATCAAGCGCGTGATCGGGTTGCCTGGAGACCAGGTTCAGATCTCGGAGGGCCGGGTGCTGGTCAACGGGATGTACCTCGAAGAGCCCTACATCGCAGCCGCGCCGCGCTATGCCGGCGAGTGGACGGTCGGCGCTGAAGAAGTATTCGTGCTCGGCGACAATCGCAACAACTCTTCGGACTCGCAGCACTGGGGCATGCTCCCACTGGACGACATCATCGGACGGGCGGTCCTGGTGTACTGGCCGGTCGCCGAGGCCGGGGTGATCAGGCATTCTGTTCCGCTTCTCGCCTTCGAAGCATGAGGGGTCGCATGCAGCAGTTCTCGCCCTCCACGCTGACCGAACAACTGGCGCCGCAGGTGCGGCTGGCCGTCGAGACGCTTGGCGGCCCGCTCGAGCGACTGCTCCCTCAGGGGGCAGCCGGACCTCAGCCGGCCTCTGCCGAGAGGCTGGCGGGCTTGATCGATCAGATTCTTCTAAGGCCTGAGGCGACGGCCGCCCAGGTCGAGGTCACCTGCTGTGAGGCGATGGAGTGCGGCTTCGCCGTGGTGTGTGTGAATGCCGCCTACCTGGGGCTCGCCTCGCGCCTGTTGGCCGGGTCCGGGGTGCGCCCCGGCGGCGTGGTGGCCTTCCCGCTCGGTGCCAGCCTGCCGGAACTCGTGGCGGGCGAGGCAGAACGGCTGATTGCCCTGGGCGCCCATGAACTGGACATGGTCGTGCAGGTGGGGGCCTTGATCGAGGGCGACTACGCCCGAGCTGCCGCCGACGTGCGGGCGGTGGTCCAAGTGGCCCATCCCGCCGGCGTGCTGGTCAAGCTTATTCTGGAGACGGCGCTGCTCAATCCAGAGCAGAAGGTCGCCGGTTGCCTGCTGGCCGAGCTGTGCGGCGCCGACTTCGTCAAGACCTCGACCGGATTCGGCCCCGGCGGGGCGACGCTCGAGGACGTCCGCCTGATGCGCGCCGTCGTCGGCCCGAGGCTGGGCGTCAAGGCGGCCGGCGGGATCCGCACGCTGGAGGCGGCGCTGCGCATGGTTGAGGCTGGAGCCAGCCGGTTGGGCACCAGCCACGGGGCCAGCCTCCTCAAGCAGATTCGCGGCTGGGAGCCAGCCGCGCAAGGCGTAGAATCTTGAACATGGCAGACCGCAGCGACAACTTCCCGTGCCCCGAGTGCCAGGTTGGCAACCTGCGCCCGAGGCGCATCTCGTACTTCACCATGGAAGGGAAGAACCTGGTGAGTGTGCCTGATTTCCCGGCCTGGGTGTGCGACGTGTGTGGCCGGCGAGAATACGACACGAGCGCCCTGGCCGAGCTGCGGGCGATGCTCGACACGACTCGCCACGGCACCCGGCCTTCGCGCCGCCGCCCGCAGCCGCCGGCAACCAGCGCCCCGCCGACCCCCGCCGACCCCCGGCGCCGCTCGTGAGCGCGGGAGCCAGCATGACCGAACCCTCCCGCCGTGCCCCGCCCCGCGTGTTGGTGATCGCTGATGTCGACGACACGGCCAGCGGCCTGATCGCCCGGGTGCTCGCCCCTGCCGGCATCCAGGCCTGGCCGGAAGGCGCGGAGGCGCCGCCGCATGATCTGTTGGTCGTGGACATCACCACCCTGCGCGGCAACCCCCTAGCCAGGCTGGCGGGGCGGCGCGCCAAAGGCGACGAAGCGCCGGCGATTGTCCTGGCGGCGCACTTCCCCGCCAATCGTTTGCGCGAACTTTTCCACCTCGGCGTGGCCGACATCCTGAACAAGCCCTTCAAGCCGGAAGACCTGGTCAAGGTGATCTTCGACCAGGCAGAAGAGCGCGCCGCCGTGACCAACACCCAGGGCCTCGCCAGTCGCGTCGAAGTCATGCGCGAGCAGTTGCGTCACCGCACGGAGGAGATCCGCCAGCTGAGCGAGATCGGACGCACCGTCGCCGGCATGGAGGACCTCGACTTGATCCTGACCCGGGTGGTCGAAGCCGCCACCTTCGTCACCGACGCGGAAGAAGCCAATATCTACCTGGCAGAGCCGGGGACGAGCGAGCTGGTGCTGCGGGCGAGCAAGCAGCCCAACGAGCGCCAGGCTACCCTGCAGAGCGTGCGGGTGACCGACACGCTGGTCGGCGAGGTGTACACGAGCGGCCAGGCGTTGCTGCGCCAGCCCTCGCTGGACGCAGGGCCGGTTAAGGTCCAGACCGGCTTCCTGGTGACGTCGCTGGTCGAGGTCCCCCTTCGGGTGGGGGCGAAGGTGGTCGGCGTGATGGGCGTGTATAACCGGCTCTCCTCCCGGCGTTTCACGGAACACCATCAGACCGTGCTGCAGGCGCTGGCCGACTGGACCGGCGTGGCACTGGAGCATGCCTCCCTCAGCCTGAAGGCAAGGACGCCTGCTCCGGCTCCAGCGCCGGAACCCCGCCGCGCACCCAGCGAGACAGGGGCTGTGAGCATGGCGCCCGCCGAGCTGATCGATGGTTTGAAGCGGACCCAACAGCAGCTCGAGGGGCTGATGGCCGCCGATCGATTTACGCCAGAGCAGAAGGCCCACCTCGAACAGGTCCGCCTCGGACTGCAGCGCATGAGCAGCCTTCGCCTGGCAGTGATGAACGGTGATGAAGCGGCCGACATGCTCGCCCTGCCCGAACTGGTGCGTCAGATCGCGGCCGAAGCCGAGCCTATTGCTACCCGCCAGGGGATCACGCTGGACGTGCTGCCAGACCCC
>Ga0105106_10001979_pt1 | contig 14645 bp, 14 predicted proteins | sample PPLLaktember2015_5_FD_79109 | JGI IMG/M metagenome (GOLD analysis project Ga0105106, IMG submission 79109) | Freshwater sediment microbial communities from Prairie Pothole Lake near Jamestown, North Dakota, USA - PPLs Lake P8 Core (1) Depth... | ecosystem: Environmental > Aquatic > Freshwater >...
ACGAGTTCCAAAACGAAAGAAGAGCGCTGAATATGACGAAGACTCCGAAAGCTAATCAAAATCCTTATTTAGATTGGCTTCGTGAGCGAGTTAGGGAAAGATCCCATAGAAGAAAATATGGAGATTTGTGTGCTTGGCTCCATGAGCAAGACTTCTATGGGATCCTGCCGAACGACGATAATCGTTGTTCGGATGGAGAAAATCTGCGAGATCGTTTTGGAATCCAATTAAATAAGCCATGTAGTATGCTAGAAATGCTAGTTGGTTTGGCAGAGCGAATGGATTATATTCTTTTTAATGGTTATGATGATCGAACCGATAAGTGGTTCTGGCTTTTTGTTGAAAATTTAGGTTTAGATCCTGTTTTAACAGACGAGAACGATAGAAACTATGCAATTGTAAAGAGATTCTTAGAACGAAAATATATGGCAAATGGTTTTGGGGGGCTGTTCCCATTAAGGCATAAAAATAGGGATCAACGACAGGTTGAAATTTGGTATCAAATGATGGCTTATATTGAAGAGCATCATAACACATAATTGCACTATATTTCTTGAAAGGAGAAAATAAGAAAAATGAATGTAACTGTTTCGCCGTCCAGAACATACGTAGCAATATGCATAGGAAGATCTGGAGGGTATTATTTCATTAAATTTGTTCTTCCAGAAGCTCATGGATTAAACAATTCTAATGAAGCCTCTTGGTATTTCTTAAATCGCCTAGATTTTACGGCATGTATCCAGGGATGCTTTTCCTTTGAAGATTACTCAAATCTTACAGAAGTAAAGATTATGGAGGGTACTTAATGCAAATACGATTTAAGTTTAGAGGGGTCTGTTATTCTCTAGATATTGGGCGTCATACTCCCTGGTTTGATCAGATATGGTTAGTATCTTTTTCTAAAGAGACATGGGAATACGGAACCGTAATGTATGCCAGAATTCTATTCACATTTGGAGAGAAGAAATGAGAAACAATTTCCTTTTGAACTTAATAGCCGCTTTGAAGAGCGGTTTAAAGAAGCTTGCTTTTTGGAAGAAGAAAACTCCAGAAAAGATCAAGAAGGTTTCTGTCATTGCCTTTAAACCGAAGCAAGAGCCGAGAAAGAAGATTGCAGTCGGATCGAATAATCATAACGTTAGTGAAACCAAGACTCGTAGGAGGATGGCAGTTACTAGCAACAGGATTAATCGAGATCGAATTCCAGGATGGAAACATTAAGATGAATATTATTATAAAAATGCCAAAAGAAATTGAACCAGGTATGTATTTGTCAGAGGAAGCGATTAAACAAATAGCAGAGACTGCTCCAGAAACTTTGCTTCGTGTTGGCTTTTGTGGGGATCCGATTGGAAAATTCGTAGATGTTAAATTAGAACCAGGATTTATAATTTACGAGTTTGAACTAACCGAAGAAGGAGAAAAGATCATCAAAAAGGCGAAGATAAAAGAATTTAGTTTTATCTGTAATAAAGATTGAAGGAGAATAAGATGAAGAAAATAGATCTTGCCTTGGCTGTGATTTTACTTCTTTTAACTCTTCTTTGTGTGGGTTTTAATATTAACGTTTCTGGAGCAAGTAATCCTGAAATATATAATATTGGCTTAGAAGAGGTCGTTGTTGTTTGGGATAGTCCTTCTTGGTTGATAAATTATGACTTGACTGGGACTCTTTATGTTGGAGTTTTAGAAGAAAATGTTTTTATGCCAAGTTATGATTTATATTACTGGGGTAGGATTGATCAAAAGTATTTTTGGCGTGGTAACTGGGATATGATAACTGGTCAATCCGGTTATTCGTTCTTTGCTGCTATTCCAGTATTAACACAGGCAGACGGAAGTGGTGGCGGATCTATTTATACTAATAGTGCTGAGTTGTGGGTAAAGACTCTTTGGCTACCATTTCTTACAAATCAATATTAAAATTAGACTGGATGAACCCTGACGAGATATGAAAGGCACTACCAATAATCAGGAGCGTAAGGCGGCTTCGCAACCGCTCGTCCAATTATGCGTCCTATCTGTAATAGACCCTGTGTTGCCTACGAGGGTAACCGAGGCTCGCAACGGCCGGACGTAGCAACGGATCGCCATCCGGATCCGCCAAAAACGCAAGGTCAGCCCGGGCGATACGCGGTGCTGCGAACATACTAAAGGATAGAACCGTCCTTTGGTTGACTTGAGGGGCAACAAGTCCTTCCAGGTGGGCCACCAGCCTGAAATAAAATGGTGGCGTTTTATTAGAACTTTATGGATGCACCTGTCGGCGGACACACTTCGCCTTCCAAAGACCTCGATTATGGTAGAAGTCATAAATACGAGACTTTGAATACCTATCGGGTTGAATACGATTTGGATAAAGATTTTGCGTATTAAATACAGTGGATGGGTGCATCCGTAAAGTTCTAATAGCCTATAAAATACTGAAGGGTAGAAGAATATTACAATTGAATATGAACGTTAAAATATACACCTCAACACGGGATACAGGTTTGCTAAAACGTATTCTTCTACCCTTCAATATTTTATAAAAGTGTCACTTTTGTGACGTTTTTAAAAAAGACTTTTAAGTACTTTTCATTTTTTGTTGAAAAGTGTGACAAAAAAGTGTCACATTGTGACATTTTTTTTTTGAAAACGTCACACCTATTTTTGACAAATTTAGCCGTATTTTTAGTGAAAAAATGCCTAAAAACAGGGTTTTGTGACAAAAGTGCATTTCTTTCCCTATAAAACTATTATTGAAAAAAAACACTATTTATAAAAGTTTTCAAAAAGTTACAAAAAAGTGTCACAATGTCACAAAACCAAGAAAAGGAGTAATTTGTGGACTTTTATCAAATCAAAGAACATAGTGCAAAAAATGGAATAATTGAGATCTATCCAGATTTTAAGATAACCCGATCAAAAGATTTGATGGTTCGTGGAAAAGGATTTTATGCTATATGGGATGAAGAAAAAGGGCTTTGGTCTACGGATGAATATGATGTTCAGAGATTAGTAGATAACGAGCTAATGCAGTACAGAAATAGACTGCTAGAAAAGACAAACGGAATAGTCCATGTAAAGTTTATGAGCGATTTTTCTACTAATGCTTGGTCAAGATATAGAACATATTTAGCTCACATTTCAGATAATGCTCATCAATTGGATGAAAATTTAGCCTTTCAAAATACAGAAGTAAAAAAGAAAGACTATGTTAGTAGACGTCTTCCATATTCTCTAGAGCAAGGTAAATGTGAAGCTTATGATAAGCTTATGGAAACTTTGTATGGTCCAGAAGAAAGGGCAAAATTAGAATGGGCTATTGGGGCGATAGTTGCTGGAGAGGCAAAAGATATTCAAAAGTTTATTGTTCTTTATGGAGAAGGAGGAAGTGGTAAATCTACCTTCTTAAATATAGTTCAAAAACTTTTTATTGGGTATTACACAACGTTCGAGGCAAAAGCACTTACCTCTTCGAGTAATACATTTTCAACTGAGGTTTTTAGAAGTAACCCATTAGTCGCTATTCAACACGATGGAGATTTGTCTCGCATTGAAGATAATACCAAATTAAATTCTATTATTTCTCATGAAGAAATGGTTATGAATGAGAAATATAAGCCCAGTTACACAGCTAGAGCTAATTGCTTTTTGTTTATGGCTTCAAATAAGCCAGTTCGAATTAGCGACGCGAAATCTGGTATTATTAGACGTTTAATAGATGTAACACCGACAGGAAAGAGAATCCCAGTAGTAAGATATCATAGTTTAATGTCGCAAATAGATTTTGAATTAGGCGCGATAGCTTATAGATGTCTTGAAGTTTACAGATCAATGGGGAAGAATTATTATTCTGCTTATAGACCGTTGAGCATGATCTTTCAAACAGACGTTTTCTTTAATTTTATCGAAGCATATTATTACACCTTTTTAGAACAAGGCGGAGTAGCTCTAGCACAAGCCTATTCTATGTATAAAACGTATTGCGACGAAGCTCTTGTCGAATATAAGCTTCCAAGATACAAATTCAGAGACGAACTTAAAAATTATTTTGAATCGTTTAATGATATTAAGCGAATTGATGGAAAACAAGTAAGGAGTTATTATTCTGGTTTAAAGAAAGAAAAGTTTACAGATAAAGAAAAAGCAGTAGTTGAAGATACAACACCTAGCTGGATTGTTTTAGATAATTCTGTTTCTCTTTTAGATGAATACGGAGCAAATTTTCCAGCACAATATGCATCTACTAAGTATGAAACCCCTCTAAAACCATGGAATGAAAATGATAAAGTATTGAAGAATATTGACACTTCAAAACTGCACTATGTAAAATTTCCAGAAAATCATATAGTTATTGATTTTGACATTAAGGACAAAGAAGGAAATAAATCTTCGGAATTAAATATAGAGGCAGCTACAAAATGGCCTCCAACATATGCAGAATTTAGTAAGAGCCAGGCAGGTATACACCTTCATTATTTTTATAAAGGGGATACGTCAAAACTTAGTTCTTTATATTCTGAAGGGATAGAGATAAAAACTTTTAGTGGGAATGGGTCATTAAGAAGAAAGCTATCAAAATGTAATTCTATCCCTATAGCAACAATAGAAAGTGGTCTACCTTTTAAGAAGGAAAAGATGATAAATTTTGATACAATAAAAAGTGAAAAAGGACTTCGAGAATTAATAAAAAGAAATCTTAGAAAAGAAATACATCCCGGAACAAAACCGAGCGTTGATTTTATTTATAAAATTCTTGAAGAAGCTTATGAATCTAGAATGGCGTACGATGTAAAAGATCTACGTTCAAAAGTTTTAACCTTCGCTATAAATAGCACTAATCATTCTGATTATTGTACTAAGCTTGTTGGAAAAATGCATTTTAGTTCTGAAGAACCAAGTATAGATTTAGGAAAATACGATGATGAAAAGATAGTATTTTTCGATGTCGAAGTATTTCCTAATTTATTTCTTATATCTTGGAAATATGCGGGAGAAGATAATAAATGTATTCACATGATAAACCCTCCTTCACATGATATCGAAGAGCTATTTAAGCTTAAACTTGTAGGATTTAATTGCCGAAGATATGATAATCATATACTTTATGGAAGATATATTGGCTATAATAATGAAGAGCTTTTTAAGCTTAGCATGGATATAATTTCTGGCTATAAACGGAGTTTCTTTGCAGAGGCTTATAATATTTCTTATGCTGATGTATATGATTTCAGTTCTGTAAAGCAGTCTTTAAAAAAGTTTCAACTAGAATTAGGAATTCGTCATAATGAATTAGGCTTTCCATTTAATGAAGCAGTTCCAGAAGAGAAATGGCCAATAGTTATAGATTACTGCGATAATGATGTCGTTTCTCTTGAAGCGGTTTTTAATTCTAGAAAGGCAGATTTTATAGCAAGGCAGATACTTTCCGATTTGAGTGGTTTATCAGTAAATGATACTACCCAAAGTCACACCGCTAAAATTATATTTGGAAACGATCCAAATCCGCAAGAAAAATTCATTTATACAGATCTTAGTGAATTATTTCCCGGATATATTTATGATTCAGGAAAGAGCAGTTATAAGGGAGAAGATCCTGGAGAAGGAGGTTATGTATATGCAGAACCGGGGGCGTATAACAATGTGGCTTTGCTTGATGTTGCTTCAATGCACCCCACAAGTATTGAGCTTCTTAATTTATTTGGTCCGTATACTAAGAAATTTTCCGATATTAAGGCTGCCCGTATTGCTATTAAACATAAAGATTACGACTTGGCTAGAACAATGCTGGGTGGAATACTGGAAAAATATTTATCATCAACAGAAGACGCGGATGCTTTAGCATATGCTTTAAAAATTATTATTAATATTGTATATGGTTTAACGTCTGCTAGTTTTTCTAATAAATTTAGAGATTTAAGAAATGTGGATAACATTGTTGCAAAGCGCGGTGCTTTATTTATGATCGATTTAAAGGAGGCAGTCCAGAGAAAGGGATTTAAAGTAGCACATATCAAGACCGACTCGATAAAGATTCCAGATGCCGATCAGAAAGTAATTGATTTTATTTTTAAATTTGGTTATAAATATGGATATCAATTTGAATTCGAAACAAAGTATAAAAAGATCTGTTTAGTAAATGATGCGGTTTATATTGCTAAAAAGGAAGACGGATTATGGGTCGCCGTTGGTGCTGAATTTTCTCATCCATACGTCTTTAAAACTCTATTTAGTAGGGAACCAATTCAATTTTCTGATATGTGCGAAATGAAATCAGTAACTACTTCCTTATATTTAGACATGAATGAAAATTTAGGAAGCGAAGAGCATAACTATATATTTGTTGGTAAAACTGGTTTATTCTGTCCAGTTAAAGATGGTTATGGTGGTGGGTTATTGGTTAGAGAAAAGAACGGAAAATACTACGCTGTTAGTGGAACTAAAGGATATCGTTGGTTAGAATCAGAAACAATTAAGGAATTAGGAATGGAGGAGGCTATAAATATAGAATATTATAGAGAACTTGTGGATAAATCTGTTGAGCATATTTCTCAATATGTTGATTTTAATGAATTTATATCTTGAAAGGAGATTACGAATGAGAAATAATTTTAAAGAAGTTGAAAATATGTTAGATGAGCTTGTCTTTTTAAAGACAGCAAACCTGATAAAATCTTTGGCTATTGGTTTTAATAGAGATACAAAACGGATTGCTGTGCCAAATGGTACAAGAAACTGGTGGATTGTATGCTCTGATGGAAGAACAATCAATGTCGAATTAATACCCTTTTTTGGAATGGCAGTTGGGTATAATAATGAATTTGATATTTTAGTTATTTCTGAATGAAAGGAAATAGGCAATGGCTATTATAAAAAGGAATTTTTCAATTGAAAATGCTAGAATTGCCTTTAGAAATTTTAGCGGAAAAGAAGGCCGATTTAATCCAAAAGGAAGAAGGAATTTCTGTGTTCTTCTAGAACAAGATATAGCAAAAGAGCTGGAAAATGATGGGTGGAATATTCGCTATCTTCAGCCTAGAGATCCGGATGATGAACCTCAACCATATTTGCAGGTTACTGTAAATTATAGTAATTTTCCACCCAAAATTACTGCCATTACTTCTACAAGTAAAACAATACTAGAAGAAGAAACGGTTAATATTCTTGATTGGGCGGAATATGAATCTATCGATTTGATTATTCGTCCTTACAATTGGGAAGTGAATGGCAAAGTTGGTGTAAAAGCATATTTGAAGACTATGTACATTACACTAATTGAAGATGAATTCGAAGCTAAATATAAGAACGTTCCCGATAGTGCGGCTGTTATTTTAGATGATGACGAACCGCCTTGGAAAGAATGATTTATTTGATTATCAAAAGCTTGCGGTAGACCAGTTAAAAACCGGCTCCATCTTATGTGGTGGAGTCGGTTCTGGCAAAACACGTACAGCAATATTTTATTATCAGAAAAATGAATGGCCAAAAGATATATATGTTATTACGACAGCAAATAAACGTGATACACTTGATTGGGAACGCGAGTGTGCAACGTTTATGATATCTAAAGATAGAACCGCAAGTATAGGAAATGTAAAGTTAACGGTTGACTCTTGGAATAATATTAAGAAATATGTCAATATAAAAAATAGTTTTTTTATATTTGATGAACAAAGGGTTATTGGTTCTGGAGTTTGGGTAAAATCATTTTTAACAATTACAAAATTTAATAGTTGGATTCTTCTTAGTGCTACTCCAGGAGATACATGGTTTGATTATATTCCTGTATTTATAGCTAATGGTTTTTATAGAAACCGTACAGATTTTATTATAAACCATGTTGTTTATAATCCCTTTACGAAGTTTCCTAAAGTTGATCATTATTTAAATGAGAGCAAACTTAATAAGTTGAAAAGTGATATACTAGTTACAATGGATTATTTAAAACCAACTACTAGCATTTTCACAAATGTGAAAGCAAACTTTGATCAAACACTTCTTAATTTGCTTATGAAAAAACGTTGGAATCCATATTCTAATAAGCCAATAAAAAATATAACAGAGTTAATTTTTGTTATGAGGAGAATAATAAATAGCGATCCAAGTCGAGTAGATGCAATATTAAAAATATTAGAAAAACATAGAAAGATTATTATCTTTTATAATTTTGATTATGAATTAGAAATTCTTAAAAAAATTAAAAAAGATATTTCTTTTTCTATTGCTGAACATAATGGACATAAGCATGAGCCAATTCCAAAAGGAGAATCCTGGATGTACTTGGTTCAATATTTATCTGGAGCTGAAGGGTGGAATTGTATCGAAACAAATACTGTTGTTTTTTATTCCTTAAATTATTCTTATAGAATAATGACACAAGCAGCAGGAAGAATTGATAGATTAAATACCCCCTTTACAAAATTATATTATTATAATATAATTTCAAACTCTATAATAGATAAAGCAATAAATAATTCATTAAAGCACAAAAAGAATTTTAATGAATCTAAATTCTTAACCTCGCATTTAAAACATACTATATAATAGAAGGAGGGCGTTAAACTTACCCTTTTTCTTTTGAGAATTGAAATGCTAGAAAATAAATTTCAACTAAAAATAATTAAAGAAATTGAAGAAGCATATCCTAATGCGGTTGTATTTAAAACCGACCCAAATTATATTCAGGGATTTCCTGATCTTGTAATACTTAATAAATATAATTGGGCAGCATTAGAGGTTAAAGTTAGAGGCGCTAAGAGACCCAATCAAAATTATTGGGTTGATAGGTTAAATAAAATGTCATATGCGTCTTTTATATTTCCAGAAAATGAGAGAAGAGTTTTAGATGAACTTCAATCAACACTCCGATTTATTAGGGCAACACGCCTTTCTGTCAGGTAGCAAATATCATTGGATTAATTATAATGAAGAAAAACTTTCTTCTGTATATCTTAAATTTTTAGCTATTAAAAAGGGAGTAGAACTTCATGATTTAGCTAAAAGATGTATTGAGTTAGGAGTCAAGCTTCCAAAATCAAAAAAGTGTTTAAATCAGTATGTGAATGATGCAATTGGCTATAGAATGGTGCCAGAGCAAGTTCTTTTTTATTCTTTAAATGCTTTTGGCACAGCAGATTCTATTTGTTTTAGAAATAATTTATTACGAATACATGATTTAAAAACTGGGGTATCTCCCGTTTATATGCATCAGTTAGAAATTTATGCCTCCTTATTTTGTTTAGAATATGATTTTAAACCAAAAGAGATTGAAATAGAATTAAGAATTTATCAATCTGATGAAATTTTGGTTCATGTTCCATTCGTAGACGACATTCAAAATATTATGAATAAAATTATAATATTTGATAAAAGAATTGATAAAATTAAAAATGAGGAGGAATCATGGACCGGGTAATAAAACATATTGGAACTCCTCGACATTCTGGAAGATATCCTTGGGGATCTGGAAAAGATGGTTATCAGCGAAACAAAAGTTTTCTTGGCTATGTTGAAGATTTAAGAAAACAAGGATTAAGCGAAGTTGAGATTGCCAAAGGCCTAGGAATTACAACTTCTCAGTTGAGAATTAAACGATCTATTGCTAGTTCTGAAAAAAGAGCAGCAGAAGCAGCATTAGCATTTCGTTTAAAAGAAAAGGGATATTCTAATGTTGCTATTGCTCAGCGAATGGGTAAAAATGAATCTTCTATTAGATCTTTACTTGATTCATCGCTTAAGGAAAAAGCAAATGTAACAGCAGCGACAGCGCTTACTTTAAAAGATGCTGTTGATTCTAAAGGCTTAATTGATATTGGTGTTGGTGTTGAAAATCATTTAGGAATTAGTAGAACAAAATTAAATACTGCTGTTGGTTTACTGAAAGAGGATGGTTATACCATTCATGAAATTCAGGTTCAGCAAGTTGGGACTGGAAAATATACAACGGTTAAAGTTCTTGCTCCTCCAAATACAGATTCAGTAGATGTTTTTAAGAATCGTAATAATATAAAATTAGTAAATGATTATTCAGTAGATGGCGGAAGAACTTTTTTAGGTATTGAACCACCTAAGAATGTTAGTAGTGACAGAATTCTTGTTCGTTATAAAGAAGATGGGGGAGCGGATAAAGATGGTTTAATAGAACTTCGAAGAGGAGTTGAGGATATATCTCTTGGAGAAAAAAGGTATGCCCAAGTAAGAGTTGCAGTTGATGGAACTCATTTTATGAAGGGTATGGCTATGTATACTGATAAAATTCCAGATGGAGTGGATATTATTTATAATGTAAACAAGCCTCGCAATTCTTCAAAAGATCAAGTTTTTAAAAAGATGGAAGATGATCCAGATAATCCTTTTGGAAGTTCAATTTTGCAAAAACATTATGTAGATGCTAATGGAAATAAACAATTATCTGCTTTAAATGCCGTTGGATATGTGCCGGGTGGTGGCGAAGAAGGATCATGGAGTACCTGGTCAAGAAACTTATCTTCTCAGATCCTTTCAAAGCAAAGTCCATTATTAGCAAAAAAACAATTGGGCATTTCTTTAGATTTAAAAAAAGAAGAATTTGATGAGATAATGTCTATTACTAATCCTGCTGTGAAAAGAGCTCTTTTAAAAACTTTTTCTGATGAAGCTGATGCAGCAGCAGTTCATTTAAAGGCCGCGGCTCTTCCACGACAATCAAATAATGTTCTTTTGCCGATAACTTCATTGAAAGACAATGAGGTTTATGCTCCTGGTTTTCGTCCTGGTGAAACAGTAGTCCTAATTCGTCATCCACATGGCGGAATATTTGAAATCCCAGAATTAATTGTTAACAAAACAAATAAAGAAGCTAAAAGTCTTATTGGAGATTCTTTAGATGCTGTAGGAGTAAATCCCAAAGTCGCAAAAAGACTATCTGGCGCTGATTTTGATGGAGATACAGTAATTGTAATTCCTAATAAAAATAGAAATATTAAAACTGCATCTGCATTATCTGGTTTAAAAGATTTTGATCCTGTTACTGCATATCCAAAGCATGAAGGTATGCACGTTATGGATGAGCCAAATAAGCAGCACAAGATGGGTGATGTTTCTAATTTGATTACTGATATGACGATTAAGGGTGCCAACTATGATGAAATAGCTAGGGCAGTTCGTCATTCAATGGTTGTTATTGATTCGGTTAAACACGAATTAAATTATAAGCAATCGTATATTGATAATAACATTGCGGAATTAAAAAAGAAATATCAGGGAAAAGAAACTGCAGGCGCTTCAACTTTAATTTCAAAAGCTTCTTCAACAATTAGAGTTCAAGAAAGAAAAGAAGGAAAATTTGTAGTAGATCCTAAAACTGGAAAAAGAAAAAAAATTTATATAGATCCAGATACAGGGAAAAAATTATATGAAGAAAAAGAAAGTTTCTATCCTGAAAGAATAAAAAGGGTAGACCCGACAACTGGAAAAATTAGTTATATTGAAACCGGGAAGTTAATTAGAAGGACTACTAAAACAACTCGTATGGCTGAGGCAGATGATGCTTTTAAACTATCATCTGGAACTGCTATAGAAGGGGTGTATGCAAGTTATGCTAACTCTTTAAAAGGTTTAGCCAATAGAGCAAGAAAGGAAATGCTTGGTATTAAAGACATTCCCTATTCCCGTTCTGCTAGAGAAACTTTTTCTAAGGAGGCATCTACTCTTAGATCTAAGATAGCCCTGGCCTTTAGAAATAAACCCCTTGAAAGACAAGCACAATTATTAGCTAATAAGATAGTGGCTGCTAAGCGTAGAGCGAACCCCGGTATGGATCCAGATGACCTCAAAAAGATTAAAGGCCAAGCATTAGAAGAAGCAAGAGCAAGATTTAAAGCTAAAAAGATAGACATAGCTATAACTGATAATGAATGGGCCGCCATACAAGCAGGGGCCATAAGTCCAAATAGTTTGTTTAAAATTCTATCTAATACCGATATAGATTTACTTAAGCAAAGGGCAATGCCTCGTTATACATCTGGAATGTCTCCTGCTAGAATTTCTCGTGCTAAATCACTATTGGCTAATGGTTATACACCGTCGGAAGTAGCAGATGCTTTAGGTATATCCGTAAGTACTTTAAGTAAGGCAATTAAAAGTTAAAAGGATTATTATTATGACTACTATTACTAATGTTATTGAGACAGATAATGATGTTAATAAAAAAGTAGAAGTTATGTTGAGTACAATTGATAATCCATATAATCCTTTTACACACTATGATGAGTGGTTTGCTTTTGATACCGAACATAATTACAATACTTGTTCTTACTTAGCAAGAATTTTAAATACTTCCGATGAATTGAGTGAAACAGACCAGGCTATCGCCTTGAAGAGTGCTATTGATGAAATAATTAAATACAATATTTTAGGAATCTATATAAAAGTAACTCCAGAAAGTTTTAAGAAATCCCCTTAAAATGTTTTGCAGTATCATAGATACTGTGAAACTATTAATAATAGGGAGGGGGGTCTCGCAAATTATACCCCCCCCTCTTGATCGCGTGGCTCCCAAAAATTCCTCCGGGGGAGTTTTGGGTGGGAGCAAATCTGGACGGGGTGCCGGATTTTCTAATTAACAAGGAATTATTAGTTAAAAAGTTTTTCGGCATCCCTTTCAGATCCCAAAAAAGGAGAGAAAATGGCAATAGTTACACTAGATACACTAAAAGGATATTTTAATGATGGAGATCTTCCTATTGAATCTAATTATGCTGATCTGATTGATAGTTTATCCAATTCTCCAGGTAATGTTATTTCTAGTTATTTAAGTTTAATGGGTCTAAGAGCTTTTTGGCCATTTACTAGTATTAACGATGTTGATCAGGTGATGGACTTATCATCTCAAGGAAGACGCATAACGGGAGTTAGTCCTGCTATAAGATATGATGATGGCATATCTGCTTTTCCATTTGCTTCTTTTAATGTAGGTCGTTATTATTATAGAGATGATGAATCTGGTTTAGATCTTACTGGGGGAGATACTATATTTCCACTCGCTGCTCAAAAAGGAATGACTTGCGGATGTTGGGTTAGAGTGTCTGAAACTCCAGTTCCTGGTTCAGATTTAGGAATAATAAGTAAATATAACGGTGTTGGTAGCCAAAAATCCTTTTTATTGTATCGTCAAGGAGTGAATAATAGATTAACATTTATTATTTCTGGAGACGGAGCAGGAGTTAATGCCATTGCATCTCCAATAGATTATGTTATAAACGAATGGAATTTTGTTGTTGGAAGATTTAATTGTGGAAACAGCATATCAATATTTCATAACGGATCATGGGATTCTAATGTTACTTCTATTCCTTCTACTATTTATAATAGCACCGCAAGAGTTGAATTGGGTTCTTTTAGTGGCGGAGGAGCAACTTGGGTTCATCAAGGAACTTTATATTTCTTAGCTGCGACTGCTTTATCCAATACAATTATTGAAAAATTATTTGCCGCAACAAGAGGTTTATTTGGTGTATGATTTTAAAATACTAAATACTTTTAATAGAGACATTAATACTTTAAATTGGCTGGTAGCCCTCCTTTCAAGATTTTTATTAGTTGAAAAAGTATTGATGTCTCTGCTAAAAGTATTTAGTATCTATATAAAACTATTGTAAAACTATTATAAAAGGAGAAATATGCTTACTACAATTCTTGTAATTTTACTTATTATTTGGTTAGTTGGTGGTTTTGGTGGAAGAATTCTTCCCGGAAGGATTCCGCAAACAGGAAATTGGATTCATGTTGTTCTTGTTATTATTGTAATTCTTTTAGTTCTACGTTTACTTCATTTGGTGTGATATGTTTGAAGAAAATAAAATCACTGCAGATTTAAAAACATTGGTTGGAAATTTTAAAAGACATTACGAAGACTTTGAACAACCACTTTCTGGTGGTAGAAGTTTTGGACATCTTTTAGTAACCACTCCAGTTACTGAGGGACTTGATATTAATAGATTTCAACGTGGTGAAGTTCTTGATCCCGTTGCTATTTATAATAGTGGAAGACGTTTTATTATTTTGGAGGCGACTTGGGGTCTATGGGTTCCTCCATCATTTTCTGAATTTTGGCCGCCACTTCTTGATGCAGGATTTTTAATGATGGCTTATGGTTTTTTCTGTGGCCATTTAAATGGAGAGGAGCAAGCAGATCTTTTGCTTAATACTTGTGCTCCTATGTACGAAGCACAAGGATTTTGGATGCCAGTATTTGGTGATGTTGAGAGATTTGATGGTGATCCTTCTACTGTTCCTCAACGACGTAATAATTGGCGTTTATGGGTTCCTACGATTAGAAATCAAGTCCGTCCCGGAGTTTATTCAAATCTGCCGTCATGGCAGAATTTGATGAATAATGAATCAATTGATGAAGATGTAGTTTGTTGGCCAGCGCATTATGCTGATACAGTAAGCCCCTTTTTACCTCCGGGTTGGAGAGCTGATGTTCATCAGTATGGCGTAGCAAAAAAGTATCCATGGTGTCCACCAGTTCCAGGTATGGCATCTGATGTAGGTGTCGATCGGGCGTATATGACTATTGAACAATTACGGGCTTTGGGCAATGATGCTCAAATTCCACCAGAACCAGGAGATGATACAATGTTATTGCAACATATTGAACAAGCGCAAGCACTTACCGC
>Ga0105106_10001980_pt1 | contig 14639 bp, 12 predicted proteins | sample PPLLaktember2015_5_FD_79109 | JGI IMG/M metagenome (GOLD analysis project Ga0105106, IMG submission 79109) | Freshwater sediment microbial communities from Prairie Pothole Lake near Jamestown, North Dakota, USA - PPLs Lake P8 Core (1) Depth... | ecosystem: Environmental > Aquatic > Freshwater >...
AGTTCTCGCCGAGGTCGCGGATCCCCGCCTCGATGACCCATCCGAGCACCCGCGGCTCGACGGTCTTCCCGGCGGCCACCACCTTCACCCCCGCCGGATCGCGACCGACCCGTGCGCAGGCGGCCGCGATCGTCTCGCGGACGCGATCGAGGTTCTCCACCACCGTGTCTCGAGAACGCGGACCCATACGCGGACCGAACGATACAGCCGTGTCGTCCCGCCCCCGGTGCGTCGGCGATCGCACGGGAGGCGGTCGGGAGGGGGTCGTCCCGGGGGAAGGGGGGCGGGGGGCCCAGAGGCGGGGGAAGGTCGCCTCTGACGCACACCCCGCCCCCACGGCCCGAGGCCGCTCGGGCGGCCGAGCTCAGCTCTTCAGGAAGTCCGGGATGTCGAGGTCCTCTTCGGCGTCGAATGACGCCGTCTCGGGCGAAGCCCGGAAGACCTCATCCTCCTCCTCGGCCAGGATGGACGGCATCGGAGCCTCTTCGGCCTGCTCCTCCCCGCCCTCGAAGATGCCCACCGCGATCGGCTCGCCCGTCGAGGACACGGGCTCCGGCTCCTCGAGGAGCCGAGAGATGCGGGTCTCGAACGCCGACGCCGCCGGTGCCGCCACCAGCTTGTCGAAGCCGGCCGCGATGACCGTGACCCTGACCTCCTCCCCGAGCGCGTCATCCACCACCGCGCCGAAGATGATGTTCGCGTCGGGGTGTGCGACCCGGGTGATCGCGTCGGCGGCCCGGTTGACCTCGTGCAGCGTCAGGTCCGTGGGTCCGGCGACCGACAGGAGCACACCGCGGGCGCCCTCGATCGAGGACTCGAGCAGCGGCGAGGAGATCGCGCTCTTGGCCGCCTCCTCGGAGCGATCCTCCCCGGAGCCGTGCCCGATCCCCATCAGGGCCGAGCCCGCGCCGGTCATCACCGAGCGCACGTCCGCGAAATCTAGGTTGATCAAGCCGGGGGTCGTGATGAGGGAGGTGATGCCCTCCACACCTTGGTACAGCACCTGGTCCGCCATGCGGAACGCGTCGATCATGGGTGTGTTCGGATCGGAGACCTGGAGCAGTCGGTCGTTCGGCACGACGATCAAGGTGTCGACGGCCTTCTTCAGCTCCGTGATCCCCACGTCGGCCTGGGTCGCCCGCATCCGTCCCTCGAACCCGAACGGACGGGTCACGACCCCGATGGTGAGCGCCCCGAGGTTGCGGGCGATCTCCGCCACGATCGGGGCCCCTCCCGTGCCAGTGCCACCGCCCTCGCCGGCGGTGACGAAGACCATGTCGGCCCCCTTGAGGATCTCCTCGATCTCCTCGGCGTGCTCGTCCACCGCGCGTCGCCCGATCTCTGGGTCGGAGCCGGCGCCGAGCCCTCGGGTCGTCTCGCGACCGATGTCGAGCTTCACCTCCGCGTCGGACATCAAGAGCGTCTGCGCATCCGTGTTGACTGCGATGAACTCAACCCCCCGCAGGCCAGCTTCGACCATGCGGTTCACCGCGTTCACACCGCCACCGCCGATCCCGACCACCTTGATGACGGCGAGGTAGTTCGAAGGAGAATCCATCACCGTGACCTCCATCTCCCGGGTCCCTGTCCCGGTCTACCTGGGGAAACGCCGTTCGTGCTCCCCGAACCCTGAACCTCAGCTGGAAGTAGATTGTTATATCTATCTCCAGTAGACCTTGGCCACCCTACTATCCGACCGCTGGTCCGTCAAGGTTCGGCAGCCCTCGTACCCGGCTCCGTTTGTGGCAGCGCTGACAGATTCAGTCGAGGGTCACGGCGGGCGCGCCGGGTGCAACCACGTTCAGCGCTCGGACCGTCTCCCGCGAGTCCTCGGCCCACCGCAGCACCTGAGCGATCGCCGACGCCTTGCGGTCGACCGCCTCGGGCGCTCCGTACGCGATCCGCAGACCGTCGCGAAGGACCAGCTCGAGGGAGGCATCCGAGCCGACCTCGACGCGACGGACCAGACCGCGCACCTCCTCACTCAGGGCGGCGAGCACACGCGCGGCGCCCTCGATCCCAGCATGTGAGCCGAGATGCAGCCGCGCCGGCGGGACGTCGATCGTCGGCAGGCGCCGAGGATGTGGCGCGGGACCGAGCAGGCTCCCGTCGTCGCCGACCAGCGTCGGTCCGAGATCCCCCGGGAGCACTGCGACGGGTGACCGCTCGACCACCTCCACCACCACGGTCCACGGGAGGGTGACCGTGACCGAGGCATCCGCGATCCAAACGTTCCGCTCGAGCCGAGCCTCGACCTCACCTTCATCGAGCCATACGGCGTTCGATGTCTCTGCGATGCTCGCGAGACGTAGGACCTGCGCCCGCGACAGGTGCCCACCCCCTTGGACCTCGACCTCGCGCACCCGGAACAGGCCGGTCCGGGTCACGCCGACGAGCGCTGCGGCGAGCGCCAGGACGGCGCAGAGGATGGCCGCCGGCCGCCACACGGCGGCGAGCGCGGCCTTGAGCTCAGATCGACGAACGACCGTGTCGTCCAACGAGACGCACCTCCGGTTCCAGACGAATCCCGCTCCGCTCCTCGACGATCCTCCTCACGTCCCGGATCAGCTCGACCACGTCGGCCGCCCGAGCCCCCGCGGAGGTCACGATGAAGTTGGCGTGCTTCATCGACACGGAGGCCCCGCCGACGGTCATGCCCTTGAGCCGTGCCTCGTCGATCAGCCGTGCCGCGAAGTCGCCGGGCGGGTTCTTGAAGACGCTCCCGCAGTTCGGCTCGGCCAGCGGCTGGTGGGCTCGGCGCCACTCCCGCACCTCGTCCATCCTGGACCTGATCCGCTCGGGCTCGGCCGGTCGCAGCCGGAGGGTCGCCGCCGTGACCACCGTCTGATCCGGGAGCGCCGAGTCCCGGTACACGAAGCGCGCCTCCGCTGCGCCGACGCACGTCGCACCACCGCCGAGGAGATCGAACACATCGATCGTCTCGACGACGTCGGCCATCTCTCCCCCGTGGGCGCCTGCGTTCATCCGGACCGCCCCGCCGAACGATGCTGGGATGGCGACGCCCCACTCGATGCCCGACAGGCCGTGCGACAGCGCGACCCCCGCGAGCGCCGGAAGCGGCATCGACGCGCCGGCGGAGATCCGGTCCCCATCTCGCCCTGTCCACCGGAAACCACCGCCCAGTCGCACCACGAGCCCGTCGAACCCCTCGTCGTCGACGAGCACGTTGGACCCCTTCCCCAGGACCAACAGCGCGATCCCGGTCTCGCGAACGACCTCTCCCGCCGCGACGAGATCCTGCTCCGACGACGGCTCCAGGAACAGCGCCGCCGGGCCCCCGACCCGCAGGGTCGTCAGCGATCCCAGCGGGGCTCCGGCGCGGACCCGGTCGCCGCACCGCTCGCGCAGGAGCTCCTCGGCGCGCCGCAGGTCGACGCTCATGCTCCCTCACCGATCGCCTCGAGCGCGGCGTCGCCCAGCATCCAGACGTCGCCGCATCCCATCGTGATCACCAGGTCGCCCTCCCGGACCTCCCGATCGAGGAACCGCACCACGTCGGCGCGGTGCGGGAGGTACACGACCCGCTTGCCCGGGGCCGCCCGGTTGATCCCGTCGACGACGAGCTTGCCCGTCACCCCGGGGATCGGATCCTGCGCCGCGCCGTAGACATCCGTCACGACCACCAGGTCCGCCTCGACGAGGCTCGCCCCCAACTCCCGCCACAGGGCCTGCGTCCGCGAGTACCGGTGTGGCTGGAAGACCGCCATCAACCGCTTCGGTCGCGTTCTGCGCGCGACGTCGAGCGTGACGGCCAGCTCCGTGGGCACGTGCCCGTAGTCGTCGTAGAAGTCGGCGCCGCGGGCCGTGCCCCGATGCTCGAACCGACGGTGCACGCCGGAGAACGAGCCCAGGGCGCCGGCGGCCACCCTCGGCTCCACGCCGACGATCGACGCCGCGGCGATCGCCGAAGTGGCGTTCAGGAGCATGTGCGCTCCGTCGACGCCGAGCTCGACGTCCACCCGCTCGTCCCCCGTCTGGACGGTCCCGCGCGCCCCCTCGGGGCCGACGGAGCGCACCGTCAGGCGAACGTCCGCCCGCTCAGACGTTCCGTACCAGACGACGCGGGCATCCGCCGCGCCGACGGCGCGAACCGCGCCGGGGTCATCGGCGCATGCGACGACGTGCTGGCACCGCTCGGCGAAGGCGGTGAAGGCGGCCTCGATCTCCTCGATCCCCCCCTGGAAGAAGTCGACGTGATCGACCTCCACGTTGGTGACGATGCCGACCTCGGGCCGCAGGAGCAGGAACGTGCCGTCGCTCTCGTCCGCCTCCGCGACGAAGAGGTCGCCACGTCCCGAGCGGGCCCCACTCCCGCTCTCGTTGGGCTCCCCGCCGACGAGGTAGGTCGGGTCGCGCCCCCCACGCTCCAGGACGAGCCCCACCATGGAGGTGGTCGTCGTCTTGCCGTGCGTCCCCGCGACGGCGATCGTGCGAGCGTCCCCCGCGAGCGCCGCGAGCGCCTGCGCGCGCGCCCAGACGGGGACGCCCCGTCGGCGCGCCTCCGCGAGCTCGGGGTTCCGCTCACGGATCGCGCTCGAGACGACCACGGCGTCGGGCTCCCCCACCTGATCGGCCGCGTGACCGACGTGCACCGACACCCCGAGCCGCTCGAGCTCCCGAAGGCCGCTCGAGTCCTTCATGTCCGACCCCGTCACCGCGATTCCGCGGGCGAGGAACAGCTTCGCTAGGTTCCGCATCCCCGCGCCGCCGACCCCGATGAGGTGCAGCCGCCGCACGGCCGCCAGGTCGGGCACGTGCAGGGTCGGGGCGCTCCCGGCCGGTGGCACGTACCGCACGCTCACGATCGCCTCCCGGCGCCCACGACCACACGCGCCAGCGTGGCGGCGGCATCAGGCCGAGACCACGCGCGTGCGCGTGCGCCCATCCCCTCCAGCCGGGCGGTGTCGTCGAGCAGCTCCCGGATGGAGGCAGCCAGGGACCCTCCCGACAGGCGATCGTCCGTCACGACGTTCGACGCCCCGGCGCGCTCGAGCGCCCGGGCGTTCGCCTCCTGATGGCCACCCGTCGCGAACGGGTAGGGCACGAGGATCGACGGCAGCCCGCATACCGTAAGCTCGGCGCACGTCGTCGCCCCCGCTCGCGCGACCACCAGGTCGGCCACCGCGTACGCGAGCTCCATTCGATCGAGGAAGCCTCTGAGGCGAACGAGGATGTCGCCGGTACGGCTCAGCGAGTCGGCGATCCGCTCCTCGTGGGCGCGGCCGGAGAGCAGCAGGATCTGGAGGTCATCGCGATCCTGCAGGGACCGAACCGCCTCCGCCGCGGCCGCGTTCACGCGGAGCGCCCCCTGGCTGCCGCCGAGGATCACCACGGTCCTGCGCCCCGGCTCCAGGTCCAGCTCGGCCAGGGCGGCGTCTGCGAGAGCCGCTCGGTCCTCGTGAACGGACAGGATCGATCCCCGGACCGGGTTCCCGGTCACGATCGTCCGGGCGCGTCGGGGGAGACGCCGGGATGCGTCCGAGAACGTCAGCGCGACCGAGCGGGCGCCGAACGAGAGGACGCGGTTGGCGAGCCCGGGGACCGCGTTCTGCTCGTGCAGGACGAGGGGGCGTCGAGCCCGGAGGGCGGCCAGGCCGATCGGCACGCTCACGTACCCCCCCATGCCGACCACCACCTCGGCCCGCTCAACGAGCGGTGCGCAGCGAGACACCGAGCGCAGCGTGGCGACGGGCGCGGTGAGGACCTCGAGCGAGAGCTCACGGCGGAGCGGACGGGCGTCGACGGCGTCGAAGCGGAACCCCGCGTCGGGCACGAGGGTCGCCTCCTGGCCGGTGGGCGTGCCGGCGAAGCGCACGTCCGCACCGTGTTCGTCCGCGAGGCGCCTCGCGAGGGCGATCGCCGGGAACACGTGCCCGGCCGTCCCCCCTCCGGCGACGAGCACCCTCACGCCGTCCGCCTCTCCGGCCGGCGGCGTCCCGACGTGGCGGACGCCCGCGCGATGTTCCACAGGATCCCGACGGCCGCGAGCGACACGACCAGGGAGGAACCGCCGTAGGACAGGAACGGGAGCGGGACCCCGGTGATCGGGAGCAGGCCGGTCACAGCGCCAAGGTTCACGAGAGCCTGAAGCCCGAACCACGAGACGATGCCCGCGGCGAGCAGCCTGCCGAAGGTGTCCGGGGCACGCGTCGCCACACGGATCCCGGCGAAGATGAGGAGGCCGAACGCGGCGAGCACCGCGACCTCGCCGATCAGGCCGAGCTCCTCGCCGAGGATGGAGAAGATGAAGTCGGTGTGCGCGTTCGGCACGTACATCCACTTCTGGCGGCTCGCGCCGAGACCCACCCCGCTCAGGCCCCCCGAGCCGAGCGCGATCAACGACTGGACGAGCTGGTATCCGGTGTTGGTCGCATCGGCCCATGGGTCGAGGAACGCGAGGAGCCGGACACGGCGGTAGTCGGCTCCGAAGATCAGCGCGATCCCGATCGCCGACCCGACGACGCCCGTCACGAGGAGATACCGGAGCCGCACCCCCGCCGCGAACAGGAGCAGGTACACGGAGCCCGCGATGATCAGCGTGGTCCCGAGGTCCGGCTGCAACATCACCATGCCGCACATCACCAGCACCACCGGGAGGAGCGGGACCGCAAGATGTCCCGGCTCGGCAAGCCTGCTCCACTTGCGCGTGAGCATGCTCGACGAGAACACGATGAGGGAGAGCTTGGCGATCTCCGAGGGCTGCACGGTCACCGGACCGACCTCGATCCACCTGGACGCCCCGTAGGCCGACACGCCGGCGCTGGGGTGCAGGACGATCGTGAGCAGGGCGAAGGTCAGAGCGAGGAGCGGGAGCGACAGCCGGCGCCACGCCTGGTAGCGCATCCGAGATGTCAGGAGCAGGGCAGCGACCCCCGCGATCGCGTACGAGGCTTGTCGCTGGAAGAACACGAAGCTGTCCCCGTACTGCGCGTACGCGGAGATCGAGCTGGCGGAGAGCACCATGACGAGCCCGCCCAAGACGAGGAACGCGGTCGAGCCGAGCAGGAGGACCATGGTCCTGCGTCCCACAGCGTCGCCGGGCGGGGCGACGACGCGCTCCCGCGGGGCTACGAGCCTGAGGTGGCTCGCGCGCCCGGCTGCGACGCTACGGGTCGACACGTGCGACCTCCCGAGCGAGCCCTCGAGCAGCGGTGGCGAATCGGTCTCCCCGCTCCACGTAGTCCCGGAACATGTCCCAGCTCGCGCAGGCCGGCGCCAGGAGCACCGACCCTCCGGGTGGCGCCAGCCGATAGGCGGCGCGCACCGCATCCTCGATCGACCCAGACCTGAGAGCCGGTATCCGACCGGCGAACAGGGCCACGATCTCCTCGGCGGCCTCCCCGATCGCCACCACGCCGGCGAGCGCGCCCGAGGCGGATGCGAGCGGGGCCAGGTCGACCCCTTTGGCCAGACCCCCCGCGATCAGCACCACGTCGCGCTTGCCCTCCAGCGCGTGGAGCGCCGCGTGGACGTTGGTGGCCTTCGAGTCGTCGAGGAACCGCACCCCGGCCACGCGCGCCACCTCCTCCCCGCGGTGCGGGAGAGGCGTCATCGACGCCATCCCCCGCGCGATGGCATCGGGCCGCAGCCCGAACGCGACCGCCGCCGAGGCGGCCGCGACGCAGTCGGACACGTAGCCCGCGGGATCGAAGCGCGGTCGGCCCAGGGCCGACTCGCTCCCGTCCGATCCCCGCGCGACGACCTCGCCGTCGACGACCCCGGTCTCACCCGCGGACGGCGCCCCCCGACGGAACCAGACCGTCCGACAGGGTGCCTGTCGCGAGATCCCTGCAGCCTCCGCGTCCTCCGCGTTGCCCACGTGCACGTTATCGTCACGCTGGAGCTCGAAGATCCGGGTCTTGGCGGCCCGATACGCGTCCATGGACCCGTGCCAGTCCAGGTGGTCCGGCGCGATGTTCAGCAGCACGGAGACGCTCGGATGCACCCAGCGATGGAACCGGAGCTGGAACGAGGACGTCTCGACCGCCAGCGCCTGGTGTCCCTCGCGAGCCGCCACGCAGAAGGGGTGCCCGATGTTGCCGCAGGCGACGGCGTCCAGACCCGCCTCGCGCATCATCTCGGCGACGAGCTTCGTCGTCGTCGACTTCCCATTGGTGCCCGTGATGGCGACGAAGGGCACGGTGCACAGGCGCGCGCCCACGTCCAACTCGCTCCAGATGGGGATGCCCCGGCTCCGCGCCCAGCCGAGCACGGGTGCGTGCTCCGGGACGCCGGGGCTGGGCACGATGGCGGTCGCGCCGTCGAGGTGCCCGGGCTCGTGTCCCCCACAGACGAGCTCCACGCCTCGCGCCCGGAGTTCCGGCGCGCCCTCCGCGTCGGGGCGCGCCTCGCTCACCCGGACCGTCGCGCCCTCCTCGGCGAGCACCGTCGCCACGGCGCGCCCGGCGACCCCCAGGCCGATCACGACGATCCGCTCGCCGGCGAACACGCTCAATCCAGCCCTCCGCGCGCGATGAAGTCGTAGTAGAAGAGGCCGAGCCCGACGGCCACGCAGATGCCCGCGACGATCCAGAACCTGACGATGACCGTGAACTCCGGCCAGCCCGCGAGCTCGAAGTGGTGATGGATCGGGGACATCCGGAAGATCCGTCGGCCGAAGCCGCGGAACGAGATGACCTGCAGGATCACCGACGTGGTCTCGATCAGGAACAGCCCGCCCAACACCACGAGGAGCAGCTGGGTGTTCGTCGTGATCGCGAGCGCGCCCATGAGGCCGCCGAGCGCGAGCGATCCCGTGTCGCCCATGAAGATCCGTGCCGGGGCCGCGTTCCACCACAGGAAGCCCGCGACCGCGCCGGCCGCGCCGCCCGCGACCACCGCGAGGTCGAGGGACGCCGCCAGGTCGACCGGGTAGCACGCTTCGGCCGGGCCGAACCCACAGGTGTGTCGGAACTGCCAGAAGGCGATGAACACGAAGGCGGAGAACACGAAGATGCTCGACCCGGACGCCAGCCCGTCCAGACCGTCCGTCAGGTTCACGCTGTTCGACGAGGAGGCGAGGATCACGAAGACCCAGATGACGAAGAACGCGCCGAGGTCCAGTCCCGTCTCGCGGAGGAACGAGAGCTCGGTCGAGACGTTCGCGAACCGGACGGCCACGAGCGTGAACACGACGGCGATGACCGCCTGCCCCAGGATCTTCGCCGTCTTGGACAGGCCGAGGGAACGGCGGCGGCGGACCTTGATGTAGTCGTCCGCGAACCCCAGGAGCCCGAAGAGGACCGTCGCGAGCAGCGCCGACAGACCCGCCGCCGTGACCCCGCCGAGCACGATGTGGGCCGCCATGTAGGACAGCAGCATCCCCGCGATGATGACCAGGCCACCCATGGTGGGCGTCCCCATCTTCTCGAGGTGCGTGTGCGGCCCGTCCTCGCGGATCCTCTGGCCCCACCCCCAGAGGCGGAAGGCGCGGATCGCGAGCGGCGTGCCGAGCAGCGTCACAGCGAGTCCGATCGCCGCGGCGACGAGGATCCCCCTCACCGCAGCGCCTCCGCGAGTGCCTCCAGGCCCACCACGCGGGACCCCTTGACCAGGACGACATCTCCTCGCCTGAGCCAGCCATGCAGATCCTCGAGGGCTCCTTCGAGGGTGTCGTAGGCGGCGGCGGCGTCCGGCTCCTGACCCTCGCGGACGGCGGCCCGATGGATCATGCGCGCGGGCTCGCCGACGGTGATCAGGCGCTCGACGCCGACCCGCACGATCAGCTGCCCGAGCCGCTCGTGCTCCTCGGTGGAGATGGGTCCGAGCTCCGCCATGTGTCCGAGGACGGCCACCAGGCGCCCGTCGCGAGCCATCCATCGCGCCGCTTTCAGCCCCGCCGCCATCGACTCCGGGTTGGCGTTGTACGCGTCGTTGACCACGATCGCGCCCCCGGACGTGGTGAAGGTCTCCATCCGGTTCGGCGATACGCGCGCTTGGCCCAGGGCCTCTGCGCATCGCGCCGGGGCGACGCCGAGCTCGAGGCCGCAGGCGATGGCGGCCAGCGCGTTGGGCACCATGTGCTCCCCGGCGACGGCGAGCTCAACGGGCAGACTGGTCCCGTCGGCCGCCAGGACGAAGCAGGCTCGCCCGTGCGCGCCCATCCCCACCGACTCGGCCCGAACGTCGGCCCGTTCGCTCAGCCCGAACCACAGGATCCGCGCCGCCGTGCGGTCCGCGTACCCGCGCACGACGGGATCGTCCGCGTTCAAGATCGCGACGTCATCGCGCCCGAGCCCGATGAGTGGCTCCGCCGACGCCTCCACGATCGCCTCCCACGATCCGAAGAGCTCCATGTGCGCGACGCCGACGTTGGTCACGACCACGACGTTCGGTCGAGCGATCCCGCACAGCAACGCGACGTCGCCGAGCCGGCGAGCTCCCATCTCCGCGACGATGACCTCGGTCTCCGGGGACGCCCCCAGCAACGTGACGGGCAGACCGACCTCGGTGTTGAACGACGCCGGGCTGGCGTGGATGTTGAACCGGGTGCCCAACACCGCCGCCGTCAGGTCCTTCGTCGAGGTCTTCCCGTTGGCGCCGGTCACCCCGACGACGGTCACGTCGGCCATGCGTCGTCGCTCGTCCCGGGCGAGCGCGAGCAGCGCGGCCCCCGTGTCGGGCACGGAGACGCACGGCACCCCGTCCGTCGGGCGCGTGACCAGCGCGGCGGCTGCACCGCGACCCATCGCCTCCGGGACGAAATCGTGGCCGTCGACCCGCTCGCCGGGCAGGGCCACGAACAGCGATCCGGGCACCGCCGACCTGCTGTCGATCACGACCGAGTCGACCTCCACGTCTCCTTCGGTCACGCGACCCCCGACCGCGAGCGCAACCTCCGAGATCCGACGCGGGATCATCGACCGCCTCCCGCCGCGGCGCGGATCTGCTCAGCGGCCGCCTGCCGGTCGTCGAAGGCGATCGTGCGGTCGGCGAGCTCCTGGTAGGTTTCGTGCCCCTTCCCGGCGATCACCACGACGTCGCCGGCGCTGGCCTCCTCCACGGCGAGCCGGATGGCCGCCGTGCGGTCCGGCTCGATCAGGTACGCGCCGCCCCCCTGCCTCGCACCCGGCTCGATCTCCCCGATGATCGCGACCGGATCCTCGCTGCGAGGGTTGTCGCTCGTCACGATGGCCAGGTCGGCAAGGCTCGTCGCCGCGCGCCCCATCAGCGGGCGCTTGACCCTGTCACGGTCGCCTCCGCATCCGAACACGACGATCAGCCGACCATCCGTGAGGGGCCGGGCCGAGCGAAGGACGTTCTCCAGGCTGTCCGGCGTGTGCGCGTAGTCGACCAGGACCAGGAAGTCCTGCCCCGCCTCGACCGCCTCGACGCGACCCGGCACCCCGCGGACGGCGGCGATCCCCTCGGCGGCGACCTCCTCGGGCACACCGAGCGCCCGCGCCGTGGCGATGGCGGCGAGGCAGTTCTCCACGTTGAACAGGCCTCGGAGCGACGACCGCACCTCGATGTCGCCCACCCGGAAGGCGATGCCCTTGCGCGTGGTCCGCACCTGGGTCGCTCGGACCTCGGCCTCCCGATCCAGGCCGTAGGTGGTCGTGGGCAGCTCTTCCCGGAGGAGGCGGCGACCCTCCGCGCTGTCGAGGTTCACGACCGCGTGGTCGCTCATCCGCGGCGTGAACAGCCGGGCCTTCGCCTCGAAGTACTCCTCCATCGAGGCGTGGTAGTCCAGGTGGTCCTGGGTGAGGTTGGTGAAGGTCGCGACGCGGTAGCGCACCCCATCGACGCGGTGCTGGTGGAGCCCGTGTGAAGACACCTCCATCGCGACCGCCTCCACCCGCTCTTGGACCATCCGGGCGAGCAGCTCCTGGAGGTCCGGCGCCTCGGGCGTCGTTCTCGGGAACGGGACGTGACGACCGTCGATCCGTACGCCCGTCGTCCCGACCACGCCAGGCCTCCACCCCGCGGTCCTGAAGATCGTCTCCAGCAGGAAGGTCGTTGTGGTCTTCCCGTTCGTTCCCGTGACGCCCGCCATCGCGAGCCGGTCGGCCGGCCTGCCATGGAAGGCCGCCGACATCGGGCCCATCACCTCGCGCACGGAGGGAACCAGCACCTGCGTCACCTCGAGCGGCAACCACCGCTGCACGACCAGGACCGAGGCGCCGCGACGCGCCGCGTCCTCCGCGTGATCGTGGCCGTCCGCGTGGGCCCCGGGGACGCAGAAGAACAGGGTTCCGGCGCTCACGCGGTCGGAACGGTAGGCGAGCGCGAACACGGCCGCCGTCGGATCGCCGCGCACCTGTGCCTGGTGCGGGTCCGGCAGGAGGTCGATGAGGGTTCGTACGGGGGTGGAGGGGGCCACGGTCCCTGAGCGTACCGCCTGCTCGGCGCCCGTCCCGCCCCTCGGCGTGCTCATGGCTGGGGCAGGGCCGTCGGGAGCGTCCGGAGCGGGCGACCAGGCTCCAGCGCGAGGCGCGTGATCGCGTACCGCGCGATCCGCTGGAACAGCGGGGCTGCGGCGATGCCGCCGTAGCCCGTGACCGGGCGGTCCAAGATCGCGGCGATCACGACCTGAGGGTCAGAGGCCGGGAGGAACCCGATGAACGACGCGACGTACTCCCCCTCGTAGTACCCAGGGCGATCCGGCAAGGGGATCCGGGCGGTGCCCGTCTTCCCGGCGATCTCGTAGCCGGCGATGGTGGCGTTGGTCCCCGTTCCGGCGCGGACGGCCTCCGCTAGCATCCGGGTGACGGTCTGGGCGGTCCCGGCCGAGACCACGCGACGGGTCGGCGACGCCGGCGCCTCCTGGAACGTGCCGTCGGGGCTCCTCGTCCCCAGGACGAGCCGAGGGCGCACCCATCGACCGTGGTTCGCGATCGTGGCGTACACCGACGCCATCTGCAGGGGGGTCGCGGCGACCCCCTGCCCGTAGGCGATCGTCGCCAGGCTCGTCTCGGTCCAGCGGTAGAGGGGAGGCAAGATCCCCGCCGACTCGCCGGGGAACGAGACCCCGGAGGTCTGGCCGAGACCGAACCGCGTCAGGTAGCTCGCCAAGGCCGACTCGCCGAGCCGTCGAGCGACCATGACGGTCCCGATGTTGCTGGACTCCGCGATGATGTCGGAAAGGGTCATCCGCTGGATCCCGTGCGGGTGGGCGTCGTGGATCGTGAACTCCTCGACCTGCATCTGCCAGGGCACGGACAGCACGTGATCCAGGGCGATCGCGCCTCGGTCCACCGCCGCGGCCGCGGTGATCACCTTGTTGGTCGATCCGGGCTCGAACGCATCCGTCACCGCCCGGTTCCGGTAGGTGCGAGGTGGCGCCTCCTCGAAGGCGTTGGGATCGAACCAGGGGTAGCTGGCCATGGCCAGGATGTCCCCGGACCTCGGGTCCATAACGATGACGGTCCCGCCACGGGCCCGGTTGGCCGCGACCGCGTCCGCGAGCGCCTGCTCGGCCTGATACTGGAAGTCGCGATCGATCGTCGTCACCACGCTCGACCCCTCGAGCGGCTGCCGCTCCACATCGATGCCACCGAGGATGGGCTGACCGTGCGGATCAAGCTCCTGGGTCCGCTCGCCTGGGTCGCCCGCGAGCAGGTCCTCGTACCGGAGCTCCAGGCCGGAGAGGCCCTCACCGTCGATGCCGACGAATCCGAGGACCTGGCCCGCGAGCGTGCCGGCCGGGTAGTAGCGACGGGTCGCCTCGAGGAAGCCGATCCCGGGGAGCCGGAGCCGCTCCACCCGCTCGGCCACGTCGAGGTCGACCTGCCGCGCCAGGTACACGAACGTCGTGTCCTCGGTCAGGCGAGCGGCGAGCTCACCGATCTCCGCTCCCAGGATGGGTGACAGTCGGGTGGCCGTGACCCAGGGATCGCGGACGTAGCGGGGGTCGGCGTAGATGTCCCGGGCCTCCAGCGAGATCGCGAGCGGCTCCCGGGTCCGGTCCAGGATCTGGCCCCTGGTCGCCGGGAGCTCGATCCTGCGCAGACGCTGGTCGAGCGCCCGGTCGCGGAACGAGGCCGCCTGGCTGACCTGCAGGACCGTGAGGCGCACGAAGATGACCCCGAAGGCCACGGCCATGAGGGCCAGCAGCGCGATCAGGCGCTGGAGGGGCGGACGTCTCATGCCTCCCCCTCCCTCGGGACCGAGGCGTCCGCCTCCCCGGCCGGTGCCGGGAGGGATCCGCCGGACGTGTGGAGGGATCGGATGTCGTCGGGGAGACGCATGCCGTTCCGGCGGGCCCACGCGGCGATCCGGCCGGGGGCGGACAGTCTGGCCTGCTCGTGCACGAGCGTGAGGTGCTCTCGCGAGAGCTCCTCGATCCGGCGCTCCGCCTCGTCGATACGGAGCGACGTCTGCGCGAGCAGCGCGTTGAGCGACACGATGCCGATGAGCACGGGCGCGACGATGATGGTGGCGAGGATCACGAAGCCCAGGCGGTGCCTCCGTCGCCGTGTGCCCCTCACGGCGGTCGGTGGAACCGGAGGGCTCTGCGGAGGGGGGTTCGCCCGTTCCGCGCGAGCGACCTCGCCGTCGAGCCATTCCGGGACCTGCGGAACGCGGCGGGCGGGGACGCTCATGCCGCCTCGCCCACACGCTCGGCCGCGCGCAGCTTCGCGCTCCTTGCACGCGGGTTGCGCGCCGCCTCGCCCGCG
>Ga0105106_10001981_pt1 | contig 14636 bp, 7 predicted proteins | sample PPLLaktember2015_5_FD_79109 | JGI IMG/M metagenome (GOLD analysis project Ga0105106, IMG submission 79109) | Freshwater sediment microbial communities from Prairie Pothole Lake near Jamestown, North Dakota, USA - PPLs Lake P8 Core (1) Depth... | ecosystem: Environmental > Aquatic > Freshwater >...
ACCCCGTTGCTGGAAGCGTTACCCCTTGCGATAGGGGCGGCAGTAGAGGCGACCCTCCACCAACGGTCGCCACTGTCGCAAGGGCCTCGCCGGTTTCGGCTTCGTGCGCGGCAAGCAGTAATGGGCCCCGCGCCAACACTAGCTCCGCTCCGGCGGGGTCTGTCGTTTCTGGAGGAAGACGGCGGTGTCCCCGGCAGTCTGTTGACGACACGAAGCGGCACTTGACCGCTGTAGAATCGTCCCGCCGGCCAACCCAGCCGGGAGGCCACCCCGGTCGATCGAGGAGTGACGCATGTTGCAGCGGAATGACCCCGGATTCCTTCACGAGATCCGTCAGGCTCTCTACACCGCAGTTCTCTCCGACGTGCTGGACGAGCTGGGTTTCCGCGACCAGGCAATGCCGCCCTCGATCCGTCCGCTGGACGAGAACCTCACGGTCGCCGGCTTCGCCCGGACCGGCCTGTATCGCGAAGTGTTCCACACCGTCGCCGGCGAGAACCCCTACGAACTCGAGATTGCGCTGGTCGACGACCTCAAACCCGACGAAGTCGCGGTCTTGGGATGCTGCGGCTCACACCGCATCGCGCCATGGGGCGAGCTGCTGTCGACCGCATCCCGCGCCCGTGGCGCGGCCGGCTGCGTGACCGACGGCATGGTCCGCGATACCCGCGCCATCCGGGCGCTGCGCTTTCCGGTCTTTCACGGCGGCATCGCTCCGCTCGATTCGAAAGGCCGCGGCAAGGTCGCCGAGATCGACACGCCGATCCGCTGTGGCGGCGTCGCCGTTGCCGCGGGCGACCTGGTCGTGGGCGATGCCGACGGCGTCATCGTTGTGCCAAGGGCCGTCGAAGCCGAGGCGCTGCGCCGCGCGTTCGCCAAGGTCGCCAAGGAGAACATTACGCGCGACGAGCTGGCGGCGGGCGCCAAGCTCGCCGACGTGTTCGACAAGTACCGCGTGCTCTGACGAGGTCCTACGGGACATCGTCGCATCGCCGGCGCAAAGCCGACGCATCGCTGGCGGTCTGCCCTCTTGGCGCCCCGCGCGGCCGGTCGTGGTCGCGCTCTCGAGCAGCAATGGGATGGACCCCTCCGCACCTAATCGGCATCGACGTGCCAGACTGGAAGTGTCACCCACCAGTCAACGGGAGAAGGAGTCCACCATGAAGCTCATTCGCGCTGGGGTCGATTTGGCAAAGAGGGTCTTTCAGGTTCACGGCATAGAGCGGAACGAGAAAGCGGCGTGGCGTCGCAAGCTCACGCGTGAGAAGCGATTTAGGGGCGATCGGCTGTCATCCGCGTGAATTGCCTCAGGCGTGCCCGGATCGGCCGTAAATTCCCCGAATCGGGGCATGGGTTGATGCGCCTCAATCCGTGGTATCCGTCGCGGGCGTCAAATTAAAGTTGTCGAGGCACGTCCCTCGACAGGGCCGCGATGAGGTGGCTGAGCTGCGGTCAGTCCCATGGGGAGGGTTCCATGCGCCCGCTATCCGGCATCCTGATCGGCCTCGCGTCGCTGGCGCTACCAACGGTGCTGGTCGGCGGAGGCGCCGCGGCGGACACACCGATCTACAAGTGTGTCGACAAGAATCTCGCCGTGCTCTACACCGACCAGCCTTGCAAGGACGGCGAGCGGATGAACATCCGCCCCGGTGACGCCGATCCAGCCGCTGTCGCGCGGCTCGAGCGCGAGCGCGACGCGCTCGATCGCAGCAGCGCGCAGCGAATCGCCGACGAGCGGCGCGACGCAGTGCAGCGGCAATACTTTGCGCCAGCACAGCCGGAGGACACGTCCCCGGGCAGACACGCCGCTTCGACGGACGCGTCCGAGTACCTTCCGTTCGGATACGGCTTCCAGCCGTATTACCCGGCAGACCGTCTGCCGGCGCCGCCCGCGCATCGAGCGCGGAAATCGGAGCAGCGGCATTTCGTGCCCGCGCATCCGCGCGTCCCGCCGCGAATGTGAGCGAGCTGCTGGCAAGGCACGAACAAAACGTCGATGCAGCGTCGACCTTCTGCCAGCCCAGTGATCTTGCCGCTCATGTATCGCGCGGCGATCACGTCGTGCGCAGGGCAATCGTCGCAGTCGCCGGCTCCGTGGAGCGGCGACGGTGATGCTCGTTCGACGGGCATTGGCTCGAGCCGGGTCAGCTCGTTGCCGATCGCGTGCGCCAACCGGCGTCCCCGTTCGCCGGGGTCCAGCTCGGCCGCCAGTATCACGAGCGCGGTGTCGTGAAGTTCCCCGCGCGGGAGGCGCCCGCTGGAAAGGGTCGGCACCCACGTCGCCACGCGCGGCCAACGTCCGCACCCCGGCAATCGCCTTGCCCAAAGCGCCTGAGGTCCGGGCGGGTTCTGCGGTGCGCTCAGCGTCCATGCGGCCATTGTGGCCATCGCTGCTGGCATCGCTCCCTTTGACACAGATCAAGGTGCCGCCGTCCCCCTTGATACGAAGCTAAAGCATGGCAGCCTGGCGTTAATGCAAATCAAGAAATGGCCGTATTGAGCTGGGATCATGTGACCGGTTGTCGCAGCTTCAGGGGAAACCATGAACCGATTCGACGAAGACACCAGCACCATGCAGTTCCGACTGGCGAACACACCGATCAATCTTCGCGTGCCGCAACTGGCGCCGCAGACCAAGGCGCGCGGAATCGGAATGGGCGTCATCCTCGGAGCGCTGATGTGGGTCGCGATCATCGCACTCGGCCTCGCGACGTATCGTTGGATCAGCGGCTGACCCGATCAGCGGCGCGCCCCGTGTCCGTCTCAATGCAAAGGCGTGAACGGGGCGCCTCGAGCGGGCGCCGGATCTCTGCCGGCCCGGTTCATTTCCCAACCTGAGTATCGCGCGGCGATCACCTCGCACTCGACCCTGTGCCGGGTGCGTACCCACTTGCCGGTTCGATGGGCAGAGCTCCGGACCGGGGCGACGTGGCCATTTCACGACGCAATTGACCTGACGGCAGCGTTCGCTCCGCCCAATCGCGCCATCAGCCCCGAATACCGCCGAGTAGGTGAAACGATTGCCCTTTCCAGTACCTCCGCCCCTCCGACAATGGTGACCCCGGACCGCGAGCGCGTGACCGCCGTGTAGAGCAGCTCCCGTGTCACGACACGATTCGGCCTGGCCGGCAGCATCAGCAGCACGTTGTCGAACTCCGCGCCCTGTGCCTTGTGCACGGTCGTGGCGAACGCGGTTTCGTGTTCCGGCAATCGAAGCGGAGCCACGGCTCTGAAGCTGCCATCGCTGTCCGGAAAGTACACCATCAGTTCGTCCGACGCGTCGGGCAGGACGATGCCGACGTCGCCGTTGAAGAGCTTAAGCACGTAGTTGTTGCGCAGCACCATCAAAGGGCGGCCCGGATACCATTCGGAGCGACCGCCGGGATCGAGCGGATGGTCGAGCGTGTTACGAAAGTGCTGGCCGACGAGCTGGTTGATCTCGACCACACCGCGCAGGCCGTCGCGCTCGGCGCACAGCACCCGAAATCGTCCCAGCGCGTCGAACAGCGCAGCCTTGTTGCCGAGGTCGGCGCGCGCCGCGTCGAGGTAGCCCGCCATTCCGTCGATGATGCGTTGCAGCGACGCGCCCCCCGGGACCGGATGCGCGTCCTCGATCCACTCGAGGGCAGAATCGGTGCCCATGCGCAGGAAGTCGCTCGCGGCTTGCGCCTGGCCGGCGTTGACGTGCGTGGCGAGGCGGCCGATGCCGGAATCCTTCGCGAAACGGAAGTTCTCGGTCAGCCAGACGACGCTGTCGTGCAGCGTGGTCGACTTGATCGGCGCGGCGCACTCAATGCGCGTTGCCGGGATGCCGGTGATGGCGGACAAGCGCTCGATGCACGCCTGGCTCAAGGTCGGATCGGCGGAAAGCTCCGAGAACACGGCGCCGGATTCGACGGCGGCGAGCTGGTCCTTGTCGCCCAGCAGGATGATATGCGCCGAGGGTGGCACCGCCTCGACCAGCTTGGTCGCGAGCGCCAGGTCCAGCATCGACGCCTCGTCGACGACGAGGAGATCGATCGGCAACGGGTTGCCGGCGTGGTGACGGAAATCGCCGGACCCCGGCAGCACGCCCAGCAGGCGATGGACGGTGAACGACTCCGCAGGCAAACGATCGCGCAGGTGGGTCGGCAGGTGGGCGGCGGCCTTGCGGATCGCTTCCAGCATCCGGGCGGCGGCCTTGCCGGTCGGGGCCGCCAGGCGGATCCGGCAGTCCGGATTGCCGGCGAGGGCGCAGGCGAGCACGTTGACGACGGTGGTCGTCTTGCCGGTGCCGGGACCGCCGCTGATGATCGTCAGGGGACGTTCGAGCGCCAACGCGGTGGCGATCTTCTGCCAGTCGGGGCGATCGCCGAGCCGCTTGGCGTTGGCGGCGAACAGGCTGCCCAGCAGGGCTTTCACTTTCTCGCTGACCACGCCCGTGGGGCCGGGTGAAGGCGCCGACAGGCGCTGCGCCAGGCGGCGTTCGTAGTCGAAGTAGCGGTGCAGGTAGAGGCGGCCATCGTCGTCGAGGATCAGCGGGCGCGTATCGGGCGCCTCCGGCGTGCCGACCATGCCGGACTCGAGCAGCGCCTTGCGCAGCGCGTGCTCGTCGAGTTCCTCGTCGGCCGCGACGATCTCGGCGAGATACGTGCACACGTGACCCGAGGCGGTGGCGAGGCTCGTCGCGCGCGCCGCCGCCCGCAGCGCGTCGAGCGTGTGGTCGGGGGCGTTGCTCTCGCGGGCCCAGTGCACGACGTGGTGGGCGAAGCCCTCGGCGAGCGCTTGATCGGCCCTCTCAACGAACGCGGCGGTCATTGATTTGCGCCCATGCTTGCGGCTACCTCCGCTGCGCTGCCACCGAAGCGAGTGCAATGCGCGCCTTGGGGCGGCCCGACGGCGCTCATCGCGCCACCTTTGCTGGCGCGTGCGCGAACAGCGTGTCGAGCCGCGCGAGCGTGGCCGCCGCCGGCCGATGGTGGAACACGCCGGCCGGGGTGCCGTCGGCGTTGACCCAACCGGGCCGCACGCCGCGCACGAAAAGGTACAGCACGCCGCCGAAATGGGTGTCGTGCCGGTAGGCCGGCACGCGGTGCCTGAGGTAGCGGTCGACCGCCACCGCGTAAAGCAGGTATTGCAGGTGGTAGCTGTGCTCGGTCATCGCCGTCCCAAGATTGGCGGGGCCGTAGTCGGAAGGGGCGTAGCCGAGGTGATTCGATTTCCAGTCGAGCACGTAGTAGCGGCCGCCGTGCTCGAAGACGAGGTCGATGAACCCCTTGAGGTAGCCATCCAGATCGCGGAAGGTGAGGCGCGGCACGTCGTAGCCCAGGCTCCTGAGCGTCACATTGAGCGCGTGCGCCGACACGCGCGGTGCCGGCAGGCTGAATTCGAGTTCCGTGAGGCGCCGGGTGGTGGGGATGGTCCCGAGCGCGATGCCGTCGGGCAACTTCGTGTTCATGACGTCCGTCAGCATCCGCGAGGCCATGGCCGCGAGGAGCGGCGGTTGCTCGGCCGTGCGCACGCCGGGAAGGAACTGCGGATGCGCGGAGAGGCCACGGGCGATGGCGTCGTTCCAGCCGGCCGGGTTGGTGAAGTCGATGCGCTCGACGATCGCGTGCAGGCAATCGCCGGCGCTCGGGCCGCGCGGAAAGCGCAGGATGTCGTCCGGCGCGATTTCCGGTGGCGGTGCGCCGATTCTCTTCGCGACGCCCGCGATCCGTGCGTCGTGGTCGTTTGCGGCGCTTTCGCCTTTCGCATCGCTGGCGAGGCCGCTGAAGCTGCTGAACCGCCACGCGGGGGCGATCGCCTGCGGTGGGGGCAGGGCGGCGAGCGATTCCGGCGAAGCGCCGGGCAGCACGACCGGCGTGCCGCGCTCGACGGGAAGCGGATCGAGGGCGAGGTGGGGCGTCAGCCGCTTGGCGAGGGCTTGCCATGCGGCGGCGATCTCGGTGGGTGACCGCCTTCCGGCGAACCAACCCGGCGGCGATTCACTGCCGCCGGCGACGAGCCAGTTGAGGAGGCTCTTCGTGCTCTCCGCCGTCGTAGGTCTGCCGAAGCTGTTCGACGAATAGGTGCCGGCAATCACGTAACACCGATAGACCGCGCGCGTCAGCGCCACATAGATGAGCCGCAACGACTCGGCCGAGTCCTCGAGCTTGATCTGTGCCTCGATGTTGACCTTCTCATCGCCGACCTCCTCATCGAGGCGGAAGTCGACGACCGCGGCGCCGTCGGCATCGTGGTATTCGCGCCCTTCCGGCTTCGGCCCGCCGAATCTGGTGTTGCCGTCCCACAGGAACGGGCAGAACACGACCGGGAATTCGAGGCCCTTCGCCTTGTGGATGGTGATGATCTGGACGAGATTGCGGTCGGATTCGAGGCGCAGCTGAGCGACTTCGTCGGCGGAGCCCTCACGCCGCTGCGTTGCCAGCCAGCGCAGCAGCGCGTCCGGTGATTCGTGCGTCGCGGCCGCCTGGTGGATCTGCTCGCCCAGGTGCAGAAGGTTGGTGAGACGGCGCTCGCCATCGGCGCGGCGGAGCATCCGGGCGCCGACCTTTTCAGCGGACAGGAACTTGCGGTACATGACGCCCACACCTTGGCGCAGCCAGAGGTCCCGATAATCGGCGAAGCGCCCGAGGTAGGCCATGAGCTCGATCTCGCTGCCCGAGATCTCCGCGATCCTCCCCGCGTCGCAGCCCAGCATTTCGGTGGCCAGCGCGCCGCGCAGCAGGGCGTCGCGCGAGGGCTGGTTGATCGCGATCAGGATCCGCTCGACTTCCTCGGCGTCGGGCGACTGGAAGACGCTCGCCTGCGAAAGCTCGACGCTGCCGACGTTGAGCGTGGCGAGTTCGCGCTTCAATTCGCTGCCCTGCGCGTGCGTGCGCACCAGCACTGCGATGTCGCCGGGGCGCAGCGGGCGGCCGCCGATCGTGATGTGACCTTTGTCGCCTTCGGTGATGAGCCGCGCGATTTCGGCAGCCGTCGCCCGCACGGCAAACGACTTGGCGGTCGCTTTGGAGATCGGTTCGCCGTCCGGCGTTGGCGGCAGCGTCCACACCTGCAGATCGGCTCGCTCGACCGTACTGTCCGAGAACGGCTTGCGTTCCTTGTCGCCCATCGCGACCGGGTGATAGTCGAGGCCCGGCAGCATGAACGCGTTCGCGGTGGCTGCGAAGAACCCGTTCAACGCCTCGATCAACCCTTTCGTCGAGCGCTGGTTGTCGGCGAGCGTGTAGGCGGTGGAGGCGCTTTGACGCGCCCGCAGGTACGCGTGCAGGTCGGCGTTGCGGAAGCTGTAGATCGCCTGCTTGGGATCGCCGACGAGGAACGCCGGCGCGTTGCCCTTGCCGTAGATGCGGTCGAAGATCGCGAACTGCAGCGGATCGGTGTCCTGGAATTCGTCGATCAGCGCCATCGGGAACTTCTCGCGCAACGACGGAGCCAATTCGGGATGATCGCCGCCCTCGAGCGCAGCGTAAAGGTTGTAGAGCATGTCGTCGAAGGAGATCACGCGCCGCTCGCGCTTGCGCTGCCGCAGGTCCGGGCCGACGGTGGCGATCAGGTCGCGGATCAGCCGCAGGCGGGCGAGATCGAGTGCTCCGGTGACTTCGCTGCGGGCGGCGAGCAGGGCGTCGGCTGCGTCGAAGAACGCATGGCTGGGCGTCGTCTGATTCCTGTTGGTGCGCATTTTCAGCACGGAAGTCGACAGTAGCTCGGGCTTCGCGTCCGCGTCGACCGGCGCGAGTGGCGCGGCTTCCCGGAAATAGGAGTCCCATGCGGCCGTGGCACGGTCGATCGTCGCTTCCTTGTACGAGCCCTTGTTGAGCGCCGGGATCGACCCCGTGACGAGTTCGACGATCTCGTTGCGTTGCGCGGCCCATATCGCGCCCGCCGCTTCGTACGCGGCGACGACCGTTGTCGTATCGACCGCCGCGGCCGGTGCATCGAGGCGCGCCGGCCAAAGGCACTTCGCCAGCGGCCTGGCAAGGCTGCGCTTCAACAGCATTGCGTACTTCTCCGGCGTGTCCTTCCTTTCCAGCAGGTAGGCGGCGAGCGGCGGTGGGCAGCCGGCGTCGGCAACGCGGCGGCGCCAGAAATCCTGGACGGTCTCCCTCGCCATCTCGCTGTCGTCGGTGACGAGCTCGAGCGAGAAGGGCAGGCCGGCGCTGAACGACGCGTCGGCCAGCGCGCGCTGGCAAAAGCCGTGGATCGTGAAAATCGCGGCCTCGTCGAAGTACTGCAGCGCCTTGTCGAGGGTCAGGGCGAGCTTTGGGCGGGCGATGCCGGTGCGTTGCGCGACCGCCTGCACGAGGCGCGGGACGAACGGGTCTCCGGACGGCTGGGTCTGGTCGCCGTCGCGCAAGCAAGCCAGCGTCTCGACGATCCGCGAACGGACACGCTCGCGCAGCTCTGCGGTCGCCGCGTTGGTGAACGTCACGACGAGGATCTGCTGCACTTCGAGGCCGCGCTCGAGCAGCAGCCGCAGGTAGAGCCCGCAGATGTTCCAGGTCTTGCCCGTGCCCGCCGATGCCTCGATCAGGTTGATCCCGTCGAGGTCGCAGGTGAAGACGTCGAACTTGACAGGCAATTTCACGCGAGCCTCTCGTCTTCGATGACCTCGAGCAACGGCGCGAACACCGTCGTCGCGCACTCGACGAATTCGGCGTCGAGCGGCTCGTCGACGCCGCGTAACGCCAGGTGGTAGGCAGGGTCGCGGTCTTCACCGTAGGGACGGGAGCGCGTGCTTCGCCACGCGCTGCCGGCCTTCGACAAGCTCTCGTCGTTGACGATGTAGGTCCACGCGGACCTGGGGAAGAAGTGGATCGGACGATCCAGCCCGTCGCGGTAGAGCGCGAGCAGTGCCGCGAGCTGCGCATGCGCGTCCTCGACCGGGGGCACGACATAGTGGCCGTCGCGCGAGTGCCAGGTCGTTTGCCGGGCGACCTCGGGCGGCGCGATCGCGTTGACGAACAGGTGGTCGATCCAGCCTTTCAGGTAATCGCTGGCGCGCGCGTCGTCGTAGCGGTAGCGGACCAGTCCGCTCCGGCGCAAGTCACCGAAGCCGCCGGTGAGGCGCCACGGCTCGCCGTCGATGGCGAGCTCGATTGTCGCGCTGACGGGATCGAGCTTCGGCTCCGCGAGCACCGGAGCGAGCGCGCGTGCGAAATAGGTGAGCCGTTGCAGCTCCTGCTCCAGTTCGAGATCGCCCAGGCTTCCCGCCGGATATTCTGTCCCGGCGCGCGCATAGGCGCGGAGGCCGGCGAGCGTATCCCCTTCGAACAGGCGCGGCAGCACACGCTGCGCAAGGGCGTCGCGTGCGGGCCGGTCGGAAACGAAGGGCTCGTCGTCCTGCAGCTCCTCATCGCCTTCTGGGAGCACGATGCCGAGGCGCTCCCGTAACAGGTAGCGGCACGGGTTCCGGAAGAAGCGCACGAGGTTGTCCAGCGTGACCTCGTGGAACTCCGGGCCGGCCTTGGCGAGCGGTAGCGCAAAGAACTTTTCCTGCGGTTCCCACGCGTCGTCTTCGTCGCCGGTGGCGGGTTCTTGTGCGGCTGCTGGCGCCTCTATCGGCTTGGACGCGGGAGAGTCGGACGGCGCGGCCAGCTGCTGCTTCAACGCCTCGCAATACTCGTCGTTGAAGCTCCGGCGCCGCGGATCGCCATCCGGTTTGAAATAGTCGGCCGAGAAGGGCTGCAGCGGGTGCTCGACGGTGAGCCGCTGCCGCGCCGCCTGCAGCGACGCCGGCGCGAACGGCGGCTGGTCGATGGCCGCGGCGCAATAGTCCAGCAACTCCGCGACGAGGACCGACGGCGGCAGCGGGGAGTTGTCGCGCACGCTCCGCCCCGTGTAGCTCAGGTACAGCCGCTCGCGGGCGGCGAGAAGGAGGTCGAGGAACACGTTTCGCTCGTCGATGCGGCGCTGGCGATCACCGCGTCGCGGGTCGCGCGCCAGCAGGTCGAATTCGCTGGGGCGCTGCGTCGAGGGGAAGGCGCCATCGTTCAATCCGAGCGCGCAGACGAAGCGATAGGGCAGGTTGCGCAGACTGGTCATGGACGCGAACGTGACGGCGCCGCCGGGCATGCCGCCGCGCGTCGGGTCGTCGAGCAGCGTCTGCAGTGCCGTGCGGACGATGTCGACGGCCAGCACCTCGCTCAACCCGCCGTGCGTCATGTTGGCGTGCAGATCGTGGATGCCGGCGGCGGTTTCGCGCTGGTCGTCGATCTCGTCGCCCACCGGTGCGATGAAGTTGTCGATCACGCCGAGCAGCGTCTGCCGCCATTGGGGCGGAGTCTTCGGCTGCGCAAGGTCGGTGTGCACGCGCTCGAGCTGACGGACGAATTCGCGGAAGCTGCCCAGCGCCAGAGCTGCGGAGCCCTCAGGGTTGCCGGCCGCGAGGCGCTCGTTCAGCGGCACGGCCGCGGATGCGGGCAGCGCATAACCGAGGAACAGGCGATCGAGGCCGTCGCTGAAGCTGTGGCGGTCGACCGCGGGCAGGCCGAGCTCGCCGCGATGGCGGCCGTCGATGCCCCAGCGGATGCCGGATCCGCTGATCCACGCGTGGATGGCCTCGAGCTCCGCGTTGCCGATCCCGAACCGGCGCGCGATGATCGGCTGCTGCAGCAGCTCGAACACGGCGCTCGCGAGGAAGCGCGACGTGGCGACGCCGAGCACGGCCAGCAGTGCCTGGGCGCAAGGATTGAGCGCGCTCGCCGGCCGGCCGGTGAGCGTGTAAGGAATCTCGTGCGATTTCGGGGTGTTGCCGAATACCGCATCGATCAGCGGCGCAGCGGCCTCGAGATCCGGCGTCACGACCAGGATATCGGACGGCCGCGGCGGGTGCGGGCCGGCGAAGAGGGCGAGGAGCTGGTCCTGCAGCACCTCGAGCTCGCGCGTCAGCGAGTGGCAGACGTGGACTTCGACGCTGCGGTCGGCGACGGTGAGCGTGACGCTGCCGCGCGCAAGATCCGTCATGTCCAGAATGGCGTTCTGGACGCGTGCGAGGAGCGATTCACCGTCGCTGGGTATGAAGTCGGCGTCGTCGACCACCGCCGCGCTGTTGTCCTGGAGCAGGAGGTCGATGTGGGCCTGCGTCTGCCTGCCCCACGACGCCAGCAGACGGTTGCCGATTTCGTGATGGTCGGCGCGGCTGCTCGCGGCGAGGTAGGAGAGCCGCTTGGAGTCGACGATCTCGAACCAGTATTCGCGGCAAGGGTTCAGCACGTACAGCCGGAGATCGATCCACAGCGCCAGCCGGTGCAGGATGTCGAGGTAGAGCGGCGGCGTGGTCGGCAGGCAGAAGACGTGGGCCGCGGCGGGCAGCCCCGCGCGCGCCGGGGCGTCGGCCCCCATCTCCGTCATCGCATCGAAGAAGACCACCGACGGATGGCGGCTGTCGGTACCGAGGTCGCGCGCGATGCGCCGCCACAGCGCGCCCTGCCAGCGCTCGTCGTCCCTGCGCGCGGCGTCGATGCCGTTGATGTTCGCGGGCTTGCCGGCGAGCCACGATGCGAGCCAATCCGGACGGTACGTCAGGTAGTGCTCGAGCAGCGCCGCGGTGCGCGCCGCGAGTTCGTAGCGCATCACCTCGTCCGCGTGGCGAAGGTAGCCGGCGAGCGGCGGGTGCCCGGCGACAAATTTCTGCTCGCCGAAGATTCCGAGCACGCGCCAGGTCAGCACCGGCGTCGTGAAGGGCGAGATTTCCGAGACCGCGACCACGTGCCCGATCTGCCGCCACAGCCACTGGGCGAGGAAAGAAAACCGCACGTTCGAGCAGACGCCGAAGCGGTCGGCCGCCGCGAGCTCGACCTGGCGCCGGATGGCCGCGCTGGGCACGATGATTTCCTCGCCCACGAACGGCGATTCCGGCGGCGAGGCCATCGCGTCGAGGAGCGCGTCCTGAAGGCGCTCGAAGCGGTTGGAGAATTTGATCTGCAGCATGCGTGCGACGTTGCCGAGGGGGCCGGAGTTGATCAACGGGTCGAGGTCGTCAGGCGTCGATGACCGCGAGGGCGAGCGAAGGTGGAGTTCCCCGCATCATAACGGGCGATGTAGCTCACCGCGTGAGCGTGGGAGCAGAATGGATTGCGCCGCGATGCGGGAAGAATCGTGACGGAAGTGGGCGCCGCGGCCATTGTCGCCCCACAGATCGATCGCACGGGAAGGTTGCGGTTGCGGCATGCAATGCCGAGCGACGTGCTTCAGGCCGAGCACCCATTGAAGCAACGCGGCCTGGCAGCGTGGGGTCGGGCAGCGCCGGGACCGGTAAGGCCGAATCCGGGATTTCGATAATGCTATGTGCGGTAACGCACAGACAGCGGGCGGCCGGCTGATAGACGTTCACAATGAGCGCGTTGCACGTTCGGTCATCCGGGCTCCAACGTGGCACGCGAGCCCGCCCACTGGTCCCTTGTCTGCTCAACGCGCTCCCCGACGCCGACGGAGCCAGGCGACGGGCCGGACTTGGAATCGAACGAGCTGCTCGTATACCGACCGCCATGGCAAGCATCTCGAATCCAGTGGCAAGAGTGCCGGCAGTAGTCGACCCACCGACCATGCGCCATGGCGGCGTTGCGTCGCCTGCGCCGGTCATCGCGATCCGCGATCCCGGGACCCATTGCATGACCTGCAACATGCGCGAGCGGTGTCTGCCGGCCGGTCTGACGGTCGACGAAACCAGACAAGTCGACGCGTTGATCGCGCACGGGGCCAGGCTCAAGAAGCAGCAAACGCTGTATCGCGCCGGGGACGCCTTTCACGCGCTGTACGCGATCCGAAGCGGGTCGCTCAAGACGACCGTGCTCGCAGAGGATGGCCGCGAGCAAATGGTGGGCTTCCACATGCTGGGCGAGACCATCGGGTTCGACGGCATCGGATCCGACCGGCACGGCTGCGAGGCGATTGCGCTCGAGGATACGGATGTCTGCGCGCTGCCATTCGTCAGCATCGAGAACCTGGCACGGACCATGCCCGCGCTGCAGCACAACCTTCACCAGATCCTGTCCAAGGAGATCATACGGGACCAAGGCGCGATGCTTTTTCTTGGCAGAATGCGCGCGGAGGAGCGATTCGCCGTGTTCTTGCTGAACCTGGCCGAGCGCTACCGGCGGCGCGGCTACTCGTCGACCGAGTATGTTCTGCGGGTGACCCGGGAGGAAATCGGAAGCTATCTCGGTCTCAAGCTCGAGACGATCAGCCGCCTTTTCTCGCGGTTCCAGGGAGACGGGTTGATACAGGTTCAGGGGCGCGCGGTGAAGCTGCTCGATCCGGTCGCGTTGAAGCGGGTCGCCGGCCAAAGGGGCTGAAAGATATACCAATGAACGGGTCGCGTTCACGCTTGCGGGCGAATCCACGACGCACAGGCGGTGAGAAGATCCCGTAAGGTAACGCCCGTGAGCGATCGGACCAAATCGCGGACTCCGTCATGCGAAGTATGCTTTGCGCACGTACTGATCGACCATGCGCTCGGTGTTGAAGAACGATGCGTTGAGGGCGATGGCGTGGCGCATGATATCGATGTAGCGGTCGCGATCGCTGTAGAACATCGGCAGGATGGCGTTCTCCAGTTTGTCGTAGAGTGACCGGGCGTCGCTCGCCCGATCATCGTCGCTCTCCAGCGCCGTCTGGTTGCCGCCGATGCTCCAGCCTGTTACGCCATCTATGCAGCCCTCGATCCACCAGCCGTCGAGGACGGAAAACGACGGTACCCCGTTCACCGCTGCCTTCATGCCGCTCGTGCCCGAAGCCTCCATCGGTGCCAGCGGCGTATTGAGCCACACGTCCACCCCCGCCGTCATCAGCTTGGCAAGCGCCATGTCGTATTCTTCGAGATAGACGATCTTGATCCTGTCCTTGAGTCTGCCCTTCACCTCGAAGATCTTGCGAATGAGATCCTTGCCCATCTGGTCGTGGGGATGGGCCTTGCCGCCGTAGATCACCTGGAACTCCAGGCCCTTGTCCTGGATCGCCAGGAGCCGCTCCACGTTCCAGAACAACAGGTCGGCGCGCTTATAGGCGGTGGCACGCCGCGCGAAGCCGACGGTGAAGGTGTTGAGATCCATGCCTGCACCGGTGTGCTGGTTGACGTAGGTCAGCAATGCCTGCTTGGCGCGGCGGTGCGCGTCCCAGACTTCCAGCTTCTGGATACCCAGTGCGTAACGCAGACTGGCGTTGTCGAGGCGCCAACCGGGGATGTGGCGAGCGAACAGCTCGCGCAGCGGAGGTGCCGCCCAGGTGAACGCGTGCACGCCATTGGTGATCGAGTCGATCTTGTACTGCGCGAACATGTGCCGCGAGACTTCCCCGTGCTTCTTCGCCACGCCGTTGATGAAGCGGCTGTTGTCCAGTGCCAGGTAGGTCGTGTTGAGTTCACCATCCAGGCAGAAGTCGATCGCGCGCTGGTCAAAATCGCGGCCGTAGCAGGTGATGACGCGGGCAAGGAGCGGGAGCGGAAACTTGTCGTGGCCGGCGGCCACCGGCGTGTGGGTCGTGAATACACACAAGGGCTTCACCTGCGCCACCACCTCGTGGGTAATGTCGTGCGTGCCGCCCCGCATCGCGAACTCGTTGGCGAGTTCCACGGTCAGCAGGCTGGCGTGCCCTTCGTTCATGTGAAAGCGGCGGATGTTCTTGTATCCAAGCGCGCGCAGCATGCGCACCCC
>Ga0105106_10001982_pt1 | contig 14636 bp, 13 predicted proteins | sample PPLLaktember2015_5_FD_79109 | JGI IMG/M metagenome (GOLD analysis project Ga0105106, IMG submission 79109) | Freshwater sediment microbial communities from Prairie Pothole Lake near Jamestown, North Dakota, USA - PPLs Lake P8 Core (1) Depth... | ecosystem: Environmental > Aquatic > Freshwater >...
AATACTCGCGCGCAAAATGCTTCGCGTTGCCTTCGCTGTCTACAAACACGGCCAGCCCTTTAACCCAGCTCTACTTGGAGACCGTGCTTGACAAAGACCATAGAATCTCGCGATGACAGAAATACGCGAACCGTCTATTTCGCCAAAAACGCTCGCACCGCCTCGACGAAGCCCCGCGGATTGTCGAGCGTCACGTGGTGATCGGCGTCGGCGACTTCCACGACCTCAACCTGCGGCGCGCGCGCCCTCACCTCCCCGACCATCTTCGCATCGATGCGCTTGCTCAAGGACCCTTTGACGAGGAGCGCCGGAATCTTCACGCGCTCCCACAGCGGCAGCCCGTCGGCGCGCTCGAACATCGCATACACGCTGCGGTCGAACTTGTGGCGCCAGCGGCCGTCGGCGTGCTCGCGGCCGCTCTGGAGCGCCATGTGGCGTATGACTTCCGGCGCCGCTTTCTGCGTGCCCGCGGGCTCGAGCCGATAGCGCGCCACGAGCTCGTCCCGGCTCGCGTAGCTGCTCGCCGGCTTGGCGCCGAATTCGCGCATTTTGGCGATGCGATCCGCGCTCATGAGCGTGCGCGTATCGACGACGACGATCTTCGCCGCACGGCCCGGATGCAGCGCCGCATAGTTGAGCGCCACCATGCCGCCCATCGAATGACCGACCAGGATGAAATCGCGCAGATCGAGCTTTTCCGCAAACGCCTCGAGGTCGTCGGCGTAGGTCTGGAACGTGTACACCGGCGGGTCGGCCCACTCGCTGTCGCCGTGGCCGCGCAGGTCGAGCGCGAGCACGTGGTGGTCGGGCGTGAAGCCCGCCGCGACGAAGTCGAACCAGTGCCCGTGCGCTGCGCCGCCGTGCACGCACAGCATGGTGCGCCCGCCTTCGGTCCCGTAATCCAGGTAATGGAGTCGCAGGCCGTTCACTTCGACGTAGCGGCTTGCGGCAGGCGCCGGCGCGAGGCCGCTTTGCAACCGTTCGCTACCGCGCTGCGTTGTCTGGCGCGAGCTCATGCCAGTCTCTCCGGTTTCGCCGGTATGCCGCCCCGCCGCACCCATTCGTAACGGCCGCTCAGCGCGTCCGCGAGCGGCCGGCGCCGCGCGTCCGGAACCGCGACCCACATGCGCAGCAGGTGACGCTGCCGCGCGGGCTCGTCGTGATCGACGTACGCCGTGCGGGCGTGCAGCGTGGTGTGGTTGTTGAGGAGCTGGATGTCGCCTTCCTGGAAATCCATGGAGAGCATGAGCTCGGGACGATTGGCGATCGCCTGCACCGTCTCGAGCGCTTCGCGCTGGATCGCGGTCGGGCGATACGCTTCGCCGAAGCGCGCCGCCGATTCGTAATACGGCAGGCTCACGATGCGCGTGGTGATTCTGCCGTCACGCCCGCTGAACATGGGCAGCGTGAACCAGGGGCTCTCGCCTGCGGGCTCCTCGCCGCGCCAGTCCATGTGAAAATCCCCGTAGAGCGCATCCAGGAGGTCGGGGCGCTCTTCGCGCAGCACGTTGTGTATGGTGAGCGCGCTCACGACTTTGCTGTCGCCGCCGGAGCGCGCGGTGCGCAGGCAGAAAAGCCCGAGCACGTCGATCGGCAGCATGTCGGTGTGGAAATCCATGCGCTGGCTGGTCTGGTAGGCACGGGCGTTCGGGTCATTGATCTCGCGCCCTTCGTCGCGCACGTGTCCCAGCAGGTGACCGCGCGCGTTCTGCGAGACCGGCTTGCCCAGGTGCGACATGAGGCCCCAGTAAAGGAGCTCGCAGTCCGCGTCGGAGTAGCGATCGCGCGGGATGCCGCGCAGCAATACGAAACCGCGGCCGTTCTCGATCTCGTCGAGGATGCCCTCGAGGCGCGCGGCGAAGCCCGGCAGGGGAAATGCGTCTGCCGTGAAGGGAATGGCGACGCCTCGCCGCTTGGCGTGAGCGAGAGCGGAATCGATTTCTTCCACGCTCGCCGCATCCAGGCGACACGTCCACGACGCGTCGTGCTGCAGCTCGGAGCCGATCCACGCGCCGGGGCCGGCGATCACTTCCCGCTCGCTACCCGTCCTGCGCGCAGCCGCTTTTTCAGACCCGACCGCCATCACTCGACACGTTGGATCTCGCCGCCGAGCATCGCTGCGGCGGCGAGCACGCACAGAGCGTACGACTTCAAGTGCATTCCAACTCCTTCATTGACCTGCATCTTGCGTGACGACCGAACGTTGTCATCGCGAGGCACGGCGTGCCGTGGCGATCGCGGGGATCCCCGGGATTGCTTCGTCACCGTGTTCCTCGCAATGACACTACAGTGCCACCTTCTGCCGCTGCCCCGTTTCGGAGGCGCGCACGATCGCATCGAGCAGCCGGTGGCGGCGCACCGCGTGGTCGAAATCCGGCCCGATCGGCGTGTTGGTGCGTATCGCCTGCGTGAAATTCACCCACAGCTGCCCGACGTCGTAGCCGGGGCCGAGGTTGCGCACTTCCTCGGGCACCCATTTGAGCCGGTCGGGAACCGGCAGCTCCTGCATCGCCTTGTCGTCCTTGCGCCCACCCATGATCTTGCGCTTGAGCTCCTGGCCCGCGTCTCCGCCGCCGATCAGCATGAGCGTGCCTTCGGTGCCGTAGATTTCGAACCGGTAACCGCTCGCGTGATAGGGATGCACGCCGACGTGCGCATTTACCACCGCGCCGCTTTCGAGCCTGCCGCTCACCATGATGTTGTCGGGCGAGGTGACGTCGACGTATTTCTTCGTATCGGTCTCGTACCACTGCGGCACCTGGGTGCTGACGACCGCGGCGACTTCCGCGATCTCGCCCACGACCATGCACAGGGCGTCGATGGCGTGGCCGAACGTGATCGTAAGCGTGTTCGCACCCAGGGTCACGTCGCGCTGCCACGTGCGGTCGGCGGTGCGCGTCAGCACGCCGCCGTTCATCTGCGTCATGCTCACCGAGAGCACCTTGCCGACATAGCCTTCCTGCACCAGCTCCTTCAACCGCAGGTAAGCGGGAGAGGCGCGCCTTTGCAGGCCCACCATCGTTCGCACTTTCATCTTGCGCGCGAGCGCCGCCAGCTCCTCGGCCTCTTTGGTATTCGCGCCCAGCGGCCATTCCGAGTAGACGTGCTTGCCCGCCTCGAGCGCGTTCTTCGCGAGCACGTAGTGCTTCGGCACGCGCACGATGACCGCGGTGGCCTCGACGCCGGGGTTCGCATTCATCGCCTTGTCGTCGCTGTAGGCCCGCTCCACGCCGTATTTCTGCGCGGCGGCCTTCGCGGTCTCATCGTGCGCGGTGCACACGGCGTAAACCTCGGTCTCGGGCAGGCGCTGCAGCGCCGGGAGGTGCGCCGACGGGCCCCAGCGGCCGGTGGCGCCGATAAACCCTACGCGCAGGCGTTCGGATGTGGTCACGGGTGTCCTCCTCCTTTGGGCGGTAACATTCGCGATCGTATAGCAATTACCGGCGCCGCCCCGGTCGAGGCGGAGTCGGGTTGACAGGAGCAGCGATGATGTCGCAACAGCGTATACAGCGCATAGCGGTCCTCACCAGCGGCGGCGACGCGCCCGGCATGAACGCCGCCGTACGCGCCGCGACGCGCGCGGCGATCGCGCAGGGATGGGAAATGTACGGCGTGCGCAACGGCTACGCCGGGCTGCTCGCGGACGCTTTCGAGCCGCTCCACGCCCGCGACGTCGGCGGCATCATCCAGCGCGGCGGCACCGTTCTCGGCAGCGCGCGCTCGCCGGAGTTTCGCGAGGACGCGGGCTTCGCGCAGGGGATGGCGAACCTCGCCCGCCGTGGAATCGACGCTCTGGTCGTGATCGGTGGCAACGGCTCGCAAACCGGCGCCAACCGTCTCGACGCGTCCGGTTTTCCGGTCGTGGGCATCGCATCGACGATCGACAACGACCTTTACGGAACCGACGTGACGATCGGCGTCGACACCGCGGTGAACGTGACGCTCGAAGCGGTCGACCGGCTGCGCACCACGGGGTCTTCGCACCAGCGCGCTTTCCTGGTCGAGACCATGGGACGCGACTGCGGGTACATCGCGGTCATGACCGGCATCGCAGGCGGCGCCGAAGTGATCGTCACACCCGAATGTCCGGTCTAGCCGCGGGAAGTCGCCGAACGCCTGGGCGCGGCCTACCGGCGCGGCAAAACCCACGCGCTCGTCGTGGTCGCCGAAGGCGCGAAGCACGACGCGCAGACGCTGCTGCGGCACTTCGCCGACCACCGCGCCGAGATCGGATTCGGCCTGCGCGCCACCATCCTCGGACACGTCGTGCGCGGCGGCGTCCCCTCGGCTTTCGATCGCGTGCTCGCCACGCGCCTGGGCGCGGCCGCGATCGACCGCCTCGCAAGCGGCGTTTCAGGCGTACTGGTGGGCATCGTCAGGAACGAGATCGTCGCGACGCCGCTCGCGGAGATCGCAGGGAAAACCAAGCCGATCGATCGCGACCTGCTGGAGCTCGCGCGCGTGCTCGCGCAGTGATGCTGCGTTGATCGAGGGATTCCGGGTCACGGCACGCTACTCGTATCATGTTGAAACCCACCCGGTCTCCTTCGTATCTCACTTCGCCAGAAATGCTTTCACCGCCTCGACGAAGCCCTGCGGATTGTCGAGCGTCACGTGGTGCTCGCTCCCCGGCACCTCGGTGAGCTCGACCTGCGGGCAGCGGCGCCTGATCTCGTCCTGGATGTCGGGCGTGATGCGATTGCTCAAGCCGCCTTTCACCAGCAGGGCGGGAATTTCGATGCGGTCCCAGTGCGGCATGATGTCCAGCAGCTCGCGCTTCGAGTACACGTTGCGGTCGAACTTGTGCCGCCAGCGGCCATCCGTGCCCTGCCGCCCGCCGCGCTCCGCGAGATAACGGATGATTTCGGGCACCGCCTGTGTGCCTTCCGGCCGCACCTTGAAGCGCGCGATGAACTCTTCGTTCGTGGCGTAGTTGCTGCCTTCGCGGTTTCCCACGCCGTGGAGCGATGCGACGCGCTCGGGTGACGAGCGCAGCGTCGAGTCGACCACGACGAGCTTTTTCACGCGCCCCGGATAATTCGCGGCGTACACGAGCGAGACGAGACCGCCCATCGAATGGCCCACGAGGACGAAATCGCGGAGATCGAGCCGCTCCACCACCTGCGCGAGATCCGAGGCATAGCTCGCGTAGCGGTAATCGGGCGGGTCCGCGTGCTCGCTATCGCCGTGGCCGCGCTGGTCGAGCGCGCGCACGTGGTAATCCGCGGTGAAGCCGCCCGCGACGAAATCGAACCAGTGCGCCGTCACCGCGCCGCCGTGCAGGCACAGCATCGGCGGCCTGCCTTCGGTGCCGTAATCGAGGTAATGGAGCTTGAGGCCGTTCACTTCGATGAAGCGGCTTTCTGAGAACGCGGGCTTCGGATTCGGGTTCAGCATAGGCGCGACAGGTCTCGTGTCGAATGATCTTGAGTAAAACGTTCGGAGGGTACCGGGGGCCGGCATCACACGCAACGCAGGTGGAGTCAGTCGTGCTCCATCACGAAGCGGAGCACGTGCCGCGCACAGGTTTCGGGCTCCAGCGTCAGGACGGCGTGCGACGACGTCGGCAGATGCACGAGGCGGAAGTCCCTGATGCCTTCTTTCAGCAGCGCCTCCTGTTCGGAGCTGGTAAGGGCCCCCGACGTGGGATAAAGACCGAGTACGGGCGCGCCGATGCGAGGCAGGAAAGGTTTCGCATTCGCGTGCCGCAGCAGCCCGTACAACCCGCACAGCACTTCCACGTCCGATTTCGCGATCTCGGCGACGTACCATTCGCGCAGGCGCTTGTCGGTGCCCGGCGGAAAGAATCCCGGCGCGCCGTAGATCGCTTCCGCCCATTTGCGTGTGCCCAGCGTGCGCAGCGCTTCCTCGCGCGTGGGAAAGCCGGCGGAGAACGCGGCCTTCTCGTTCTGATAGACCGGTGCCGCAACCAGGGTCAGCGTGCCAACCCGTTCCGGGTGTTGCGCCGCCAGCACCATGCCGAGGATGCCGCCGAACGACTCGCCGCAGTAGTGGACGGAGGCTGCCCCGAGCTCGTTCAGCAAGGCGACGAGGTCGCCGACATACGCCTCCAGCGTGCTTTCAGTCGCCGGGTCGAAGTCGACGGGCGATTCCCCGTGCCCGCGCAAATCCATCCGCACGATCCGGTAATGCCGCGCGAGGTACGGAATCCAGCCGTACCAGAAGCCCGAATTCCGCGCGTAACCGTGCTGGAGCAGTATCGTTGCCGCAGGCTTCCACGGATCGGTGTAATCGTCGATGCGATAGTGCAGCTTGGGGTTTCCGGGTCTGTTGATGAAGGGCATGGCGTCCCGATTCTAGCGGCCGTTCATCCTTCGACTCCATGGCACTACGCCCAGGACGAACGAAGCGCGAGCTTGCGCACGTCATCAGGGGATCCCACGCCGCGGCAACGACGTCCTAACGGCAAAAGCCGAGCGACAGCGCCTGCAGAACGTCTCCCGAGCGTGCGTCCTGCACGAACGCGGCGACGGCGAGGTCGGGCCGTTTCCAGCGTCGATCGAGCCTGAACGCGTGCGAGAACGTCCCGCCGGGCAGCGGGCCCGCGATGTCGCGAACGACGAAATCGTGACTGAGGCGCTTGTTGCGATTCTCGCCCGCGGTGACATCGCTCGCGAGGCGGTCCTCGTAAAGCGCGAGCCAGCCCTGGGCGCGTGGCGCGTCGGCGCCGGACCACGCGCCGGTCACGCTGACGCGATCGCCCGCCGGCTCGAGCGCGAGGCGTATCGACGCCTGGGCAGGAGCACGCGCGATATCGGCCACGCGCGCGGCTAAATCACTGTGGCTTCCGCGCCGATAGTCCTTGCCGTTAAGCACGGTCTGCGGCGTATAAACGACTCGCGCGCCGTTGCGGCTACCCACCAGGCGCTGTCTTTCGCTGAAGCGCGCCTGGCCGTAAGGATCTATCCAGCCGAGCCTGTCCCAGTAGTCGACGTGAAACGCGAGAACGACGACGCGACCCGCGTCGAGGCCGCGGCGCGGCAGCTCGCTCACCCAGCGATCGGCGGGCGGGCAGCTATCGCAGCCCTCGGAAGTGTAGAGCTCGAGGAGCGGCACGCGCTGCGGGCGGCTCTGCGCGGCGCACGCCGCGGCCAGCGTAGAATCCGGCAGCGCAACGAGCAGGGCGAGGATGAGGAAAACGGCCAGGCGCATGTGTGTCTCCCCTCGTCTGTCGTAACGCGCCGCGAAAACTTACGCCGCACCATGCAAAATCCCTCCGGGCTCGACCTCGATACGCGCAAAGCGCTGCTCTTCGCGCTTGCGGCCGAGCGGCTGTCCGCCTATTACGAGCACGGCAAGTGGATGACGCTCGCGCAGGGAGCCAGCCTCGCCTCGCTCTGGCTGTCGCGCTCGAATCTGCAGCTCGCGGCTGCGGAGCGAAGGCTGCTCTCGGAGCTGAGCGACGATTTCGCGCGGCACCTCGCGGCGACGCTGTCGCTGGAGGCGGGTCAGTACACCGCGCACGAGATGATGGAATCGCTCGACCCGAGATACCGGTCGCCGGTCGCGTTCGACCTCCTCGACGAATGCGAGCGCCTGCTGCGCGCGCACGAGGTGAGCGACTAAAGCTTGAAATGCTTGCTGAGCGCGATGCCCTGCCGCTGATAGTTCGACTGCAGGCCGGCGCCGTATAAGCGCCGCGGTTGAGACGTGAGTCGCTCGTAAAGGAGCCGCCCGACGACCTGCCCGTGCTCGATCACGAAAGGCACTTCGTACGAGCGCACTTCGAGCACCGCGCGCGCGCCTTCCCCGCCCGCATCGGGATGGCCGAATCCGGGATCGAAGAATCCCGCGTAGTGGACGCGAAACTCGCCCACCAGCGTGTCGTAGGCGATCATCTCCGCGGCGTGGGTCGGCGGTATTTTCACCGGGTCGCGCGAGGCGAGGATGTAGAACTCCGCCGGATCGAGGATCAGTCCGCCGCGGCGCGGCGCGTGCACCGGTTCCCAGAATTCCGCAGCGTCGTAATGGCGGACCTTGTCGATGTCGATCAGCCCCGAATGGCTCTTGGCGCGGTAGCCGATGAGCCCGCCGGTCTCGCTCCCCCGCACGTCGACCGACACCGGCACGCCGTTGCGGATGTCGTCTTCGCCGATCTCGGAGCCGACGACCTTGTGCTCGAGCTGGAGCCGCCGCATGTCCTCGTCGGTGCTCGGCGGATTGCCGCGGCGGATGCGCAGCTGCGAAAGGCGCGAGCCCTTGCGCACCAGCACGCTGAAAGTCCGCGGCGACACCTCGGCGTAGAGCGGCCCTTTGTACTGCTCGCGCACGCGGTCGAACTCGGTGCCGTAATCGGTGATGAGGCGCGTGAAGACGTCGAGCCGCCCGGTCGAGCTCTTGGGATTGCCCATCGCCGAAGTGCGGTGCCTGAGCGACAGGCCTTCGAGCAGCGGAACGATGTAGACGCAGCCGCGCTCGAGCACCCCGCCGTTCGCGATGTCCATCTTGTGCATCGCCAGGTCTTCGAGCCGCTCTTCGACGCTCGCGTCTTTCCCGGGCAGAAAGCTCGCGCGCACGCGGTAGGCGACGGGCCCCAGGCGCAGATCGATGCTGGCGGGCTGGATCTGGCTGTCCTCGATCGGCTCGAGCGCGAAGATCTCCTTCGTCACCCGGATCTGATGCTCGAGCTCGTGCGAAGGCAGGATGCCGGTCGAGTATGCGGTGGCTTCCGGGGGGCCGCCCGCGTCGAGCAGGTCGTCGCGCGCGTTGCCGGTCGTCGAGTGGATAGCGTTGGCCATGGCGCCCGATTATCGCACCCTGCCCGCGCAAAGTGATTCCCGGCCTGCCGTTGGGCGACAGGCCGGGACCGCTTACGCCGGAATCCGCGTAAGCGGCGACGCCCTCAGAAGTACCGCTGCTCCTGCGAGCCGTACGCCGGTTCCGGCTCGCGCGCAAGGCGCGCCTGCAGGTCCGACAGGCGCACGCCGCACGCCTGCGCGGCCTGCTCGGCAGTTCCGTAACCCTTGATTACCATCCGCGCGGCGTAGTCCAGATCGGCTTCGAGTACGCTGGTGTTGTCTTTCATGATCGCCTCCATAAGGTTGAAAGGCGAGCGAAAGGAGGACGGAATGCGCCAGTGCGTGCCTCGCGCTGGCGGCGTTTCGGCGATCCCGCTGCCGTGGAGGCTGAAGCCCCTTTAGGCCGGTAACTTTGCGTCCCCGCCTTTCGGCCGGGTTTGCCCTTTCGTTCGTGTGCCTAAGCTATGCCTTTCGGACCACGGGCACGCAGGACTTTTCTCACGCTACGCACTCGGACAGTGAAGCGAGCGCCAGCGAGCCGAAGGAAAGGAGGTTACGGAGGGAAACCATGGGTTTCCCTCTGTATCGTACGGACTCCCCGAGCGGAGCGAGTTACGGAGAGGAACCTGGGTTCCTCTCTGTTCGTAAACCGAGCCGCGGCTGCGGGCGGCCCGTCGCCCGCTACGCTTCATTGCCGCGGCAGGTTACGGAGGGAAACCCTTGGTTTCCCTCTGTATCGTAATTTCCACGCCGAGCGAAGCGAGGTCCAGTGGGAGCCTTCGGCGCTCGCGGATGAGGCGCGTGGATTCCTCGGCTGGAACCGGGCGCGAGAAGTAGTAGCCCTGCATCTCGTCGCAGCCGTTCGCGGCGAGGAACTGCAGCTGCGCTTCGTTCTCCACGCCTTCGGCGACCACTTTCAGACGCAGCGCGTGCGCCATCGTGATGACCGCCTGCGCGATCGAGGCGTCGTCCTGATCGCCGGGCAGTCCGGTCACGAAGGAGCGGTCGATCTTCAGCGAATCGATGGGAAAGCGCTTGAGGTAGGAGAGGCTCGAATAGCCGGTGCCGAAGTCGTCGATCGCGATCGAGACGCCGAGCGCCTTCAGCTCGAGCAGCGTCGCGCTGGTCTGCTCGGCGTTGCGCATCGCCGTGGTTTCGGTGATCTCGATCTCGAGCAGATGCGCCGCGACGTCGTGCTCGCGCAGCGCGCGCTGCACCACCGCGGCGATGTCCTGCTGGTGAAACTGCTTGGCGGACATGTTGACCGCGATCGGCACCGGAGCGAGCCCCTCGTTCCGCCACGCACGGATCTGCGCGCACGCGGTGCGCAGCACCCATTCGCCGATCGGGATGATGAGCCCGGTCTCCTCCGCGAGCGGGATGAAATCCGCCGGCGAGATCACCCCCAGCTCGGGATGGCGCCAGCGGATGAGCGCTTCGACACCGACCACCGCCCCGGTGCCGACTTCGACTTTCGGCTGGTGATAGAGGCTGAATTCCCCGCGCTCGAGCGCGCGATGCAGGTTGCTCTCCAGCGCGAGGCGCGCGACTGCGCTCGTGTTCATGGAGCCGTTGTAGTACTGATAGTTGTTCTTCCCCTGCTCCTTCGCGTAGTACATCGCCGCGTCGGCGTTCCGGAGCAGCGCGTCGGCGTCGGCGCCGTCGAGCGGGTAGACCGCGATGCCGATGCTCGCGCTCACCATGATCTCGCTGCCGCCCAGCGTGAAAGGCTGCGACAGCGCGTCGAGTATCCGGCGCGCGACCTTGGCCGCGTCCTGCGCGCGGGCGACGGCGAGGAGCACGCTGAACTCGTCGCCGCCCGGCCGCGCGACGCTGTGGTCGATCGCATCGAGCTCGTCGCGCGTGACGTAATCCGCGGGACGCAGCGACCTGATGAGGCGGCCCGCGGCTTCCCTCAGGAGCTGGTCGCCGCCCTCGTGGCCGAGCGTGTCGTTCACGCGCTTGAAGCGGTCGAGATCCAGCGAAAGCATGGCGATCACCTGGCCGCTGCGCTGCGCGCGGGCGATCGCATGGCTCAACTGCTCCTTGAAGAGGTGCCGGTTGGGGAGCGCCGTGAGCCTGTCGTAGAGCGCGAGCTGCCGTATCTGCTCCGCCGCGCGCCTGCGCTCGGTCACATCGCGCATGTTGACGACGATGCCTTCGACCGCGGGGTTGTCGAGCATGTTGACGAGCGTCGCCTCGATGTGCCTGGGTGCGCCGTCGCCCGCGCAGCGGAACTCGAGCGCCGGCCCGACGCCCGCTTCCCCCGCGGCCGCCGCCAGCGCCGCTCTCATGGCTTCCACGTGCTCGCCGATAACGAAACGCTCCGGTGACTGGCCGACGACGGCTTCGGGCGCGCGGCCGAGCACGCGCTGCACCGAAGGACTTGCATAGCGGACGGTCGAATCCGCGCCGAGCACCAGCACGGCGTCGGACGCGTACTCGATCAGCGAGCGGAAGTGCGCTTCGCTGCGCGCGACCTCCGCGCGCGCCTGGCGCAGGCGCTCTTCGCGCGAATAGACTTCGCGCGCCATGAAGGCGAAGCGCTCGGCGAGCTGACCGAGCTCGTCGCCGTGTACGCCGGCGATCGGTCCTTTGCCGCTCTCCTGCGCGGCGCCGTGCGACTCGCCGGCGGCATTGCCGCGGCTCAGCGCCTGCGTGGCCGCGGCGAGGCCGCCCAGCGGACGCACCACGACGCGGCGGAAGAAAACGGTGATCGCGAGCGCCGCGAGCGCGAATATCGCCAGGAATATGCCCGTCACGACAATCGCACTGTGCTGCCCGGCGCTGAAAACCGCGTCGGCCGGCACGTAGACGATCTGTGAGCCGACCACCTCATCCATCTGCCAGCCGAAGCCACGCGTATCGCCGTAGCGCCGCACCATGCTCGCCGGCGCGACCGCGGGCGTGCTGTGGCACTCGAGGCAGCTCGCGGACTTGATGCGGATCGGGCGCGCCGTATAGAAGAGATTGGTCGCGCCGACCTGGTGAAAACCGGATTGCTCTTCGAGCCCGGGGTCGCGGCGGAAACGCTCGACCAGGGCCGCTTCCCAGCCGTCCGCGAGGTTCACGGGGTTGGTCGGGTTGAGCGTCGCTTCCTTGTAGCGGAAGTCGCGGTACTCCTCGCCGCTGCGAAAGTACTGGAACACCCTGAACGCGGAGTATCCCGGAACAGTCTCGCTTATGAACTCCGCGCGCGTGTCGAGCAGCGGCTTCACGTGGCGATTGATGTTCTCGGTCGTGTACTGCCTCACCGAGTTCATCGTCTTCAGCAGGATCTGCGCTTTCGAAACGACCTCGCGCTCGGCTTTGCTTTGCAGCGCCCGCGACAGCGCGAACCAGCTCAGCACCATGCCGGCGAGGAACACCAGCGCCAGCAGCAGCGTGAACTTGGTGCCGAGGTGGAGTCGGTCGAAGATTCTCATGGGCCATCAGCGGGCGGCCATGTAGTGCGGGCGCGCGGGCAGGGCGACGAGCCCCATCCAGAACAGCGCGGCCCCTGCCGTGTCGATGCCGTGGGTCGCGACGTGGGTGAGCTTCCCGTCGTCGCCGATCGTGAACAGCGACAGATTCGCGGACACTTCTTCGACCGCCGCGCCGCTTGCCATGGCGAGCGCCTCCGAGTTTGCCGCCACGAGGAGCTTCCCTGTCGGGTCGATCGCGAAAGTGCGCGGCACGAGACCGTGGCTGTCGGCGTGCTGGACGAGCGCGGGCTTGCCGGTCCGCTCGTTGAGCGCATAGACCGCGATGCTGTTCTCTCCGCCCGCGAAGACGTTCCGGCCTTCGATCGTCGTCGTGCCGCTCGTGCGGTTCGCGACGTAAAGAAACTTTCCGTTCGGGTGTACCCGGATCGCCCCCGCGCGCTGCTCCGGCCGCACGTTGCGCGGCTCGGCGAGCGTGTCCGCGGCGTAGGCAGGGTCGGGCTCGAGCGTGTCCGCCTGCATCCTGTAGACGTGGATGCGGTTCTGGCGCTCGAGCGAGACGTAGACCCACGGCTGCGTCGGATGAAAATCGAGGTGGCGCGGGCCGAAGCCCTTGCCGCCCTTGGGCGCGATCGAGGCTTTGTTCGTGAGCGCGCCGTACTGGTAGTCGTATATCTTCAGCGCGCCGGGTTCCTCGGGGCTCTTGTCCGTCGCATCGTTCCCGCGCGCGACGAGTATGACCGCGTTGTTCGAAGGCATGACGCGCACCTGGTGCGCGAAGACGCCGACGTCCGGCGGCGCCTGCTGCTCGAGCGCGCTGCTGAGCGTTCCGTTCTGCCGGATGCGGTGCACCGTGAGCCCGCTCGGGTTGTTGTAGGCGATGAGGACGTGCTCGCCGGGGACGTCGGTCGTGATGTGAATCGGGCGCGCCGCGAGCGGAACCGGATCGCCGTGCGGCTGGAGCGCGCCGGTCACGTCGATGCGGAGCGCAACGACGCTGTGCACGTCTCCGAGCACCCCGGGCGAGCCGTTGCTGCACGCGACGTAGAGAAAAGCGAGGCCCGGGTGCCGCCACGCGTACTGCACGCCCACCGGCAGCGTGACCGAATCGACGCGTTTGATCGTCGCCGCCTCGACGTCGATTTCGTAGTGGAACAACGTGCTTCCTGCATTCGCGTAGAGCGCCACGCGCGGTGATTCTTCTGTCGCCATGTGCATCCGTTCCGATTTGACAGCATGAGTGCCAGCCGCATAATCGCACCGATCGGCGCGGCGTGCATGAATGAAGGGACAGGCAATGGAAAAGAAAGTGGGCGTCATCGGGCTGGGTGTGCTGGGCAGGCCGGTCGCCGAGCGCCTGGTCACGCAAGGCTTCGAAGTCGCGGTCTACGACGTGCGCCGGGACGCGGTGGCCGCGGTCGCCGCCGCGGGCGCGATCGCATGCGACTCGCCCGCCGATGTTGCGCAGAAGAGCGAGCTCATCATCACGCTGGTTTCCGATTACGCGCAGACCGACGATGTGATCGGCGGCCCGCGCGGCATCCTCACCTCGATCCGCGACGAAACGATCGTCGTCATCGGCAGCACGCTCGGCCCGGCGCCGGTGCAGGAGCTCTCCGGCGCGATCGCCGAGCGCGGAGGCGACACGCTCGACGCGCCGATCTCCGGCGGTTACCTGGCGGCTTCCGACGGCACGCTCAGCATGATGGTCGGCGGCAGGCAGGCGGTGCTCGAGCGCGCGATGCCGGTGCTGCAGGCGATCGCGAACAGGATCACGCGCGCGGGCAACGTCGGCGCGGGCCAGGCCGCCAAGCTCGCGCACCAGCTCGTATTCAGCCTGAACGTGATGGCGCTCCTCGAAGGCCTCTCGCTCGGCGCAGCCGCGGGCGTCGATCCCGCCGTGCTGAAGGAAATTCTGAAAGACGGCATCGCGGGGAGCAACGTGCTCCAGCTCTGGCACGATCTCGGCCCGCGCTGGAAAGGCATGCTCGAAGCGACTGCCGCGGGCGTCACGCCCCCCAATCTGCGCAAGGATCTTCATCTCGCGCTCGAGATGGCGCACGAGCTCGGCGTGACGCTCTATCTCGGCACGCAGGGCTCGCTCGTCGCGGACGCGGGCGTCGCGACGGGGCACGGCGATCCGGCGTTGTAACGTCGGGCAGGCCAAGTACGTTGTCATCGCGAGGAGCGCGGCGACGTGGCGATCTCGGGGATCCCCGGGATCGCGCTGCGCGCGGCTCGCCGGAAAACGAACAGAGGGAAACCGAGGTTTCCCTCCGTTACCTCCCTTCCTCGCAGACTCCTACGATGTGTCATTGCGAGGAACGGCGCGACGAAGCAATCCCGGGGATCCCCGAGATCGCCGCGCGTCTAGCGCTGCTCGCCCGTGATCGCGAGCAGCGCGGGGCCGTACCGCTCGAGCTTGGTCGCGCCGATGCCGCTGATCCCGCGCAGG
>Ga0105106_10001984_pt1 | contig 14632 bp, 14 predicted proteins | sample PPLLaktember2015_5_FD_79109 | JGI IMG/M metagenome (GOLD analysis project Ga0105106, IMG submission 79109) | Freshwater sediment microbial communities from Prairie Pothole Lake near Jamestown, North Dakota, USA - PPLs Lake P8 Core (1) Depth... | ecosystem: Environmental > Aquatic > Freshwater >...
TCTCCAGCGTTGCCCTATCCTCTGCACGAGCTTCTTCAGTCTACCATGCTTTCTCACCCACCCTTCCACAAGGGGACATCTCTACTTTGCAGAAAAGGGGACATTTCTACTTTGCATTGACAGCCCCTCAGTTATTTCTTCATTGCCTGGCGTGCCAGACGGTCCACGCGAAGATTATCCCGGTCACCGGCATGACCGCGCACCCAGTGCCAGGTGACGGTGTGTCCATCCAGAGCGGCCTCAAGCGCCTGCCACAGATCCAGGTTGGCCAGCACACCACCCTTACGCTTCCAGCCCCGCTGACGCCAGCCTGGCAGCCACTCCGTGATGCCGCGCCGCAGGTATTCAGAATCGGTGTAAAACTCCACCGTAGAGGTACGATTAAGAGCTAGCAACGCCTGTACCGCGGCGGTCAGTTCCATGCGGTTGTTGGTGGTTGCCGGATCCCGTCCGCTGAGCACCTTTTCTTGCCTGCCAAAACGCAGCAGCGCCGCCCAGCCTCCCGGGCCGGGATTCGGCTCACAAGCTCCGTCGGTATAAATAACCACTATCGGAAGCTGCTCCATCAGCGCACCTGGTTGAAGATCTCCAATGCCACCTGGTCCAGCGCCTCCAGCAAGTTGGGGATCTGTCCAGAGGTGAAGGTCGGACTGAACAGCTCCGCCATGGCGTCGTTGAGCGCCCAGCGCATCACCCCCCAGGAAGCATAAGCCGGTTCGCTGCGGGCAGTAGATAGATACTCAAGTGTAGCTGCCCAATGCGGATTCTCATCGATCGCTTCGCTCAGGAAGCTCAGCGTTCCCTGCCGCGTCGGTAGCAGACCGTTCTCTGCCACCCAGCGCGCCTGGTTGGGTGGATAGACCAGCCACTCAGCCGCCAACCAGGCAGCTAGCTGGCGCGGCGTCTCGGAGCGGGTCACCATCAGGGCAGGGCCGTAGGTCAGCAGCACGGGCATGCCGTCTACACTGGGAAATGGCAGTACGGTCCAGGCATCATTATTTCCGGCAGCGCTGAAAGCCGCCTGCACTTCGGGCAGCTCCGCCAGGCTGCCAGCGTAGAAAAGCGCTCGGCGGGAGGCAAATTCGACCACTGGATCAGTCCCGGTGGATTGCCAGGTACAGCCACTATCCTGCAGGCCTTTCAGGTAGCCTAAAGCTTCACCGGTTTCGGCCGTGTTGAATAGGTAGCCGCGCCCGTCCGGGCGGGTGATCTCACCGCCAAAGGCATAGATCCAGCCGACCAGCAGGGAGGGCTGTGGGGTTACCAGCCAGCCGCCGGTGCCATCGTTACCCGCCTGACCGTCGTTCTGGTTGACTTCCGCCGCCGCACAGGCGCGCACACGGAAATCGTATGGGGTAGAAGGGGGATAGGTATATCCCAAAGTCTGCGCCCAGGTCTGGTTGTAAAACAACACGATCGCCGAGCGATGCATTGGCAGCCCCAGCTGTTTGGGTTGCTCCCCGGGATAGCTGACCAGGTTCTGGTCCCAGAAAGCCGGGGTAAAGTCTGCCAGCTCATCGGCGCTCAACCCCCAACTGGGATCACTGGTGTAGATATTCAGGTCCACCAATACCTCGCCGCCCTGGTCCCAATGCCGCGCCTGGTAGTTGTAACCCGCCAACATATCAGGAAGAGTTCCTTCGACCTGGGCTGCATCCATTACCGCGTCGAGCTGGTCCAATCCTGCGTAACCCGTCGCCTGCACGATGATGCCCCAGCGGTTGGTGCGATTGAACTCATCCAGGATGTCACCCAGCAGCTCTCCCTGCGCTCCGATCCAGGGGTGCCAGAAGGTGATCGTCAGCCCACGCAGCTCTTCCGACTGGACATCCAGCGTGCTGACCGGCGCGGTAGGGGATGGTAGCGGGGTTTGCGTAGAAGTGGCGATAGGAGGATGGTTGGTGCGGTCAGGAACTCCAAAAGTAGCCAGCGCTCCAGAGATTGGGCTGCCTGGCAATCGTTCCGGGGTGCTTTTTGCACTGGAAGTCTGACCGCCTCTACAGCTTACCAGCGCCAGCACCAGGATCCACCCTGGAGCGAGGCGTAGAAATGCGGTAAGATAAGCACTTGCTGGCTTTACCATTCGCTGCATCCTGCGATTATATCAAAAAGGACAACCGCATGACCGACATCACCTCTGACCTGCTGCCACAGTTCTCCAAAACCCGCCTGCCCGGCCTGGAGCTGGGCGACGGCTTCCTGCTTCCCGACTATGCCGGCGGCTCGATCCTCAACCTCCCATCCAGCCTGTGCCGCTGGCTGGATGCCCCCATCCTGGGTGCCCGCCCACTGCGCTCCACACTGATCGCCCCCTTTGAGCGCAGCTACCGCCGCGTGATCCTGATCCTGGTGGATGCATTGGCACTGCACCGCCTGCAACGCTGGATGGCGGATGGCACCGCTCCAGTATGGAGCCGCCTGGCAGGGCAAGGACAGTTGGCTGCCCTCACCTCCATCACCCCCAGCACCACCTCCGCCGCCCTCACCAGCCTGTGGACTGGTCGCAGTCCGGCCGAGCATGGCGTGGTGGGCTACGAGCTGTGGCTTAAGGAATACGGCATCGTCACCAATATGATCCTGCACGCCCCGATCAACTACCAGAACGATGTCGGCAGCCTGTCCAAAGCCGGCTTCAAGCCTGAGGCTTACTTGCCCTTTACAACCCTAGGTTCGCACCTCGCCGCAAGCGGCGTCCACACTTATGCCCTGCAGCACCGCAGCATCATCCGCTCTGGCCTCTCACAGATGTTCTTCAAGGATGTGGACGTACAGGGCTTCAACACTTATTCGGATCTGTGGGTCAACCTGCGCCACCTGGTCGAGAGCCAACCAGGCGAACGCCAGTACCTGTGGGTGTACACCGGTGAGATCGACCACTTTTCTCATTTCTACCATCCCGACGACGAGCGCACCGCGGCCGAGTTTGCCGCCTTCAGCAGCGCCTTCGAGTGCCTGTTCCTGGACCGGCTTTCTGCCGCTGCTCGCGAGGACACTCTGGTGCTGCTCACCGCTGACCATGGCATGGTCGCCACCCGTAAAGACCCGCTGCACGATATCGCTAACCATCCCGAGCTTACTCGCCTGCTGCACATCATGCCTACTGGAGAACACCGCCTGATGTACCTATTTACCCGCCCCGGGAAAACCGAGGCTGTACGGACATATTATGATCAGACCTGGCCCGGGCAGTTCATCTTCATCGACCCCACCAAGGCAGTGGAATCCGGCCTATTCGGCCCTGGTAAGCCGCACGCACACCTGCTCGACCGCCTGGGTGATACGATCGTCGCTGCCCGCGGACAATCCTACCTGTGGTGGGCCGACAAAGAGAATGTCCTGGTCGGTCGCCACGGCGGGTTAAGCGCAGAGGAAATGGTGGTGCCGTTGTTGATGGCAGAGATTTGAACATTAACACAATGGACACGAAGAAGGCACAAAGGGCACCAATTTATAATAATTAGTGCCCTTTGTGCCTTTTTGTGTTAGTGTTTAATCTAAGGCAGGAAATTCCACGGATTGACCTTACCGTAACTGGAATGCATCATCTCGAAATGCAGATGCGGCCCAGAAGAATTGCCTGTGCTGCCGAAGGCGCCGATCACACCGCCCTGGTACACACTCGCCCCACAGCCCACGTTGATGCTGCTCATGTGAGCGGATAGCGTCTGCCAGCCGTTGCCGTGGTCGACAACCACCACGTAGCCGTAGCCCCAATCGTTCCAGCCCGAGTACACTACCACGCCGTTATCGGCGGCATAAATTGGCTCGCCCAGACGACCAGCAATATCGATGCCAAAGTGGTTGGTGGAAGGCGAATAATCAAAGCCAGACAGGAAGTGGTTGTTGGCCGGCCAGATGAAAGAACCAGTGCCGACCGCACCATCCAGGATCGTGCCGCAGGCACCTGGACCAAGGATGCGCGCCACAGCCGGGTTCTCGCGGGTGATGAAAGGCGCGCTCCAGGTGACATAAGCCCGCTCCCCACCCGGCACGAACAGCATCGTGCCCGCCTCAATGCTGGGGTTGGAATAGTCGCCCAGCGCGGTGGGGTCCAGATGGTTAGCCGGCCAGTTGACAATGACATCTGGGGTCACATCGTAGCCGCGCGCCACTCCATTTAAACCCTCACCTTCCGACCAGCGGTGGTACGTACCATCCGTGGGGAGAATGTTCAGATCTTGCCCAGGGCTGAGGCGGTGAGGATCATCTAACAGGGTATAGTAGTTGCCCCAAAAGATCGTCTCCGGGCGCAGCCCGAACATCTCGGCAATGCCGAAAATAGTGTCACCAGTTTTTACAGTATATGTGATGATCTCAGTACGCGGCCGGGTGGGAATGGTCGTGTGCAGCAGCGCAAACCGTGGGATACCAAATATGAAGCCTGACTGGTCGACCGAATAGACCGGCAGGTCCGGCGCAGACTGGGTTGGGGTAGGTGTTGGCAGAACCGCTGCCAGTGCTGCCACCTGGGCTCCTTCGGGTGGAACCGCCTGGAAATTGATATACAGGGCACGCAGCCCCAGCACCGCCAGCAGGATCAGCGCAACCGAAAGCAGGTGTGTACCGGCGCGAAAAACTGTCTCGCCCAGACCGGCGTGCGAGATGCTTTCCCAAAGGAGTAGAAACCGGCTTTCCTTCGCTTCACCTCCCCCTGAAGGTGGTTCTTTAGCTTTCAAAGGCTCATCAGCGACGACAGGAAACTCGTCGAGATATGGGTCATTGGACATGGTTCTTGCTCCGAGAGCTTGGACCTCCGTCTTTTGCATCATAACATTGCCTTGCACATGCGTCAAGCGATGCAAATCAGGGTTGTTTAACCGCAGCAGCTAAAAGTATCAGTCGAAAATGCCTCTACGGTGCGTTGAGCTGCTCCAGGGCGGCCTGCACCGCGGCAGCAGGCAGGCTTTCTGCCTTCAGTACATCCACCACAGCCTGCTCAAGTATCGGACCCAGGCTGGCCAGCAACTCCGTGGGAGGAGCCAGCCGGGCAGAAATGGCGATCCGCTCCACCAGCCCGCGCAGGGTGCTGTCAGTCCAGCTATCCAACGCCGCAGGCCGGGGCGGAAGGTAGCCCGCCGCCTGGGTCCACTGGGCCAGAAAATCCTCATCCACCAAGAACTCTGCCAGCTGTGTACTCAGCTCCCGGCGCGCCGGTTCCGGGCTGGCCAGCGCCCAGGTCCATCCGCTCGCCAGTGTAAAGGCGTTCCCATCTTCGGTGGGCAACGGTGCCAGTGATAGGCTGATCGGCGCCGACCGCCGCTCGACCAGGTAGCGAGACAACCAGGTGACCAGCATCGGGTGCTGCTCAGTCTCAAATGTTTCCCAAGCCTGAGCATCCGTCTCAGATTGGGTCAGCCAGAACGGCATCAAATTGGCCAGGGCAGCTCGCTGGTAATAATCTAACACACTGAGCAAGGCTGCTTCGGTGAGCATAGGCCGACCTTGATCATCTTGTAGTTGTCCGTCTTGCGCCAGGTAAAGGGTCAGGGTAAAGTACGCAAATGGATCCGCTGCCGGGAAGACCAGAATGCTGGTTCCGCTTAGCATTTCCTGCCAATCCTGTGGTGCGCTCAGTGCCGTAGTGCGGTAAGTCAGCACCAGCGCATCCCCGGCAAACGGCAGCCCGAAGGGAGTGGTTTGCAGATGCGCTAACTGCCGGGCATACTCATACCAGCCTTCCCCTTCCAGGGAAATAGACAGGTTATCGTAGGGATAGATCAAGCCCTTCAACGCAGCTGACTCGAGCAGCGGCCGCGGCAAGGCGACCAGGTCGGGCAGCGCCAGCGGTGCGGCTGCATTAGCCGTGACCAGCGATTCGAGCAGCCCTCCCGCCCCCTCGGTAGCCTTCAGTCGCACCTGGATGGCTACACCCGGATTCTGCTGTATGAACTCCTGCAAGCGGGTATTCAGCAAGTCTCCAGCGGGAGTGCCTGCCTGGGGATCGAATTCGGGTGGCAGCCACAGGCGCAGCGTAATCGTCCCAGTTGAGACGGGTGTCAGCTCAGTACTGCCAGGAGTTGCCGATATCGAGGTTGCCTTTGTACCCGGTGTCTCCTCGCCCTCAAGCGCGGGCGTTCCAGGAATAGACGTGCTCACTGGCTGCTCGCCGAGAACGTCGCAGGCGGCCAGACTGAGCACGATCAATAGGATGAGCCAGGCCTGCTTTCGCAAGCGCATGGGGTTATTTCAGCTCCACCGGTTGGCTGACCAGAGCCACCATCAGTTTCACCGCCTGTTGTACATCGTTATAATCCACCATCTCCGATGGCGAGTGGATATAACGGGAGGGGATGGACAGACATCCCGCGGGCACGCCAGCCCGCGCCAGCTGCATGGCACGCGCATCCGTTGTGCCGCCTTCCAGGATCTCAAGCTGGTAGGGCAATTTAGCCTTCTCCGCGGTGCGCACCATCCAATCGATCACCCGTGGGTCAGCCAGCATGCCCCCATCACGCACCTTGATCGCCGGGCCTTTGCCCAGACTGACCTGCATGCGCACCTTTGTGCGCCGCGGGGTATCGCCGGTGCCGGTCACATCAACTGCCAGCCCCAGGTCAGGGTCAAGACCATAAGCCGCGGTGGTCGCTCCACGCGTGCCGACCTCTTCCTGCACGCTGAAGACAAAGTATAGCTCGTTGGGTGTCTTTTTAACCTTGCGCAGCGCCTCGATGAGGACCGCAGCTCCAATCCGGTCATCCATAGACTTGGCAACCAGTCGATCGCCCAGATCCAGGAAAGGCCGGTCGAAAGCAGCAACATCGCCGACCTTTACCGGTGCGTCTTTATTGCTGCTAAGGCCAACATCAATAAACAGCTGTTCAAAGGTGGGCTGCTTGGTCAGGTCGTCAGGGGGCTCCATTGAGATCACGCCGCTCACCCCATTCAGGAAGCGCACACGCCCACCAACACAGGTGTGCGGACGCACGCCGCCCAGTGTAGTGAAGCGCACAAAACCTTCTGCATCCACATGGGTCACAATGACGCCAATTTCATCAATATGCGCTGCCAGCATGATCTTCAAGCCCTTCTCGCTGCGCTTGCCTTTGCGGACGATCAGATTACCCAGTGCATCCACAGTGATCTCGTCAGCGTAAGGCTCCACCTCAGCGCGTACCACGGCGCGGATCTGTGCTTCATAGCCCGAAGGGCCGGTTGTTTCCACCAATTTTTTGATGAGGGCTTTCATTATCTCTCCTGAGTTGTAAGAAAATCGGGTTTCAACTGCAGTAGCGCTGCTGCTACCAGTGTGAGCGTGTGCTGCCAGTCGGACAACCGTGCCAGGGCAGCCGGGCTGTGATGGTATCGCCCCGGCACTGAGATGGAGATACTCGGGATGCCGGCGCGTTGTTTATGGATCGCTCCGGCGTCGGTGCCTCCGCTGCCGGGCTGGCGAATCTGATAGGGGATGTCATAAGCTTCGGCAGTCTGCACCAGGTGCTGCACCAGGCGAGGATCGGAAAGCGTAGCGCCATCCGCCACGTAAATGGCCGGACCAGCTCCCAGGCGAGTGTTATAACTTGTGTTTTCGGTGTCATCCCAGGTTGGTTGGTCATATGCGGGGGTCGAATCCAGCACGATGGCCAGGTCAGGATCAAAGGCGTAAGAAGCTACCCGAGCCCCGCGCAGACCATTCTCCTCCTGCACGGTAAAGGCTGCCTGCAGGTCGATCTGCGGTGGGGCGGTGCGCACCAGTTCGATCAGCGTCGCAATGCCCAACCGGTCATCCAGCGCCTTGCCGCGCAGGCTGGGGCCAAGCTGAATAAAGCGCGTGGCAAAGGTAGCGCGGTCGCCGACCTTGACCTTACCAGTCACAGGGCCGGTATCAATGCGCAGGTTGTCCAATGAAACCGGCTTCTTGCGCTCGTCGGCGTCGGTCAGGTGGATCGGCTTGAAGCCGATCACACCGGGCACATGGTCTTTACCGATTAATATCGGCTTGCCCACCAGCTTCCAGGCATCTATTCCACCAACCACTTCAAAGCGGTAGATACCGTCGTCTTCGTCCACAGTGATCATCATGCCAACTTCGTCCATGTGCGCCGCCAGCATCACCTTCAGCCGGGGCACTCCCTTCCCGCGGCGAGTGACCAGCACGTTGCCCAGCGCATCCACTTTCACATCGTCGGCATACGGCTTAACTTGCTCCATAACGATTTTGCGCACTTCGCCTTCATCCCCCGAGACGGCGCAGGCATTGCTCAACCGCTCCAGCAGACTGATCTGGGCTTTACCGATGCGAGGCAGGCGGAATTCGGGGTTGTTCTTCGTCATCATCAGTCTTCCCACATTATTTTTTCCATGAAGTGTTCGTCGAGCTGGGCAATAAACTCAGCCAGCAGCCGTCCGGCCCGGGTGATGTCTTTCAGAGACACCATCTCGACCGGAGTATGCATGTAACGCAGCGGAATGCCCATGACCAGGTTGGGGATACCCTCCCCCACCACCTGCAGCGCAAAGCCATCTGTGCCGGTGTGGCGCGGCGCCACCTCCAGCGTATAGGGGATCTCCAACCGCTCGGCCAGCTCTTTGAATGCCTTGAACAGCGCCGGGTGGACATTGGGACCCCATACCAGGGTTGGGCCTTTCCCCATCGGAAAAGTTTTATGACTGGGGCTGCCCGGTCCGTTTGCAAAGGTTACATCGACCGCCACCGCCAGGCTGGGGCGCAGCTGGTAACCTGAGGTAAAAGCCCCGCCCAGGGACACTTCCTCCTGGACAGAGGCCACCGCCCACACATCCCAGGCATGCGGCCGATTTTTCAGCTCATCCAGGCAGACAGTCACCACCGCTACCGAGGCCCGGTTATCCAGGGAGTGACCTACCAGCGTCTCACCCACGGTCTCAAAGGGTTCCTGCGCAAAAGAGACGAGGTCGCCGATGCGCACCAGTTTTTCAACCTCTGCAGGCAGTCGGCCGGTATCGATCAGCAGGTATTCCAACGGCACAGCGCCCTCGGTGACATGCTTTGGCAGCAAGCGCCTTTCTGGTGATGCAACCACACCTGGTAGATCTTCACGGCCGTGGACGGTGACCAACTGTCCGGGCAGGACACGTGCATCAATCCCGCCAATACTGGTCACCCGCAGGTAACCTTCCACGATCGCCGTGACCATCAGACCGATGGCGTCCATGTGTGCAGAGAGCAGGATGCTCGGGCGGGGTTCTGCCGCATTGCCCCTGCACAATCCGTGCAGGCTGCCCAGACGGCTGATGCTCAGCTGGTCGGTGAGCGGCGCCCAGGCTTGCTCGATCTGCGGCCGCACGGCTGTCTCATAGCCCGAAAGCCCTGAGGCAGATAATAAGTTTTTAAGAAAGGGGAGAAATTCAATCATCAGTAGTTTGTCTGTTGGAATGTTTTTGGGGAGGTATTGTATCAGTGATTCGGCCACTCCCCGGTTACGGTTGGTTATTATGGGTCGGTCGCAATGTGCGCGTCGTCGTCGGAGAGTTATAGGGGGTGGGAGTACTGGTCAGGCTTGGAATTGGTGTATTCGTCATCACCGTCGGCTGGAAGGGTGTGTTGGTGCCGGTGGGGGTTTGGGTGGGCGTCCCGCTGGTGGTTGGCTGCAGCGTTCCCGTGTTGGTCGGCGTGGGTGTCAGGGTAAATACAATGGGTAGGGTTGGGTAGGCAGTATACGTGGGAAAGGGTGTATAGGTAAGGAATACCGACGGCGTCCAGGACGGGAGCAGGGTGGGGGTAGGGGTGGGCGTCGCGCCTGAATCGGGCACCAGCAGCACGGCTACCAGGCCGGCGCAATAACAGGGAATAGTCGCTAGCACGATGAAGAGCAGGAAATTGCGCAGTCTAGCGCGGGATGGTTCATTAACAGCCATGATAGCCTCACAGCGATATGATGATAACACCAAACAAAGAAACAGGCAAACGCGGGGCATTCACCTGTGTCCGCCGAGACATCCAAAAAGTAGATTAGAATTGCAGCATGCACTGGATCTACCTCTCCCCTCACTTCGACGATGTCGCCCTCTCTTGCGGGGGTCTGGTTTGGACACAGGTCCAGGGCGGTAATACGGTCAGCATCTGGACGATCTGCGCTGGTATTCCCGACCCCACCAAACAGCCTTTTTCTCCCTTTGCTCAGACCCTGCACGAACGCTGGGGCACCGGCCTTGAAGCTGTTCTGGTCCGCCAGGCCGAAGATGCCGCCTCCTGCCAGGTGATGAGCGCAGACTACCACCACCTGTCGCTCCTCGATTGCGTATACCGATCAAATGCCAACGGAGAGGCATATTACGCCAGCGAAGCTGCCCTCACCGGCCCACTCCATCCGCAGGATGCTGCCTCCGCACAACAGCTCAGCCAGATCTGGCGGGACAGCCTGCCCCGCAGAGCGCACCTGGTTTGCCCGCTGAGCCTGGGCAATCATGTGGACCACCAGCTCACCCGCCTGGTCGCTGAAATGTTGGACCACCCGCTGTGGTACTACGCTGACTACCCCTATGTGCTCCGGCGTCCCGAGCAGCTCGCTGCCCTGGCACAGACCGGCTGGCAGCGGCAGCGCTTCAAGCTCACACCCGCTGCCCTGGCTGCCTGGCAGGAAGCCGTATCTGCCCATAGCTCGCAGATCAGCACCTTCTGGTCTGATGAGCTCGCCATGCGGTTGGCGATCGCCGATTACGCCGCTCACGAAGACGGTGTGGGATTGTGGCGACGAAATTAGGCAATCTCTCATTCCAGCTTGCATAGATAAATTCGATCAGACTCATCTTGTCAGCCACCGGAAACTGTGCTAAAATCACGCCGCGCGGTAACCGGGAATATGATCTCTCCCGAATACCGCTAATGTTTTTCATAAGACGGGAAGTGTGCCCCGCGGTATCACTTTCTGAATTTTGCTTTAGAAAATCGCTCCATTGGGGTGGTTTTTTATCATATTTACAGGATATTGACATGCCACCTTCATTTCTAACCAAGCAGGGATTTTTGAAGCTGCAAGAAGAGTTGGAATACCTGCATACAACCAAGCGCCAAGAAGTAGCTGCCCGCCTGCACGAAGCCATGGAAGGTGGGGAGTTGATCGAAGACGCCGAATATGAAGCCGCTAAAAACGAGCAGGCTTTCGTCGAAGGCCGCATCCAGGAGCTGGAAGTGCTGCTTGCCAATGCCCGGGTAATTGATGAGCATGAGAAATCCGAAACGGTTATTGTCGGGTCAACTGTGACCATTAAAGAGGGCGATAATCCCGTTGAGATCTACACCATCGTCGGGCCGGCAGAAGCTTCTCCGCGTGATGGGCGGATTTCCAACGAATCCCCTCTCGGCCGCGCTCTGATGGACAAACGCGCCGGCGATACCGTCAAAGTTGACGCGCCGGGTGGCGTCTTCACCGTCCGGGTAACCAAGGTGGAGTGATAACGGGGCTGCCGTTCACGCCCCGCGCATGCGTTCCTGCGCGGGGCTTTTTGTTAAGATAGAGGTGCAGCATGACCAACGAATATAGCAATCTCGAGCAAAACCGCCTGGAGAAATTGGAACGTCTGCGGAGCCAGGGGCAGGAACCCTACCCCACCCGCGTTGAGCGCACCCACACCAGCCAGCAGGCTGTCCACCTCTTTGAGGCTGCCGAGGCGGCGGCTGGCAAGGGCGAAGAGCCCCAGCCGGTGCAGGTCACCCTGGCAGGCCGCCTGCGCTCTATCCGCCCCATGGGCAAGATCATTTTCGCCCACATCGAAGATGTGGATAGCCGAATCCAACTCTTCTTGCGTGCCAATGACCTTGGTCAAGAGACGCTCGATTCGTTCAACCGAGACTTCGACCTAGGCGATTTTATCCAGGCTAGCGGTGAGATGTTCCGCACCCGCACCGGTGAGATCACCCTGCGGGTGATGTCCTTGCGAATACTGGCCAAGGCTATCACCCCCCTGCCAGCCGCCAAAGACGAAGTAGTGGACGGACAGGTGGTGCGCCATGCTACCCTGTCTGACCCAGAGACACGGTACCGCCAGCGCTACGCTGACCTGGCGGTCAATCCCGAGGTACGCCAGATCTTCAAGAAGCGCGCGGCTACGATTACGGCTCTGCGCGATTTTCTCGACCAGCATGGTTTCCTGGAAGTTGAAACCCCCATCCTGCAGCCCATTTACGGCGGCGCTGCAGCCAAGCCATTCATCACCCATCACAACCAACTCAAACAAGATCTATACCTGCGCATCTCCTTTGAGCTGTACCTCAAACGCCTGTTGGTCGGCGGCTTTGAGCGTGTCTATGAGATCGGCCGCGATTTCCGCAACGAGGGCGTTTCGTTCAAACACAACCCCGAGTTCACTCAGCTGGAATTTTATTGGGCTTACGCCGATTACTTGCAGGTGATGGATTTCACTGAGCAGATGATCGTCGCCGCAGCTGACCGGGTGGTGGGCCGCCGCACTGTCAACTTCCACGGTCAGGAGATCAAACTGCAGCCACCCTGGCGGCGGCAGGACCTGCGGCATAGCCTGATCGAGACCACCAGTATCGATATTTCCGAGCACCCCACCGCCGATAGCCTGGCAGCTGCCATGAAACTCCGCGGCCTGGAATTCAAACCGGGTACCCCGCGTGGTAAGTTGATCGAAGGTTTGCTGGGGGATTACCTGGAGCCCACCCTCATCCAGCCCACCTTCCTCTACGATTACCCGCGCGATATCTCGCCCCTCGCCAAGAGTAAACCCGGCGACCCGGGCACCGTCGAGCGTTTTGAAGGCTTCATTGGTGGGATGGAGCTGTGCAACGCCTTCACCGAGCTCAACGACCCTCTAGACCAGGAAGCGCGCTTCCGCGAGATGGGTCGTGAGTATAATGCGGATGACGAAGAACGCCACCCTATGGATGAAGATTATCTGCGGGCCATGCGCTACGGGATGCCACCCAGTGGTGGTTTTGGTATGGGCGTTGATCGCCTGGTCATGCTGCTGAGCGAAAGCCCCAACATCCGCGAGGTAATCCTCTTCCCCCATTTACGCAGCCGGGAAGAGGCTTAAGATTCATTTTGCTTCCTTCCGCACTGCGTTGCAGCGCGCACAGTCTGGGCGGTTGCACAGGAGCGCCAGTGGATCCTCTCCGATTGCCTGGATAACCGCATCCACCAGGTCCGTCAGAGAGACCGCCTGGATCAACCCGTCTCCTACCTGGGCAGTGCGGGTTATTACCTCCAGGCGATGTGCTATGGCTTGAAAACCGTCGGAGCAGCCCGGCCAGCCCGGGCATTCCTTTACCCCTTCAGGCGTCAGCGCCCAGCGAATAAACTGCTTCCGCTCCGCCAGGCATTCGGCGTAATGAATGCTGGTATTGCTGGTATGGTCCACTCCCAACAACAGTACCCACCCACCCGCATCTGCAAGCACGCGGATAGGTTGAAGCGGATGACTGCAGGTCTGCACTTGCAATGCCGCTTCAGCATTCACCCCTGTAAATGACAGGATCGGGTGTGCCGAGCGACTGGCTTTGGGATGCTGGCGCAGCGTCTCCGCGATGACACCCATCATTCGGTCGGCAGGCAGTTCAGGGGTGTAGAACTCCACCATGCGGTTACGGTCTTTCTCGCTGCCATAGGTGATGCCGTTACCAGGGGGGCCACATTCGGGCGTCAGCATAGTGACATACGTGAACGCAGGCATGATCAGACTGTTGTATGAAACCAACAGCGCTCCCAACACGGTCTCCGCTCCGCCGTGCACCTGCCCGAAGGCAGAAAGCGAAGCATGGGCGATCACCGGTCGCGTCGGCTCGATCCCCAGCTTGTGTAATCCGGTGGAAAAGTCACGGAAGGTCAGCAAAAACTATTGGCCCTTCCACTCAGGCGGTCGCTTCGCCAGGAAGGCCTGCATGCCCTCCTTTTGGTCTGCCGACGCAAACAAAGAGTAAAACGCCCGGCGCTCGACTGCGATCCCCTGGCTGAGCGGGCTTTCAAAGGCATAGTTGACCGCCTCTTTCGCCGTGCGGATGGCCAGAGGCGCGCGGCTGGCAATCTCGCTCGCCAGCGTCAGCGCCTCGTCCAGATAGCGCTCCACCGGCACAACCCGGTTGACCAGCCCCAGGTGTAAGGCTTCCTCGGCAGTCAGGGTGCGGCTGTTCAGGATCATCTCCATTGCCAGCGCCTTACCCACTGCACGGGTCAAACGCTGGGTGCCGCCAGCCCCCGGGATCACTCCAAGGTTGATCTCCGGCTGCCCAAAGCGGGCAGTCTCCGAGGCCACCACCATATCGCAGGAGAGCATCAGCTCGCAGCCTCCGCCCAGACAGTGACCCGACACAGCCGCGATGACCGGCTTTTTTACGCGCAGGATGCGGTCGAATAAGCCAATCTGGTCACGCAGCAGCATCTCCACCGCTGAAGCCTCCGCCATCTCGCGGATGTCAGCTCCGGCGGCAAAGGCGCGATCATCGCCAGTGATCACCAGCGCCCCTACCGCCGGGTCGGCGTCATAGACCTCCAGGGCATTCATAAGCTCGGTGAGCAGCTGACGATTGAGGGCGTTACGTGCTTGAGGGCGGTTCAGACGCACCAGCCCCACTCGGTCACGAGTTTCAATCAGGATCGTCTCGTACATGGGCGCTCCTTTTCTATTATTTGACTAATTTGGGATGTGATTACCGGATAAATTATACGCCAAAATATTTCTGTAGTTCCTGCAA
>Ga0105106_10001985_pt1 | contig 14630 bp, 12 predicted proteins | sample PPLLaktember2015_5_FD_79109 | JGI IMG/M metagenome (GOLD analysis project Ga0105106, IMG submission 79109) | Freshwater sediment microbial communities from Prairie Pothole Lake near Jamestown, North Dakota, USA - PPLs Lake P8 Core (1) Depth... | ecosystem: Environmental > Aquatic > Freshwater >...
AGTTCCGAGTTCCGAGTTTCGGGTTTCGGGTTTCGGTCGTGAGACCGGGTGGGGTTGGCCGGGATGAATGAAAAGCAGGGAGGCAGTGGTGGCAAGCGGGAGCGGGGCGTGAGGCTTCGGCCTTGGATACCCCGGCAATGGCCGCCGCTCCTTGGCCTTGCGGTGACGGCAGGACTCCTGCCCCTGGCGATTCAGAACGACTATCTCTTTCTCCTTTTCAATATCATGGCGCTCAATGCCATGGTGGTGCTGGGGCTGAATCTTCTCATCGCCGCCACCGGCCAGGTCTCCCTCGGGCATGCTGCGTTCTATGGGTTGGGCGCCTACCTTTCGGCCATCGCCAGCACGACCTGGCAGTGGCCTCTTCCCGCCGCCCTCTCCTTCAGCCTCGCGTGTGTGGCGCTCAGCGGGTTTCTGCTGGCCCTGCCCACGCTTCGACTCGAGGGTCATTACCTGGTCATGGCCACCCTCGGCTTCAACATCATCATTTCGATTCTCCTCGGGCAGATGGAGGGCTTGACGGGAGGACCGTCCGGGTTTCCGGGGATTCCCAAGCTCGCCGTTGGTCCCCTGGTCCTGAGCACTGACCGCGCTTTCTATTACTTCCTGTGGGGGCTGTTTCTTGCTCTGCTGGCCCTGACGCTCAATTTGACGGACGGCCGCATGGGTCGCGCCTTCACGGCGATCCACGAAAAGGAGCTGACGGCACAGGCTCTCGGGATCGCGACGTTCCGAACCAAAGTGCTGGTCTTTGTTCTGAGCACGCTGTTTGCGGGGCTGGCGGGATTCTGCTACGCCCACTACCTGACCTTCATCAGCCCCAAGACTTTCGACATTTTCTATTCGGTGCAGGTGGTGACGATGGTCGCCGTCGGCGGTATGGGAAATTTCTGGGGAGGCCTGGCCGGGGCAGTGCTTTTGACGGGGCTGCCGGAAATCCTGCATCGCTTCGAGGACCTCCATGTACTGCTGTACGGCCTCATCCTCATGGGCGTACTGGTATTCTGCCCCCAGGGGCTGCTCTCGGTCCTCCTCTCCTGGATTCCCGGAAGGAAGGAGCCGCTCCACAGCGACCAGAGTCCTCAAGGTGAACGAATCGCTTCAACCACAGGTTTTGCGGACTCGTCCTCATCGCTGGCGGCGACATCTCAGAGTATTGAAGGCTCCAGCACCGGCAACCCCCTGTCGGGTGAGGAGACCGTACTGGACCTGAAACGACTTTCCTTGAGCTTCGGCGGTCTGCAGGCTCTGAGCGGGGTCGACCTGGATCTCCGTCCCGGGGAAATCGTCGGCCTCATTGGACCCAACGGGGCCGGCAAGACAACGCTTCTCAACGTCATTTCGGGCCTGCTCCGGCCTGAACGGGGTGAGGCCTTCCTCAACGGGCGGCCGTTTCTCGGGCTTCCGGCCCACGAAGTCGCACGGCGCGGCATGGGCAGGACTTTCCAGGCGACCCAGATCTACTCCCATTTGACCGTTCTGGAAAATCTGCTCCTGGGATACCATATCCACGGACGTGCAGGGATGGTATCGGCGAGTTTTCATACACCGGGGGAGCGCAGAGAGGAAGCCGGTCTCCGGGAAGAGGCCTTTTCGCTTCTTCATCGATTCGGATTGAGTCGGCAGGCAGACAAACATGGGCAGCAGTTGAGTCTCATCGAGCAGAAGCTGCTGGAGCTCGCCCGGGCCCTGGCTCTGAAGCCTCTTGTGCTGCTCCTCGACGAGCCCGTGGGCGGGCTGAATCCGCGGGAAAGCGAGCACTTCATCGAGCATGTGGCCCATCTGCGGCAGGGGGGGCTGGGAATCGTCCTGGTCGAGCACGATATGAACGTGCTCATGCGCATGGCCGATCGGGTCGTGGTGCTCCAGCACGGTCAGCGCATCGCGGCGGGAACCCCGCGGGAGATTCAGCAGAACCCGAAAGTCATCGGGGCCTATCTCGGGACGAAGAGACACGGACATCGAAGCTGAGTCTCATGATTCCGAGCCGGACCGGGAGAGGCTCAGGTTTTTCCTCTGCGCCTCTGCGTCTCTGCGCGAGGATGTTCTTTCAGGATACCGCCAACCGGGGATTGTTTCTGTGCTGCAGGTAAAAAGTCTCTCCGCTCGTTACGGCCCCATTCAGGTACTTCGGCGCATCACCTTACACGTGGACCCCGGGGAAATCGTGGCTTTCATCGGGGCCAACGGCGCAGGCAAGAGCACCTTGCTCCGGACCCTGAGCGGACTCCATCGGCCATCCGAAGGGGAGATCCTGTTCGAGGGGGAGCCGATCCACCGCTCACAGCCCGACCGCATCGTCCGGCTGGGTCTGGTGCAGGTTCCCGAGGCGCGTCAACTCTTTCCCAACATGACGGTCCGCGAGAACATCGAGCTTGGTGGGTATGTTCACGGCCGAAAGCACGTTGAAGCCCAGCTAGCCTCCATCTTCGACCTCTTTCCCCCGCTTGCGGCCCGGCCGGGTCAGAAGGCCGGGTCTCTCAGCGGCGGCGAGCAGCAAATGCTCTCCATCGCCCGAGCCCTCATGGCCCGGCCCCGCCTGCTCGTCCTGGACGAGCCCTCCATGGGTCTGGCCCCGCTGGTGGTGGAGGAAATTTATCGCACCATCGAGGCCCTGCACGCCCAGGGAACGACGGTCCTCCTGGTCGAGCAGAACGCCATGGGGGCTCTGGCCATGGCCCAGCGTGCCTATGTTCTCGAGTCAGGTCGCATCGTGCTGTCGGGCGACGCCGCCGAACTGATGGACCACGATGATGTGCAGAGGGCTTATCTGGGCAAAGAGTATCGACACAAATGGGAAAGGTAGGTGAGGAGCCATGCCCGTAGGACCTGTCGAATCCCTGTCTCGCGAGGAAATCCGGCTGCTCCAGATGGAGCGGTTGCAGGTGACCCTGAACCGGGCGTTCCTCAATGTGGACTTTTATCGCAAACGGTTGGACGAGCTCGACCTGCTGCCCGAGGACATCCGCACCCTGGAAGACCTCCGGAGGCTGCCGTTCACGACGCGGCAGGACCTGGCCGAGCACTATCCCTACGGGCTGTTTGCAGTACCTCTGAAAAGCATCGTTCGGCTCAAGATCACCAATTCCGTGCTCCGGGACCGCGGCCAGCCCATCGTGGTCGGCTTCACGCGCCATGACGTCGGGATGTGGCAGTCGCTCATGAAGCGCCTGTACGAGCAGCTCGGCGTCATGGATCGCGACATCGTCCAGGTCGCCTTCAACTTCAGCCTCTTTCCCGGGGCTTTCACGTTCAACCATGCGGCCGAAGCCATCGGCGCCACCCTGGCGCCGTCGGCGACCATCTCCGCCAGGCTGCAGCTCCAGATCATGCAGGACTTCCGATCGACGGTGCTGGCCACCACCGGGGCGTTCGCCCTGCACATCGTGGAGACCATGGAGACTGAGCTCATCGATCCGCACCGTCTCCATCTGCGGCTCGTGCTGCTGGGCCCCGATCCTTTGCCGGCAGCCACGCGGAACCGGCTGGAGGATGGGCTGGGAGCTCCGGTCTACGGGTTGTACGGCGTCAACGAGATGGTGGAGCCGGGCATGGCCGGCGAGTGCCCCGAGAAGGCTGGCATGCATCTCGCCGAAGACCAGTTTCTCGCGGAGATTGTCCATCCTGTGACAGGGCAGCCGGTGGCTCCCGGCCACGAAGGCGAACTGGTGCTCACGACCCTCACAGCCGAGGGCTATCCGCTCATCCGGTACCGCACGGGGGACGTGACGGTTCTCCAGGAGGCCCGATGCGGATGCGGCCGAACGCTCGCGCGGCTGAGCCCCATCCATCGGCGCACCGACAACCGGTTGTCCATCCGGGGGATTCCGTTCTACCCGGAGGAGATTGAAAATCTGCTGAGGGAGCTCGATCCCGTCCTGGATGACTTCCGGCTCGTCATCACCACGTGCCATGGCATCGGCGATCAGTTGGAGCTGCTTTTGCTGCGGGAATCGACCCGGGACTTTCCCGGCGGAAGCCGGTCGCAATACCTGGAGGCGATCAGGAGCCACCTGAGGAGAGTGCTGGGGCTCGGCGTTCGAGTTTCCCTGACGGACCGTGAGCGCATGCCCGGTGAAGGTCTCATTTACAAGACCGTCTTTCGAAGCGCCGAACCTTTCTGCCCGGCTTGAGGCTGTCTGCAGGCTCGGGTGCCCGGAGATCACGTCCTATGCACAGCACACACCGCATGCGTGCCGGCTCCGGGCCTCACCCGTCGAAACAAGCACTTGCCTTCCTGTCCCCTTAAGAAAACCCTCATGACGCCAGACGCCTTGTTCCGATGACTGTCTCGACGGCTCCGTCGCGCCCCACGCCGCCTGGCTGTCCGGTGGCTGGGTGAGCAGAGCATAAGCGATGCAATGGTGGAATACCCGGACACATGGAGGAAATGCAAGCGATGCAGTGCCCCAAATGCGGCCATGAGCAGGAAGGTGAGGTGGAATGCTTTCGCTGCGGAGTCATCTTCAGCAGGGTCCTGCCGGACACCGACGCTCCTCGTGCGAGGGCTGCCCTTCTGCCGCGAATCACGATGTACGACCATGCTCGCGAACGAAAACAGCTCTTTTTGCTCGCTGTCCTGATGTCCGTGCTGGCCTTCGCGCTCCTTGAAGCCTGGACCGGCGGTCCCGTGACGCATCCACCGGGCATCCTGGTGCCCGGAGCCCCTGAGCAGGTCAACCTGCAACAACCCCAGGCCTGGCGAAAGGGGGATCGTGTCATCGTCGCCCTCGCCAGGTTTCACCTCCGGGGAAGAGTCCTCAGCACGGAACGCTACCGCTGGGACGCCACTTCGGATCTCTCCCCCATTGATGTGGCCATGGGGTGGGGCCCTATGTCCGATCAGCGCATCGTGGACTCGCTGGAGATTGCCCAGGGAAACCGCTGCTATGTGATGGCTCCCACCGGAGACCGGCCGCCGCTGCCCTGGCCCGCCCTGATGGTCAGCAGTTCCAACATGCACATGATCCCCGCCGATTCCGACATCGAGAAAAGCTTGAAATCACTCCGCAGCGGCCAGATCATCGAGTTGTCAGGGTTCCTGGTGGGTGTCCAGGAGAACGGACGCTGGGTGTGGGTGAGCTCCACATCGCGCACGGACACGGGAGACGGCGCCTGCGAGATCATCTGGGTCGAGCGGCTCTCGGTGCTCAACGGATGACGCCCGTTCCCATCCAGTATTCCTCAGAAATCCCAGCAGTTTAATTTGACAGGGTTCCGCTCCTATTATAGTAGGGGGGCAATCTGGAGAGTGCGGACTCTCGGATCGGCCAGAACCTGGAGCTTGCCTGAGACCTGTCGGGGCCGGCCGCGGTTCGTGCCCGGTCGAGTGACTGTCGCTCGCGGTGAGGTGATGAAACGAGGGAGTGATGCATCCCGTGCAGAAGAATGTGCTGTTGAGTACCGGAAACGGGACGCCGCGAATCAGCTTGAGCCGACCATCGGGAGATCGTCTGCTGGTGAGTCTCTCGGGGGATTGGACACTGAGTCGGGAGCTGCCCTCCACCCAGGACGTCGAGCAGAGTATCCGCTCCTCCGAGGCTCCGCAAAAGCTGGTTTTCGACTCTCAGGATCTTGGGGCATGGGAGAGCGGCCTCCTGACCTTCCTGCTCAAAATTCGGGAGCTCTGCGACCGGGAGCAGATCCCTCTTGAGGATGACGGGCTCCCGCCGGGCGTTCGACGACTTCTGGCTCTGGCTACGGCGGTGCCCGAGCGCAAGGGCGCCCGGAAGGAGAAGCGGCGCGAGGGTTTCTTCACGACCGTGGGGAGCAGCGCCATCGCCTTTTGGGAGTCCTTTCAGGAGATGCTGGCCTTCATCGGAGAGGCGGCTGTGGCCATGGGCCGGCTGCTGACGGGCCGGGCCCGTTTTCAGCGCTCGGATTTCCTGAAGCTGCTTCAGCAGTGCGGAGCCGAAGCTCTGCCCATCGTGTCGCTCATCAGCATGCTCGTGGGACTGATCCTGGCCTTCGTGGGAGCCGTCCAGCTTCGCATGTTCGGGGCCCAGATCTATGTGGCCAGCCTCGTGGGGATCGCCATGGTGCGCGTCATGGGGGCCATCATGACCGGAGTCATCGTGGCCGGCCGTACGGGGGCTTCCTTTGCCGCGGAGCTCGGAACCATGCAGGTGAGCGAGGAGATCGACGCACTCAAGACACTCGGCATCCCTCCCATGGAGTTCCTGGTGCTCCCCCGGATGCTCGCCCTCATGCTCATGATGCCTCTTCTTTGCCTCTATGCGGACCTCATGGGGATCCTGGGGGGGCTCATCGTGGGCGTGCTCATGCTGGATCTGAACGTCATGGAATACTTTCAGAAGACCAGGGAATCCGTGACCATGGTATTTTTGTGGATAGGCTTGTTCCATGGCGCCGTGTTCGGGGTGCTGGTGGCGCTGTCGGGGTGTCTGCGCGGCATCCAGTGCGGGAGGAGCGCGTCGGCCGTGGGTCAGGCAACCACCTCGGCGGTCGTGACATCCATCGTGAGCATCATCGTGGCCACGGCCATCATCACCGTGGTCTGCGACGTGCTGAACATCTGAAGGAGTCCTGGTCAACTTGGAGCAAAAGCCGCTGCAGCAGGTCCAACCCCACATCGTGGTCCAGAACCTCACCATGGCCTTCGGGAGCTTCGTGCTCCAGAGGGACCTGAATTTCACGGTGAACCGGGGCGATGTGTTCATCATTATGGGAGGCAGCGGCTGCGGCAAATCCACGCTCCTGCGCCACATGGTCGGCCTGCAGAGTCCGGCCGCCGGCAGGATCCTGTACGACGGCACCTTGAGCTTCTGGGATGCGGAGGCGGAAGCGCGGGACCGGATCATGAGACGCATCGGGATTCTTTACCAGAGCGGCGCGCTGTGGAGCTCCATGACCCTGTCTGAAAACATTGCCCTTCCTTTGCGGGAATACACGGCGCTCAGGGAAGAGGAGATCAGGGAAATCTGCGCCCTGAAGCTGGCACTGGTGGGGCTCTCGGGGTTCGAGGACTACTACCCCTCCGAAATCAGCGGGGGCATGAAGAAACGGGCCGGGCTGGCGCGAGCCATGGCGCTCGACCCGGACATACTCTTTCTGGATGAGCCTTCGGCGGGCCTGGACCCCATCAGCTCGAGACTCCTCGACGACCTGATCCTGGAGCTCCGATCGAGCCTGGGATCCACGCTGGTGGTCGTCACCCATGAACTGGCCAGCATCTTCACCATCGGAAACAACTCCGTTTTCATCGATGCCGATGCCAGGACGATGATCGCCCAGGGGGACCCCAAGGTGCTGCTGGCCGAGTCCCGAAACCCCACCGTTCACAATTTCCTGACTCGCGGCGGAGGCGGCACCTGATGGGAGCACAGAGCGCTGCAGCCTACCCACCGCACCTCCGGGACGATCTCCATCATGGAGGCGCCCGAGCCACCCATGGCAGTCATTGATTTGTAACCTTGTAACCAGGAGCTCGAAACCTCTCGATACAGGGAGTAAGGGAGAAAACGGCAAATGGGCAATCCAGGCAGCAAAACGCTGATCGGGGGCTTCGTGGTGGGGGCTCTGGCACTCCTGGTTGTGGGAGTGATGGTGTTCGGCTCGGGCAAATTCTTTCAGAAGACCTACCCGTTCGTGATGTATTTTGACGGCTCGGTGACTGGCCTTTCGGTCGGATCCCCCGTGGTGTTCAAGGGGGTGAAGGTGGGATCTGTCACGAACATCTCCCTCATGGCGAAACCGGAGTCCATGACCCTCACCATTCCAGTGCATATGGAGCTCCAACCGGAGAGGGTGCAGATCGATGCCCCGGCAGGCGCATACGTCAGGGACCCCAACGCCAAAATCAAGCAGCTGGTTGAGCGAGGATTGAGGGCGCAACTGGAGACACAGAGCTTCGTGACCGGGCAGTTGCAGATCGCGTTAAACTTTTTTCCGGACAAGCCGGCCCGATATGTGGGCAAAGGGGATATCCCCGAGATCCCAACCGTTCCCACCAAATTTGAGGAACTGGCGAAAACTCTGGAGAAGCTGCCCCTGGAGCAGCTGGTCAATGAGCTTTTTCGTGCGGTGGAGGGAATCTCCGGGGTGGTCAGGGACCCGGAGATCAAGGAGATGATCACCGCCCTCAAGAATACTGCCCAGAACGTCGAGGCAATGGTGAAACACACTGACGAGCGTCTCGGCCCCGTACTGAGCACGGCGGAGCAGACCGTCACCGAATACGGGAAATTGGCGCGCGATCTGGATGCCAGGTTGAGCTCACTGGCATCCAGAGGCGAAGCGGCGGTGGAAGATTACGCCAAGCTGGCCCGCGATCTGAATGGTCAGCTGAATCCCCTGGCAAGGAGCATCGAGGTGACTCTGGAGACGGCCAGGCAAGCATTGAAGAACGCCGACAAGACGCTGAACAATGCCCAGGACCTCACGGCCAAGGACTCGCCCCTTCTTCGGGAGATCATGACCTCCCTGGATGAATTGAAGCGTGCGGTGCGAGCCATACGGGTATTCGCCGAGTATCTGGAAAGACACCCCGAAGCCCTGATCCAGGGGAAGGGTGGTCCGCCTAAGGGGAGATGATGGCAATGAGGGGAAAACTTCGAGGAAGCGCGGTTCTTATAATGATTCTCCTGATGGGGACCCTGGTGGGATGCTCCAGAACGGCGCCCGCCAGATTCTACACATTGAGCGACATGCCGGGGGCTGAGCTCAAAGCCCCAGCATCGCGCGGAAAGCCATGCATCACTTTGGGTATCGGTCCCGTTGAGGTGCCGGAATACCTGGATCGCCCCCAGATCGTGACGCAGGTGAACGCGAATCAGCTCCAGCTGGGTGATTTCGACCAGTGGGCCGAGCCGCTGGGAAAGTCGGTGATGCGGACCCTGGCGGACAACCTGGCGACCCTCCTCTGTGTGGAGGAGATTGTCTATTATCCGGGGGAATCAGCCGGTGTGGATTATCAGGTCGTTGTGACGGTGACGCGTTTCCATGGTCTCACCGACGGCACGGTAGCCCTGTCAGCCCAGTGGCAGGTGAAGGAGGGGGCCGGCGGCAAGGTCGTGGCCAGGAACCGCGCAGCCATCCGCAAAGCCATCGAGGGTGATGGGTATTCGGCCTTGGCGGCCGCTCACAGCAGCGCTCTGGCAGAGCTCAGCCGTGAGATCGCCGAAGCCGTCTCCAATGCAACAAATCCGTGAGGCGAGGAAGCGGGGCGAGCTGCTGTCGGAATCCGTCGTCGATCGGGTCCAACACGACTGACTGCAACAGCGATGCTGCGGATTGTGCGGGCTTACATCCTCGTCATTTCCAACTTTTGCAGTACCCTCCTCAAAGCTTCTGTGCTAATTAATTACATTTCGCTTGAAATCCGATGCTGAGTGATCTCTCGGATTCATCCTGAACAGGTCTGTCAGGACTGGCGACGCGACATATCCCAATCAAGAGGAGGTTCCTTGAGCCATGGCACTTGTGGTGCAGAAATACGGAGGCACATCGGTCGCCAATGTCGAGCGCATTCGAGCAGTGGCCGAGCGCGTCATTGCACGGAAGATGAAAGGGGATAACCTGGTGGTGGTCCTGTCCGCCCGGTCCGGGGACACGGATTCGCTCATCCGGCTGGCCCGTGAAATGACTCCCAATCCGGACCCCCGCGAACTGGACGTCCTGCTGTCCACGGGCGAGCAGATCACCATCGCGCTCTTCTGCATGGCCGTGAAAGAAATGGGACATGAAGCCGTGTCCATGACGGGCTACCAGGCGGGCATCATCACCGATTGCTGCTACGGACAGGCCCGCATCCACTGGATCGAGACCCTGCCGGTCATGGAGAAGCTCCGTGAGGGCAGGATCGTGGTCGTGGCCGGGTTTCAGGGCTACGATGAAGAAGGCAACATCACGACCCTCGGACGCGGAGGATCCGACACCACGGCCGTGGCTCTGGCCGCCGCTCTCGGAGCCGACCTGTGCGAGATCTACACCGACGTGGAGGGGGTTTTCACCGCCGATCCCAACATCTATTCCAAGGCGCGCAAGCTGGAGAAGATCAGCTACGAGGAAATGCTCGAAATGGCCAGCATGGGAGCCAAGGTGCTTCATTTGCGGTCTGTCGAGTTCGGCATGAAGTACCACGTGCCCATCATGGTCCTTTCCTCTTTCACCGATGCTCCCGGAACTCTGGTCACCCAGGAGGATGAAGAAATGGAACGAGTGGTGGTCTCCGGAATCACTTACAACCGCAACGAAGCCCGCATCACGGTCACCAATGTGCCTGACGTTCCCGGAATGGCGGCCAAACTGTTCCAACCGATTTCGGACGCCAACATCAACGTGGATCTGATCGTGCAGGGAAGCGGAAGCACCCCCGGCGTCGTGAACATGTCCTTCACCGTTCCCAAGCCCGATTATGAACAGGCCATCGCCATCACCGAGAGGGTGGCCGCAGAAATCGGCGCCGGCCCCACTCACAGCAATCCCAACATCGCCAAGATTTCCATCATCGGCCTCGGCATGCGCAGCCACAGCGGGGTGGCCACCAAGATGTTCGAAATCCTGGCCAGGGAGAACATCAACCTGAAGATGATCGCGACCTCGGAGATCAAGATTTCGTGCATCATCGACGAGAAATACACGGAGTTGGCGGTCCGCGTTCTGCATGACGCCTTCGAGCTCGGAAAGGAGCCTCCGCAGGGCGTGATGAAGGTCAAGGAAGAGACATAGTACGCACCCACACAAATGAGTGTCCGAATGGGTCGTCATTCCCGCATGTTCCTGGCCGGAATCCAGAGGCTTTCAGATGCATGGATCCCCGCCAGAATCATGCGGGGATGACAAAAGAGGAAAATGATCACTTAGTTCTGTGGAAGGGTACTTAGAATATCGCCGGTGGATTGAGAGGCATTAGACATGCATGACGTGATGATATACGACACCACCCTCAGAGACGGCACCCAGGCCGAGGATTTCTCCCTGTCCATGGAGGACAAGATCCGCATCACCCTCAAGCTCGATGACCTGGGAATCCATTTCATCGAAGGGGGATGGCCCGGATCGAACCCCAAAGATGTGGCCTACTTCGACGAGATCCGCAACTATCAGCTGAAACAGGCCCGCGTGGCGGCCTTCGGAGCCACCCACCACCACGGCAAGTCGGCCAGTGCCGATGAGAACCTGAAGGCCCTCATCGCGGCTCGAACCCCGGTGGTCACGATTTTCGGCAAGAGCTGGACCGTCCATGTTCGGGATGCCCTCCACACGACGCTCGACCGCAACCTGGAGCTCATCCACGACAGCCTCGCCTTTCTGCGACCCCATGTGGAGACCCTGTTCTACGACGCGGAGCATTTCTTCGACGGGTTCCGGGAGAACCCGGAATACGCCCTGGCGACTCTGGGGAAGGCCCTGGCGGCGGGAGCGGAGTGTCTCGTGCTCTGCGACACCAACGGGGGGAGTTTGCCGGGCAGGATCCGGGAGACGATGCAGGTGGTCAAGGATCGCTACCCCGAGGCGAAACTGGGGATCCACGTGCACAACGACGGGGATCTTGCCGTCGCCAATTCGCTCACGGCGGTGGAAATGGGAGCCGTGCAGGTTCAGGGCACCATGAACGGGGTCGGGGAGCGATGCGGCAATGCCAATCTCTGTTCCATCATCGCGAATCTTTGCCTCAAGATGGGATGCGAGTGCCTGTCTCCGGAAAACCTCCAGCGGCTGCGCCCCGTGAGCCGCTACATCATGGAGCTCGCCAACATGCCGCCCAACCGCTACCAGCCGTTTGTGGGGCGGAGCGCGTTCGCTCACAAGGGAGGGGTGCACATCAGCGCCGTGGAGCGGAACCCGCTCACCTACGAGCATATCGTGCCGGAGCTGGTGGGCAACAGGCGGCGCATCCTGGTTTCGGATCTTTCGGGCCGCGCGACCATCAAGCGCAAGGCCGAGGATTACGGGCTCAACCTGTCCAAAAACGATCCCGTGGCCATGCAGGTCCTCGAGGAGCTCAAGGAGCTCGAGAACCAGGGCTTCCAGTTCGAGGCGGCCGAGGCCAGCTTCGAGCTCCTGATCAACAAGGCCATGGGGAGGAGCAAGCGCTATTTCGAGCTGGTGGGCTTCCGGGTCATCGACCAGAAGACGCGCGACGACCAGCCGCCCATCGCCGAGGCGACCATCCGGGTCAAGGTGGGGGGGAGCGAGGAGCACACGGCCGCCCTGGGAAGAGGGCCGGTGAACGCTCTGGACAACGCCCTGCGCAAAGCCCTCGACAAGTTCTACCCGGAGCTCAAGGACATGGAGCTCAGCGATTACAAGGTCCGGGTGCTGCCGGGCCGCGACGGAACGGCGGCGAAGGTGCGCGTGCTCATCGAGTCCAGCGACGGCGAGGACCAGTGGGGCACCGTCGGCGTCTCGCAGGACATCATCGAAGCCAGCTGGCAGGCCCTGGTGGACAGCATCAATTACAAGATGTACAAGTCGGAGAAGCAACAGCATAAATGCTGAAACGGCAGATCCCCACGGGACAGTGGGCGGCCATCACTCTGGTGGCCGCCTTCATTTTTTGCCTGCTCTTCTTCCGCGCCTGGCAGAGCTCCCATCCTCCGGAAGCCCCCTCCCCGCCCCCTGTGATCGTCGAAGTTCTGGGGGAAGTCCCCTTTCCCGGCATCCATCTCCTCCCCGGCCCGACCAGCAAGGTCTCACGGGCACTGGCGGCGGCAGGCTGGAGCTCCAAAGACCCAGAACGGCTCCTCCCCGAAGGGCTCGCACAGAAAACCATTGAATCGGGAGAACGCCTGCGCGTATCCCGAAATTCCGAGGCGGCCATCGAGGTCGTCATCGAAAAGATGGACGGCCCCTCCGGCTTCGCTCTCGGCCTCAAGCTGGACCTGAACGCCGCATCCGAAGAGGATCTCCTCCTGGTCCCTTTGATGAAGCCCCAATGGGCCAGAGCCATCGTGGAACACAGAAAACAGGCTCCCTGGAAATCCGTCGACGAGCTGGACGAGATCCCCGGAATCGGCCCCAGGACCGTGGAGAAGTGGCGTCCGCATCTCAAAGCCCTTTCTCATTCTCCATAGGCCTTGCTCCGATAATTCACGTCGTCCATTTCATTGATGTGAACATAGCCGAGACGGCCTTTGGACAGCTCTTCCGTCAGGGCTTTCCGCCTGTCGACCCAATATGATCGTAAGCAAGCTCTCGCTCCTGTTCCATGGAGACGGGAGTGACGGTCTGGGTGGCGGGCTTGGAACCCGGAGCAGGGACCATGGTGAGCTCGACCGGCACCCCGGCTTTCCGATTGAGCAAGGCGTGGAATTCCTCGTTGGTCGCGATGGCTTGGCCGTCTATCGCAAGGGTCACCGCACCCGGCTTGACCAAAGACCCGGCAATCGCTGTCGATCCATCACCCAGGTTCAGCGGCGGCGCAGGTGTTGAACCTATCAGCCGCCGAAGACCACTGCGTCGATGATCTCGTAGCGTTCCTGGCCAATGTGGATGATGTTCAGATCACCCTTCTTTTCAGCTTTGAATTTACCGGTGTCCGCCTGGCTCATGTCGTATCCGGTGGCCTTTCCTTTCTCGAAGAAGATCGTGCGGGGCCGGCCGTCGGGCTTGGTCACGGTGACCATACCGCTACCATTGCCTTCGCGGGTGACACCGAACGGGCAGGATCCGGTGGGCTCTCCCCCTCCCATGGAGCAAGGAATGTTGCCGGTCGCATGATACGAGGTTCCCGCAACTTTGGCATCGGTCAACGGAGCCGCTGCGACTGATCCTCCCGTGATGCCGACGGTCAGCGTGTAATTGGCTTTGGCGTTCCGACGCGCAGCACTGCGCATCAAGTAAACTCGAACCGTATATTCGCCGTCGGCTTCAAGAGCTCCGGTCCATTCGTTGCCCGAGGTCGAACCGATGAACACCGCCGACTCCGAGCCGGGCGGAAGAACATTGAAGTAGTTGCTGGGGTTGCTGGTCTTGAGCGTCACGCTCATCGTCTGGCCGGCTTTGGCGCCAAGCTTGTAATCAACTATCTTGTCGCCTGTGATCGAACCCTTGACTGTTGCCGAGGAGGCCCCTGCCGCGAAACGGATTTGCTCAACCCTAATCGACTCTGCAGCGCCAACCAGAGACCAACAGAGAAGAATTGCCGACAACACGGTAAATGCAATAAGATTATTCCTCATGATGCTCACCCTCCTTTTTGCCGCCCGCAACGTGCAGCAGTTTTGGGAATCGTTTCTCCCGGGATTTCTCATTCCGATTGGAAAATCGAACATGCCTGAGAGCTGCTGTTCATCGGAAGCGCTTTAACCAATCTTTGCCGAGCGCAAAATCCTGCGGAGACCAATTTCAGGAAACGGTAACCATGTCGGTTAAGGAATCAAGCCTCCAAGATACAAATGATTCAGATGAGGGCGTCATCATCCTCAAGAATGGTGGACAACGAGCTGCACCTCTTCTGGCGTGCAGTTCAGTGATGGGGATAGACTGGAGAAGGATGATCTCAACCCCTCTCGCGCAACATCCTGATGAACGTAAAGGCCTCCTATTCTCCAAAATTTCTCTGCGCCTCGGCGTCTCTCTGCCCGAGTCAAAGAAAAGGAAGATTTCAGCCTAAACAGGTATAACTGGGCTGGGCGGAATCAAGGATCCGCAGGATGTCCGTCATC
>Ga0105106_10001986_pt1 | contig 14630 bp, 12 predicted proteins | sample PPLLaktember2015_5_FD_79109 | JGI IMG/M metagenome (GOLD analysis project Ga0105106, IMG submission 79109) | Freshwater sediment microbial communities from Prairie Pothole Lake near Jamestown, North Dakota, USA - PPLs Lake P8 Core (1) Depth... | ecosystem: Environmental > Aquatic > Freshwater >...
ATCGGCGGCACGCTGACCTCCCTCATGTCCCAGCTCCAGGCTGCCGACGCCGCGCCGACGAGCCAGCTGGCTAAGGCGGTGAACGAGCGGCGGCAGGCCTTATCCGCGCTCATGGCCAAGTGGAACGCCCTGCGGACGACGGACCTCGCGGTGCTCAACGCCCAGCTCAAGGCGGCGAATCTGCCCCCTATCGAAGTCAAGTGAACGTTCGATCCGGGAGCGCGGCGGCCGTTTTGGGAAGCGCCGTCGTCGTGATCGCAGGTCTCGCAACGGGCTGCGACCGGACAAGCGCACCCGTCTACAAGGACCGCTCCGCGCCGATCGAAGATCGCGTCAAGGACCTCCTCGGCCGGATGACCCCGGAGGAGAAGTTCTGGCAGCTCTTCATGCTGCCCGAGGAAGCGGACAAGGTCGAGGGCCGCTACGACAAGGGCGTCTTCGGGCTCCAAACGGCCCGGCGGAGCGGGCCGGAAGAGGCGGCGGCGAAGATCAACGGGATCCAAAGATATTTCCTGGAGCAAACGCGGCTCGGGATTCCGATCATCCCCTTCGAGGAAGCCCTCCACGGCCTGGTCGGAGAGGGCGCCACGGTCTTCCCTCAGGCCATCGGGCTGGCCGCGACTTTCGATACGGAGCTCATGGGACGGATCGCGGCCGTCGCCGCCTTGGAGTCCCGGAGCCGTGGGATCCGCCAGGTCCTTTCTCCTGTCATCAACATCGCGACAGATGTCCGTTGGGGCCGGACCGAGGAGACCTACGGCGAAGACCCCTTCCTCTCCGCCGAGATGGGCGCGGCCTTCATCTCCGCGTTCGAAACGGCGGGAGTGATCGCCACGCCCAAGCATTTCGTGGCCAACGTGGGCGAGGGCGGACGGGACAGCTATCCGATCGAATTCAATGAGCGCCGCCTGCGCGAGGTCGAGCTCGCGCCCTTCGAGCGCGCCATCCGCGGCGCCGGGGCGCGGTCGATCATGCCGGCTTACAATTCTCTCGACGGGACTCCCTGTACCGCCAACGCCTGGCTCCTCGACCGGCTCCTGAAGACCGAATGGGAATTCAAAGGATTCTCCATCTCCGACGCCTGCGCCGTGGGCGGGGCGAATTCGCTTCACGGCACATCGCCCGGCTACGAGGAGTCGGGGGCGCTGGCCGTCTCCGCCGGATTGGACGTGATCTTCCAGACCGAATACGAGCACCACAAGCTGTTCCTGCCGCCTTTCCTCGACGGCCGGATTCCGCCGGCGAGGATCGACGACGCCGTTTCGCGCGTCCTCCGCGCGAAATTCGAGCTCGGGCTGTTCGACGATCCGTACGTCGATCCTGCCGAGGCCGGCCGCGTGACAGGGAGCGCGGAGCACCGCGCTTTGGCCCTCGAGGCGGCCCGGAAATCCATCGTCCTGCTGAAGAACGAAGGCGGGATCCTTCCGCTCCGAAAATCAATGAGAAGGATCGTGATCGTGGGCGCCGATGCGATCGAGGCCCGTCTGGGCGGCTACAGCGGTCCGGGGACTCGGAAGACGACGATCCTGGATGCGATCGGGTCCGTTCTGGAGCCTGGGCGGAAAGTCGACGTATTTTCTCCCGCTCCGGGCCGGACCGGCCAACGCGCCGGAAGCGAGCCGGCGAACCTCCTTGAAGCCGCCGTTGGACAGGCGGCGATGGCTGACGCGACCATCTTTGTCGCCGGCATCGAGGAAGGTGAGTTCCGGGATCGGGCGCGGCTCGGTCTTCCGGGCCGGCAAATCGAATGGATCCGCCGGCTCGCCGAGGCGGGTCGGCCCGTCATCGTCGTGCTTGTCGGCGGCAGCGCGATTGCCATGGACGAGTGGCTCGATCGCGTCCCGGCTGTCCTGGATGTCTGGTATCCCGGCGAGGAAGGGGGAACGGCCGTGGCCGACGTCCTTTTCGGAGAAGCGAATCCGGGCGGGCGGCTCCCGATCACGTTTCCCCGGGAGGAGGGTCAGCTTCCCCTCGTCTACAATCACAAGCCGACGGGACGGGGTGATGACTATCTCGACCTCACCGGGAAGCCGTTGTTCCCCTTCGGCCACGGCCTGAGCTATACCAGCTTCGCTTATGACGGGCTGGTTTTCGAGCCCGCCCAAGTTCCCTCCGGCGGATCGACTCGGGTCAAATTCCGGATCCGGAACACGGGCGCGCGAGCGGGGGACGAGGTCGTTCAGCTCTACATCCGCGACGTCCTCGCTTCGGTCGCCCGGCCGGTTATGGAACTCAAGGCGTTTCGCCGGGTGAGCCTCGGGCCGGGCGAGGAGAAGGAGATCGCCTTCGAGATCGGACCGGCCGAGCTCGAAATGCTGGACAAGAACCTCGTGCGGGTGGTCGAACCCGGCGAATTCAAGATCATGATCGGCGCTTCGTCCGCCGACATCCGCCTCAGCGGAACGCTCACCGTTAAAACACCGTGACGGGACCCGGCTTCCGGGGGAACCGCAGAGGTTCCCGTGAGCGTGGGGCAAGGTCTAAGGAATTCTCCCGTCGTAGGGATTGCCCCTGAGCGAACATCAGGAGGATGCCCGAAGCGCCCCCGAGTTTTCTTATTGATTTTCTACTCCCTGCCCCCTAACTAACATAGGGGGAATGGTCGGCGCTTCGGGAAAGGAACGAACCGGCTCGGGTTCCCTTGTGAGCGTGGGGTAATCCCGAAGCCCCTACTTGAAATATCCCAGCGAGCGAAGCTTGTCTTTCTCTTCTTTCGAGAGCTTTCGTGAGGAGGCCGTGGGGACCCCGAATCCCGAGGATTTGAACAGATCCAGGCGTCGTTTCAAGTCCCGGACGATGTCCGGATGCGTTTCGGCGACATTCCGGAGTTCCTTCGGATCGGCCCCGAGGTCGTAAAGCTCGAAGGGCGGTCGGTTTGGGGCCGGCCAATACGGGGTCATGGGCCCGAGCAAAGTCAGGGCTTTTGGGCTCGTTTCCCCCTGGTTGTCGATCAGCTTCCAATCGCCCCGGAGAATGGCGGTCCGGGCCGGGCCATAAAGGAGCCCCTCAAAGAAAAACTCCCGGTTTTCGGGAAACGCTTGGGCGCTCAGATCGGGGAGGAAATCGCGCCCCCGGATCCCTTCGGAGCCATCGATTCCGGCGAGACCGAGGAGGAAGGGATAAAGATCCAGGTGCTGAACCCAAGCGGAGACCCGGCGCGCGGGGAGCTTGCTGGGCGCGCGGACGAGAAGAGGAACATGCAAGAGCTCATTGTAGAGCGTGTGGCAGTGCTCGAAATCGCCATGGTCCCAGAGCTCTTCGCCGTGGTCCGAGGTCAGGACGACAACCGTGTCGTCTTCGATCCCTCGCTCGCGCAGCATCGCCAGGATCGCGCCGAAATGACCGTCGAAAGCGGCAACGGCCTTTCCATAAAACCCCCGGATGCGATCTTTGTCTCCGTCGCTCAGGCCCAAACGGGTAAGGATCCTGATGTCGATTCCCGTGTCGCTTCCGGGAGTGAATTTCGAGTCGATCGTTTCTCCGGAGGTGTAGGGAACGTGCGTGTTCATGTAATGAATATAGGCGAAGAACGGCCTCCGGCCCGCGCGTTTTATCCTCCGCTCGAGGATGCGGAGCATATCGGCCTCCGAATCCCGGGTCGTGTCGACGTAGGCCTCGAATCCCTGCTCGAATCCATAGCCGGGGCTGAGACATCCGTTCTTTTGGATTCCGATCGTCGCGTAGCCCTTATCGCGGAACGCCTCGGCCAGGGTCAGGACCGATGGCGGGAGGATGTCGTAGAAAAAGTAGGCTCCGTGCTCGCGGGGATAGAGGGACGTCATCAGGCTTCCGACTGAGGGCTTCGTCCATGGCGCCGAGCTCATGGCCCGATTAAAGACGAGGCTGTCCGCCGCGGCCCGGTCGATGTTCGGGGACAGCCCGGCGGTCGAGCCGTAGCACCCGAGATGATCCGGCCGGAGGGCGTCCGCGACAACGAGGAGGACGTTCGGCCCGCGGGGCGGAGCGATCCGTTCGAGGATTGGAACCGCGACTGTCATGGCCAGGAAGATCCAGCCCAGGGCTAATGGGATGCGGGGAATCCCGGACGAGGGGCCGGTGACGCTCCGGACGAAGGAGGCTGCGGCATGACGTATGCGCGAAAGCGGTCCCCGGAAAACACGGAAGGCGGCCGGGGATTTGACCGTCCGCAGCTCGAGCTGCCAATAAGGCGCGACGGCTTTTTTCCAGACGAATCGGACGACGGCGCCGGCGGCGATCAGGACGAGCGCGGCCGCCAGGCCCCTGAGGATACCCTTGTCGAGCCCGTCGACAAGGGTGATCCAGGCCAGGCGCAGCCGGCCCAGGGACAGGTGTTTTTGCGAGGTCAGGGAGGCGACGGCGCGGATCAAACCGCCGGCGAGACCCCCCAAAAAGCCGAGGGCAAGGATCGTCCGGATCGTCCCGCGTGGCATGGGCGTCGGGGCCACTATATCCCAGGCGGGGTTCCGGACTCAACCCTGCCGGCCGTTCCTTGACAGAGGCGAATCCTCCGCAATAAAGTGGGTCCATGTTAAGCGCCAATCCCTTCCTCGGCGTCGTCTTCCACTGGCTGGGCGGCCTGGCTTCGGGGAGCTTTTACGTCCCCTACCGAGGGGTGCGTAAATGGTCCTGGGAGGTGTATTGGCTGGCCGGCGGCTTTTTCAGCTGGATCATCGCCCCGTGGATCCTGGCCTCCATCAACTCTCGCGATCTGCTGGCCGTCCTGGCCGAAGCGCCGACCCCCGTCCTGATCAAGGCCTACATCTTCGGCGCGTTGTGGGGGATCGGCGGACTGACCTTCGGCTTGACCATGCGCTACCTCGGGATGTCCCTCGGCATGGCGGTTGCCCTCGGATACACCGCCGTGATCGGCACGCTCGTCCCGCGCATCATCCATCACGAGTTCGGGACCAAGGTCCTGGGAACGACCTCGGGTCTCATCATTCTGATCGGGATCGTCGTCTGCATGCTGGGGATCGCCTTCACCGGCGTGGCGGGCATGTCCAAGGAACGGGAGATGACCGAGGAGCAGAAGAAAGCCTCGATCAAGGAATTCAACTTCGGCAAGGGCATCCTCGTCGCCACCTTCTCCGGCGTCTTCAGCGCCTGCTTCGCCATGGGCCTGGACGCCGCGGCCCCCATCGCCGCCCTCTCGGCCCAACACGGGACTTCGATGTTGTGGACGGGCCTGCCGAAGCTGTGCGTCGTCCTGCTCGGGGGATTCACGTCCAACTTCATCTGGTGCATGATCCTGATCGTCCGGAAGAAGAGCGGCTATCAGTATTTCAGCCGCACGACGCGGCCGGCGCCGCCGAAGCCGGGGGAGGCGGCACCCGCCTCCGTCCGAGGGGAGCGGGTTCCGATGCTGGCCAACTACCTTTTCAGCGCCTTGGCCGGCGTGACCTGGTACCTTCAGTTCTTCTTCTACACCATGGGCGAGACGCAGATGGGCAGGTACCAGTTCTCGAGCTGGACCATCCACATGGCCAGCATCATCATCTTCAGCTCGCTGTGGGGCATCGCCCTCAAGGAATGGAAGGGGTCGAGCGGCTTCACCAAGACGATCCTGGGCATGGGCCTGGCCACGCTTCTCTTTTCGACGATCATTGTCGGTTTCGGCAACTACCTGGCCGTGCATCCCTAGCTATCGAGGCCTCAAATAAATGTTCGAGCATGACGCTGCGGGATCGCCCAACGCTCACTGGGGGAACCCCTTAGGTTCCCCCCCGCAGAGCGGGTCCCTCCTTCCTGATGTTCGCTTATGGGCGATCCCTCGCTTCCTCTTGTTATATTTTTCGTGGTTGGTTCAGAGATGACCTCTCGAGAGCGGGTGCTCGCGGCGCTGGATCACGAGGTTCCCGACCGCGTGCCGATCGACCTCGGCGGGAACCAGTCCGGCATCCACAAGATCGCTTACCGGACCCTCCTCGACCATCTCGGGTTCGACGAGAAGATCGAGATCATGGACGAGGTCCAGCAGCTCGCCCGGCCGAGCGAGCGCGTCCTCGAGCTCTTCCACGTGGACACGCGCTACGTCGCGGCCGGGCCCGCCTCGTCCTGGAAGGGCGGCGTCGTCACCGCCGAGCGGGACGGCCGAACCTGGCGCGACCTGACCGACGAATTCGGCGTCCGCTGGTCGATGCCGGTCGACCAGGACCTTTATATGGACATCACCCACCATCCCCTGGCCGGGGCGACCCTCCGAGACGTGGCGGACTATCCCTGGCCGAAGGGCGACGATCCCAGCCGGTTCGCCGGGCTCCGGGAGCGGGCGATGCGGATCCGCAACGAAACGCCCTGCGCCGTAGTCTCCGGGATCTCTGGGGTCATCTATGAGAACGGCTGGTACCTGCGCGGCCTGGAGCAATGGTTCACCGACCTGCTGACCGCTCCGGAATTCTGCGAGGCCGTGCTGGACCGGATGCTCAAGTACTGGCTCGACTGGTTCCGCCTCTTCCTCGACGTCGCCGGAGACATCGTGGACGTGATCATGATCGGCGACGACCTGGCCGGCCAGGAGGGGCCGCTCTTCAGCCCGGCGATCTACCGCCGCCTGGTGAAGCCGCGCCAGAAGACGCTCGTCCAGTACATCCGCTCCCGCACCCGGGCCAAGATCTGGTATCACACCTGCGGAGCCTGCGCCGCCCACATCCCCGACCTCATCGACAACGGCATCGACATCCTCAATCCCGTCCAGATCGGGGCCAGGGATATGGACCCGCGCGAGCTGAAGCGCCGCTTCGGCGAGGATCTTTCGTTCTGGGGCGGCGGCTGCGAATCCCAGCACATCCTTCCCTGCGGGACGCCGGCCGAGGTCGGAGCGAACGTGCGCCGGAATCTCGCCGCCCTCATGCCCGGCGGCGGCTATGTTTTCGCCGGCGTCCACAACATCCAGGGAGAAGTTCCTCCCGAGAATATCGTCGCGATGTTCGACACCGCCGTTGCCTACGGAAAATATTGAACGGAAAGCCTCCCACCTTTGAAGCTAGGGCTAAGGCGGCGATCCGCGCCGTCCCCCGCGGAAAGGTCGCGACCTACATGCAGATCGCGGCGGAGGCCGGAAACCACCGGGCCGCCCGTCAAGTGGTCCGGGTCCTCCATGCGTCCTCGGACAAGGAGCAGCTTCCCTGGCACCGGATCATCAGCAGCCGGGGGATGATCTCCCTGCCGCCGGGAAAAGGTTTCGAGGAGCAGCGCCGCCTCCTGCGCCGGGAGGGCGTCGCGGTCGATCGCCGCGGCCGGATCGATCTGTTCAAGTATCAGTGGGAACCGGCCGGCCTCCGCCGCTCCCGCGCCCTCCATGCTTTCTACCGTGGATTGACGTGCATCTAAGGAGTTTTCCGTTTTCTGCGGCTCCCCAAGCCGTTCATCCTTTCAGCTTCTTGATCCTTTCCGCCGCGTTTGTGTTCTTCGGGTTCAAGGCCAGGGACTTTTCGTAATTCTCGATGGCCCGTTTCTTGTCCCCGGCGGTCATGTAACCCTCGGCTAGGCTGTCGTAGGCATTGGAGGAATCGGGATAGAAAAGGACGTTGGCTTTGAAAAGCTCAATGGCCGAGGCGATCGATCTTTGGCGCAGCAGATCATAGCCGACGCTATTGTAGTAGGACTCCGCCGGCCGGCAGTCGTAGCCGAAGGCGGCGGCCAGTTTCATGTAATGGTCGACGAGAACGCCGGCCGTGAAGGCGCTTTTCTTCGGATCGGATTCTTCGTACAGGAAAGTGAAATCAAAGCTCCAACCTTGATAAATGAATTTGAGCCCGTCATAGAGCGCCCGGTGCGGCGAGGATTCGTGGTTCTCCTCGCTGAAGATCACGAACTTCCATCGGAGGTCCCGGCTGGGCCGGCCTTGCAGGACCCTGACGAAGGGCGCGATGGTCCTCGCCGTGAGCTCCGTTTCCTCGCCTCGGGACAGGAAGAGGACGCCGCGGCGCGCGGCATCCGCGGCCAGGATCTTCTCGGCGTGTCTGGTCTCGCCGTTGTCGTCCCAAAACAAGGCCGGGCTGCTGGCGATGTAGGCGCCGAACGCATCCGGCCGATTCAGGAACGCGTGAATGACGAAAAGCCCGGCTCCCGAGTGGCCGAATAGGATGCGGAACGGCCAGGTCCGGTAATTGGCCTCGATCTGCGGTCTCAGCTCGTCGGTCAGAAAGGCGAGGAATCTGTCGGCGCCGCCCCCTCCCGGCAGCTTCTCCAGGTCCTTGGGATTCGATGTCGCCGGCGACAGGTCCCGATTGCGGTTCGTGTTCGGGATGCCGACGACGATGGCCGGCGGCATCTTGTTCACCTTGCCCAGGAACCGTATGGCCCCGACCGCCTGCGCGAACTGGCCCTCGCCGTCGAGCACATAGATGACGGGATATCTTTCGCCGGAGGTCTGATATCCGTTGGGAAGGGAGATCTGTAGGGTGCGGTCCTCTTCGAGGATGGCCGACCGCAGCTTGAAGGTTTCGCCGATGACGATCCTGTTATCCTGGGCCCAGCCGGTCCGGCCAAACGCCGCCCACGCGAGCACCGCCAGCATAAGCCCGATCCCGTTCCTGGCTTTCATGATTCGCTCCTCACTCCATTTCTCATGGGATTGCGACCCCGATACAAGGCGAGTCCAGAAAGATGCCCGGGCGCGAAGCCCATTCGTATTGAAGGAGTCCGGGCCGGCCTAAAAGGTTGCCAAGCCGGCGGGCATGAATCCGGATGGGCCCGGGCGCTTAGGCGGGCCGCCAGGGCATCTTGTTATCTTTGCAAATCGCCTTGGAGACGGCCCGGCCGGACATCAGGCCCGTGGGGAGCCCTCCTCCCGGCTGCGTCCATTGGCCGGCCATGTAGAATCCCGCCAGGCCCGGCAGGACGGAGGGAAGGGAGCGCATCCCCGTCTTCGGCGTAAGGAGCCAGCCTTCCATGCTTCCCCGCCAGTTCGAGGTATAGCGGATGACCGTGGCCGGGGTGGCCAAGTCCGTCTCTTCGACCTTGTCTTTCGCCGCCGGGAAGCGCTTCCCGAATTCCGCGACGACCGCGGCCGCGACGCGGGCCTTCTCCGCCTCGTATTTCGGCCGATCGGTTTCCCGCAGGTCGCGCCAGTAGCCGTCGTTGTAGGTGCCCAGAAAGACGACGACCGCCGTTTTGCCGGGAGGGGCGAACGTCGGGTCGAAATGGAAGATGCGGTAGGAAAGCGAATCCGTCCGGGTCTCGGGGTCGATCTCCAAGGGCGCGTCGAGAGCGCGGAGCAGGAAGCCGGGCTCGGATTTCATGTCGGTCCCGACGCCGAGCGAGACCTGGAGATAGGAAGGGAACGGCTTGAAGGTTTCATAGATCTTCCGGAGCTTGTCGGTCATGAATCGGCCTCCGAGCATGTCGAAGAGCGTGGCGTGGCCGTCCGCCGCCGAGACGACGACGTCGGCCGCGGCCGTTCCGCCTCCGGCGATCGCGACTCCCGTCGCCCGGCCGTTCTCGACGAGGATGCGCTCGACCGTCGCGTTGAAGCGGATCTTTCCTCCGAGCTCCCGGAAGCGGTCGGCGATGAGGCCGATCATCCTGGGGGTGCCGCCGATCGGATAGCCGGCGTTGCGGTTCGTCATCCAGGCGAGGGAGAAGGCGATGGCCAAAAACGACATCTCCTCCAAGCCGGAGCCGAAGAAGCTCCGGAGAAGCGGATTCTTATGCTTGTTCGCCCAATCGCCCATCGTCACCTTCCGGTATTTGGCGAGCGCGGGCAGGACGCGGAGCATGGACGCCGCGCCGGCCAGACGGGACAGCGGAGAATCCCCGGCCGTCATCTTGAAGCCGCCCAGCTTGCGGATGAGCCGGGCGAACTCGCGGATCGCCCCGCCGTCCTCGGGGGCTTTCTCGAGCAGCTCCCGCTCCAGGCGGTCCGCGTCCCGGTAGATCGTGATGCGCTCGCCGCCCTTCTCGACGACCTGATAGACCTCGTCGTCGAAGAAATCGATCTTCCCGATGTCGAAGACCTCTTTCCACATCGCGTTCAGATCGGCTCCTTCCTTGGACCCGACGAGCCAATGGATGCAATTCTCGAAGGTGTAGCCCCGGCGCGTCCAGGCCGTGGCCAATCCGCCGGCGAGGGAGTGCTTCTCGAGGATTTCGGTCTCGAACCCGTTCTTCTGGAGGTAGATCCCGGCGCAAAGACCGGCGATCCCGGCTCCGATGACGATGGCTTTCTTCTGGGACATGGACTCGTTCCTCCTTGGCGGAATAACTTATCACGAACAGCCCGTCTTCGGGTAGGGGTTTTGACAGCGGCCGGCCCCGGATGGTATGCTCCCGCCGGCCCGCCGGGAGAGCGGAACGCGGTGCGGCCGGGGAATGCCATGAGCTATCACGCGGCTTTTCATCACCGCATCGTGAACCACGCCGAGACCGGGCCCCTCTTCCCCCTGGTCGACGCCCATCTCCATTTCGTCGACTTCATCCAGGACAGCGACGGCATGCCGAAGCTCCTTGCGGCGATGGACGCGGGCCGCGTCCGCCGGGCGGTCCTGTTCGGGCTCCCGGTCAAGAAGAAATGGGACGCCGTGGAGAAGCGGGCTCCCCACTACTACCTCGACGACAATTCCCGCTGCTACTATTTCCAGGGGACGGACGAGATCGTCGCCCGGGCGATCCTCGGCCTCCCCCCGCCGGCCCGCCGGAGGTTCGCCCCGCTCGTCTGCGGATTCAACCCCACGGACCGGTGCGCCGCGCGCGATATCGGGCGGATGCTCGATCAATACCCGTTCTGGAGGGGCGTCGGCGAAGTCCTGTGCCGCCACGACGACCTGACCAACATGACCAACGAGGAGACGGCCCGGGTCAACCACCCCGCCCTCTGGGATGTCTACGAGCTGTGCGCCTCACGGGGCCTGCCCGTTCTCGTCCATCAGAACAGCACTTCGGTCAGCATCCATGACGATTACGAACATCTCGATGAGCTCGAGGAGATGCTCGTGCGCTTTCCCGGGACGACATTCGTCTGGGCCCATTGCGGGATCTCGCGGCGCGTCGCTCACAAAAGCTACCATACGATGGTCTCGTCCCTCCTCGACCGTTTCCCCCGCCTCTTTGTCGACATCTCCTGGGTCGTCTACGACGACGTGATCACGCTCGAGCTCGAGCCGAAGAAGCACTGGCTCGAGACGATCGACCGCTACGCCGACCGCTTCTGCTTGGGGAGCGACCTGTGCGGGCATTTCGAAGGCTTGGGAAAATGCCTGGCCCGATACAACGGGCTGCTCCGCCGCCTGAGCCCGAAGGTCCGAAAGCTCGTCGCCTCGGAAAACGCGGCGCGGCTCTGGTTTCGTTCCGGGCCGAAGCGGGCGCCGAGGCGCGTCCGGCCTTGATCCGCCTCGAAACCTGGGATCTCGTCCTGCTGGCGGTCGTCAGCCTTCAGGGAACGCTTCTCGCTTATCTTCCCCATCCGAAGTGGAAGGCGTTGATCATGACCCTTCCCATACCGTTCACCTTGGCCTCCCTGGCCATCGGCGCTCCGATCGATGCGACCCATGTCGTCGCTCTCAACCTCCTCCTGGCCTACACCCATGGAGTGCGGCTCGTCCACGACCGCCTCAAGCTCCCCATCCTCCTCGCGATTTTCCTGTCCGCGGCGGGCTATGTGCTGGCCGGCGCGCTGCTCCGTCCGATCATCCCCCGGACCGCGGCGGCCTTCTGGACGGCTTGCGTTTTGACCCTATTTATCGCCGGGGCCGCCCACGCCCTGTTCCGCCTCCGTCGGGAGCCGGACCATCGCAGCCACCTTCCCGTTTGGATCAAGATCCCCATCGTTGCCGGTGTCATCCTGGCGCTCATCCTCATGAAGAGGATCCTGGGGGGATTCATGACCATGTTCCCCATGGTCGGGGTCGTCGCCTCCTACGAGGCCCGGACGTGCCTGGGCTCGGTATGTGTCGCCCTTCCCGATTTCATGTTCGCCATGGTCCCGATGTTCGTCGTCGTCCGGCTCCTCCAGCCCGCCCTCGGGCTGGGGACCGCGCTCGCGGCCGGCTGGGTCGTTTTCCTCCCCATGCTCACGCCGCTCATCCGCGATTTCTGGGGAGCGAAGTCGGAGGAAGCCGAGTAGTCGTTTCCATCGAGGCCGGGCGCGGGATCAGCGGCGCTTGGTCTTGATCCTGATGCCGATGACGCCCAGGACGACCGCGGCCGCGGCCAGCACTCCGGCGACGAATGCCATCATGTTCCTTACATAACGCCTCCACGGTTACGAGTCAAGCGGGATGGCACGAATCTTGGATTTTGTTCGTTGACGACGGACCGAAGGCGGGTTGGTTCGTTCAGGGGCCGCTCGCGAGAGCGGCCCTTTTTTCTCCCTCGGATGATCCTCAGGGGAGCCGTCGTCCTTTCGTACGGGAAATTCCCGTTGTTTTCCCGATCCATCGCGGACTTCCTCCGCCCCGGGCAGGCGGGATACATGGTCGATTCTCGGGGAGGGGAAAGAGAATTTCCTTCCCAGCGGATTGGCATTAATCTTGCAAAATATCGAATCTTTCGGATTCGATACGCGGATTCGTCTCCTTCGGAGAATCGTAAGGGGACGGTCAAAAAATGGCCCGGCGGCAGCCGGGACGGAATCCGGAAGGAATTGGAAAGGGAGGATTTCATGAAAAAAATCATTCTTGTCGCCCTGATCGCGTTTTCGGTCGGTATCCTGACGGCTTTGCCGAAGCCGCAAGAGATGACGGCCAAAAAGGAAGGTCCGGTGATGATGACGAAATCTTCCGTCGAGCTTGGGATGGCCATGCGGAAGCTCTGGGAGGACCACATCACGTACACGCGGAATTTCATCATCAGCTCGCTGGCCGGGCTCGAGGACGCGGGCAAGATCGCCGAGCGCCTCCTGAAGAACCAGGACGATATCGGTGACGCCATCAAGCCGATCTACGGCGCCGCCGCCGGGACGAAGCTGTCCTCGCTCCTGCGGGATCATATCCTGATCGCGGCCGACGTGGTCAAGGCGGCCAAGGCCGGCGCGGCGGCCGATCTTGACGCGGCCAGCAAGAAATGGACCGCGAATGCCGACGAGATCGCCGTCTTCCTCAGCGGCGCCAATCCCAACTGGTCGCGCGCCGAGCTTACGGACATGCTCCATAAGCATCTGGATTACACGACCCGGGAGGTCGTCTCCCGGCTGAAGAAGGACTGGGCCGCGGATATCGCCGCGTACGACATCGGCCACACCCATATGCTGATGTTCGCCGACATGCTGACCCACGGGATCGTCAAGCAGTTCCCCGACAAGTTCAAGTCCTGAGCGCCGGAGTCGGCATGACAAAAATCGTCCCGAACCTTTGGTTTGACAGCCAGGCCGAGGAGGCGGCGCGCCTCTATGCCTCGCTCTTCAAGAACTCCCGGATCGGGAGGAAGACGTATTACGGGAAAGCCGGATTCGAGATCCACGGCCAGCCCGAGGGCAAGCTCATGACCATCGAGTTCGAGCTCGAGGGGCAGGCGTTCCTCGGGCTGAACGGCGGGCCGGCCTTCAAGTTCACTCCGGCCGTCTCCTTCCTCATCGCCTGCGCGACGAAGGAGGAGGTCGACACGATCTGGGAGAAGCTTTCTCCCGGCGGGACGGTCCTGATGGAGATCGGCGCCTACCCGTTCAGCGAACGATACGGATGGATCCAGGACCGCTTCGGCTTGTCCTGGCAGGTCATGGCTTATGGTGACCGTCCCCTCGTCCAGAAGATCATCCCCACGCTCATGTTCACCGGCGACGTCTGCGGCAGGGCGGAAGAAGCGGTCGGGCATTATGTCTCGATCTTTTCCGCGGCCAACGTCGGCGCGATCGTCCGCTACGATAAGAACGAAGAGCCCGACAAGGAAGGGACGATCAAGCACGCCGGCTTCACGCTGGAGGGTCAGGAGTTCGCGGCCATGGACAGCGCCCGGAGGCATGAGTTCGGGTTCAACGAGGCCGTTTCCTTCATCATCAGCTGCAAGGACCAGGCGGAGATCGACCGGTATTGGGACCCGCTGACCGCCGGCGGGGACCCGAGCGCGCAGATCTGCGGCTGGCTCAAGGACAAGTTCGGCGTTTCCTGGCAGGTGACGCCCTCCGTTCTCGAGGAGATGCTCCAGAACCCCGACCGGGACAAGGTTGACCGCGTGACCGAGGCCTTCCTCAAGATGAAAAAGATCGATATCGCCGGGCTGGAGAAGGCATTCCAAGGGGAGTGACGACCGAGCACCGCAGCTCTATGCGTCGCTTCACCGCGAGCCGGCTTAAAAACCGTCGGAAGGAGCCGAAATGCCGAAATATCTCACCCACGGTTCGTACACCCTCGAGGGCGCTCGGGGCCTCCTGAAGGAAGGAGGCACGTCCCGGAAGGTCCATTTCCAGGAGATCATCGCTAACCTCGGGGGCAAGGTGGAGGCGTTCTATTTTGCTTTCGGCGGAGACGATATCCACGCCATCGTGGAGCTCCCGGACAACGTCAGCGCCGCGGCGCTTTCCCTGGCCATCGGAAGCGGCGGGGGATTCAGCTCCGACACGGTCGTTCTTCTCGCGCCCGAGGAGATCGACCAGGCGGCCCAGAAGGTCGCCTTCATGGGGTACCGCCCGCCCGGGCAGCCGCGATAAGCCCGCCCGGTCTTGTGCCCCCCGCTTCCGGAATGGTACATTGATCGGGAAACGGACGGCGGATCCGGCC
>Ga0105106_10001987_pt1 | contig 14628 bp, 11 predicted proteins | sample PPLLaktember2015_5_FD_79109 | JGI IMG/M metagenome (GOLD analysis project Ga0105106, IMG submission 79109) | Freshwater sediment microbial communities from Prairie Pothole Lake near Jamestown, North Dakota, USA - PPLs Lake P8 Core (1) Depth... | ecosystem: Environmental > Aquatic > Freshwater >...
AAAATCGGCCCGCAGGCACTTGGCGGCATTGCGGCCGATCGCGCGATGCTGCGCGAGCTGGAATCGCTGCATCGCAGCATCATTGCCATGCACCTCGAGCGCGAGCCCCGGTCGATCAAAGTGCTAAAGGAAATGACCCGGCTGTGACCCTCCAAGACCTGATCCTTAAACTGAGCGCCTTCTGGGCCTCGCAGGGATGCATCATTCAACAGCCGCTCGACCTCGAGGTGGGCGCCGGCACCTCGCACCCGGAAACGCTGCTCCGGGTGCTCGGCCCGAAGCCGTGGAACGTGGCCTACGTGCAGCCGTCGCGCCGCCCCGATGACGGGCGCTTCGGGCAGAACCCGAACCGAGTTTTCAAACATCACCAGTTCCAAGTGATTCTCAAGCCTGCGCCCGACGAAGTGCAGCAGATCTATCTGCAAAGCCTGGAAGCCGTCGGCATCGACCCGCGCGCGCACGACATCCGGTTCGAGGAAGACAACTGGGAGTCGCCCACGCTCGGTGCCTGGGGCATCGGCTGGCAGGTGCTGTTCGACGGCCTGGAAATCACGCAGTTCACCTACTTTCAGCAGGTGGGCGGCGTCACGCTCGCGCCCATCAGCGCCGAGCTGACCTACGGGCTGGAACGCATCGCGATGATCCTGCAGAAGGTCGACAACATCTTCGACATCGAGTGGGGCGGCGGGGTGACGTACGCAGACGTCAGGATGCGCGAGGAAATTGAGCAGTCGAAATATGTCTACGGCCAGGTGGATGGGATGTCGCGCGAGGAGTTCGCGGCGTTTCACCGCGACCTGTTCGACAAGTACTACATGATGTCCGAGCGGCTGCTGAAGGCGTGCCTGATTCTGCCGGCGCTCGAATACGCGCTGAAGTGCTCGCACGTCTTCAACATTCTCGACGCGAGCGGCAGCGTTGGGGTGACCGAGCGCACCGCCTACGTTCTGCGGGTCCGGCAGATCGCTACGGCAATCGCGCAGGTCTATTCAGACCAGGAGCGCCCGGCGCCGCCGCCGGAAGATGTCGAACAACCACGCCCGACCCCAGCATCCCATGGATCGTGAGCTGTTACTAGAAATCGGAACGGAAGAGATGCCCGCCTCGTGGCTGCCTGGGCTGACCGAGCAGGTTGGCACCGTGGTTGAGGGTGCCCTGCGAGCGCATCGTCTGAGCGCCGACGCGCCGGTCGAAAGCTACAGCACCCCCCGGCGCCTGACCGCCAGGATTGCCAAGATCGCCGAGCGCCAGAGCGATCTCGAGGAGCTCGTCACAGGCCCTCCCGTCGCGGCCGCGTTTGCAGCCGACGGTCAGCCCACACCGGCGGCCATTGGCTTCGCGCGCAAGAACAACGTCGACGTCAGCCAGCTCGAACGCGTCGAGACGCCGAAGGGCACCTATCTCGGCTACCGCAGGCACCAGCGCGGCAAGGCCGCCGTGGACGTGCTTCCCGATGTGCTTGGGACGGCGCTTCGCTCTTTCAACTTCCCGAAGGCCATGCGCTGGGACGCGTATCTGGACGACGGCAAGGGCGAGCTGCCTTTCGGGCGGCCGATTCGCTGGATTCTTTATCTATACGGCGGGCGCGTGGTGCCGTTCACGATTCGGCGCACCGAGCTCTCCGAGTCGGCTGCGGTGCAGGAGATCGTGTCGGCCGCAGTCACCTATGGCCACCGCTTTCTGACGACGAGCGGCCGAGCGGGGCGAGCCGTCAAGGTGCGCACGTTCGACGACTATCTGGCGCGCCTGGCAGAGCACTTCGTCATCCTCGACCGGCAGGAACGCCAGGACCGCATCGCCCGATCGCTCGAAGCGAAAGCGCGCAGCCTGGGTGGACGGGTCGGCAGCTCGGCCGTGATGCACTCGGGTCTGCTCGAAGAGGTGCCGGATCTGATCGAGTACCCGACGGTCATGGCCGGGACGTTCGCGAGAGAGTTCCTGTTGCTGCCGGAGGAAGTGCTGACGACGACGATGATTCATCATCAGCACAATTTTCCGGTCGTCGATGACGCCGGCCATTTGAAACCGGCATTTCTCGTCGTGACGAACACAGACGCCGGCAACGAAAAAGTCGTCGCGCGCAACTACGAGCGCGTGCTGGCGGCGCGGCTTCGCGACGCGCGCTTCTTCTGGGATGCCGATCGGCAGGTGCCCCTCGAGGATCGCCTCGAGCGCCTCAGGACAATCCGCTTCCACAAGAAGCTCGGCAGCTATTTCGAGAAGACGCAGCGGGTGGAACAGCTCGCCAGGTGGCTCGCCTCGGAGCCGCTTGCGTCGGTGCCAGCGGCGGATGCCGCGGCAACTGCCGCGCGCCTGGCGAAAGCCGACCTCGCCACGGAGATGGTCGCGGAGCTCACCGAACTGCAAGGCGTCATGGGGGGCATCTACGCACGCGAGGAAGGGCAGCCCGAGCGCGTGTGGAAGGCGATCTATCACCACTATCTCCCCGAATCGATTGCGGCCGATGCACCGCCGACACGCCAGCAGCTGGGCGAGGCGGCAATCACGTGGGCTGCGGTGTCGCTGGCCGACAAGCTTGACACTGTTGTGGGCATGTTCTACGTCGGCGAAAAGCCGACCGGCTCGCGCGATCCGTTCGGATTGCGACGCCAGGCGCACGGCATCTTCAAGATTCTCGTGGATTTGAAGGAACTGACCGGCCTGAGCGTCAGACCGCTGGTGATGCCGCTTGTCGAGAAGGCCGCTGAGCCCTTTGCCGAATTCTCGAAGTGGCCGGAGGGAAGCGTCAGCGAGATGCTGGCCTTCCTGATAGAGCGCTATCAGTACGTGCTCGAGCAGCGCGGATACGACATTCGCAATGTCAGAGCGGTGGCTCGCTTCGAAGAAAGTCCGGTAGACGCAAAGCACAAGCTGGAAGTGCTGCCGGAATTCACCGCGTCACCGGACTTTCAGAAGCTGGCTGTCGCCTTCAAGCGAGTCAGGAACATTGCGCGCGAACTTGGAGACGGTGATGCGGCGGGCGCCGACGCCACCGACCCGTCGGTGTCCCGTCTGCTGAAAGAGCCGGCGGAACAGGCCCTGTTGCACGAGCTCGACACGCGCGGTCCTGCGATTGACAGTGTGCTGGAATCGGGAGAAAATTTGCGCCGCGCATTCGTCGAGGCAGCCCAGTTCGGCCCCGCAGTCGATCGATTCTTCACCGAAATCTTTGTGATGGTAGATGACGTCGCCCTGCGAAAGGCGCGCTTGCGGCTCATGAAGCGCCTCGAACAGCAGATCCTGCGCATCGCCGACATTTCCGAAATCGTTTCTGAGACGGAGTAGAAAAACCGAATGGCAAAGAAAGCGGCAGCTAAGAAGACATCGGAGACCGACAAGGTCGCGAAACTGGCGAAGCCCGGCAAGTACGTCTATTTCTTCGGCGACGGCAAGGCCGATGGCGACCGCACGATGAAGGATCTCCTGGGCGGCAAGGGCTCGGGGCTCGCCGAGATGACCAACGCGAAGCTGCCTGTGCCAGCGGGCTTCACCATCTCGACGCCCGTCTGCAGTATCTACTACAAGGAACGCGGCAGGATTCCCGCGTCGATCGAGAAGGAGATGCTCGACAACCTGCGGAAGCTCGAGAAGTCGGCCGGCCGCCGGCTCGGCGACACGAAGAAGCCGCTGCTCGTATCGGTGCGCTCGGGCGCGAAGTTCTCGATGCCGGGGATGATGGACACGATTCTGAACCTCGGCCTCAACGACGAAACGGTCGAATCGCTGAAGCAGGAGACCGGCAACGGGCGGTTTGCGGCCGACAGCTACCGCCGCTTCATCCAGATGTTCGGCAACGTGGTGCTGGAAATCGGCAAGGACGTCTTCGAGCACGAGCTCGACGCGGTGAAGAAGTCCCGAGGCACCAAAGCGGACACCGATCTCGACGAAGCTGCCCTTCGAGAGGTCATCGCCCGCTACAAGCAGGTGGTCCAGAAGAAGACCGGCAAATCGTTTCCGCAGGATCCGATCGAGCAGCTGAAAGGCGCACGCAACGCGGTGTTTCGCTCATGGCAGAATCCCCGCGCCATCGAGTATCGACGCATCTACGACATTCCCGACTACATCGGCACGGCCGTCAACGTGCAGCAGATGGTGTTCGGCAATACCGGCGACCGGTCGGCAACCGGCGTCGGCTTCACGCGGAACCCGGCGACCGGCGCGAAGGAGTTCTACGGCGAGTTCCTCGTCAACGCGCAGGGCGAGGACGTCGTCGCCGGCATCCGGACACCCCAGCCGATTCGCGAGCTCGAAGCGGTTCTGCCGAAGGCGTACAAGCAGCTTCGCGAAATCACCACGCGCCTAGAGAAGCATTACAAGGACGTCCAGGACTTCGAGTTCACCATCCAGGACGAGAAGCTCTTTATGCTTCAGACCCGCAGCGGCAAGCGAACGGGGTACGCGGCCGTCGTCATCGCGACCGATCTCGTTGCCGAGAAGATCGTGTCGCCAAAGGAAGCCGTGCTGCTCGTCGATCCCGAGGCCCTCTCCCAACTGCTGTCGCCCGGATTCGATCCGGGCGAGTGGGCGAAGGTGCCGGTGCTGGCAAAGGGCCTGCCAGCCTCGCCCGGCGCGGCATCGGGACAGGTCGTCTTCACCGCCGACCATGCCGTGGAATGGACGCGCGAGGGCAAGCAGGTGATTCTCGTCCGCAAAGAGACGGTGCCCGACGACATTCACGGCATGCACGTTGCGCAGGGCATCCTGACGGCGACGGGAGGCATGACGTCACACGCGGCCGTCGTCGGCCGCCAGATGGGCAAGCCGTCTATCGTCGGCGCCGGCGCGCTGCACATCTCCGAGAAGGACAGGGAGTTCACCGTCGACGGCAAAGTCGTGAAGGAAGGCGACTACGTGTCGTTCGATGGTCTGAAGGGAGAAATCAAGCTCGGCAAGATGGCGTCGAAGCCGAGCGAGATTCTGCAGGTCGTCAACGGCCAGCTGAATCCGAAGAAGTCGGATATCTATCAGCGCTTCAGCAGAATTCTCGAATGGGCCGATAAAGTGCGCCGGCTCGGAATTCGCGCGAACGCAGACCTGCCCGATCAGGCCGAACTGGCCTACGCGTTCGGCGCGCGGGGTATCGGCCTGTGCCGGACCGAGCACATGTTCTTCGGCGAAGACCGCCTTCCGATCGTGCAGCGCATGATCCTTGCCGACAATGTGACCGACCGTAAGAAGGCAGTCACAGAGCTGCTGCCCCTGCAGCGTTCCGACTTCTACGGCGTGTTCAAGGCGATGCACGGATCGCCGGTAACAATCCGGACAATCGACCCTCCGCTCCACGAGTTCTTGCCGAAGCGCGAAGACCTGATGGTCGAAATCGCAAAGCTCGAGGTGACCAACGGCGATTCGCGCGATCTCGAGAGCAAGCGCAAGCTGCTCGCGCGCGTCGAGCAGCTTCACGAGTTCAACCCGATGCTCGGACACCGCGGCGTGCGCCTCGGCATCACGTATCCTGAAATCACCGAAATGCAGACGCGCGCCATCATCGAGGCGGCGATTCAACTCAAGAAGGAGGGGTTGAAGGTCGTCCCCGAAATCATGATCCCGCTCGTCGGGCACGTAAAGGAACTTCGCGACCAGAAGGCGGTCGTCGATCGCGTCGCCGCAGAGACGATGAAAGAAAAAGGCGTGAAGATCGACTATCTCGTGGGCACGATGATCGAGGTGCCACGCGGCGCGGTGACGGCCGACGAGATTGCCGCCGAGGCACAGTTCTTCTCGTTCGGCACGAACGACCTGACGCAAACCACGTTCGGGTTCTCGCGCGACGACATCGGCAAGTTCCTCGGCGCCTATCAGGACAAGAAGATTCTCGAGAAGGACCCGTTCAGCACGATCGACACCGTCGGTGTCGGCGCACTGGTGCGAACGGCGGTTGAGAAGGGACGCGCGACACGCGCGGACATCAAGCTCGGCATCTGCGGAGAACATGGCGGCGATCCTGCGTCGATTCACTTCTTCGAGAAAGTCGGTCTGAATTACGTCTCGATGTCGCCGTATCGCGTGCCCGTCGCGCGGCTGGCGGCGGCGCAGGCGGCACTGTCGGTGAAGGTCGGAGATTAGCCCACAAGGCCATCAGCTTCAGGCTTCGGGCTTCTGGCCTTGTGGGCTTCAGGCCCGAAGCCGGGAGCCTGCAGCCTGAAGCCTTTCCATGGCGCGTATCAACCTCCTCCCGTCCGATTTAGCCAATCAAATCGCCGCCGGCGAAGTGGTCGAGCGACCGGCGTCGGTCGTCAAAGAGCTCATCGAAAACGCCATAGACGCGGGCGCGCGCCGCATTCAGGTTTACATCGAACTGGGCGGGAAGCGGCTGATACGCGTAGACGACGATGGGGAAGGGATGAGCCCGGAAGACGCGCGGCTCTCCATCGAGCGGCACGCGACCAGCAAGATTCGGCGGGCCGACGATCTCGCCGCCATCAACACGCTCGGGTTTCGCGGAGAAGCGCTGCCGAGCATCGCATCGGTGTCGCATTTCGTGATGAAGACCCGCCTGCGCGGCGACATCGCCGGCACCGAGATTCGAGTGAACGGCGGCGCGATTGCGTCGGTTCAGGAAATCGGCACTCCGGAAGGCACGTCGATCGAGATCGGCGACCTGTTCTACAACCTGCCTGCGCGACGGAAATTCCTCAAGTCAGACACCGGCGAAGCGACGCAGGTATCGCGGGTGGTCACGCAGTTTGCGCTCGGCTATCCCGAGGTCGGGTTCTCGCTGGTGAGTGGGCCCCGCACGCTGCTGAACTGGCCGGCGGTCGCGAAGTTCGAAGATCGCCTGTATCAGGTGTTTGGCGACAGACCCGACCTCATACCGGTCGGCAAGAGTCTGACAGGGTTCTCGATAAAGGGATTTGTCGCCGCGCTCGCAGAGCAGGGGCCGACGCGAGGCGTGCAGAATGTGTTCGTCAACCGCCGCATCGTGAAGGATCGCACCATCGCGCACGCCATCATCGATGCGTACAGCAACGCGTCTATCAAAGAGCGCAGCCCCGAGGTGCACCTGTTTCTCGAGATTCCCGCCGAGCGCGTGGACGTGAACGTCCATCCCACCAAAGCGGAGGTGCGGTTTCGCGATCAGTCGTTCGTTCACGAAGCCGTGAAGCATGCGATTGCCGATGCGATCGGCAAGGGGGCGGTGCCGCAGCTGCAGTTGGTGCAGGGCTCGTACGAGACCCGGCTGCCTGCGGCCCAGGCGATTCCGGGGGTGTTGAGCGGCGGCATTTTCCCCAGCCGCTGGGCGTCGCCCGAACCGGGAACCCCTGGAACCGGCACCCTCGGAACCGGAATCGCAGGAGCGTTCGGAGGCTTTGGAACCCTGGAACCCGGAACCTCAGAACAGGGCACCGCAGAACCCGGCACCACGGACTCTCTGAAGCCCATGATGCCCCTGGGGCAGTTTCGCGACACGTTCATCATCGCGATCGACGCCGACGGCATCGCCATCATCGACCAGCACGTCGCGCACGAGCGCGTGCTGTTCGAGCGCGTCATGGAGCGGCTCACTACGGGGCATCTCGAGAGCCAGCGGCTGCTGGAGCCGCTGCTCGTCGAGCTGTCGCCTGAGGCCCGGCAGGCCCTGCTGAACCATGCCGACGATCTCGACAGGCTGGGTTTTGGCATTGACGATTTCGGCGGCGAAACGGTTCGGCTGACGGCTGTTCCGTCGCTCCTGGGACGCGAGGACGCGCTCGTGGCGTTGCGCGCGCTCGCCGAGGATCTGGAGGGCCTGGATCGCGGCAGAGAAGCGGGTGACGCCCTGCGGCGCATTGCCGCCACCACGGCCTGCCACGCGGCTGTAAAGGCGAACTACCCGCTGACGCGCGAGAAGATGCTGCACATCCTCGAAGAGCTCCGCCGCACCGCGTATTCCACCGTGTGCCCGCACGGCCGGCCGGTGATGCTGCGGCTGACGCGCAGGGAGATCGAAAAGAACTTCCAGCGGATATGAACGAGAGAGTCGGCGCGTTCCTTTTCTACCTCGGCCGGTTTCTGCAGGTCTTCGCCATGTGGATCCTGCTGGTGGATATCTTCATGGCTGGCCCGATGGGCCCAGCGCCGAACCCGTTCTATGCGGGTGTGGCAATGTTCATCGTCGGATGGTTGATGGTGAGGAGTCAGGGGAGGAAGGGGTGAATTCGAGATCGAGGGATCTAGAGATCTAGGGATCTGCTGATCTAGGGATTTGCTGATCTGGGGACGTGCTGAACCAGAACTGGGAGCTCTCCGCGGAACTTGATGCGGGCCTCCGTCGAGATCCTTGGGTCCCGAAAGCAGTCGTTCCCTAGTTCTCTCGTTCCCTAGATCCTTCGTTCCCTAGATCCCTCGTTCCCTCGATCCCTAGCTATATCACCCTCTCAGCACCCGTATCCGATGAGCCTCGCTGTCGGTGACGTAGAGCGTCCCGTCGGTGTCTGCGAACAGACCGTGCGGGCGCGACAGTTTGCACTGCAGCGGGTCGGGTTCGGGGCCGTCTCCGCGCATGCCCGTTCCCAGGACCGTCGTGATGACATTTGTGTCGAGGTTCACGCAGCGAATGGTGTGACTCTCGGTGTCGGCGACATAGAGGTTCCGGCCAGAGAGCGCGAGCCCTTTCGGACCGGCGAGCTTCGCCACGCGCGCGGGGCCGCCATCACCCGACCTGCCTTGTTCGCCGGTGCCGGCGAGGTGATGCAGCGTGAGGGTTTTCGGCGCGATGCGATACAAAGCGTTGCCCTCACGCAGCGCTAGGTAGATCGTGCCGTCGCGGTCGATCACCATGGTCCGAGGCCCATTCAACGGCGTCCCGTTCAGCGGGGCACCATCGGGCGTCGGCAGCCGCTCGCCGGTACCCCCGATGGTGGTGATCGTGCCGGTCGCGAGATCGACCGCGCGGATGCGATGGTTGCCGATATCGCAAATCAGCAATCGCCCATCTGGTCCGATGGCAATGCTGTGCGGCTGCCTGAGCTGCGCCTGCGCCGCCGCGGCGCCGTCGCCGGAAAACCCCGCGACGCCCGTGCCCGCGAGCGTCGAGATGATGCCGGTACGTCCGTCAACCTTCCGCACCACGTGGCTGTCGCGCTCGGCGATATACATGTGATTGCGCGCGTCGAAGACGATCTCGTGAGGCATGTTCAGCGAGCCGGCGGTCGCTGGACCGCCGTCGCCGCTGTACGCGCGCTTGCCATCGCCAGCGATGGTCTGCATGGTTCGGGATTTCAAATCGAGTCGCCGGATGCGCTGATTGTCGACATCGCAGAAGTACAACGCGCGGTCGCGCCCGATGATGACGCCGTAGGGGTTGTTGACCTGCTCGTCTGAATAGCCGGGGGTGCCGTTGCCAATGAGGGTCGAAACGGTGGGGGCCGCCATGGCGGGGCGCGGCAGCAGCGCGAGGAGAAGCGCTTTCAGCACGTCACGGCGATGCACGGCGGCAGTCTACCTCAGAGACGGCATTCCCCGGAAGGGAGATCCAGAGCCAGATATTGCACACCGGGCAGCGGGTTCGGGTAATACGCAGGAAACGGCTTGAAGCCCATCGAGAGGTAGAGCTGCCGGGCGGTTTCCATCGACGACAGCGTGTCGAGCACGAGCGTCCTGTAGCCCATTTCGCGCGCCCGCCGTGCCACTTCTTCCGCGAGGTGGCGGCCAACATGCCGGCCCCGAAACAGCGGCCGCACATACAGCCGTTTCATCTCGCACACCTCGTCTCGAAACTTGCGCAATCCGACGCATCCCGCAATCTCCGACTCGATCCTGGCGAGCAGCAGCGCCCCGGCGGGCGGGCCATACATGACAGACATCCGGTCGAGCTCTGCCGAGAAGCCCTGAAAGCAGAGATCCACGTCGATCGCGGCGGCGTACTCCTCGAAGAGCGAGCGTCCCAGAGCGTAGTCGGCGCTCGTTCGCGCTTCGACGAGAATCACATCACTCATCCCTGAGCCCCAAGCCCTGAGCCCTGAGCCCTAATCTAGGGCTTCGCGGTCTTCTTGCGGGCCGCGCGCCATTCATCGAGGCGCGTGCGAATCGTCTGTTCGAAGCCGCGATTGGTTGGCTCGTAATAGGTTTTGCCGGCGAGCGATGGCGGCAGGCATTCCATGTCGGCAATGCCCTCGGCCTCGTTATGTGCGTACTTGTAGCCTTTCCCGTAGTTCAGCTCTTTCATGAGCTTCGTGGGAGCGTTCCGGATATGCAGCGGCACCGGCTCGGCAATCTCGCGCACGGCATCTTCGGCGGCCTCGTTGTATGCAACATAAACAGCGTTGCTCTTGGGCGCCGTCGCCAGATAGATGGCCGCCTGGGCGAGCGCCGTATTGCCTTCGGGCATGCCGATGAAGTGCACGGCTTCCTTGGCGGCCACGGCAACCGCCAGCGCCTGGGGATCGGCGTTGCCGACGTCTTCCGACGCAAAACGGATGAGACGCCGTGCGACGTAGAGCGGATCTTCTCCGGCCTCCAGCATCCGCGCGAGCCAGTAGACCGACGCGTCAGGATCGCTGTTGCGCATCGACTTGTGCAGCGCCGACATGATGTTGTAGTGCTCTTCGCCGCTCTTGTCGTAGAGCAGCGCCCGCCGCTGAACCGATTGCTGCAGGGTTTCCAAATCGAGGTGGCGCGTCTGGCCGTCGGCTTCTCGAGGCGCCGCCGCCGTCGTGAGCTCGAGCAGATTCAAGGCCCCTCGCGCGTCGCCATTCGAATACCGGGCGACGGCCTGCAAAACGCCCTCGCCGACGACGATCGGTTCGTTTCCGAGGCCGCGCTCTTTATCGTGCAGGGCGCGATCGAGAATCCTGACGATCTCTGCCTCTGTGAGACCGCGCAGGGTGTACACCTTCGAGCGAGACAGCAGCGCGGCGTTGACCTCGAACGACGGATTCTCGGTCGTCGCGCCGATCAGCACGATGTCGCCCGCCTCGACGCGCGGCAGAAACGCATCCTGCTGAGACTTGTTGAAGCGATGGATCTCGTCGACGAACACGATCGTGCGGCGGTTCATCTGCCGGCGCGATTGCTCCGCCGCCGCCATCACTTCCTTAATCTCCTTGATGCCGGCCATCACGGCGCTGAACGACACGAAGCGAGCGCGTGTTGCCTTTGCGATGAGCCGCGCGAGCGTGGTCTTGCCGGTTCCCGGCGGCCCCCAGAGGATGATCGACCGCAGCCGGTCGTGCTCGATCGCCTCGCGGAGCGGTCTGCCGGGCGCGAGAATGTCCTCCTGGCCGACGAACTCGTCGAATGTCGCCGGACGCATCCGCTCGGCGAGCGGGGTGCCGGCCATGGCGGCCACAGGAGAATCGGTTGAAGGGTCCTCGAATAAGCTCATTGATGGCGTTGCCTGAAAGCCTCGTACAAGACCAGCGCCGCCGCGACGCCGACGTTCAGCGACTCGACTGCACCAGCCATCGGAATCGACACCCGCCGGTCGACCTGGCGGACGATATCGGAGGGCAGCCCTGGTCCCTCGCCGCCCAGAATGAGGGCCGTCGGGTTGCTGAAATCTGCGGCGAACAACGGCTCGCCGCCGCGTGGGACGAGCGCGATCGTCCTGATGCGCGTCTGCTTGAGCCGTTCGAGAATATCCGTTATTTCGCCACGCGCGATCGGAAGGCGCAGCGCGCTCCCCATCGAGCCGCGCAGCGCCTTCCATCCGAGCGGGTCAGCGGTGGACGGGGTTGCCACGAACGCCGTCGCACCAGCCGCTTCCGCGGTGCGCACGATTCCGCCGACGTTGCCGGGGTCCTGAACGTCGTGGGCTACGACGACGAGGGCGTTCTCTGCGCCGAGCGCGGCGTCCAGTGACACGAGCGTCCGGCGGGCGATGCCGACCGCGCCGGCCGGCGTCTTCACCGGGCTCATCGACGCGAGCGTCTTTTTCGACACGACGAACACGTCGGCGCCGTCGGCGGCGAGCTCGTCGGCCAGCGCACGCACGGACGGATCGTTGAAGACGTCTTGCTCGAACGCCGCACTTTCGACCGTCAACCCCGACTTGCGCGCTTCACAGAGCAGGTGCGGACCGTCGAGCAACAGCTCGCGTTCGAGTTCGTTTTTCGGGGGATTGCGAGCGAGCTCGCGGTAGCGTTTGACGCTGGAGTGCGGCGCTCCAGTCATCTGGAGAGCATAACAGATGTGCTAGGATCTCCTGAAAATGAAGGCGAAAATCCTCAAGAAATTCGAAGAAGAAGTGGCAGAGCTCGAGCGAGAGCTGCACCTCGAGCTGCCCAAAGAGATACAGCGCGCGCGCGAGCTGGGCGACCTGCGTGAGAACGCGGAATATCAGGCGGCCAAGGATCGGCAAGGCATTGTCAACGCGCGGATTGCGATGCTGAAGAAGCGGATCGCCGAGATCTCGATCATGAATCTCGACAAGATTCCGCACGATCGTGCGGCGTTCGGATCGACCGTGAACCTGCGCGAAGACAACGGCGAGACGATTACCTACCAGCTCGTCATGCCCGAAGAAGCCGACGCCGCCAAAGGCCTCATTTCGACCAGCTCGCCGATCGGCCGCGCGATCGTCGGCAAGAGCGAGGGCGACGAGATCAACGTCACCACGCCGAGCGGCACCCGCTGCTTCGAGATCATCAAGCTCGTCACCATCCACGACGAGGCGTGAGCTATTCACCACATCTCAGAACCGCGGTTCTGTTGACCGGCAGCGGCACGGGCGGGGCCTATCACGCCGGCGTGTTGCGCGCGCTCGACGAGGCCGGAGTCAAAATCGACGTCATGAGCGGCCGCGGCGTGGGCGTCGTTTGCGCGTTGTTCGCCGCGATCGATGCGGGCGCGAAAACGTGGGAGGACGGCGGCGTGTGGCGCAGGCGTCCGCCGGTTCAGCTCTATCGGTGGCGCCAGGCACTGCAATGGGCCGCCATGCTCGCCGTTGCGGCCATCGCGATTCTCGCCATTCCGCTGCTCGTGCTGGCGACGGGGCTCGTGGCCTATCCGCTCAGCTTTCTCGTGCAGATGATCAACGTCGATGCCGGCTTTCGGCTGGCGTCTGCGTATGCCGATATGGTGCGTTACGCCTTCGCGGCGGATATGTTGCCGAGTGTCGTGCCGAGGCTGGTGATGTTGTGCTTCGCGGCAGCGTTTGGGATTCTGGCCGTTGCCGCGATGCGGGTCCGGCAGGAACCGGCGGTCGTGGCGAGCGGCGGGCAAGGAACGGCGCACGGTCATCGAGATCCGGGGCGGTGGTGGGCGAGGGTCGTCGGATCGCCGTGGACCGCCGAGCCCGGATCGAGCCATTTTCGAGCGGCGTTGTGGCACCTGTTTCGAGGTCCTGCAACCGCCAGGGAGCCGGCTGCCCACGAGCTGAGCCGGAGATACTCGGAGCTGCTGTTCGAAAACCTCGGGCAGCCGGGGTTCCGCGAGCTCATCGTCACGGCGCTCGACATCGAGACGCGCGCCGATCTGGTCTTTGCCGCCATTGCCGAGTCTCGGCGCCACGGGTACTTTCAGCGGGGCCGCGGCGATCTGATCGATCTGTCGGGTGTGGGCCGCAATCAGATTCTCGACGCGCTCGCCGCCGCGCTGGCCATTCCCGTTCTGACCGGCCCCCACGTGATCGGCTTCTCGCCGGAGAGCTACTGGAAGGGAGAATCGCATCGCATCTGCGATCGGATCGGCGCGCTTGCCCGTCTGCTCGACGAGCTGGCGGCGGCGGGAGTCGAGCAGGTGATCGTCGTATGCCCGCATTCGGAACGTACCGTGCCGCATCGGCTCGAGAAGCCAACTGGTTCGCTTCGAGCACGCGTGGCCGAATACATCGCGGCCGCCGAAACCTCGGCGGTGCGCGATGCTCTGAGCTCGCACAGGAAGCGGTTCAAGGGACTGTTCCTGATTCAACCACCGCACAATCCCATCGGCCCCCTCGACTTCGAAGGCACATACGACGAACGATCGGATCGGTATCAGAGCCTGGGCGAGCTGATGGATCGGGGATACGAAGATGGCTACCGGCAGTTCATCGAGCCGGTGGTGGGAGGTGCGGAGTAGGCGCCTTCTACGTGTGGCTTCCCACCGGTTCCTTGCGTTTCTTGTCCTCCGATGCCTCGTGCAGGAATTCCTGCAGCAGCTCTGACATCCTCTCGCCGACGGCCTGGTTTACGGGTCCGAAGCGGGCCTGAAACGCGTCGAGCGGCACCACGGCTTTGGCCATCGCACGGTGGCCGCCTGCCGAGCCGATGTCCACGAAGTACCGCCGCACGAAATCGCCGGCGTTCTTCGTGTAGCCGAGGTTGCGCACCGACATGACAAACGATCCGTTCACGATGCCCGACACCAGCGTCCAGCGGACGTTCTCGAGCTGAAGGAAGAAGTCCGCCACATACGGAATCGCATCGTCGCGGGGTACGTCGCCGAGGAAGACGGAGAAGATCTGCTCGACCATGCTGCTGCGCTGAGTGGCTTTCGTGATGAGCTGCAGCCGCTCCATCGTGATTTCCGCGCCTTCCATCTTCCGAATCAGGTTGGCGTCGGCCAGCGGATAGAGATACGAGAAGGCGTCGATATCGCAGCGGTTCGCCTGCCGGTTGAAGAACAGCGTGTCCGACTTGATGGCATAGAGCATTGCCGTGGCCGTGCGTTCGGAGATGCTCGCATCGATCGCGCGGAGATGCTCGGTGAGGATCGTGCAGGTCGATC
>Ga0105106_10001989_pt1 | contig 14622 bp, 24 predicted proteins | sample PPLLaktember2015_5_FD_79109 | JGI IMG/M metagenome (GOLD analysis project Ga0105106, IMG submission 79109) | Freshwater sediment microbial communities from Prairie Pothole Lake near Jamestown, North Dakota, USA - PPLs Lake P8 Core (1) Depth... | ecosystem: Environmental > Aquatic > Freshwater >...
CCAGCTCCTTCATACTCAGCCTCCGCCGAGCCTGAGAGCGTGGAAGGCTCTGCCGCGGGCGCAGTTGCCACTGCCTACGGCGCCGCGGTCAGCCGTTCGAGCGGCGCAGGCTGACCCGGTAGCGGTCTGTCGGGCCAGGGGCGCCGCCGCGCCGGATCTTGACCACCGACACTGCGCGCAGGTCAGGTGCAACAGCCTCTGCGCCGCGCAGTTCATCGGGGCTGTGCGTCGTGGCCACTCCAAGAACGCGCATCCCGGCGGCAACTCCGGCTTGGATCCCGGCCGGCGCGTCCTCGAACACCAGGCAGTCGCACGGCGCGGCGCCCAACCGCTCGGCCGCGACGAGGAACACGTCGGCCGCCGGTTTCCCATGCTCGACCTCTTCGGCCGTTACCAGCACGGCGGGCGACGGAAGGCCGGCCTGTCGTATGCGGGAGACGGCCACTGGGAGGGTGCCGGACGTGGCGATCGCCCAGGCGGCCGGATCGAGCCGAGCCAGGAGCTCCTCTCCGCCGGGGGCGGGCCTGACCCCATCCAGGTCGGCTGCTTCGCCGGCTTCGAAGCGGCGTGCCTCGGCGGCAGCGTCCAACCAGGGGGCGACGACTCGGATCGTGTCCTCCGTGCGCAGCCCATGCGAGGTGCGCAGAATCTCCGACAATTCGATGCCGTGCGCCCTCGCCCACGCCGTCCAATGCCTCAGGATGACCTGTGACGAGTCCACCAGGACGCCATCCAGATCGAAGATCAGTGCATTGCACTCAATGGGCTGCATCGCGCAGGCCTGCTCCGTGCCGTTCTGAAAGATGGGCGATCGACGCCGGGAATGGCGGTCGGCCGAGTGTTACCCCGCGGCCTTGGTCTGTGGCGTCAGTGCAGGTCGTCGTGGATGTCCTGCATCGTGTCCTGGTAGCGGCCGATCATGAAGCCGATCAGGGCCGAGAACGGCAGCGCCGCGCCCCCGACGCACACCCCCCAGGTGCCCTCGATCAGCGCGGGTGCGGCCAGCAGGATCCCGAGGCCGATCAGGCTGCCTACAAAAGCGCTGCGCCATTTGTGCGGCAGCTCGTTCCACATACGTACGAATGAGAACGAGCCCTGCATCCGGCGGCGCTTGCTGGCGATCTCCCGGTCGAGGCGGCGCTGCTTCTTCAGCGGATCGCGCGCGTGCAACTGTTGGTCTCGGATCTTGCGGAAGCGGTCTGCGTCCTGCCCGGGCACCGGCGCCTCCTTGGCCTCAGGTCTGCGGCTCGTCCCGCCCGATCTCCGGACGAGGCAGAATCGAGACCGATTGGATACGATCTGGAAAGCGCTCGAACAGATAGCCGACCAGGTCGGCCAGGATGGGGGCGGGATCGGAGCCGGTCTTGGTTACGATGCGGCAGAGCAGCGTGGCGACGTCCGGGTCCCACTCCAGGTTGACCGCGCCGTCGATTCCCAGCACGGCGCTCTTCAGTTTCGCCCATCCGGGCCGCCGGCCGCGGCGCTTCTCGCGGATGAGCTCCAACTGGAAGGCGCTCAGTTGGGCATCACGAACGATGGCCTCCCGAATGGAGGGGCCCGGAGTGCAGGCAACGAAGACGAAGGTCTGCATCCTCGCATCCTGATCTGCGTCCGGGGGTGTACCGGCCAGGCAGGGCCGCGAAACCGCCGTCCGGACGTTCTTGTATCGTATGCCCGATTTTCTCCTGGCGCACCCCGGCGCGGCGCACCGCTCAATCGGGTTCCGGCCGGTCGGTGCGCCGGCGCTTGGTGTCGGCCCGCCGCTTCTTGGCCTGCAGGCGACGCTCGACCGCGCCGGCCGTCGGGCCAGTCGGCACACGCCGGCGACCGGGGGACCAGCTCCGTTCGACAAGCGCGCTCAACCGGTCCAACGCCTCGCGCCGGTTGCGCTCCTGAGTGCGGTACCGGCGCGCCTCGATCACCAGGATTCCCCGCGCATTGATCCGGTTGCGGGCCAGGCGCATCAGCCGATCGCGGACTGCCTCGGGCAGGGAGCGCGAGCGGAGGACGTCGAAGCGCAGTCGGACGGCGGTCGACACCTTGTTAACGTTCTGCCCCCCCGGACCGGAGGCGCGGAAGAACTCGAGTTTCACTTCCGCCGGGTCGACTCGCCCGCGTCGCTTCATGATCCACTCCTGCGGTTCCAGCGCGGCAGCCAGGCAGGCACGCGCGCAGCATAGGCCCGCCACTCCGCCGCGAATTCCTCTTCCAGGACCTTCTCTTCTCGCCGGGCCCGGACCTGCAACCCGAAGATGAACAGCGCGAAAGCGAGTGCCGCCCAGGTCCGGTAGAGCAGCAGGCTCCCCGCCCCGGCCGCGCACACGCCCAGGTACATCGGATGCCGGACGAGGGCGAATGGTCCGGTCGTGATCAGGCGGTGCTGAGCGTACAGGCGCACGCCGAGACTGACGGAAGGACCGAACATCGCGCCGAGGGAGTGCAGGCCCCAAAGGTACAAGCCCAGCCCGCCGATGAAGACCACCGCGCCCAGGAGATCCGCCGCCAGCCGACAGCCCACGCACAGACGTATGGGGATGAGACGCCACAGGAGTGTGCCAATGACCAGGAAGAGCACCGAACTGATGGCCAGGAAAGGCAGGCGCAGCCAGCGCCGGGCGCCTGGCTCCTCCCGTCCGGGAGCGCGCCGGAGCGAACGGAACATGGCCGCCAGCGCGAGCGCCAACGTCAGCAGCCCGGCGACGCCGGCCGCCCTGCCCAACCACAACTCAAAAGCGTCCATCGCCAGCCTGGCCCTCCGCCCGGCCCGTTCGGGTCAAGAATCCGGTCAGGACGTCAGACTCCGGATGATGTAGCAGGTCGAGGTCGCCTTGGCAATCAACCGGCCGGCGCCGTCCTCGATCTCACACTCGACGTGGCCGACATTGGCGCCTCGCCGGAGGATCCGCCCGCGGGCGACCAGCGACTCTTCCCGCAGCGCCCGGAAGAACTGGATTCCCAATTGGACGGTGGTGAAGGTTTCACCGGCCTCAAGCGCCGAGGCCATGGCCACGCCCATGGCGGCATCCGCCAGGTCGCACAGGATTCCGCCGTGGACGATCTGCATGGGATTGTAGTGTTGAGGACCGGTCTTCAGGGTCAGTTTCGCTTCACCGCTCCCGGCCTCCAGGAGGCGGATACCGATCAGCTGTGTGACCGGCGGCGGTTCGGCCGACCCGCTGAGCCAGCCGGCCAGGTAGTCGTGCATCTCCATGCTGCCTCCCGACGTAGTTGCGGACGCCATGTGGACTAGGTCGGCAAGGTGCGGCCCGACGCGAAGGCCTGCAGCTGCGCCAGGTGCGCCTTCTCATCGGCCAGCTCCCAGCGCAACAGCCGTTCGATCGTGACGCGCACCCCCCTGACGCGCACGCCGAAATCGCGGTCACAATCCGCCGGATCGATCCCTCGGACCGCGCCCATCAGCCGGGCGTGCGATTGTCGCGCTGCCCGCGCCAGCGCCGGTAGGCGCCCCGTCTTGCACTCGGCGACCAGGTGGCGATTGAGCGTCTCCCAGTCGCGGTCGTGGAGCGCGTAGAAACCTGGCAGGCGCCCGGCCCGCACTTCATGGATTGCACCCAGGTTGATCCAATCCCAGCCTTGCAGGTGAGCGAGCAGGTCCTCGGCGGTCCAGAACCCGAGAAACACTTCGGACCAATCCGATGGACGAAGGCCCCTCGCCGCGCCCAAGATCGCGGCGCGGACCTCTTCCGACTCCGTCACCAGCTCATCGCGCTTGTGTTCTCGCATCAGCCTCGGATCCGATAGTCTGTGTTGCCGGCGTTACAGCCCCGGCGCCGGATCAGCCTTTGACATAGGATAGCTTCTCGACGATCTTCCCCGATTCGAACCGGAACACATCCACCCCGCGCACGAATCCGCTGGACGCATCCCATCGGTAGATCCAGCGTTGGAAGCCGCGCTTCCCGAGGATCACCATCTCCTCGATCTCGATGGCCGCCTGCGGGGCCTCCCGGAAGAAGGCCTCCCAGAACTGGCGGACAGAAGCCTGGCCCTCGTGGCGACTCCCGCTCGGCGGCGGATAGGTATTCTCGAACACGCAGTCCTCGGTCATCAGCCCCATCATCGCCTCGACGTCGTGGCGGTTGAACGCCGCATTGAAGGCGTCGAGGACTCGGGTGTCAGCTTCACTCATGATACCGTCTCCGCGGAGGGCCCCCGGCACAACACATCAATCGATCTCGTCAAGGCATACCCGTCGGTCGGCCGGGCCGGAGCAGCTACGGGCACACGCCCTCCGGCAGACGGCCGGCGAGGGCCTCGCCGTACCCGGCTAACCTGCCCAGATCGATGCTGCGGCTGGCATACACGTTCAGCAGTGCATGGCAAGCCACCAGCGCCACCCCGTGCCGGCCGTTCTCGTCATAGGCCACTGACTGCTCGCCGACCGGTGCGATTTCGGGGTGCTCCTGACCGGCCACATTCTGTGCCACCTGCGAGAAGGCCTCCTGCAGGTCCGCCTGCGAGTCAAACAGGAAGATCGAAACCCAGCCGACATACTCTCCGCTCGCGTCGACCAACTGCTGGGAGAAGTGGCGCTGGCCGTCCGCTACCCCGCTGAGCGGCCAGATGAGCGGGTTCGTCCGGCTGGCGACGCCGAGCTGCACGCCCAGCTCTTCCGGACCGATCAGGCTTTCGTCGAGCTGTACGTCCGCCATCGGCGTCGTTTCGGCAAAGGACTCGCCCGGAGTGCCGTCGGCCTGGTCGTCGCCCGAGCCGCAGGCTGAGAGCATCAGCATGCCCAACAGCAGACCCGCCAAGAATCGTTTCACACTCATCCTCCTGTCAGACTCGAAAACAAGATCGTCCGCGCCCGCGCGGCGCATGTCTCTCGACTACGGTACGCCCTATCCCCCGGTCTCCGTCAGTTCGAATGCGGAGGTCAACTCGACCGCGTCCTCCAATGTTGCGAAGACCGAGCAGTACTTCCCCTCCGTCAGTGCGATCGCTCGCCGGATGGAGGGCTCCTGCAGATTCCGTCCAGCAATGCGGTAGGTAACCAGGATCCGGCGGAATCGCCAGGGCGCCTCGTCATCCCGTTCGCTGCTCGCTTCGACAGCGAACGACGCGACCTCCTGGCGCTGCTTCACCAGGATAGCCAGGACGTCCCAGGCTGCACACCCGATCAAGCTCAATGGCAGAAGGTCGGCGGCATTTACCCCATCGGGGCGAGCCATGCGGATCGCGTAGCCGTCCCGATCCTGCAAGCGGAACTCTCGCTCGCCCAGCCATTCGACGCTCACCTTCTCGGTCGGCACCGCCACCTCCCCAGTGCTCGCAGGCTCTCTCGCACGCAACCTTCCCCCGCCCTATCGGCGCGACCGCTTCAGCGCTTCGGGCCGTCAGGCCGCCGATTCGACCAATCCCAGCTGGCGAAGCTTCGGCTGCAACTCGGCCAGTGCATGCTCGTAGTCTAGTCCCTCAGCCGCGACATCGAGCACCTGGAGATCGCTGCCAGTCACACCACTCAACCACTCTTCCAGGTAATGCTCGAGATCCGGCAGATCCTCCACGCCGGCGATGCTTAACGCGCGGCTGCGTGCGGCAAACCTGCCGGCCACGATGTCCAGCGGGGCCCGGAGCCAGATGATCAGGTCGGGCGGCGGGAGACCGGCGCGGAGGCAGTGGAACAGTCTCTCACACAGCCCGTATTCGTCCGCATCCAGGTAGCCGCGCTGGCGAAACAAGCGGGTGAATACGCGAAAGTCCATGTCCAGTCCGCCGTCCAGGATCCCGACGCCGCCGGTCCGCCGGAGGGCGCGTTCCTGCTCTGCCCGGTAGAGCAGGTAGTCAACCTGATTGGCCAACGCGAAGCGACGGTGGTCCCGGAAGAAGCGTCGCTGAAACGGGCGCTCCTCGTGCTGCTCCATGCCGGCCCTGAACGAGAAGCGCTGCCGGAGGACACTCACCAGCGTCGTCTTTCCTACGGCCGTGTTCCCTACGACCGCGACGATCTTGCCGTGCATGCCTGCGCTCCCTCGGATGTGACGCCGCGAAGGCCGGCGAGGCCGGCGCACACGGCGATGCCCATGCCCGGCGCCCCAACGCTCCCCGCCATCGACCTCAAGCATCGCCTGCTGGACCGGAGAGGGCGACCCCGGACTGCCGCCCTTACATCTCCGGCCCCGGATCTGGGAGATACGGTGCTTCCCCGTCGATATCCCCGACGAACTCCGGCAGGGAGGCATGCCCCAGCAGCTGGCGTATGGCCATGTTCTCGCCGGTGTGGTACCAGTAATGATAGATGACGCGCTGGAGCAGCGAACCGAATTGATAGGGGCTCGGTCGTCCGCGCCGGACGACATGCTCGAGCAAGGAGTCCGACGTCAGTCGGTCGAGCCAGGGATCGGCCTGGCGCGTGATTTCTTCCCAGGCTTCTACGGCGTGCGCCAGGGTCGGTGTTGAGCCCGGTGCTCCGTAGGCAAATGCGGCATTCACGTCTGCGCGCGGTGTCCGCTCCTGCGCGTAGATCAGGAAGTAGCGCTGTTCCTGCCAGGCCAGGTGCCCGACGTTCCAGGAGATGCAATTCATGGGCAGGATCCGAATGCGTGCATCCTCCTCGCCGACGCCGGTCAGAGCGCGGGCGAACTCACGCCGCGTGAAGCGCAGTTGGCTGACGAGTGGGTGAGGCACAGGGACCCTCCTCAGGTGGAACCAGGACGCTCGGCCCCGCGGCCGCACAGTAGACGGATGTCCCGCCAGACGTAGGCAGCCTCGCGCACGCGAACCTCGTCGTCGAGCTGCACCGATCGTTCGCCGGCTTGTTCTCCTCCAAGGCGTCGGTAGAAAGCCGAGGCCGGGTTACCCAGGAGAACCCAGACGATCAGCCGCTTCGCCCTCCGAGCGGCCAGCTCTTGTGCCATGGCGCGGATGAGTTGCCGCCCGATCCCACGCCGCTGCTGCTCGCTGCGAAGATGTAGTGCCACCAGTTCACCGCAAGGCGGGTCTTCCGGCGGCTCCGTCAATCGCCCCAGCGCGTAGCCGGCCAGCCCACCCTCCACCGGGTCTGCGACCAGCAGGACGTCTCCGGAGGCGAGCAACGATGCCTCCCAGTCGGATTGCTGCTCGACCGGATCGAACCGGTCGAGGTACGCCTGCGGAAGGAGCCCGGCGTACGCCGACAGATAGCTGTTGATCTGGATGTGGGCGATCTCGGCGGCATCGCCGAGCTCGGCCGGGCGGATGATCATCGTCGGCCGCCCCGCGCGAGCGATTCCACACTACACCCCCAACTCGAAGATGCTGGCATGTCCTTCGAGCGTCCCCGGCGAGGTCGTCAAGCGCGCGTAGGCCTCGGCCAGCCGCGCGCGGTTGTTGTCAACGAAGTCGTCGTACTCGGCCTGGCTGAGATAGATGCCCGGGCGCTGCCCATACCACTCTTCGATCTCGGCATCCGTCCGCTGATACAGGTCCTTGATTTCCCGGATACGCAGCCCGATCGCGTGCGGCGGGAGGAACGGCAAGTAGTCCCCCCGATACTCGGCCCCCATGAAGGCGGTCCAGTACAGGCAGCCGGGATTGGCCCGCACGAAGGCCAGGTCGAGTCCGTACCAGTCGCGCTTGACTTGCCAGATGAATTCCTGGTCGGCGTCGAACTGCGGCTTCAATCGGGCGCGCGTCGGCGTGTCGATCTGCTCCAGCCACAAGGTATCGGCCAGGAGGTGGAAGAAGTAGCCGAGCAGGAACGAGGCTCGCTCGGGATCGGCCGCGGCCGACAGGGCGGGCTTGAGGTACTCACGGTAGAAGTCCAGGTCGGCGACCGGGAATGGGGCACTTGCCGGCGCGCGAAAGTGGGTCACCGCGCCCGGCGGGGTGAAGTGTTCGTGCCGCTCGTCGGGGATCCCCGAGTCGGGCGCCACGCTGCCGATGGAGAACGCCGCCGCATCCAGCCCGGCAACATCGGCCAGCATGTTCTCAGCCAGTCTCAGGTGGGCAATCCAAGGGGCCATTCGGGGACTCCGGGGGCGCTCTGGATCAGCCGGCCGCGTGCCGCAGCCTGCGCGCGGCCCGTCCTGCTGGCCGGCGCTCAGCCCTCGCTGAAAAGCTTGCGATCGCGGTAAGCGTTGTAGTCGGGCAGCAGCCGGTCGTACTCGCCATCCATCAGCGGGGAAGAGATCATGAAATCAGCCGAGGCCCGGTTGCAGGCAATCGGGATGTTCCACACGACCGCCATTCGCAGCAGAGCCTTGACGTCCGGGTCGTGCGGCATCGGCTCGAGCGGGTCCCAGAAGAAGATCAGGAAGTCGATCTCCCCTTCGACGATCTTGGCGCCGATCTGCTGGTCGCCCCCCAGCGGGCCGCTCTGCAGTTTACGGATGGCGAAGCCGAGCTCGCGTTCGAGCACATCGCCGGTGGTCCCAGTGGCGTAGACCAGGTGATGGGCCAGGAGTTCGCGATTGTACTTCGCCCACTCGATTAGATCGCGCTTCTTGTTGTCGTGTGCGACCAGCGCGATGCGCTTGTCGTGGTCCATCGGTATGCGCTTGTGCACCATCTGTCACCTCCGCCGCTATCGGCCCGCGCGGCGCGGCCGCCCGACTCCGGCGCTCCGCCGTCAGAATTCTACCCCACCCAGGCGGCTTGCCTGCGGTGCAGGCTGCCCGGACCAGAAGCCGCGTCGAGGCTACGAGACGGCAGGGGGCCCGCCCAGAAGGCTGGCGACATCGCCGGGCGTTGGCGGCATCACATACAGGAAGATCAGGTCCTGGCGGTCGAAAGCAACCGGCCGCCATCCGGCGAAATCGAAGGCGACGGTCACGACTCGGGCTCCCGGGCGGAGCTGGGCCTGAAGGATTGGCCCCAAGCGAGGCGCCTCGCGGCCTGTCAGGTAGGCAAAGACGACGTCCGCCGGCCGCAGATCGGCCTTGTGGTAGTCCCCCAGCCGGATTTGCACACGGTCGCCCACACCTCCCAGCCGCGCGCGCATCCAGGCCACCGCACAGTGCAGGGGGCTGATCTCGACACCGACCGCGCGTGCACCAAAGTCACGTGCTGCGAGCGTGAGCACGCGCCCGTCTCCCGCGCCCAGGTCGAAGAGCACCTCCCCTGCCCGCAGGCCGGCCAACTCAAGGGCGCGCCGGATGCGCGGTCGACGCGTCGGAATCCAGGGCAACCCAAAGACCATCGGGATCACCAGCCACAGGACTCCCAACACGACCAGCGAAGCCCCCAGGAGGACAAGCCATCCAGACAAGTGCACAGCGATCAGCCCCTCACGCGCACAGATTCGAGCCGCCCGTGTCCCGCCATTCAGGCTGCCTGCTCCCAGGCCAGGGCAAGCCAGTCTTCGACCTGCTGGTCGATCTCCTCGACCGTGCGCAGCTCCAGGTGATGTGTGAACCGTCCGGGCGCCGGCTCGACGACTTCCTTCCAACGCGCCGAGCGATCCCGGTGGCGCAATGCGACCGTCAGCACCAGAGGCGCGGGACGGCCGCGCAGGTACCTCCCCGGAATCCATGCCCAGGCAAAGGCGGTACGTCGGCGAAAGGAGATCTGGCTCTTCGTCACGCGCAGCTCAAAGGCGCCCAAGCCTTCGGCCGCTCGGCGCAGCGCCTCGAACAGACTCCGAGCCTCATCTTGCCCGGTGAAGAACTCATCCGTGGTCATCGCAGTCCGCGGCCCTCGCAGGTCGCCGCTCGGCATACGCGCCGGCACGAAGAGAGCCGAACATCGGCAGTGCCGGACTGTTCGGGTGCGAAGGATAGACCCTTTCACGGTCCGGCGCAGAGGGCGCCGGCCTCGAGTTGGCGCAGCTCGACGCCTAGTCGGCGAGGTCCGGGCTGGTGAATGCGCTCGAAGGGCGCGGCCTACCGGCCGGTCCGGGAAACGAAGCGGATGAAGTCCAGATCACCGGGCGAGAAGCCCAGCGTCGACAGGTGCCGGCCGATCTCACTCCGGTGGTGAGTCCCGTGATTGACGATGTGCATCAGGAGGTGCCACACGGGCCGCGTGCGTGGCCGCGCCCTCGGCCAGGTGTAGGTGACTTCCCCGTTCAACTGGCGCACCGACATCCCGCGGACGTACTCGATGAGGCGTGCATCCTCTTCCTGCCACCGGCGCAGGAACGCCGACATGCGCGGGAAGTCCGCCGAGGTCAGCCTGGCAGCGGGCAGCAGGCCGGTCTGCGCCCCCTCCCTCCAGTACCACTGGGTGTCGAGGATGTGGACCAGGCTGTCGAAGATCGTGCCGTGGCTCAACGGCGCCGAGGCCCGCAGCTTCTGAAGGGGGAGTCGCGCGGCCTTTCGCGCGAGGCGGCGGTTGGCCCAGCCGGTGTAATCCGCCAGGGTGAGAGCCTGCGCCTTGTCCATCGACCCCTCCGGAGCCAGGTCTTCCGGCGAGATCCGGAATGCCCCGCATTCCCGCCGGAAATGAAAAAGGCGCAGGAGCCTCGCCGGACGGGGAAACTTCGCGAGGGCTGCGCCTGTATTACGGTGAGTGGTGAGGCTAGAGGCCCTTGACGATCGTGGCGACCAGCATCAGGGCCAGCCCAACGAGAAGGAACCAGAAGACCAGGCCGGCAAGGGCGGGGATCGCGAATTGCCCCAGCAGTCCGAGAACGCCCAAAACTAGAGCGATGATCCAGGTTACGAACCTTGGTGCACTGAGCGTCATTCCGAGCCTCCCATAGGCAAGGCGCACCCGTGTGCGCGCGGTCAAACGATGGAGTCCCCGTCCACTATATATAACAACACCGTTTCCGAGGAAGAGGTACGCCGGCGGGGGGACCGCGGGCGGCCCAGGCCACCGATCCCGGCGGACGATTCCGACGGATCCGGGGGGCCTCTGGCAGCACTCCCGGTTCGCCTCGCCGAAGGCGCTCCACCGATGCCCCTCTCCACCGTGGACCCTCCAGGCCGCGATCGGCAGCCACCCCGCCGCCCAGATGAAGCCGTGTCACGCCGGCCAGCGCGAGGCGTAGCCGACAGCCGTCAGGGCGGGCGCCACGGCGAACAGCCCACCGCCGTCGACGATCGCGGCGGGCCTCTAGTCAAGCAAGAGATAGGATGTGAGCGCCTGCGAGCAGGATCAACCGGTCTGCAGTGCGGCCAGAGTATCTAGAGCAGCGTGCACATCGCCTGGCGGATCTCACCCAGATGATAGGCAGTGTGCGTCAGGACTGCCAGCGCCCCCGGCATGCAGTTCGGGCCGACCCAACTGGTGTCATCGCCGAGGACTTCCCGCAGCCGGGCGTAGCTCCCGTGCAGCGCCTGTTGCAGGCCAGCCCATTCCGCCGGGGTCACCGCGCCGACCGTCCGCCAGATCCCACCCCAGTCGACATTGCCGGCGGAGCCGGTCAGAATGTAGCGCTCGAGGACCTGGAGATAGAAGGTGACGTGTGCGACCTGGGCGACGATGGTGGCGCACTTGCCGCCGACGGCAATGGAGGCGTGCTCGGCGTCGAAGCGCTCGAGCGTTTGGAAGAGCGAGGTGCCTTCGTCAAGGAAGATCCCATGGTGCTTGTCGAAGGCCTCTTCCAGGGCCTGGAGCAGCACCGATCGAAACGCGAGGACGTCGGCGGATAGAGCCATGCAGCCTCTTCACCTGCGCGGGATGCTCGATAGGACACTCGGCCCGCGGCGGGGTCCTCGTCGACACACTTGGGGGCCCGCATGGCTTCGAGCCGGGGCCGGCGGTGCGTCACATTGCAGTTGGCGGTAGAATCACTGCCGGATGTCACTCCATGGGGGCAGGTCGAACATGTTCAGTTTGAATGCAGACCCCGAGCGGCAGCGCCTGACGATCGTCAGCGACCAGGCTTTGGACGCCGAAGAGATGCGCCAGCTGATCGGCGCCATGAAGGCCGAGGCGGCCAAGCTCAAGCCCGGCTGGGCGGCCGCCGTGGACTTCCGAGGCATGTGGGTCAACAGCCCCTTCGTCAACGAGCTGTTCCGGTCGCTTCAGGAAGCGCTCCTGAGCAGCGGTGCGGGCAAGATCGGGACGCTGCTTGACAGCGACCCGCTGAAAATGCGGCTGTGGCAGTCCGGGGTAGAGACCAGATCGAATGAACTCACGCGGCGCTTCCACGATGCGGACGAGTGGGAGGCCTTCCTTTCGCAATCGTGAGCGGCCCGGCCACGCCGGCCGCCGTCGTCCCCCAACCTCGCCTCAGACCGAGCTGCCTGTGCCCGCCGTCCTGCCGGATTCCACGAGCTGCTTGAGCTTGCGCAGGTCCGCCTCGGCCTGTCGTGCGGCCAGCCGGCGCGTGAGGCGCAGCATCACCTGCATGCGCAGCGAGTTGCCCATCCCTGACCAACGCACCCGCACCAGCGTGCCCCCCTCGACCGGAGTCAGGCTGGTCTCGACACGAGCCGTGAGGACCGGTCCCGACACGCGCGAGACGTAGCGGCGATTGGGATCCACTTCGATCAGGACGTCCTCCATCACATAAGGCTGGCCGTTCTGGACGTAGTGCAGTCGTCCGATCGAGCCCACCTGACCGGCCGCCTCCGACACGACCTCGAACCGTTCCAGATCGGAGTTCCACAAGGGCGCTTTGGTCGCGTCGAGCAGGACTTCGGCAATCGCCTCCGGGGATCGGTCGATGCGGGCCTCGACCTCGAATTCGGTCTTCATCCGGCGGCGCCCCTGCTCCCGTGCGATTCTCCCGGGCTCGGAGGCGGTGCCGGTGTCTCCCGGCCGGGAGGCAGCCTTCCCCGGAATTCCTTCCAGGTGAAGAGCAGCGGCAACAGCATGGCCACCAGCACCACCGTGTTGAAGACCGCATTGATCCACACTCGCGAGTAGAGGGATACGGCCGTGTCCAGCACGTACCACAGGGTCAGTGCGGCGGCCAGGGCGTTGCGCGCCCATCGTTCCCGGCGGGCGAAGGCGTTTCCCCCGACCAGCCCGGCCAGCAACCCAAAGCCGGCAACGGTCGCCCCCCACACGCCGAAGACCCACTGCTGGAATCCGCCGGCCCCCGCGCCCGATGGGAAGGCCCGCTCAATCTCGCCCATCAAGCCATCCATGAGCACCGTCTGGTTGAACAGGAACATGAGGACCCCGAAGGCCGACATCGTGAAGGCGACCACCAAGAGCCAGGTGGTCCAGAAGGTGGATCGATGCATGGGAACCAGCTCCTCCGTCAAGGTGACTCCGCCACGCGGCGGGCGCTCGCAAGCCCGGGCGCTGCGACTCCGGGGGAGCCCAGCGGGAACCGTCCGTTCAATCCAGCCGAGGCTCGCCCGCTCCCGCTCCCAGGTACCAGCGGCGGTCTTTCAAGAGCAACGCCAGGGGGATGAGGACCACCAACTCGACGATGAGATCCGATAGCCCGAAGTCGTCGAACACGGTCACAAGGGCGAACGCCACCAATGCAGCGACGGTCAGGTAGTAGGCTGGCGCGCTGCGCTTCCTCAAGAGGACCCACAGCCCGATCAGCACACCACCGGCGAGGAGGGACAGGCCGCCCATGCCCCAGCGCACGAGCCCCGTATCCGGCATGGCCGGGTGGAGTCCCCCTGTGATGATCACACCGAACGCCAGCCAGATCAGCGCGTTGAGGACCAGGAAGATGGAAGCCAGGGTGACGGAGAGAGGCGCCTTGGTCAAAGTGGGTCCCTTCATAGCGGTCCAGGCGCATTCGCCGCGCAGGGCGCCCTGCACAGGCCAGGGTCCACAGTATCGCGCCGAACTCTGCGGCGGAATTCCACATTCCGCCTGTGAAGTCAGGGCGCCCGCGCACCCACGAGCGCCAGGGCGGCGGTCCGAATCCGCTCGACATTCGGCAGAGCCTGGTCTTCGAGGCTGCGGGCGTAGGGAATCGTCGCCTGGGTGCAGACGCGCGCGTAACGGAAGTCGATCCCTGCCTGCGCCACGATGGCCGCCAGTTCACCCGAGAGGCCGAAGCCTTCATAGTCCTCATCCACCACGAGCAACCGGCCGGTACCGGCGACGGCCTCGCACAATGCCGCCGTGTCGAGCGGAGCAACACTCCGCAGATCGAGGACCGCTGCGGAGACGCCTTCACGCCCCAGCAGGACGGCGGCCTGGAGTGCTCGGTGCACCCCGACGCCCACGCTGACCAGCGTGATGTCGGTGCCCGCGCGCCGAAGCAGCGCACGCCCGATCGGCAGACTCTCCCAGGTCGCGGGCACCGGCCCGCGAGCCCCCTCGGCGGGGACGTCGTAGTGGACCGTGTGACGCCCTCCCGAGCCCAGGAACTCAAGAAGGCTCTCGGACAGCAACTTGTGCTCCAGGAAGATGACCGGTCCGTCGTGCTGCAGGGCGGCAACCATCAGGCCGCCGGCGTCGGCGGGCGTCGAGGGGACGAGAACGGTCAGGCCGGGGATGTGCGCCAGCCATCCCCACAAGGACTGCTCGTGCTGTCCCCCGTCACCGTATCCGCCGCCGCAAGGCGCACGCACCACGACCGGCGCCGTCCATTTCCCAGCCGTGAAGGCCTTCACCTTGGCGGCGTGGTTGAGCAGTGCATCCATCGCCACGCCGATGAAATCGACCATGTAGAGCTCGACGACCGGACGCAGTCCGGCCATGGCCGCGGCCACGCCGGCGCCGAGGAAGGCGCTCTCGCTGATCGGGGTGCCGCGCACGCGTTCGCGCCCGAAGCGGACGAGCAGGTCTCGGCGCAGCAGCGGGACGTCCTCC
>Ga0105106_10001992_pt1 | contig 14611 bp, 16 predicted proteins | sample PPLLaktember2015_5_FD_79109 | JGI IMG/M metagenome (GOLD analysis project Ga0105106, IMG submission 79109) | Freshwater sediment microbial communities from Prairie Pothole Lake near Jamestown, North Dakota, USA - PPLs Lake P8 Core (1) Depth... | ecosystem: Environmental > Aquatic > Freshwater >...
AGGTCGGGGGAAACCTCGCCCTGATCCACCACATCACGGGCGCCCTGACGGCAGGTGACATTGCGCGCAAGGCGGGTGGATTCTCGGAAAAAGACATCGAAGTCATGCAGGTGACGATCATCGAGCACTCCACCGGGTACTGGTACTTCCGGGCCTCCGTGGATGATGCGGCGGGCCGGAAGGGCTCCTGGCGGGCCGTCTTCCCGGAACCGGAAAACGCGTCGGCCAAGATCGCCCACGACGCCGACCTGATCTCCCAGTTCGTCTACGAGTCCGTGGTCCCCGACGGAAGCAAGTGGAGGGTGCTCGCGCAGAAGCGCTGGAAGGCGAAGGACACGAAAGAGGAAGCCCACATCGTCTACTACGTGTTCTTCCGTCTCTACGAGGAGGCCAAGACGGAGAAGGGGAAGGCGCTTGCGAAGCAGGATTGGGAGAAGATCCGGCCCGAGCTGGTGAAGCTCATGGGCCTCAAGCCCGGCGAGGATCCCATCAAAGTTCTCGGCGTGCCGAAGATCTTCCAGTAAGACAGCGGATAGCAGGTATAACAAGGCCCCGGCGGCTGCAGTCGCCGGGGCTTTCTTTTGCGCCCGGCTAATACCTTTTCGAGAACTTCTTCGCGATCGCGTTGGCGAGCACCACCAGGGCCGTGGAGATAAAGATCATGATAATGCCGAGTGCCGAGAGCCTTCCCCACAGGCCGTCTTCGGCGAACCGGAGGATCTGGACAGCCAGGACCTCTGTGCCGGGCCGGGAGAGGACGACGGAGAGGCTCAGCTCCCGGACGAACATGGTCGCCATCAGGATCCACCCGGAGGCGATCCCCGGGACCAGCAGGGGAAGGACGATCCTGCGCATGGTGTAGAGCGGCCCGCCGCCGCAGACCCGGGAGGATTCCTCCAGGTTGCCATGGATCTGGACGAAGGCACTGGTGAGCGGCCTTAGGCCGTAGGGCAGGTAGGTGGCGATGTAACCGATCAGCAGGGCCCAGATCGTGGAGTACAGCGGCGTCTGGACGAAAAACCACATGAAGCCGATCCCGACGACGATCCCCGGGAAGGAGAAGGAGAGAAAGCTCAGGGACTCGAGAAAGCCCGAGGCCTTCGTGCGGACCTTGACGATGACATAGGCGACGAAAAAGGAGAGGATCATCCCCAACGTCGCCCCGCCGATGCCGAGGTAAAGGCTGTTCTTCAGGGCAAGCAGGGATACGGGGTCCTTGAGGACCGCGAGCCAGTGCCTCCAGCTCATCATCGCGAAGGCCTTCGCGCTCGGCGTCATCACGTAGGGTACGAGCGACGTGTAGAAGAGCACGATGACCGGCAGGACGATCAGCACGAAGGAGATCAGGGCGACGATCCCGAAAAGCGGGTATCGGGCCCCCTTGAGATCGATCACGCTCGGCCGGTAGCCCCTGCTGGAGACGGTCACGTACTTCTCGCCTTCCCGCGTCAGGCGCCGGTACAGGACGATGAGCGTGATGGAAGCGGCCAGGGCGCTCATTCCCACCGCCGCCGCCATCCCGTAGTCCGTGGCGTAGCCCGTGGCGATGATGCGGTAGATGTGCGTGGCGAGCACGTAGATCTGTCCCGGCATGCCGATGACCGACGGCACGGCGAAGGAGGCCAGGCTCCGGACGATCACGAGGGTCATCGCGGCAAGGATGGCCGGCCGCAGGACCGGCAGGGTCACCCGGAAGAGTGTGCGTCCGTTCGACGCCCCGCTGACCCTCGAAGATTCCTCGAGCGAGACGTCGAAGGCCGCCATGGCGGGGGCGATGACCAGGTAGGCGATGGGCAGATCGAGGAGGCCCTCCACGAGGATCATCCCCTTGAGCGTGTAGATGTTGAGCGCCGCCCCCTCCCACCCGAAGACCTGCCTCAGGAAGAGGTTGATCATCCCGTTCGATGGGTTGAGCAGGAGAACCCAGCTGACGGCGAACAGGATGTGCGGCACCATCATCGGGATCAGCGAGATGACCCCGAACATGAATTTGAAGGGGATATTGGTCCGGGTGTTCAGATAGGCAAGAAACAGGGCGAGCCCCGTCGCAACGAGGGCCGAGCCCAGGGTGAAGATCACCGTGCTGACAAGAATCTCTGCAAAGGCCGGGTCGGTGTAGGCCTGGACGTACTTGTCCAGGGTGAATGTGCCGAAGGTGCCCAGCCCCTCGCTGAAGCTCCCCAGGATGAGCATGACGACGGGGCAGACCGTGAGAAATCCGACAATCGCGATCAGGCCCGGCGTCAGCGCCGTTCTCGTCTTTTGCATCGCAGGCCAGCCGTTCAGTTCATGAGGATGGAGCAGTGAAGCGGGTCGAAATGCAGGGCGATCTCCTCGCCCTCGCGGACGGCGGTCGTCGGCTCGATCCGGAAGATCAGCAGGGTTTCCCCGACCCGGATCTCCCCCTCGTAGGCGTCCCCGACGAAAACCAGGGATTCGACCTTCCCCCGGAAGACGTTTTCCCCGTCCCTGCGGCTTTCCTTCAGCACGCGGATGAACTCGGGACGGATGCACACGGTGACCGCCGTGCCCGGCGCCGCCCCGATCTTCCTCCCACAGGCGATGGGGCCGATGGCGGAATCGATCCTCGTTCCGGCCTCCCCGACCGCCGCGACCTTGCCCGGGATGAAGTTTGCATGCCCGATGAAATCCGCCACGAACTGCCGGTCGGAATCGAAATAGATCTCCCGCGGCGTTCCCATCTCGACGATCCGGCCGTTTCTCATAACCGCGATGGTGTCGGAGAGCGCCAGGGCTTCGATCTGATCGTGGGTCACGTAGACGGCGGTGATCTTCAGTTCCGTGAGAAAACGCCGCAATTCCTTCCGCGTCTCCTCACGGAGCTTGGCGTCGAGGTTGCTCAGCGGTTCGTCGAAGAGGATCACCTTAGGCTCGGCAACCAGGGCCCGGGCCAGGGCGACGCGCTGCTGCTGGCCGCCGCTGAGCTTTGTGGCCGGACGCTTCTCGAAGCCGTCGAGCTGAACGAAATGGAGCGCCTTGGCGACCTTGCGGACGATCTCATCTTTGGAATCGTTGCGGGCCTGGAGAGGATAGGCCACGTTGTCGAACACGTTCATGTGGGGCCAGATGGCGTAGGTCTGGAACACCATGCCCAGCGCCCGCTTCTCCGGCGGGACGAAGATGCCCCGCTCCGCCGAGAAGACGACCTCGTCGCCGATGGCGATCTCGCCCGTGTCCGGCGACTCCAGGCCGACGATGCAGCGCAGCAGCGTCGTTTTGCCGCAGCCGCTCGGCCCCAGGAGGGTGAAGATGCGGTTCGACGGAATCACCAGGTCGACGTCTGCCAGCGCCTCGATCGTCTTGCCGTCCGAATAGTAGTTCTTGCTGACATTCCTGACGCGGATTTCCATGGTCCTGCCTTCGTTAGGCCTCCCGCTATCGCAAGGGGTCCTCTCTTAAATCCCCTCCGATCCTGTTATGGAGGCCCCTGCCGGAATTGCCCTCTCCGTCTGGAGGCTGTTTCCATAAATTCCCTCTCCCTTGACGGGAGAGGGCCAGGGTGAGGGTGAAAAAGATACGAAGAATAGTCCCTCAATCCTCTCCCACGAGGGGAGAGGAAGACCAGGGAACATGACCCAGTCCTTACTGCTTCGCGAAAATCTTCTTGAACTCGGCGCCCCACTTCTTGATCTCCTCGTCGGAGAGCTCCCGGATGGGGATGACCTTGGCCTTGTCGATCCCGGCGATCGGGGGATAGACGCCCGGGGCGAGGACGTATTCACCCACCTGGTCGGCCATGATCTTCATGGCCTCCTTCGAGAGCCAGTAGTCCACGAACAGTCTCGCGGCGTTGGGATGGGGTGCCTTGGCGGCAATGCCGATCCCGCGGGGAGTCCCCATCATGGGCTGCGAAACCCTGGCCCAATCCAGTGGAGCGGGGGCCTTGGTGACGATGTACTTCGGCATGGAGATGCCGATCAGCTTCTCGCCCGTCTCGATCGGGGCCGGCGTGGGGCCGAAGGAGGCCACGAACATGGGGCTGTTGGCGGCCAGGCCCTTGAGGAACGCCCTCCACTCCGCGTCGGACTTGATCACGTTCTCCTTGAGTCCGACAAGCCAGGAGATGGTCGTCGGATGGGAGGCGGGGTCGGCCATGACGATCTTGCCCTTCCACTTCGGGTTCGTCAGTTCCTGGTAGGTCTTGGGTAGATCGGCGGGCTTGACGAGATCCTTGTTGTAGATCAGGGCGACGTACTCGATGCCGAAGCTCTGGATCTTGCCGTCCTTGTTCGCCCACTTCGGATATCCGGCCGAGGCGGGGGAGACGTACGAGGCCAGCACGCCCTTCTTCATCAGCAGCTCCAGCACCGGGATGGGCGCCTGCAGGACGTCGGCCGTGAGCTTGCCGGCCGCGTGCTCCGTCAGGATCGTCGCCACGAACTTGCTGGTGGAGAGCCTCGTGTATTCCGCCTTGATGTCGTATTTCTTCTGGAAGGCCTCCATGACGGGCTCCACCGATGTCATGTTGGCGTAGAACGCCACCTTCCCCTCGGCCTTCGCCTTGTCCGCCAGGGCCTGCGCAAATGCACAGGGCGCGGATGCCAGAATAAAAACAAGCACCATCACAACAACCAGAACAGCGATCTTCTTCATGGCTTCATCCTCCTTCCCCGGATACCTTCGCTGCGTCGCGCGGCATCCTCGTCCAGACTTTATTCCTTTATATACTCCCCTAACTCTTTTCGCGCTGTGTTCTCCCGCCTTCCCCGAGCCTTGCGCTCTACTTTGGAGGCAAATTACCTTTTAGGTTCCCTCTCCCTCTGGAGAGCCCTTCCTTTCAGGCTTCCCCTCCCCTCCGCAGCGCCACCTTAGCCCCCTCTCCCTTGACGGGAGAGGGTCGGGGTGAGGGTGAACATGTTCCCTGGATGCGTCTGACAGCAAAGAGGGGGCACTCGGCGATGGAAGCTATATAGCAGGAACGGGCGAGTTTTTCAAAAGAATCCCTTGCCCGGCTCGACGTGCAAGTATGCTGAATGGAAGAAAAATTCCTTTCATCCATGATGTTTATTTGTTTAATGATTTTCGGGATCCGGAAATGATGTTCGCGATCAAATCCCGATGGAAGGAGGCGCCGGATATCACAATCCAACGTATTCAGCGGCGGCGATGCCACCCTGTCGCTGTCCGTGGATTCAAGTGTCGAAGGAAACATTGCAAAAGGAATCATCGACGAATATTCACTGATGGTCGTCGGTCGCGCGGTGAATGTGGAGATCCAGGTCAGCTCGGACCTCAAACCTCTTCACGAACAGGGATAGCAGTATCCCACGGAAATCCGGTCGGGAAACGTAACCATCAGCGGGACGATCGGGCGGGCCTATATCAACGGCGCCCTGCTGAAGTTGATGCTCGGGGATGCCGTGACGAGCCGACCCTCGGGCATCTGGGTGCAGCCCTCCTTCAACATCACGATGCGGCTGGAGAATCCGGCAGTTCCCGGGAAAAGAAGGATGCTCACCCTCCACGGCGTGAAATTCAGGAACTGGTCCCTCGTCGTCCCGGAAGACAACTTCGTGATGGAGAAGGCCGAGTTCGTCGCCCTCTGGATCCATGTCGATGACGAAGACTGACGTGGAAAAAGTCGTATTTCCAATATTTTGTAATATAGTGTATCTTTAGACCAGAACCGCATCGAATATTGCCGACTTTCCTTTCTTACAATTTCAGCCAACACTCACATCTGATTCAGGTCCGCATATGCCAAAAATACCAATCATCAAATCGAGCAACGTTTCCAGCTTAATGGAATTACGAACCTTGCAGCCCCGTACGGGAGCCGTCAACAGCCTTGCGTTTTCTCCAAACGGCAGCGTTCTCGCAATCGGCAGTAGTGACAACAAGATTGAGTTGTGGCGAGTTGCCGATGGGACTCTTTTGGGCACCTTGCCCTTTGGCTGGCCGGGAGCCGAAGGAGTCGCGTTTCATCCAAACGGAAACACGGTTGTCGGGGTCAGCGGCAATGCAGCTAAATTCTCTCTCTGGGACGCCGCCAAGATGACCCGGATCAAGGACGCCTTCGTCCCTATAGGATACCAACCGGGATGTGTTGCCATAACGCCCACGGGTCAAACCATTGCTACGGGTGGTTTCAATGGGAAGGTATTCTTTTGGGACTGGCATAACGGGGATCCGATACTGCGATCTACCCTGGCTGCACACCCAGGCATCATCGCATCAATTGCTTTCTCCCCCGACGGTCTGTACCTGGCGTCCGGTGCTGACGATGGATTGCGTCTCTGGCGCGTCGGCTTTGACTTGGTCCCGCAACTGCACGTGGAGGTGCTGGTACCGGGTGGCTCCGTTCGGCAGCTTTCCTTCAACGGACAGGGAACGATGCTCGCCGCTGCAAGCTGGGACGGCAAGCTCTACCTCATCCATGTGGGCGATGGCAGCGTGGCAGCCAAATTAAGCGAACCCTTGTCTGCCACAAACGAGCAGATGTTTGCCGGTGCTTTCGCTCCGACAGAGCAGCTCATCGCCTCCTGTCAGAGCTCTGCACCGTTTGCGGGCGCCCTTCTCGAATTCTGGGATGCTTCAACCCAAACCTTATTGCTGGCAAAGCCGCTTCTATGTGACAAGGTTCAGTTCTCACCAAACGGCCGATTGTTAGCGGTCATACGTAACAACCCAGGGCGTCCTGACATACCTGCCATCTGGGGTCTCCCGCGGAGACCCGTGCGCTCCAGGTAATTCCTCTCCGTTTGTTCCTCTTACCAAAATTGACGAGCGATCACGCTGACGGGATGAATATTATCTTGCATCCAAGAAATTAATTTGGTTAATGATTCATCGACGGCAGACACATACGACGGCATCGGGTTAACCCAACCACCCAACCCCCAAAGGGGCATGCCATGAAAAGATAAACCCCGCATCTCAAAGGAGAGCGGGGTTTTGTGATTTTATCCTTTTTATAAATATCTGCATCCATGTAGGCGGATATGCAAGTCCTAACACCCACTGTGACAATGAGCCAATGAACAAGAAGCTTGATTTATACCGGGACAGATTGAATGCCGCGCAAATAGCCGCCGGGATCAATGCTGCCTCCGATAATGCAAAGCGTCTCGCAGAAGATGCTGCCTTCCTATTGGATGCCAAGCGCATACCTACAGCCGTGTCAATTGCCATTCTATCGATCGAGGAGGCTGGAAAGGTTTCAATATTGCGATCTCTTTCGGTAGCGGCAGTTGAGGAGGATGTGTTAGCCGCATGGAAAGACTACCGCTCTCACGTAAAGAAGAACGTGGCATGGATTCTTCCGCAACTTGTTGCCAGCGGTGCACGCAAGCTTGATGATCTAAGACCGCTATTCGATAACAACTCTGATCATCCTTATGTGCTCGATCACTTGAAACAAATCGGCTTTTACACGGATTGCTTGGGCAAAGCCCATTGGTCGCATCCAAAGGAGATCATTGACGAGCCGTTAGCAAAGATTCTTGTTCAAACGGCACAGATATTTGCCAGAGGTGTCCAGGTAACGGAAAAGGAAATCGAACTTTGGATCAAACACATCGGGCCGGTCTGGAAAAGGGATCCGGCTTGGATGAAGCAGGCTCTGATTAACCGGTTCGCCGACATGCAGCAACACGGCCCAGCTGCGGAAGGCGAAAACAGAATGCAGCAGTTCATCAAATATGGAATCACGGAAGTCACAAATGTGGAATAAATAGGGACGCCCTTTACATTTCCACTTTTTAATTGCCCCGTAAGCGGATTAACAGAGTAAGGATTAGGGACAGTAGGAAAGCGCGATGGCCCGTTATCTTGAAGACTTCAAGCCAGGCGATCGATACGAGACCGCTTCCGTCGAAGTAACCGAAGAGATGATTTTTCAATTCGCCGGGCAATACGACCCCCAGCCGTTTCACCTGTCCCGCGATGCAGCGGACAACTCGTTTTTTAAAGGATTGGCGGCAAGCGGATGGCACGTGGCGGCCCTCACCATGGGTCTTGTGGTGCGGGCCGGTCTGGACATCGCGAACGGGCTGATCGGATTTAACGTTTCACTGCGTTGGCCCCGGCCCACGCGACCCGGGGACGTCCTTCGCGTCACCGTGGACATTCTGGAAACTCATGCCTCGCATTCTCACCCAGGCTGGGGCATCGTAAAGATGCGATGGACAACTACCAATCAGAACAACGAGACTCTCGCCGAGATCGTGCCGGAATGCTGGGTGCAGGCTCGCCCCGCGGGCACATAAGAAGAGCGGGAGAGTGCTATTTCTTGATAAACCGATACAGGATCAGAAGGAGAATGGCTCCACCAGTAGCCAGCAGGATGCTCCCTATATTGAATCCCGTCACGGTCTCGAGTCCCAAGAATGACCCGACATATCCGCCCACGAAAGCGCCCGCTATCCCGATCAAAACAGTGATGATGAGCCCTCCAGGGTCTTTGCCCGGCATGATGAACTTTGCCAGCAGCCCGACGATGAACCCCATCACGATCCAAGACAGAATTCCCATAGCCAGCCTCCTTCGCAAACGTTGCGTTCACTTTTCCGAAGATCCTATCAGGACGCACTGAACGAATTGACCAGGATTTTTCTTACCCGGCACGTCCGGAAATGAGCCGGGATACTTACTTGCCGGCCTTGTAACTGTTGATCAGGTTGCGGTAATCGGGGATGTGGTTGGCAAACAAAGTCCCCAGGCCCTCTACATCATTGCGCCAGTCGCGGTGCAGTTCGCAGGCGATGCCGAACCAGGTCATCAACTGGGCACCTGCAGCCGACATCCGGGCCCAGGCGGAATGACGCGTCACCTCGTTGAAGGTGCCCGAGGCGTCGGTCACGACGAAGACTTCGTACCCTTCTTCGATTGCGGACAAAGCTGGGAACGCCACGCATACCTCGGTGACGATTCCGGCAATGATCAGTTGCTTCCTGCCGGTCGTCTTGACGGCCTTCACGAAGTCTTCGTTGTCCCAGGCATTGATCTGACCGGGACGGGCGATGTAGGGCGCGCCGGGGAAGGTTTCCTTGAGTTCGGTCATCAGCGGCCCGTTCGGGCCGTTCTCGAAGCTCGTTGTCAGGATGGCGGGCAGCTTGAAGTACCTGGCGAGATCGGCCAGGGCCAGCACGTTGTTCCTGAACGTGTCGGGGTCGATATCGCGCACCAGTGAGCACAGCCCAGCCTGGTGGTCAACCAGCAGGACCGCGGCGTTGTTCTTGTCGAGACGGACATAAGGTTTGCTCATGGTGTGGCTCCTTGCAGGGTAAGAAAAAGGGTCAGGTCCCGCTTTTTGCCTCGGGCAGCAGGGGCGGTAGATTCAAGGGTCAGGATTGCCGCGCCCCCTTCGGGCGCTCGCAATGACGATGGCCGGGTCTGCCGGCCTCCTCCTAAAAACAGCCCTCACGTTTCCCCTCCCTCGACGGGAGGGGATGAAGGGGAGGGTGAATGATCGTAAGTCCCTGCCCTCTCCCACCGAGGGGAGAGGGAGGAGCTTAGGCTGTTTAATCCATCGATAACCCCGGACGAAGTCGGGGTCTGTTGCTCGCAATGACAGGGGCGGGAAATGGCGATTGCATCCATTTCCCGCCCGGCACATCAGTAGACAGGCACCAGGGAATAGCCCTTGGCCTGATAGCCGATCAGGGTAATCCAGCCGTTCGGCATGTGTTTGATCTCCGGCAGGATCGAAGCCGCATCGCCGCCGAAAGCTTTGACGGCAAAATCACAAACCTCGAGCTTGATCCCGTCCTTGGCCATTGCCTGGACAGTCTGCGCGATCTCATCCATTGCCTTCTGATCCTCCGCTGAGAAACCCTGTTTGTCTTTGGATATCAGCTTGACGGCAGGGCCCATGAAGGCAACGACGAATGATGGTTTCTTCGATACAGCCCGGATGCTCTTATCCTTATAGGTATCGTGGATCAGCTTGAGCTGCATGGCGGCGCTCTTTGCATTCGCGGCCCTCACGTCAAAAATCGCCTTGATGGACTTCAGGCCTGCGAGGGATTCGTATGTCGCTGCGGTTGCAGGCCCGACGACGACGGCCAGCATGAAGATCGAGGCGACGACAATCGACACAATAACTCTGGTTTTCCTTTCCATATTTTCACCTCCTGGTTTTTTCAAAGAAGACCGGTAACGACAACGTGCTTCAGTTGTCCCGCCTTTGTTGCACCTCAGCCTGTCTCGGAGCCTTTCATCAAGCCCTCCAGGGCCGCCTGGTCCGGGCCCGTAAACGGAGTCGCGGAACCGGCCGCGGCAAGGTGCTTCAGCAGCGTCTCGGTGATGCCCGCGGCGGGTGGCAGATGGCTGCTCAAGATGACGCTCGGTTCCAGGGTGCGGACCCTGTGGAGCGACAGGTTCCATTGCCCTCTGTCCGCTATCTCGAGCCAGGGCGCATCGATGGCCAGCCATGTAGCGACACCCTTCCGCAGATCGTCCGGTGCGAGGTCCGTCGCATTCTCTGCAGGGTCTTTCATAAGCGCCCCGAAACAGTCCGCGCTGAAGAAAACCCGTGTCTTGGTGTCGACAAAACCCGTCGTCTCGGGAGCATCGAAGGACGGGGGCTTCACACACACCAGTTTCCGATCGCCGACATCCAGTTCCTGACCGGGGTTTAGCAGGTAAACCCGGTCCAAAGGCAGCTGATGCAGGGCCATCTTGCCCATACCCAGAAACGTCGTAACGACCCGCACGTTCGGCGCTTCGGCAAGGATCGGCAGCAGGTTGCCCATATGATCGGCATCGGTGTGAGTCAGCCAGAGCCACCGCAGGTCCTTGAGATCGATGATCGAGCGCAGATGGTTCATGAAGGATTCCTGCAGGGCCCTCAGCCCGGTGTCGACGAGAACAGGTTGAGCCGCGCGAAGCAGAAAGGCGTTGACCGGCAGGATCCCGTAAAAGGGGATCGGAAAGTATGAAACCAGCGATGTCGTATCGGCAGCCGTCGATTGAGAACCGATCATGGTCGGTACATCCATATCTCCTCCTTTAAGCACGAACCGGATTGGCTGATTTGACACCCCTTGAAATCGCAGGTTCGATATCCGGCCGGCCTGCTTTTGTGGTTCAACTGAATTTTCAAAGAGAGTATCCCGGAAAGCCATAAGGGATTTCCTGATTTTCGGTATCCAAAATCCTTACGGGGGGAGCAAGAGGGACAGGTCTTGACTATCAGTTTTCATCTGACGTGAGTAGATCAGGGCAGGTCTCGCATTTGATTTACAAGCCTCAAGATTTATCCGGGGTGATTTAAAAAAAGGCAGAGCCGATCACGGCCTGCCTTTTGGTTAAAATGATAGCGGCACAACGGTACACGGAAAAATTCGAGCGCTTCCCCCTTACCGCATGTGGACTTATAACGGTTTCACGTTTGCAGCTGCGGGACCTTTCGGACCCTGCTGGACATCGAAGCTGACACGCTGACCTTCCTGAAGCGTCTTGAAGCCATCGCCTTGAATGGCACTGTGATGCACAAACACATCGCCACCGCCGTCCTTTTCGATAAACCCAAAGCCTTTTTGCTCATTGAACCATTTTACTTTACCTTCCATTACGTTCCTCCTCTTTTTAAAAAATTATAAGTTGGATTTCAAAAATGACAGAAGGGAAACGCCACCACGACTCTCAATCGCAGTGTGGCCAACATTTGCACTTCACGCTGTCTTCATCCAAACTTAATGCTCAATAGTCTACATGGTCTTTCGTCGATAGTCAAAGAAAGGAAATGAGCCCCCGGAGATGTCCAGTGCCCCCTCACCCTGACCCTTCATGAAAGGAAGGGGAGTATTCACCCTCACCTCAGTCCTCTCCCCTCAAGGGCGAGGAAGATCAAGGAAGTGGGTGTCACCGGAGAGAGGAAAAATTAAAGAAATTTCGGCGGGAGTTTCGGGCTGCCCGGAAAGCCGAAGCCGGTCAGGACGATCACCGACGAGGTGCCGTGGGCAATGAGCTTGCCGTCACCGTTCAGGACTTCCGTCTCACCGAGCCCCAGGGTGCGGCCCAGGCGGATTCTTTTGCCCCGGGCGATAAGCTTGCCATCGGCGACCGGCGCCAGGTAGTTCACCTTGAGATCCACCGTCGTGATCCCCGACGACTCGTCGAGCTCCGCAAAGAAGCACCAGAAGATGGCCGTGTCCACCAGCGATGCGATCACACCGCCGTGAACGTGCCCGAACATCTGCCGGTGCGCCTCCCGGGCTCCGATTTCGACGAGGGCCTCGCCTACGCCCAGCTCGGTGATCGCCATGCCGAGGTGCCTGAAGTAGGGGCTGCCGTTTGCCATGGTGGTGACGGCCTTCACATACTCCGGATTGAGCTTTTTCATTTTACCTCGCTGATGCGTGTTCAAAATGGACAATTTCGGAAGGCGAGATTGCCGCGTAGGCCTGACGGCCTCCTCGCAATGACAGAAAAACAACTAGTCGCAGCTCTCAGCATCAAGCTGGCACGCCTTCTCCTTTGTCTTCTCCCGCAGCCTCGATTCCCGGCGCGCCTGTGCCTCGCGATTGCGCCGCTGCTCCTCGGGCGTCTCCAGGATCAGCGGCGGGATGGCAATCGGCCTGCCGTTCTTGTCCAGGGCCACAAAGGTCATGTAGGCCGAAACGGTGTGGCGGGACTTGCCGGTGAGCAGATTCTCCGCTTCGACGCGTACGCCGACCTCCATGGAGCTCTTGCCCGTGTAGGTGATGCTCGCCCTCAGGGTAACCAGGTCGCCGATGAAGACGGGGTGATGGAAATCGAGGCGGTCGATGGATGCCGTCACGCAGTTTGCCCGGGAATGCTTCACGGCCGCAGCCCCCGCCGCCGTGTCGATGAGCTTCATGATGACGCCGCCGTGTACGTTCCCGGCGGGGTTGGCGTCCTGCGGATTCATGACCTGGGCCGTCAGGACGCTGCTTTCTCGGACTTTCTTCCCTTGCATGTCTTACTCCCTCTTATTGTATCGATAGCGGGCGCCCGGTGATCCGTGTCGCCCGGTGTTTTATATAGACGAAAGCGGCATCACGGTCAACCCTTGCGCAGGGGAGCGCTTTGTGGCATGACAGCGGGCACGAAAAGAAGAAAATCTTCCTCGATCCCCCTTTGCGAAAGGGGGAGGGAAGGAGAACGTTCCAATGAAGTGCTTCATTATTATTGGGATGCCCGCTGCGGGGAAGGACATCGCCCGGCAGGTTGCGCGCGCGAAGGGATACCTCTACTTTGCCACAGGCGACATCGTACGGGCGGAAGCGGCCCGGAGGGAGGTTTCGCCCGACGCCGACAGCATGGCCAGGCTATCGACGGAGCTTCGCGGCAGTGACGGGCTGGGGGTGACGCGCCTGGCGCTGAAAACGGCCGTGGCCTCGGGCGCGCCCGTCGTGTTCATGGAAGGGATCCGTTCGAGGCAGGAGATCGACCTCATCGGGGCGCAGGCAGAGACCGTGGTCGTTGCCTTTCTTGCCCCGAGAGACCTCCGCAGGCAGAGGGTTCTTTCCCGGGGCCGCTCGGACGACTCGGCGGCGGCCTTTGACGGGCGGGACCGGCGGGAGATCGATTACGGCCTTGCCATCCCCATCGCGCTGGCCGACGAGTACGTCCTGAACACGGGCACCCTGGAGGAGGCCCTGGCCGCTTTCGGCAGGATCGTCGAGCGCCACACCGTCGCGTGAGTGCTTCACATCAGTGAGCGCCCGCCCGCGTAATGCTTACTGTAGTACTTGCTGTCGAGCGATTCGATGCCGATCTTCTTCCCGCGGCCGGGGGCATGGATGAAACGCCCGCTGCCGATGTAGACCCCCACGTGGGAGACCTTTCCCGAATTGTTCGTGTTGAAGAAAACCAGATCGCCTTTCTCGAGATTGCCCTTGCTGACGTGAACGCCCATCTCGGACTGGTCGCGGGAGAAGTGGGGCAGCATGAGGCCGTTGTACTGGTAGACGGCCATGGTGAACCCGCTGCAGTCGAACCCTTCGTCCGCCGAGTCGCCGCCCCACAGGTAGGGAACGCCGATGAAGCTCCTTGCCGTTCTGACGATCTCGTCCCGCACATACGGCTCGCCCTTTTCTTCCTTAAGGGCGATTGCATACTCACGGGGGTTGACGATCCAGTACTCCTCGATGATGCCCTTGTCCACAAGGCGCCGGGCCCGCTCCGCCGCGGCCTCGGCCGTCTTGAAGTTGCCGAAGCGGACTTTGTAGAGCCCCGTCTTGAAGACGAAGTAATAGGCGGAAAGGCCCTCGCGATTCAGCTTGCCGGTGAGTCTTGCCGCGTTTTCTGGCTTGGAGAAGGCCCCCGCCTGGATGGTGAAGCCCATCTTCGCCGGCATGGGCCCCTTGCCCGTCGGCCGTATGGCCTCGGACGGCGCCTCCCGCCTGGCGCAACCGGCGAGGATCAGAAGCATGAGCAGGAAGAGAAGCGGGCGGTAGCGAATCAACGGATCACCTCTTAGAACGCGGTGGCAAATTCAAAAATTACCTGCATTAAGAGAAACGGGTCATTACGAGCCGAGCCTCGCGAGGCGTGGTAATCTACGATTTAAATATAAATATTGAAGATTGCCGCGCTTCGCTCGCAATGACTCATTTTCTATATTTTGTCAGGATTCATGTACAGGACATGAAAGGGGCTCGTGCCCCTCGACCCTCTCCCC
>Ga0105106_10001993_pt1 | contig 14605 bp, 14 predicted proteins | sample PPLLaktember2015_5_FD_79109 | JGI IMG/M metagenome (GOLD analysis project Ga0105106, IMG submission 79109) | Freshwater sediment microbial communities from Prairie Pothole Lake near Jamestown, North Dakota, USA - PPLs Lake P8 Core (1) Depth... | ecosystem: Environmental > Aquatic > Freshwater >...
TCAGTCCAAGCGATGTAAGCAGTTTCTCCACTATCCTGACAATATCCTCATCCGGCTTATCTCCGAAGCACTGGCAGGCTGAATAATAGAGGTTTTCAAACACTGTGAGTTCCTCTATGAGAAGGTCATCCTGAGGAACAAATCCCATTACTCCTTCAAGTGCTTTCTTATCCCTGATAATGTCAAGTCCGTTCAGGGTTACTCTTCCTGTTGAAGGCTCAACAATACCGCTCATGAGATTGAGGAGCGTCGTTTTTCCTGAACCGCTCGCTCCCAGGATGCCCGTAAGATTTCCCTGTTCGGCCGAAAAACTCAGGTTCACCAGTGTTCTTTGCTTGTTATCGGGCCTGTAGCTTACTTTATTGACAAAAAATGAGATCTTGTTTGAAAGAGCTTCTGAACGAAATTTTGAATTGACATCGCTGTAATAAAAAGCACGTCTGTTCTGAAGCCTCAGCGAACCTCCCTTCGGGAATGAATGAATATTACCGGCTGAGATCGGTATCCCGTTAAGCAACAGCTGATCTTTCGAGAAATACCTTGTAAAATAGAGGTCGACACTTGAAATCCTGAGAAACATGATTGTCGTATCGGAATAACCCTCATGCATCTTATTGCAAATCTCGCAAACAATTGTCCCCGGTCTTAATACAAGAATTTCAGGATGCCGGATCTTTTCAGGTTCGGTTGTTTGTACAAATTGCTCGATAGCTGTGAACTCTTCAGGTAATATCCTGAACACCTCCGCAACGATCGACATGATGTTCATCCTTTGGGGTGTGAATTTTTTGCTCGAGTTAATAAGCTCGAACAGGCGGATAAGCACCACTATCTTCTGCTCCCTGTTGATTGTCCTGTTGATCTTCTTGCAAATGTCTAAAATCTTAACCGAGTCCCTTGCAGAAGGGGAATTATTATCAGGTATGTCGTCAAACTGTATTTCCGGACCCGTATATTCATCGAACAGGAGCTGGTATTTTATCATCAGATTGGAGCTGAGCTGCTTCTCGAGGAAATTTGTCACATATTCCCTTTCAACCTGAAGAATTCCCCCATCCTGCTTGACAACAATGGCAAACAGCTCCATTAAAGCCTTAAGGATCTCTTCACTCATTTTTCAGCAGGAATAAACTTACTTCTTCTTTGCAAGAGGTTTTACAAATTTCTTCTGGATCCAACCCGGCACTATTGAAGCACCGATGATCAGGTATGGATAATAACTTATAATCCTCCAGATTATTGCGATGGCAAGCGCGAGGCTTTGGACATGAACCGGATCAGCCGGTATTGCATCGGAAATATATCTTCCAAGTATTATTTCTGCGAAACCGCTTCCCCCTGGTGTCGGACTTACGATCATCATTATCCAAGTTACGAGCTGCCTGGCAAATATCAGGAAATGGTCATTTATTGTGAAAAATGCAACCAGGATGGCATTTATGACCCAGTACCTCGAGGTCCATGAAAGAAAGGTCGCGGTAAGGGCCTTGATCCAGAAAAAAAAGGGCTTCCTTTTTAGTTCATGCGAGCTTTCGACAATGTCATCACCCGCTTTTACAGCTGAGTCCTTCCATCGTTTCAAAAAGGGAAGTCTGAATATCCAGATAATTGTATTCTTGATCTTTACGGGGTCAATGAAAAGTCCGTAACCGACCAACAGGACCCATGACAGAATTATCAGATATCCCGCTACTGCAACAAACACAAGGTTGTTCAGCAAAGCGATCCCGGTTCCCTGCAGTGAGGTCGTGAACAGAATATCCCCTCCCACGATCAGGAGTATAATCGGGAACATTATAACGAAATAAAGCTCATCAAGGAATGATGTTGCAAGAACAATGGATGTACTTCGTCCGACTGATATCCCTTCCTTGTGAATGAAAACCACCGCGACTGCCGTACCGCCAACCGTTGAGGGCGTTATTGCGGAGGTAAATTCCCAGAGCATGATCACCCGGAAGGCCTGTCCCCAGTTGAGGTCATTTTCAGAAAGAATACGTATCCTTATTATATATCCCAGATCGCGGCCGATCATGCAGCACCACGCTATAAGAAGCCAGAAGAGTGCTCTCCAGGTGAAATTCAGCTGACTCAGGGTGGCAGTATCGATCTCCCTTATTATAAACCAGGCAACGACTCCCAGTCCGATAAGTATTGGTATAACGATTTTCCCGGGCTTTAGCCTGCTTACAAGTTTATAGTGTTCGTCCTGGGACATTCTTCAGTGAATTTTCATGACCAAAGATCAAACAATTTTATTTAAATTCAATACATTTAAATTCCGGTTTCCGGAACCAGCTACTTACCGGATCATATAATTATTTAAATACCATGAATACAATGAATTACTTTTACCGGACTCTTCTTGTTCTCGGAGTGTTATTAATCCCTTGCAGCGTCGCCGGTCAGCCTGCCGGCAGATCAGTCGTGAATTTCAATCAGGACTGGAAATTTTACAGGGGTGATATTCAGAACGGTCATGCACCCGGCCTCGATGATTCAAAGTGGCGGCATCTTGACCTGCCTCATGACTGGAGTATTGAAGGTCTTTTCAGCAAAAGTAATTACAGCTGCACCGCATACCTGCCAGGCGGCATAGGATGGTACAGAAAGACTTTTATCATACCCGAAAACGAATCAGGAAGAAAAGTCTGTATCTCGTTTGACGGGATATACAATAACAGTGAAGTATGGATAAACGGAAACTATCTCGGAAAGCGCCCGAACGGATATATTTCGTTTCAATATAATCTGTCATCATTTATAAACTTCGGAGGAGAAAACACTATTGCCGTTAAAGTGGATCATTCCTTGTACGGCGATTCAAGGTGGTACACCGGATCGGGGATATACAGGAATGTCGATCTCATTACTAAAGAACCGGTACATATAAAACAATGGGGAATTTACACCCGCACTCCCGAAGTCTCTGACTCCAAAACCTCTCTCTCAGCAGATATCGCAGTAATAAATGAAACAAATCATACCGTAAAAATAAAAGTGAACAGCAGGCTTATGCTCGGTGACAAAATTGTTGCCAGAGCAACCGGTAAGGTTACCCTTGGCTCAAAAGAAGAAAATATTGTTAACCAGGTATTTGAGGTCATGAATCCCAGGCTGTGGAGTGTTGATGATCCTTCCCTCTATTCGCTTATCACTGAAGTGAGGGGAAGGGAATTGCTTGATAATATGGTAACTATGGTTGGATTCCGCGATATTGAATTTGACCCCGACAAAGGATTCTTTTTAAATGGTAAAAATCTTAAGCTTAAGGGAATATGCATGCATCACGATGCCGGTGCCCTTGGTTCCGCAGTTCCTGAAGAAGAGATTGCCCGACGCCTGGATATCCTTAAAGAAATGGGATGCAACGCCATCCGGACGAGCCATAATCCATTCTCGACTGAATTTCTCGATCTCTGTGATTCAAAAGGATTTCTTGTTATCGATGAAGCATTCGATGAATGGGAGCTTCCGAAAAAAAAGTGGCTGGCGGGCTGGAATGCCGGAACCCCCGGAAAGGAGGGTTATGCAGCTGATTTCAGGGAATGGGCTAAAAGGGATCTTCGTGATCTCGTTTTAAGGGACCGCAATCATCCTTCAATAATAATGTGGAGCATCGGTAATGAAGTGGATTATCCCAACGATCCGTATACCCATCCCATACTCAACACTGAGGCAAATCCCCAGACATGGGCAAAGTTCAGTGAGGCTCTGCCTCACGCCGACAGACTTGGCGAAGTCGCCCGCGAACTTACTGCACTTATAAAGAGTCTCGACAAAACAAGACCTGTTACTGCCGGGCTGGCATCCGCGCTGATGTCAAATGAGACCGGATATGCTGACGCTCTCGATGTCGCAGGATATAATTACCAGGAATCAAGATATGAAGCTGACCATAAAAAATACCCGAAGCGCCCACTTTACGGGAGCGAAAACGGGATGACACTTGAAATGTGGAATTATGTTGCCAATAACGATTATATAATGGGTCAGTTCCTGTGGACAGGCTTCGAATACCTCGGTGAAGCCGGCCGTTTTCCGGTACGGTCAAACACTGCAGGTGTTATTGACCTTGCCGGGAATAAAAAGCCGGAATTCTACTTCAGACAGAGCTTATGGAGCGATAAGCCCATGGTTTTTATAGGGACGGCTGACAAAAATGCAAAGAGCGGCCCGGATAACCTCTGGTCACATAAAAGAGTGGAACCCCGCTGGAACTGGGATGAAGGGAAAATACTGATTATCAATGCATTTTCAAACTGTGAGGAGGTAGAACTTTTCCTGAACAACCGCTCCCTGGGAAACAAGAAGATGGCAGATTTCATTAACCGGGCAATTTCCTGGGAACTTCCCTTCGAAAAGGGTATGCTGAGAGCCGTGGCAAAAAACAACGGGAAACAGGTTGCGGAGTATGAATTGAAAGCCACAAGCAGCCCATCCCTGATCGTAGCTTCATGCGACAAAGAAACGATGAAAGCCGGAACAAACGATCTGGCACATGTATTTGTCACTATATGCGACAAGGAGGGAAATGCTGTCTATAATGCCGATAATGAAATTACATGCACCAGTGAAGGCCCGGTGCGTCTCCTCGGAATGGAGGACTCCAATCCATCAAACATTGAAGATTACAAGGACAACAAACAGCATGCTTATCATGGAAAACTGCTGATATACCTTCAGGCAACCGGCAAACCCGGTCCAGCAACAATAAAACTATCCTCCCCGGGATTGGAGGATGTTGTTATAAATCTAACTCTTGTTGATTAGTTTTGCCGAAAAGTCATACCCCATCAATATTTCACAGCTCCGGTTCGAACGGGATTATTTACCATTCAGCATTATATTTCCACCGTTCCGCACATTTTATTTTTATAGGGTATTTTTATGGTTTTCCTTTGAAACGGATTAATTGTAAAACCATAAAAATTAAACGCCATGAAAAACAGATTATTTCCGGTTATTTCAGGTATCCTGATCCTTTCAGGGATATCTATGCCTTCAATCAGTTACAGCCAGAATCAGAAAACAGTAAAACAATTTCTTACTGCCCTGCCCTCAGGTAAACCTGACAATGACGGTATCCTAAGGAAATACAGGATGTCGGCTGTTTATACAAACCTTGATTTGTATGGCAATTTCAACTCAAAAACGTTCGTGACAGGTGATTATACGGAAGGTTCAAAAAATAATACGGTTTCGTGGAATAATGTTTTTATTGCCGGATCAAATGAGAAGACAGTGCCTTTTAGTGAAGGTAAGAAACAGGACTATATGGAAAACATTACATATATTCCTTCCTCGAAAATGCTTGAGACAGAAATATTTAAGAATTTTCCCGTAAATGCCGAAAATGTTTTTGCGCGAAACCTGATCTGGGATATGATGTCAATAGAAATGTTCGCCTGGGACTATTCTGATTCTCTTCAGCTGAACAAAAAGTATGTTATTCCGGAGATAAGCGGGGAATTTAATATGGCTGACATAGGTACCTATGAACATGCAGGTATACAACTTTGCTGGACAGGTATATCCTTTATGAACAACGAAATGTGTGCTGTAATTGATTACAGGGCTATTGACAACAAGCTCAAAATTACTATGGATGAGATAAATACAAGAGGAACGGAGCAATACTGGGGAACAACCTGGATTTCACTTAAAAGTAAACAGATTGAATATGCTGAGATGTATGGCGGGACAATTCAGGAAATAGAGGTCAGGGGGATGGAAAACAAATTCCTTTTCAAAACCATCAGGGAATTATGGGTGGAGAGAATTAAGTAATTAACTTGTAAATTTACTGACATGGAAAGATTTACGCTTGAAAGATTTCTCGATCAGAGAAAACCATTTTCGCACCTTCTTTACATTCTTATCACAACCGTTGTTGTTATTATGGTTGCCACTAAAAACCCGAGCTCAATGAACTTTACAGATTTGATCTCTTTCTTTCTACTGGGTTTGCTGCAACTTGAGATCTTCATCTTTGTGGCAAGAATGATTTTCAAAGATCTGAATACCACCATCCCGGGCAAGGAGTTTACAAGAATTCTGTTGATACGTTTTGTGGTGTTTATTGCCCTGTGTTTTGTGGCCGCATTTGTACTGATACTGCTTTTTGAGTTATTTATTGGCCTGATAAACGGAACAGGAACTTCAATGATTGTCAGGAACTTTTTCGTGAATGAATTCAGTGGCTGGTTCAAATCCACACTGGGGGGTCTTTCATTCGGTGCAATTGTATTTATTGTCATCCAGTGGCAGGATGCACTGAAGAGAGAGCAAAAACTCCGCGAGGAGAACCTGGTTTTCCAGAATGAAACTCTTAAAAGCCAGATAAATCCTCATTTCCTTTTCAACAGCCTGAACACGGTTTCGTCTTTGATACAATCCGATCCTGAAAAGGCTGAACAGTTTATAAACAATCTTTCGTCAGTTTACAGGTATGTGCTTGAAAACGGTCAGAAAGATATGGTTCCGCTTCAGTCAGAGCTTGACCTTCTGAACAGGTATTTTGATCTTCACCGCGTGAGGGATGAAGAAAAAATATCGTTGACAATCGATTACTCGTATGCCGGTAATTACAGGATCCTTCCTGTCTCACTCCAGATACTTCTCGAGAATGCCATAAAACATAACTCTGCCACGCGTGAAAATCCACTGAAAATCTCGGTTTTTTTCGAAGATAGGCATGTTGTTGTCAGGAATAATCTGCAGAAAAAGGCGACACAGCTGAAGTCAACAGGAATTGGACTGAGGAACCTGGCTGAACGCATCAGGCTTGTCACGGGGAAAGTCCTGATTATTGAAAAGAATGACAAATACTTTACAGCTAAAATACCTTTGTCGGAATGAATATTCTGATTGTTGAAAATGAACAACCTGCGGCTGACAAGATCGTAAGGCTCCTGAAGAAGATTGACAGATCGATTGCAATAATGGATGTTGTTGAGACTGTTGAGGACGCAATCAACAGGCTTCAGGAAAAGCCCTGGCCGGACCTTATCCTGATGGATATTCAGCTCGATGACGGGCTCTGCTTTGAGATCTTCGATACGGTAAATGTCGACATCCCGGTAATTTTTACCACGGCATATGATGATTACACCCTGAGGGCTTTCAAGGTGAACAGCATTGATTATCTTCTGAAACCTGTTGATGAGGAATCGCTCAGGTCAGCCCTTACAAAGTATAAAAAGCTGAATGCCGGCAATGATCCCTTCCGGAGGGATTTCAAACAGCTGATTCATGAATTCAGGAATCAGTACAAATCCAGATTTCTCATCAGAACAGGTGATAAGTACAGATCGGTTCCTGCAGGAGAGATAAGTCATTTTCATATTGCTGAACGAAGCGTTTTCCTGACCGATCAGCATGGCAAGGATTATGGCATTGACTACTCCCTTGAGCAACTTCAGGAAATGCTTGATCCGGGGAAATTTTTCAGGATAAACCGCGAATGCATCGTCAGCATCGATTCGATAGCGCTGATGTACAGCTATTCATCGAGCAGGCTTCAGCTAACCCTGAAGGTTCAGGAAAAACGTGCAGAGACAGGTCTCAGACCTGTCTCTGCACGTTTTGTTGTAAGCCGCGATAAGGTTGGAGATTTTAAAAAATGGGTAGACAGATGAATGCGAAAATATTTATAAATTTCGTTGCAAAACATTTCACAATAGTTACTTTTTATAGGGAAGTTTAAAAAATTAAATGATCCGGTCTGATGAAGAATCCTGTAAACATAAAAACCATTGACGATTATTTGTCGATTTGTCCTGAGGCGATCAGGAATAGTCTGATTGAGTTGAGGAATACCATTAAAAAAGTCGCACCGGATGCTGAAGAGAAAATCAGCTATCAGATGCCGGCTTTTTTCCTGAACGGACCTCTTGTTTATTTTTCGGCCCAGATAAACCATATAGGTTTTTATCCCACACCCTCCGGTGTTGAAGCATTTAAGGAGGAGTTGTCGGATTATGTCACTACAAAAGGGGCTGTCAGGTTCCCATATGAAAAACCATTGCCGCTAAAGCTGATTTCCGAGATTGTAAGGTTCAGGGTGATTGAGAATCTTGAAAAGGGAGAAATGAAAAGAAAGAAAAAGATCAGAAGAACTGGTTGAAATTTAAACTTGGAAAATACACTTCAGATATAAAATCAATACAACCAGCGATCAGGTCAGTCTGAACTTTGATGGTCACTGTGGAGGAATTAGATTCGGACTTTCAATTGGCGTAAAATTCTGATTGCTCAGGTATTACCTGTTAAATTCTCTCCTTTTTCAACAATGATCGTGCAATCTCTGGCAAGTGCAGCGATTGCACCGACAGCCGCAAAACAGCTCATTGGCTCCTCTCATGTTGCCTGAGCATGTCTTCAACCTCTTTGAGCTTGAATTTGGTAAGCTTGATTATTTTTGTATCCTTCCAATAGAAAGAAGGCACAATCCGGAGAGCCTCGTCCTTGCTGTCAACCTCCAGAGTGAACCATGCCTTATGCTCCCCATCGGCGCAACCCCAGTCAGCATTAGTCAGAAAATGTGACCCTGTACTCAGAAAAATCTGAATGGTTCGCAGACAATCAATCTTATCGGAACTATGAGTAACTTCTACAAGATATTTTGTCATAATTACTGTTTTTTCATAGGTTTAACAAAGAACTGTCACTGGTAAAATTTTAATGACATAAGAGAAGTCGTTATTCTTGTCATTAAAGCTACCTTTATATAACAATTTATTCTCTCATGAGTTCAATTCTGAAAACAGAATCCTTATTCAACTTTGTCTTCAATTGAGTATATTGCCGTAAATAACAAATAACAGGCTTGACAATGGAAGATATAGAAATTTGTCATTGCAGCGGAGTAATGAAAAGCGAAATTGTGAAAGCCATTAAAGAAAAACATCTGCAAACTGTTGAAGAAGTGCAGGAAGCAACTGAGGCCGGAACGACATGTGGCGCATGTATTCCTGATATTGAAGAAATTCTGGATGAAATAAATAAGAAGTAGACAACCGCAACCGGACTTTTTGAGATTTAGCAGTGTTATTAATCTATTTGTGGCGATAGATAACTACATTGCTGTTTGCATTATGCACATAGCGATTGCAGCTGCTCATCAACAAAGTAAGGAAAACTGCAATTTTTACAAGCGCCAGGCATGTCAGGACTATTTTATGGGATTTCTTTATCTTCATTGACTAAACCGATTAACTGTAACGGAGAAATGATCCTGATTATTGCTTCCACACGATGCTTCAGGCTATCTCCTTAAATTAACCATGAAAATCATTGCCAGATTTTTTTGTAATTTTCAATTTCCAACTATATTTGGGCATCGGTGGAAGGGGATTTAGCTCAGCTGGTTAGAGTATGTGACTCGCAGTCACAAGACAAGGGTTCGAATCCCTTAATCTCCACAATTACGACTCTTATTCATTGAGTCACGCAATTGTAATCCTGGAAATTAATAATTTGCAGGATTCTTTATTTTATGTCTGTCACGGAATTACTGTCAAAAATATAATTGAAAGGATGCCGGTAGATTCTTGTCAATCAATTGACACCTTTAATGTAAGCGGGGCACTCTGTTATCAAATCAAGGGATCTTTTTATATGGGGATACAGGGACATTATTTAATTTGGTGCAATAAATGAATAAGAAAATGGACGAAGAAAGCATCAAATGTATATTCCCTTTTTGGGAACTGGAAACAGGACCAATCATTATAGATCCCACCCGGCTGTTTGAGTTTTACGTTAACTGACAGAAGTAAAAGTGAATCATATGCCCACACCTAATCTGACAGGGCAGCGCCTATTGCAGTTGCATATTCAGCATCAACGGGAAACTCGAAGTCAATCATGTACATCCGGGAAACATCAGTCAGGATCTTCTGCCCGATAGGATTATTGCTGCCGTTGCCTGTTATTACCACGGTATAATTGCTCTTGCCTTTCACCGCAAATACTGAAAGCATTCCTATAACCTGGTAGGTCAGGTTGATTATTCCGATGGCAATATCTTCTTTTGTTGCGGTGTCAAGCATTTTACCAAAATTAGATGCCGTAAATTCCTTGTTTAAAAAGCCAATATTCGTTTCCGCTATATCTCCGATATTCAGATCCACATTGTTCAGATTCCCTTTTGATGCATACTGTACGATTGTATCGAAATCGGATGTTTTCAGGAGTTCTTTCGCAAGCCCGATAATAGTGCCGCCTCCGACACCTGTACCTCCAATGTGGGTTATGGCATCACCGTTAACTTCAATTATCGCTGTCCCGGTTCCAATGTTCGATATAATTATATGGTCCTTTTTTGATAAATACTTGCCGCCTATTCCAATGGCATTCAATTCATCGATCCTGTTTGTATCGATGCCAAACAGATTGTCTGTAATTTTTGAGGCTCCGGCCCCTGTAATATTGATCTTCTCTATATTTTCCAGCTTGAAATGATTCTCCATTATCATTTTTCCAAATGCCCCGGTTGCCGAAGTGATTGCATCAATGGCCCTGGTCTTGACTTTAATGATATCATGGTTTGAGTTGATTGCAGCCACTTTTGTTGTAGTGCTGCCTATGTCTATTCCGATTACCATTTTCCTGAATCTTAGTGGACGTTGTGGGGCGTGACAGATTCGAACTGTCGACCTCTTGCGTGTGAAGCAAGCGCTCTGAACCGGCTGAGCTAACGTCCCGGGGAAAACAAAGATAAACAAAATCACTACATATAATCTGTATGATTTCAAGAAACCGGTTAACTGTTATTTATTAACTTTGACCTGAATGGTAAGGCTATTCTGAATGAAAACAATAGAAGAAAGGAAATCAATTCTTGACAAGGATATTTTCAGACTTGTAAACCATGGGTGGAGAGTTGCACACAGGTCCGATACGAAGGGCTTTCTGGTTAAAAAGAAAAAGACGGACGGTTGTCTTCTTTCAGTGCTTCTCCTGCTTTTTATTTTACCCGGAATAATCTATTTACTGATACCCAGGGGCAGAAGCACGCTGAAAATCGAGGTAACTGAAGATGGCAATATAAAATACTATCCAACCGGCTTGTCATCTTTTGAACAAAGGGAACTAACATGGTATTGATTATTAAAATCCCTTGCTTGTGTTACATGTCCTGATTCTGAATAAAAAAGCCTAACTTTAGTACATCAGATATTGTAAACCTTTTAATCACTTAAACTTTTAAGAAATGGAAATACTTGTAACATTAATTATCGGAGCCATAGCAGGCTGGCTTGGCAGCACTATTTACAAAGGAAGTGGCCTTGGTCTTATCGGGAACATAATAGTCGGAATTGCCGGAAGTTTTGTTGGCTACTGGCTATTGGGGAAACTTGGTGTAACTCTCGGAAGCGGATGGGTTGGAATAATTCTGACGGGAGCCCTCGGAGCAATTATAATACTTTTACTGCTTAATCTTATATTCAGGAGGCGATAGCCGGTATCGCTTTGCAATGGCCCCCGGTCGGATTGCCATTCCGGTACTGACATGTTTTTCTGGTTAGCCCGCCTTTGTCCCGGTTTTCCGGGACTTGAGCGGGCTATTGTGGAGATTAGGAGAATCGAACTCCTGACCTTTTGACTGCCAGTCAAACGCTCTAGCCAACTGAGCTAAACCCCCTAAAATTGAACTATCCCAACTGAGCCCTGCCTGCCGGCAGGCAGGTAAACCCCCATTAAGCGCCACAAATTTAAGAAAATATTAAGAATAAAAAAACATGTTCTGATGGCATGCGATTATACCTTTGCGAAAATGCAGGTAATTCGTATTTTTGCTGGGAATTTGCATAAAAGGCTTTTAAGGCAATCCGGTTGGTGAAAACGGAATGATTATTGTCACCCGGTTTTCATTAAGGCTTTTTAATCTGAAGCGACGACAGAGTGAAGTATAACAGGAATAATAAGGGCCCGGACACCGGAAAAGATCAAAAATCCTTCAGGATATCCGATTTTGATGATCTTGTTTTTGAACACCGGAACAGGGAGTATGGAGCTTATGATCTTCGCAAGAGATATAACCGCGCACTACTTGCCGGAACAATCGTTGCTGCGTTAACTGCCATAATCACTGTCATGGTACCTTTCATCTCGCACCCTTCCACAGAAAGAGTTGTGACTGGGGGCGACGGTTTTTATCAGGTAAGAATGGAAAATCTTCAGCCGCCTGAGGAGATGGTATACATTCCTCCGGCACCGCCACCCCCTGAAGCTGCCAAAATGAAGGAGACAGTCGAGTATGTTCCTCCTGTTGTTGTGGATTCCGTGAACCCCAGCGAGCCAACCATGGTCTCCACAGATGAGGTTATGGCTTCAGCCGATGGCGACATCATCGATGCCTCCGGATCGGGTTTCGGCGACGATCTTCTTCCCGGTGAAGATGGTACAGGAAGCGATGAACCACTTTTTATTGTGGAAACAATGCCCACATTCAAGGGCGGCGATCTGACTGAATTCCGGAACTGGGTAGGCAAACGTACAAGATATCCCGAGGCGGCTATTATAAACAAAATAAGGGGAACTGTCTTTCTGACATTCATTGTTGAGAAAGATGGCTCAGTCAGCAATGTTACCGTAGTTAAGGGAGTTCATCCCCTGCTTGATGATGAAGCTGTAAAGGCAATCTCCGATTCACCCAAATGGTCCCCCGGACTTCAGAGAGGTCAGCCTGTAAGGGTCCGGTTCCAGATACCTCTTGATTTTCGTTATTAAAACATAATATTAAACAAATTAGAGAGTTTTACGTTTAATTAATTATCATAATTTTATGAATAACCTCGAAATGTTTAATCTATGAAAAATGTAGTTTCTGTTTCAATAATTCTGATACTCGTACTTTCCGGATGCGGCTCATCCAAAAAGCAGCTCGAAAAGGGAAATTATGCGGCCGCTCTTGACAAAGCAGTAAAACAACTGAGGAAAGACTCCCGCGACACTAAGCAGATCTCAATTCTTGACAAGTCGTACAGAACTCTTAATGAACAGGATAATGAGAGGATTCGGTACCTTAAAATGGAAGAGAAGCCTGCCAACTGGGATGAGATTTATCAGATCAATAAAAGCATGAACGACCGGCAGGCCTATGTAAGAACAGTCCTGCCCCTTGAACTTGGGGGGAAAACAATCGATTATCCGTATGTCGATTATATGCCCGAAATGGTTGCAGCAAAAAAGAAATCAGCCGATTTCTATTATGCAAACGGCAATGAGCTGATGAAGACCAAGCTAAAGGATAATTACCGCCAGGCTTACAGGGAGTTCGTAAGGGCCAGGGAATACGTGGGCAATTATGAAGGTATTGACAACAAGATAGATGATGCAAGATACCTTGGCATGAGCAGGGTGCTTATAACACTACAGAACAGATCAATGATCAAATTCGACCAGGAATTCGAACAGGACCTTCTCTCACTTGATCTGCCCAGGCTCAACAGCGAATGGGTTGAATACCATACGCAGGACCTTGATCAGAATACTCAATATGATTATTACGTAAATGTCAATGTCAGGAATATTATCGTAAGTCCCGATCAGACAATGCAGAAGGATACGGTTGTAAAGAAGGAGGTTGAGGATGGGTTCTCATATCAGCTCGACAAGAAGGGAAATGTAATGAGGGATTCCCTTGGCAATGACATCAAGACAAAGAAATACAAAACGCTTCAGTGCGCACTTATCGAAACCATTCAGTCGAAAGCATGCCAGATTAACGGTGATGTCGAAGTGATACAGGTTAATCCAAACAAAGTTCTTAAAAAGGATCCTCTTGGAGCCCAGTCAGAATTTGAATTTGTTTCTGCAAGAGCTCTTGGCGACATCCAGGCGCTGAGCCAGGCACAGATCGAGAAGACAAAATCAAAGGCTGTACCGTTCCCTTCCGATATGGAAATGGTCCTTCGCTGCTCCGACGCCCTTAAACGGGCGATAAACGGAGTAATCCAGAGCAACAAGAGATTTATTAACTAAATTCGCACCGGCAACTGGAAAAATGATCGAAACCGGCCGGCAGAGCGAAAGAGCAATACTCATAGGATTAATTTATCCGCGACAGGATGAACGTCAGGCCATTGAATACCTGGATGAACTTTCATTCCTTACCGAAACTGCGGGTGCAGAACCCGTAGAGAGATTCCTTCAAAGACTTCCGATTCCTGACATCAAAACATTTGTTGGCTCCGGCAAGATCGCAGAGATTACCGCCTATGTTGCAGCCAACAGCATAAGCGTGGCAATTTTCGATGACGAGCTCACCCCGGGCCAGCTTCGGAACATAGAGAACGCTCTGGGCTGCCGGGTGCTTGACAGGACAAATCTAATACTCGACATATTTGCCGGTCGTGCACGTACATCGCATGCACGAACACAGGTAGAACTTGCGCAATATCAATACCTCCTGCCGAGACTTACCAGGATGTGGACCCATCTCGAGAGGCAGAGGGGAGGGATAGGCCTGAGAGGACCCGGCGAAACTGAGATAGAAACCGACCGAAGGATTATCAGGGATAAAATCGCCCTTCTGAAGGAACAGCTCAGGAAGATTGACAAACAGATGGCCACACAGCGTAAAAACAGGGGAAAA
>Ga0105106_10001995_pt1 | contig 14603 bp, 10 predicted proteins | sample PPLLaktember2015_5_FD_79109 | JGI IMG/M metagenome (GOLD analysis project Ga0105106, IMG submission 79109) | Freshwater sediment microbial communities from Prairie Pothole Lake near Jamestown, North Dakota, USA - PPLs Lake P8 Core (1) Depth... | ecosystem: Environmental > Aquatic > Freshwater >...
CCGGTGTGTCGAGATCGAACGTGAGCTCCGGCCGCGCGCACACCGAAACCGTCCAGTCCCGGCTTTCCGCCCACGCGAGATAGCGCGCGTAACTCCCCGCGCCGAAGCACAGGTTCGTGTGCGCCTGTGCGTCGAGCACCACCGCATTGGTGCCGGTTCCCGCCATGTCCGGCGCAATGGTCATATGCCGCTCGCGATGCGCATCGGCGGTGAGCGCGTCGAGCGCGTCCACCGTCATGTCGGGAAGATCACAGGGCAGCAGCACGAGTCTCGCTGCGCCCTGCTGCAAGGCGTACTCCCCGCCGGCGGACGCGGCGCGGTTCTGGTCGCTGGGGTCCTGCGCTTCGCACACGACGGGAGCGCCGCGGCGCGCCGCGATTGCATAGACTTCCGGGCAGCGGCTGACGATGACGCAGCGGGCGAGGTCGCCGCGCCATGCTTCGATCACGTCGAGCGTGCGTGCGAAGAGCCAGCGGTTGAGCCGCGTGCGCGCGGCGGGATCGAGCGCTCCTGCGAGCCTCGTCTTGCCGCGCGCGAATCCGCGCATCGGCACTACAGCCCAGAGCTCCGGCATCATGCGGCTCGCGGCAGGTTCAGCCCGCTTTCGCGCCGGTCGCATTCACGGCCACTCCCGGCTCAGAAATCCATTTCGGGCAGCGGCACCACCCGGATGCCGTTCTTCTCGAGCGCTTCCCGAACGGCGCTCACGACGCCCACGCCGGTGGCCTCGTCGCCGTGGGTGCAGAACGTGTGGATGCGCGTGGGGAGCTTCTTGCCGTTCTTGCTGATGAGCGCGCCCTGCTCGACGAACGACAGCACCTGGCGTATCGCGCTCTCCTTGTCCTTGATCATCGCGTCGGGAAGCCTGCGCGAGGTCATCTTGCCGTTGTCTTCGTAGGTGCGGTCGACGTACGCTTCCTCGGCGACTCTCAGGCCTTGCCCACGTCCCGCTTTCACCATTTCGGAGCAGGCGTTCGCCACGAAAATGATGTCGCGGTCGACCGACTTGATGCCGCGCGCGATCGCGCCCGCGTAGTCCGCGTCGTCGTGGGCCATGTTGTTCAGCGCGCCGTGCGGTTTCACGTGCGTTACCTTGAGGCCGACGCCCGCGGCGATGCCGTTGAGGGCGCCGATCTGGTAGGCGATCATGTATTCGAGATCGCGCGGATTCATTTTGATCTCGCGGCGGCCGAATCCCCAGATGTCGTTGAAGCCGGGGTGCGCGCCGATCGACACGCCGTTCTCTTTCGCGAGGCGCACCGCGTCTGCCATCACGGTCGGGTCCCCCGCATGGAAACCGCAGGCGATGCTCGCCGACCTGATGACTTTCATGATCGATTCGTCGTTGCCGACCGTGAAGCGGCCGTAGCTCTCGCCCATGTCGGCGTTGAGATTGATGGTGGTCATGCAGTTCTCCTGTTCAATTGCAGGCTGGGAATTCGATGGAATGCGCCGTGGCGGGATGAGCGGCGACGCCGCCGGGCGGCTCTGGACCGGCGACCGGAGGCGGAGGCGGGTGCGTGCTGCGCCTGCCCGCGCCGTAGAGCGTGGTGCGCTCGCGCGGCGTGCGCCCTGCGCCGCGAATGAGCGTCTGCATCATCTCCGGGCCCATCTCCTGCCCGTGAGCGGCGCCCGCCGCGCGCGAGATCGACTCGTCCATGAGCGTGCCGCCGAGATCGTTCACGCCCGCGCGCAGGCAGGCCTTTACGCCTTCGGCGCCCAGTTTGACCCAGGACGCCTGGATGTTCGTGATGAGCGGGTGCAGCACGAGTCTCGCGACCGCGTGCATGAGCACGGCTTCGCGGAACGTCGGGCCGCGGCGCGCGCGGCCCTTGCGGAAAATCGGCGCTTCCATGTGGACGAAAGGCAGGGGCACGAATTCGGTGAAGCCGCCGGTCTCGGCCTGTAGCGCGCGTATGCGCAACAGGTGCCGCGCCCAGTGCACGGGCCGTTCCATGTGGCCGAACATGATCGTCGCGGTGGTGCGAAAGCCGGTCCTGTGCGCCGCGCGCATCACTTCCAGCCATTCGCCGGTCTTGATCTTGTCGGGGCACAGCGTGGCGCGCACCTCGTCGTCGAGTATCTCGGCCGCCGTGCCGGGGAGCGTGCCCAGCCCCGCGCGCTTCAATTCAGAAAGGAACTCATCGAGCGAGGCGCCGAGCGTGCGCGCACCCTGCCACACCTCAAGCGGGGAAAACGCATGGACGTGCATTTCGGGCACAGCAGCTTTCACCGCTTTGCAGATGCCCAGGTAAGTGGCCCCGGTATACGACGGGTGGATGCCGCCTTGCATGCAGACTTCGGTCGCGCCGCGCGCCCACGCCTCGCGCGTGCGGCGCTGAATCTCCTCCAGCGGAAGATCGTACGGCTTGCCGCGCAGGTTCTCGGCGGCCTTGCCTTTGGCGAACGCGCAGAACTGGCAGCGGTACGAACAGATGTTGGTGTAGTTGATGTTGCGATTGACGACATAGCTCACGGTCTCGCCGTTCACCCGCGCCCTGAGCTCGTCCGCCGCGGCGCACACGGCCGTGAAATCCGTCCCGCGCGCGCGAAAGAGCCGCACGATCTGGTCCTCTCCGAGCGTCTCTCCGCTCGCAGCCTGCGCGAGCGTCGTCCCGATTTCAGTGCTGCAGACAGCACCCCAGCTCGCACCCGCGGCCGCGAGCTCCAATGCGGGAGGCGCATCGGTCATGCCCGGCGACCAGCCGTCGGCGCGGGCGTAACCGTCGCTGTCGATACGGTGGAGCAACGGCGTGCGAAGCGCCGGATCGATCCAGCGCGCCATCTCGCGCGCGTACGCCGGATAGACCGCGAGGCGCTCCACCAGCGCCTTGCCTGCGTAGGCGGTGACTTCCTCGAGCAGATCGAGCTGCGGCCACGGCGCTTCCGGATTGACGTGGTCCGGCGTCACCGGCGACACACCGCCCCAATCGTTGATGCCGGCAGCGAGCAGCTGGCCTAAAGACCCGGGGCTCAGATTCGGCGGCGCCTGGATGTTCATCGCGGGCTCGAAGAGGAGCCGGGCGAGGGCGATCGTCCACAGGTGCTCTTCCAGCTCGGGCGCAGCGGACCCCGCCATGCGCGTTCCGGCTTTCGGCCGGAAGTTCTGGATGATGATTTCCTGGATATGACCGTAGCGATCGTTGAGCTCGCGCAGCGCGAGCAGCGCATCGATGCGCTCGCTGCGCGTCTCGCCGATGCCGATCAGGATTCCCGTCGTGAACGGTACCGCTGCGACGCCGGCGAGCCGCGTCGTCTCCAGACGCACCGCCGGCTTCTTGTCGGGCGAGCCGAAATGAGGCCCGCCGCGTGCGCACAGGCGCTCCGCAGCGCTCTCGAGCATGAGTCCTTGCGAGACCGAAACCTCGCGCAGCGCCGCGACGTTGGCAGCATCGAGCACGCCGGGGTTGACGTGCGGCAGGAGCCCCGTCTCCTCGAACACGACGCGTGCGGCTTCCGCGAGATAGGCAATCGTAGTGTCGTGTCCGAGCGCCGCGAGCTCTTCGCGCGCCACGCGGTAGCGCATCTCGGGCTTGTCCCCGAGCGTGAAGAGCGCCTCCTTGCACCCCGCAGCGGCGCCTGCGCGCGCGATCGCGAGCACCTGCTCGAGCGTGAGATAGGCGCGCCTCCCCTTAAGCGGCGCATGCGCGAAGGTGCAGTAGTGGCACGTGTCGCGGCAGAGCTGCGTCAGGGGAATGAAGACTTTGCGCGAATACGTGACCGCCGCGCCGTGCGCTGCGTCCCGCCGTGCGGCGGCAGCGCGCATGAGCGCCTGCAAATCGGCACCGTGCACGAGCGCGCGCGCCTCGTCCGCGGACAGACGGCTGTCCTGCGCGAGGCTCTGGTAGGTAAGAGTGCCCATCGTCACTGGATCGGATCTTTGCGGGCGCGGCGCCCGCATCCCCGAATTATACTAACAATAGGACGACCGAATCTCTGGATCGAACTACTATAATCATGCAAACAAAGACGGGCTCGTGGAGCGACCACAGCATGCACGTGCGGTTTCTCGTTGCAGGCGACACCGCACTGGCGGTCGAGTTCGGCGATCGCATCGAGCGTGCCCTGAGCGAGCGCGTGTTGCGCCTGAGCGCAGCGGTCCGCGCCTCCGCCACACCGGGCGTTCTCGAGACGGTACCCACGTACCGCTCGCTGATGGTGCATTACGACCCACTGGCAACCGACAGCGCGCAGCTCGTTGCGGCAATCGAAAAGCTGCTGGACAGCACGCGCGAGGTGGCGCAGGAGACCCGGCTCTGGCGTCTTCCCGCGTCGTATGCGGCGGCGCACGCGCCCGACCTCGAGGCGGTCGCGGAGCGCACCGGCTTCTCCACCGGCGAGGTGGTGCGGCTGCATGCCGATACCTGCTTTCACGTCTACATGATCGGCTTCGTCCCGGGTTTTCCCTATATGGGCGATCTCCCGGCGTCCCTCGTGCTGCCGCGGCGGGAGGATCCTCGCGTGAAGGTCCCCGCCGGGTCGATCGCGATCGCGGGCACCCAGACGGCCGTCTATCCCATTGAAAGCCCGGGCGGATGGCACCTGATCGGTGCGACACCGATCCGGCTCTTCGACGCGCGCTCGGCGCGGCCGTCGTTGCTGCGTCCCGGAGACCAGGTGCGCTTCGAGCCCGTCGGCGCGAGCGACTACGCGGCGATTTGTGCCGCCGTCGAAGCCGGCGACTATCAGGTTTGCTGTGAGACGGTGCGCGCCTGATGCAGGCGCTCGAAGTCGTCGCCCCGGGTCCTCACACGACCGTCCAGGACCTCGGGCGCATCGGCTTCCAGGACGTCGGCGTGCCCGCATCGGGCGCGCTCGATCGCGTGAGCCTGCGCCTTGCGAATGCGCTCGTCGGCAACCGTCCCGGCGCGCCTGCGCTCGAGATGCTGCTCCAGGGACCGACGCTGAAGGTGCTCGCCGATTCGGTTCGGGTCGCGCTCGTGGGCTGTAGCGCGGGAATAGAAATCCGCTCGGGGAGCGGGCGTAGCGTTCCGGCGGGACGCAGCGTGAGGCTCACGCGCGGCGAGATTTTCCGCGTCGGCGCGCTCGGCGATTCGGTGTGCGCGTATCTCGCGATCGAAGGCGGGCCCGACGTACCGCAGGCGTTGGGCAGCGCGTCTACGTACGTGCGCGGTTGCATCGGCGGCCTGCACGGACGGCGCTTCCGCAAGCTCGACGTCCTGCCGCTCGTGCGGGGAGCAGCGGACGTACGTCCCGAGCGGATGCTGCCACGGCCTTTCGATCTCGAGCTGGACCAGCCGGTGCGCGTGGTCCTCGGTCCGCAGGCGGACTATTTCACCGACGAGGCGGTGCACACGTTCCTATCCTCGGAGTACACCGTTTCGACCCAGGCCGACCGCATGGGCTACCGCCTCGAAGGGCCGGCGCTCGCGCACGCGAAAGGCTACAACATCGTCTCCGACGGCATCGTGAGCGGCGCGGTACAGGTGCCGGGCTCGGGACGGCCGATCGTGCTCATGGTCGACAACCAGACGACCGGCGGTTATCCGAAGATCGCAACCGTCATCTCCGCCGACATCCCGGTCGTCGGCCGCCGCAGGCCCGGCCGCGCGATCCGCTTCCTCGCGGTCGAGGTGCACGAAGCCGAGCGCCTGCGCAGAGCGCAGGAGGCGGCGCTGCAGCAGGAAACAGATGCGATCCGGACGTTCGAATGACGCGCGCGGCGGGCGATGCCGGCCGCCTGCCGGTGTGCGGCTAGAATGAGCTGGTATGTCTAAACTCAGAACCACTTACGCCCGCAGTCGTGTGCCCCTGTATATCCAGGTGGCATCGGCGCTGCGGCGGCGTATAGAAACCGGGCACTGGCAGATCGGGCAGCAGATTTCGACGCTCGAAGAGCTGGAGCGCGAATTCGAGGTCGCGCGCGTAACCGTCCGGCAGGCGGTGGAGCTCCTTCAGAACGAAGGTCTCGTGCGGCGTCACCAGGGCCGCGGCACCTTCGTCGCGAACAAGCTTCAGGACAAGCACTGGCTGCGGCTGGAAACCACGTGGGACGCCCTTATCGCCTCGATCAAGGAAAACGTCCCGACGATCATCCAGGTCGACAATGCACACGCCTCGCCCAGACTCGAGGCAGGCGAAGGCGTGCTCGCGGCACAGTACGTATTCCTGCGCAGCGTGCAGCTGAAGAACGGCTCGCCTTACGCGCTCGTCGACCTGCACCTGGACCGTGCCATCTACGATCGCCATCCGGATCTCTTTCTGACGCGCACTGCGCTGCCCATCGTCGCGAGACTGCAGGGCACGAACATCCGCAACGCGCACCAGACGCTCGTGATCGGCAGCGCGGACCCGGCGACAGCAGGCCTGCTGAAGGTGCCGCTCGGCACGCCCACCGCGGAATGTCGTTGCGTCGTCACCAACCGCAAAGGCGTCGCGATCTATGTCGCCGACATCGTCTACCGCAACGATTGCGTCAAGCTCTACATAGACCTGCTCGACAGGTCGGGATCCGAACACAGCGGCGCCGTTGGCGGCAATGGCAAGGCGTTGAAGAGAAATTCGACCGCGGCGCGCCGCAGCAAAACGGTGCGCAGAAGTGCGGCCATTGAATAGCGAATAGGAGCACCGATGGTGAGCAGTGCCGATCGGACAGTGGGGCAGAGTCTCCGCGGTTTTCTGGCCATGGTGGAGCGCGATCATCCCGGCGAGCTCCTGCGCATACGCGAGCCGGTGCGCACGCACCTCGACATCACTTCGCTCGTTTTCGAGCTCGAGCGCGCCGGCAGGAGCCCCGTCGTCATTTACGAGAACGTCGAAGGCCATACGATGCCGGTCGTCACGAACATCGCAGGCAATCGCGTGCTGCTCGCTGCCTGTCTGGGGGTGCAGCCGTCGGAGCTCCCCACCGCTTTTCGCGAGCGCTGCCAGAAGTATGTGCCGTGCGAGGTCGTGAAGGAGGCGCCGTGGCAGGAAGTGGTGCTGGAGGGCGACGCGGTGGATCTCAACCGGCTGCCGATTCCGCTGCACTTTTCGGTCGACGCCGCGCCCTATATCACCGCCGGCCAGATCACGGCGCGCGATCCGGTCACGGGCGTCGATACCACCGGATTTCACCGCCTCATGGTCAAAGGCAGGAACCGCCTCGGCGTCTCGCTGCACTCGCGGCGGCGCATGCACGAGTTTCACCGCCGCGCTGAAGAGCGCGGCGAGAGCCTCCCGGCCGCCATCAGCTTAGGCATCCACCCGCTGCACTACATGGGCTCGATGGTCTACGCCTACCCGCCGCAGGTGCGCAAGTTCGAGATCATCGGCGGCCTATTCGGCGAGCCCTATCGTCTCGCGAAAACCGGCGTGCAGGATCTCGAAGTGCCGGCAGGCGCCGAGATCGTGATCGAGGGCGAGATCCTCGCCGGCGTGAAGGAGCCGGAAGGACCTTTCAGCGAGTTCACCGGCTACGCGTCCTATCGCAGCACCGAGAACGTGTTCGTCGCGAAACGCATCCGCATGCGGCGCGACGCGATGTTCCACTCGATCGCCTCGGGCATGTCGCAGGACCACATCCTCGTCTCGTGCGTCACGCGCGAAGGCGAGATCCTCAACACGCTGCGCCGCAATCTGCCGAACGTCATCGCCGTGCACGTGCCGCATCGCACGTGCGGCGCGTTCCTCGCGATCGTGCAGATAAAGAAGACCGCGCAGGGCGAGCCGCAGCAGGCCATCCTGGCGGCGCTCGGCACCGAGTTCTATACCAAATACGTGATCGTGGTCGACGAGGACGTCGACATTTTCGACATGAGCGATGTCATGTGGGCGGTCGCCACTCGCGTGCGCGCCGAGCAGGACATCGTTTTCATCCCGGGCTGCAAGGGCGCAATCCTCGATCCGACTTCCGATCCGAAAACCTTCACGCTGACCAAGATGGGCATCGATGCGACGCGGCCCGTCGGGCAGGACTTCGCGGAGCGTCTGGTCATCAGCGAGGAGCAGCGAACGCGCGTGCGCGGCATACTCGAAGCTGCAGGCGTGAAGCTGTGAGCGTCGCTCGAGGTCATCGCGAGGAGGCCGCAAGCGCCGACGTGGCGATCTCGGGGATCCCCGGGATTGCTTCGTCACGGAGCTCCTCGCAATGACATGGACCCCGGCGGTTCCGGACACAGATGGAGTAGCCGCATGAAAGTGAAGGACGTCATTTGCGCCGCGGGCCGTTCCGGTTACATGCACCGCGACCTCCTCGCCATCAAGTCGGGAAAGGGCAAGGCCAACGGGAGCCTGTACGACGGTGCGCCGATGTCGCCGGGCTTCACCCGGATCATAGAGCCCGCCACGATCATTTCTGTGATGCTGGTGCTGGAGGACGGGCAGGTGGCGTTCGGCGACTGCGCGGACGTGATACTCGCAGGCGTGGCCGGCCGCGATCCGGCATTCAACGCGAAAGGCCACATCGATTACGTGCGCGGCGAAGTCGCCGATGCCTTGCGCGGCCGCGACGTTTCGAGCTTCAAGGCGAATGCCGAGGAGATGGACCGCTATACCCGCGCAGGGCAGAGGCTCCATACCGCGATTCGCTACGGCGTGAGCCAGGCGCTGCTGCACGCGACCGCTTTGAGTCACAAGCAGACGATGGCAGAGGTGATCGCGCGCGAATACGGGAGCACGATCTCGACGGCGCCGATACCGATACTCGCTTCGTGCCACAAGGACGATGCCGGGCAGCTCGACCGCGTGATCCTGAAGCGCGTCGAGCTCCTGCCGCACGCGTCGTTCCAGATCGTGAGCGAGCACGTCGGGCTCGAAGGCGAAAAGCTTGCGGCCTTCGTGCGCCGCGTCGCAACGCGCGTGAAAGAGATCGGCGATGCCGATTACCACCCGCGCATACACGTCGATCTCTACGGCACACTGGGGGAGCTCTTCTCGATGCAGGTCGAGCCGCTCGCGGACTATCTCGGCAGGCTGCGCCAGGAATCGGGCGCGTACCAGCTGCTCGTCGAGTCGCCGATGATCGCGAAGACGCAGGAAGAGCAGATCGCCAAGTTCCGCACGCTGCGCGAGCTCCTCCGGAGCAAGGGCATCGACGTCGGCCTGATCGCCGACGAGTGGTGCAACACGCTCTCGGACATCAAGCTCTTTGCGGAGGCGGGCGCCTCGGACTTCGTGCAGATCAAGACGCCGGACCTGGGCAGCATCCACAACACAATCGAGGCGGTGCTGTACTGCAAGTCACACGGCATGGGCGCCTGTCTCGGCGGCACTGCGAACGAGACCGATCATTCGACGCGCATCTCGTGCCACATGGGGCTCGCCTGCCAGCCCGATTTCATGCTGTCGAAGCCGGGGTTGGGCGCCGACGAGGCGCTGATGATCCAGACGAACGAGATGGCACGTACGCTCGCGTTACTCGAAGCGCGGCGCTAGAGAAACTCTGATCAAGCTGGAATCGTGTCATTGCGAGGAACAGAGTGACGAAGCAATCCCGGGGATCCCCGAGATCGCCACGTCGCTGCGCTCCTCGCGATGACACTTGTTCAGAATCCGCTAGAGCGCAGCGGGCGAAAGGCATGCAACAGAAAGGGTCACTTCTTTCCAAAAACCTGAAAAGGCTCAGCATGAAAATCTCGAACTTCTCACGTGTGGCATTCCTGGCGACCGTATGCTTGTGCTCGACCGCGTCTTACGCCCAGCAGGATTATCCGAACCGGCCCGTGCGCCTGCTCGTGCCCTATCCGCCCGGCGGTCCCACCGACGGCATGGCGCGCATCGTGAGCAACTTTCTGACCAAGCACCTGGGGCAGAACGTCGTCGTCGACAATCGCGGTGGCGCGGCGACGGCGATCGGCGCCGAGCTTGCGAAGAATGCACCCGCCGACGGCTACACGCTGTTCCTGTCTTCGGAGACGACGTTCGCGGTGAACCCCGCATTGCGGAGCACTCTTCCCTACGACCCGCAGCGCGATTTCGCGCCGATATCACTGCTCACGACCCAGCCTTACGTGCTCGCGGCGAGCCTGGGGCTGCCTGCCAAGTCGGTGAAAGAGCTGGTCGTGCACGCCAAAGCGAATCCGGGCAAGGTGGCCTACGGTTCGGCGGGAACGGGCGGCGGCGCGCACCTCGCAGGAGAGATGTTCAAGCAGCTCGCGGGCATCGATATCGTGCACGTGCCGTACAAGGGCAACGGCCCTGCAATCATCGACCTCATCTCGGGCCAGGTCGGCATGATGATAGGCAGCATATCGTCGCTCCTTCCCCACGCGAACACAGGCAAGCTGCGCCTGCTCGCGGTCGCTGCCGGCGAGCGCGCTGCAAGCGCCCCGAGCGTCCCCACATTCGCCGAAGCGGGATTCCCCGGTTACCAGGTGAGCGGATGGAATGCCATCGTCGCGCCGCGCGGGGCGCCGCCGCACGTCATCAAACGTGTGAACGCCGCAGTCGCCGCCGGCTTCAAGCAGCCTGAGGTGAGCGAGCGCCTGAAGGCGCTGAGCATTCAGGCGCGGCCCGGCACGCCCGGGCAGCTCGCCGCGCACATCAAATCGGAGTTCGCCCGCTACCACAAGCTCATTAAGTCGGTCGGCCTGAAAGTCGATTGACCGCGCTCCGAGGAGACTCACGCTCATGCTGAAGCAGAAATCGTCGGAGTACCGCGGCTTTCGTGAAGCCGGAATACGCTTGAGTGAGGACATGCTGCCGCAGCTCGGGCAGATCTACGGCAACCGGATCCCGCCGCTGATTCCCGCGCTCCACGCGTTCGACAAGGCGCACACCGTCATGCTGGTGGAGGAGGGGCTCATTGCTTCTCGCGCGGGCGCCGCGATTTTGCGCGGGCTGCGGCAGATGGAGCAGGAAGGTGTAACGGAGACGCGCAAGCGCGTCGGAGGCGGGCTGCATTCGGGAGAGCAGTACCTGATCCGACTGCTGGGCGAGGACGTCGGCGGCAGGATGCATCTTGCGCGCAGCTCCGGCGATTTGAGCTCGGTCGGCATGAACGTGACTCAGCGCCAGAAGCTGCTCGAGCTCATGCGTGCGGTGAACCGGCTGCGCCGCACGCTGACCGATCTCGCGCGCCAGCACACCGACACGATCCTGCCCGGCTACAGCTTCGGGCAGCAGGCGCAGCCGATGACGCTCGCGCATCTGTGGCTGTCGTGGGCGGCGACGCTCGCGCGCGATTTCCAGCGGCTGCACGGCGCCTACGTGCGCGTGAACCACAGTCCCGCGGGTGCGGCGATCATGGTGGGATCGGAGTTCGCGGTGAACCGCGACCGCACCGCGGAGCTGCTGGGATTCGACGCGGTGCACGAGAATTGCGCCGACGCGATCCTGGAGCTCACCAACGACGACAGCCTGGAAGTGCCGGCCGCCGTCTCGATCCTTTACCACTCGCTTGCGAAATGGGCCGACGACCTCATCCAGTGGAGCACGAGCGAGTACAACTTCGTCGATGTGCCCGACCGCTACTGCAACACGTCCTCGATCATGATGCAGAAGAAGAACGTGATCGGGCCGGCCGAGGTGAAGGGCGCGTCGGCCGAAGCGCTCGGGGCGTACGTGGTCGCCTACCACGGGCTCAAAGGCACCACGGGCATGCCGGTCAACGAGCGCTACAACGCCTCGGAAATGTTGTGGAAGGTCGCAGACAGCGCAGTGCGCGATCTCGGGTGGTTCGCCGATCTCCTGCCGGTGCTCAAGATCAACAAGCCGCACATGCGCGAGCAGGCATGGCGGCACTGGGCCACGGTGACCGATCTCGCGGGCGTGCTGGTGAGCAAGCGCGACCTGCCGTGGCGCACCGCGCACCAGATCGTCGGCGTGATGGTGAGGCTGTGCGAGGAGCGCGGCCTCGGTCCGGCTGACGTGACACCGGCGCTGCTCGACGAGGCCGCCGTCCTCTACCACGAGATTCCCGCAGGTCTGGACCAGAACGAGATACGCGAGGCGCTCGATCCCGGGCGCTTCATTGCGGTTCGCACCCTGCGCGGCGGCCCCGCAAAAGCGGAATCGCTGCGGCAGGCGGGAGTTTTCGAGGACGCCATCGCAGCGGACGAGAGGATCGTCGCCGGCATCGACGAGCGGCTGGCGGCGGCGGCGCGCAAGCTCGAAGAGGCGATCGACGCGATCGTTGCTCGGGACAAGTGAAGCTCGACGCTGGTGTGGTGACGACCCGTGTGCTGGACTCGCAGGACACCACACCAGGTAGAGACTGACCAGGAGCCATGATGCAATACGAAACACTCAGAGTGGAGCACACCGGCGGCGCCTCGCGCATCACGCTCGACCGCCCGCCCGTCAACGCGGTCACGGTGCAGCTCCTGGAGGAGCTGCTGCACGCTTTCGATGCGCTCGAAGCGCGGAGCGAAACGCGCTGCATCGTGCTCGCCGGCGCCGGCACCAAAGCGTTCTGCGCGGGGGCCGATCTTGCCGACACCCGAGGACAGGCGCACGGCAACAAGCGCTTCCGCGGCCTGGGGCGCGCCGCGCTCGAGCGCGTCGAAACGCATCCCAAGCCCGTCATCGGCGCGCTGCGCGGCTGGTGCATCGGCGGTGGATTCGCGCTCGCGATGGCATGCGACGTGCGCATCGCGTCGAGCACTGCCAAATTCCGCACCGGGGACGCCTACCTCGGTGTCATTCCGTCGTGGGGCATGAGCCTCACGCGGCTCGTACACTACATCGGACGCAATCGTACGCTCGACATGCTGATCCTCGGCGAAGACCTGTCGGCGGACAAAGCGATGGAGCTCAGCCTCGTAACGCGCGTCGTGCCCGACGACGCTTTCGATGCGGAGGTCGAGAAAGTCGCCGCCCGCGTCGCATCCGGCGCGCCGATCACTTTTCGCGCCATCAAGGAAACGGTTCGCGCGCAATACTGGATTTCCCCGCCGGCGGCACACGAGCTCGAGACGCGCTGGGCCGACCTGAACGATGGCACGCAGGATTTCCAGGAAGGCAAAGCCGCTTTCCGCGAAAAGCGGGCGCCGGTGTTCAAAGGCGTTTGAGGCGGCGATGTCACGGGAACACAAAGCGATTCTGCATACGGCGCACCACCGCGGCGACCGCGCCGCTGCGCGCATCCTTGTCGATCGCATCCTGCACCCGCGGTCGGTGGCGGTGTTCGGCGCTTCCGAAAGCCTGGACAAGTTCGGCGGGCGCATCATCCATTTCCTGACGCGCCACGGCTTCCAGGGCGAGGTCTACCCGATCAACCTGCACCGGGCGGAGATCGCAGGTCACAAAGCCTATCCGCGCATAGGCGCAGTGCCGGGCGCCCCCGATGTCGCGATCGTGGCGGTGCCGACCGAGCGCCTGCTCGACACGATCGCCGAAGCCGCGGAAGTCGGCGTCGGCTGCTGCATCATCATTTCCACCGGTTTCGCGGAAGCGAGCTCGATCGGCGCCGAGCGGCAGGCGCAGCTGGTCGACCTGTCGGTGCGCACCGGCATGCGCATCGTGGGGCCCAACTGCATGGGCTTCATCGTTCCACATCACCACATGGCGCTGTGCTCGTCGGTCGTCCTGAACACCGATGTGCTGGGAGACGGCTCGATCGGACTCATCAGCCAGAGCGGCGGGCTCATGGTGTCGGTGTTCGACCGAGCCAAGACCGACGGCATCGGGCTGCGCTACGGGATCTCGCTCGGCAACCAGAGCGATCTCGAGATCTGCGACTTCCTCGAGTTCATGATCGGCGACCCGGAGACCCGGGCGATCTGTCTCTACATCGAAGGGCTGCTCGACGGCCCGCGCTTTCACAAAGCCATCGCGGCATGCCGCCGGGCGGACAAGCCGCTGCTGCTGATTAAAACCGGTCGCACCGCGGCAGGGGTCGTCGCTGCGAAGTCGCACACCGCGAGCCTCGCGGGCTCGTGGGAGGCGTTCGCCGCCATATGCCGGGAAGAAGGCGTGGTGATCGCGAGAGATCCCGACGACATGATTCGCGCAGCGCATTTCCTCGTGCAGCATCCCGGCAGGCGCCGCGGCGGGCGCGTGGGCGTGCTCTCGTCCTCCGGCGGGGCCGCCGCGACGGCGAGCGATCGCGTCATCGAAGTGGGGCTGGAGCTTCCGCCGCTGGAAGCAGACACGCGCGTGGCGCTCGGCCGCATGCTGCTTCCGCCGCAGGCGGGTAATCCGGTCGACCTCGGCGGACGAAACGTGCCTGCGGAGGTCGAAATTGCCAACGACGCGACGCGCATCCTGTTTGCCGATCCGACAGTCGATTACGGCCTCGCTTTCCTCATGTCGATGCCGTTCTACCTGAAGCGCACGGTGGCGATCGCTGAAGCCGCGAAGGCGAGCGGCAAGCCGGTCGTCATCGTTTGCACGCCCGGCGCGGCGGCGGATGCGGCGCGCAAGGCGGTTCGCGAGATGGGCCTCGTCGTCATCGAAAGCATCGAGCAGGGTTTTCGTGTCCTCGCGCTCCTCGCGGACTACGACCATCTGCGCGATATTCCCGTCGAGCGTCCGTCACGGCCCGCCTCTCTGCCGCTGCCCGAAGCGCTGGCGACCCTCAGCGCGGGGGCGCAGACCGAATCCGAGGTGAAACGCCTGCTCGCGTCCTACGGTGTCGCGGTTGCGCGCGAAGCGCTCGCCGCCTCCCCGGAGGCCGCTGCCGAGGCGGCGGCGAAGATAGAGTTTCCAGTTGTGCTGAAGGC
>Ga0105106_10001997_pt1 | contig 14593 bp, 11 predicted proteins | sample PPLLaktember2015_5_FD_79109 | JGI IMG/M metagenome (GOLD analysis project Ga0105106, IMG submission 79109) | Freshwater sediment microbial communities from Prairie Pothole Lake near Jamestown, North Dakota, USA - PPLs Lake P8 Core (1) Depth... | ecosystem: Environmental > Aquatic > Freshwater >...
GCTACGGCCGGCCTCCGGCTCCGGGGAGGGGCTCACCCTCGAGTTCTGGAACGAGCTGGAGCCCGCGGGCGCGCCGGTGCTCTCGAAGACCGTGCGTCGCCTCGAGCTGAGCTGGTTCGGCGTCTTCGCGCCGGAGGTCCAGTCGAAGCGCTTCTGCGCGCGCCTCTCCGGGCGCTTCACCGCGCCCGAGTCGGGGCGCTTCTCGTTCTCGCTGGCCTGCGCCGGCCGCGCGCGGCTCTCCCTCGACGGCCGCGTGGTCGTGGACGCCTGGGACGGCTACGTGCGGGGCGACTCCTTCTTCGGCATGGGTAGCGCGGAGATCGCCGGCGAGGCGGAGCTCGAGGCCGGGCGCAGCTACGACCTCGAGATCTTCTACGCGCGCGTCGAGAGCCCGCTCGTCGCCGGGCTGCGCGTGGGGGCGCTCGCGCCCGTCGCGGAGGACTCCGTCGCGCGCGCCGCCGAGCTGGCGCGCGGCTGCGACGCCGCGATCGTGGCGGTGGGGCGCGACGGCGACTGGGAGACGGAGGGCAGCGATCGCGCGGACATCTCGCTGCCGGGCCGGCAGGCCGAGCTGGTGGCGGCGGTCGCCGCGGCCAACCCGCGCACCCTCGTCGTCCTCAACACCGGCTCTCCCGTCGACATGGCCTGGCTCCCCGCGGTCCCGGCCGTGCTGCAGAGCTGGTTCGGGGGGCAGGAGGCGGGGAACGCCCTCGCCGACGTGCTGTTCGGCGACACCGACCCCGGCGGCCGCCTACCTGCGTCCCTCCCGCGCCGCCTGCAGGACACGCCGGCGTTCCTCAACTACCCGGGCGAGCACGGCCACGTGCTCTACGGCGAAGGCGTCTTCGGCGGCCACCGCTCCTACGACGCCCGCGGCGTGGAGCCGCTCTTCCCCTTCGGCCACGGGCTCTCCTACACGCGCTTCGAGTACGGCGCGCCGAACGTGGAGCTGTCCGAGCGGGACGGCGCCCCGCTGGTGCGCGTCTCCCTCGAGGTCGCCAACGCCGGCGAGCGCACGGGCCTCGAGGTGGTGCAGTGCTACGTCGCCGACCTCGCCGCGAGCGTCGCGCGCCCGCCCCAGGAGCTGCGCGCCTTCGCCAAGCTCGAGCTCGCGCCCGGCGAGCGGCGCCGCGTCGAGCTCGCCCTCGGCGCCGACGCCCTCTCCTTCTGGGACCCCGCGCGCCACGCCTGGGTCGCCGAGGCGGGCGAGTTCGAGCTGCGCCTCGGCCGCTCCTCCCGCGACATCCGCGCCACCGCCCGCTTCCACCTCCCCCGCCCCCACCTCACCCCCCCCGACCGCCGGATCGGGGACGGTCTTAAGTAGTTAAGAAACTCTCCCCTCGGGTGGAAAAAGTGAACTACTTAAGACCGTCCCTGCTGTTGCTCGCGCTCGCGGGGTGCGGGGAGCTGGAGGGGGGCGGGGAGATCCAGGGGACGGCGCCGGTTCCGGCGGCGGTGATCGCGGCGCGGAGCGCGGCGGAAGCCGCCGCCAACCCCGAGGCGTCGAAGCAGATCCTGTTCGGGGACCTCCACGTCCACACGACCTACTCGACCGACGCATTCTTGATGAGCCTGCCGCTGATGCAGGGCGACGGGCCGAACCCGATCGCCGCCGCCTGCGACTACGCGCGCTACTGCGCCGCCCTCGACTTCTGGGCGATCACCGACCACGCCGAAGGGCTGACGCCGCGCATGTGGCGCGAGACCAAGAACGCCGTGCGCCAGTGCAACGCGGTGGCCGGCGAGGGCCCGAGCCCCGACGTCGTCGCGTTCCTCGGCTTCGAGTGGACCCAGATCGGCCAGACGCCGGCAGACCACTGGGGACACAAGAACGTGATCCTCCGCGACACCGCCGAGGACCGCGTGCCGAAGCGGCCCATCCACTCGGACAGCTTCGCGCGGCGCGCCATGATCGCGGGCGCTCCCCTCACGTTCCAGATCCAGTTCCCGCTGCGCGACTGGGCGAACCGCCAGCGCTACTTCGACTTCGGCGCCGCCAACCGCGAGCTGCGCGGCACGCCCAACTGCCCGGCCGGCGTCGACACGCGCGAGCTCCCCGAGGACTGCTCCGAGGGCGCCGCCACGCCGGAGCTGCTGTTCGAGAAGCTGGCCCAGGGCGGCTGGGAGTCGCTGGTGATCCCCCACGGCACCACCTGGGGCATCTACACGCCGCCGGGCTCGGCCTGGGACAAGCAGCTCAGCGCGGAGCAGAACGACGGCCGCCAGCGGCTCATCGAGGTGTACTCCGGCCACGGCAACTCCGAGGAGTACCGCGACTGGGCGGAGGTCGAGCTCGGGCCCGGGGGCGAGCGCGTCTGCCCGGCGCCGAAGGGCGGCTACGAGCCCTGCTGCTGGCGCGCGGGCGAGATCATCCGCGAGCGCTGCGCGGACCCGGCGGCGCCCGAGTGCGAAGCCCGCGTCGCCGAGACGCGGCGCCTCTACCTCGAGGCCGGCGTCAACGCGCGCTTCACGGTCCCGGGCGCCGGCGTCGCCGACTGGCGCGACTGCGGGAGCTGTCCCGACTGCTTCGTGCCCTCCTACAACTATCGTCCGAAGAGCAGCGTCCAGTACATCCTGTCCCTCGGGCACCCCGGCGCCGGCGACGACGCCAGCCAGTTCCGCATGGGCTTCATCGCCTCGAGCGACAACCACTCCGCGCGCCCCGGCACCGGCTACAAGGAGCGGGACCGGCTCGAGACCACCGAGGCGCGCGGCGCGCGCGACCGCTCGGCCTACGAGTGGGCCACCCCGCAGGCCACCGAGGCCAAGGACCCCGAGCCGCGCGACTTCGACACGCTGCGCGAGACGCTCTCGCCGCTCCAGGTGCTCGACTTCGAGCGCCAGGCGTCGTTCTTCGCCACGGGCGGGCTGGCCGCCGTGCACGCCGAGGGCCGCGACCGGGAGGCGATCTGGGGCGCGCTCGCGCGCAAGGAGACCTACGCCACCAGCGGCCCGCGCATCCTGCTCTGGTTCGACCTCGTGAACGGCGCCGCGCCGCTCCCGATGGGCTCGGAGGCGCGCCTCGCCGAGAGCCCCCGCTTCCGGGTGCGCGCGGCCGGCGAGCTCGAGCAGCAGCCCGGCTGCCCGGATTACGCGGAGAGCGCGCTCCCGGCGCAGGCCCTGGAGCAGCTGTGCCGCGGCGAGTGCTTCCATCCCGGCGCGCGGCGCTTGCCGATCGAGCGCATCGAGGTCGTGCGCATCCGCCCCCGGCGCAGCCCGGACGAGCCCGCCGCGGCGCTGATCGACGACCCCTGGCGCGTGCTCCCCTGCCCGGCCGGCGAGGCGTGCAGCGTCGAGTTCGAGGACCCGGAGTTCGTCGCGGGCGGCCGCTCCGCGCTCTACTACGTGCGCGCCCTCCAGGCGGCGACGCCCGCCGTGAAGGCGCCGGCCTGCGCTGCCGCGAGCGCGACGCGCAGGGCGTCTGCCTGGCGGTCGACCCCTGCTACGGCGACTACCGCACGCCCGTCGAAGACGACTGCCTGTCTCCGGTGCAGGAGCGCGCCTGGTCCTCGCCGATCTTCGTCGACCCCGCCTCCTGAGCGAGGGGAACGTCATGCCCGAGATGCGGATCCGCCTGACGGACGACCGGCGCGAGCGCATGCTGCGCTCGATCCGCAAGTTCTTCGACGAGAAGCTCGACCAGCAGCTCGGGGAGTTCGCGGCGGAACGCATCCTCGAGTTCTTCGTGAAGGAGCTCGGCGCCCCCGTCTACAACCAGGCGATCCAGGACGCGCGCGCCTTCCTGCAAGGAAAGCTCGACGATCTCGACGTCGAGTTCTACGAGCCGGACGAGCCCTACTCGGAGCGCTGAGCGCGCTCCGCCGCCGCGTGCAGCGCCTCGAGCGGCACGCGGGCCATGCGGATGTCCGTCGGCAGGATCATGCCGAGCAGCCATGGGTAGTCGCGGTCGCTGCGGCTGGTGTAGTAGTCGGCGTAGAGCGCGCCGCCGCGCAGCACCACGCCCGCGTACGCCGTGTCGCCCGCGCTCGGCAGATCCGACAACCAGACCAGGCGCGGCTCGCCCTCCGCGGCGCCGTCCGGCGCCTCGCGCCCCGCGTCGATCCACCAGAGCGCCGTGCGCTTGCGGGCGAAGGCGCTGCCGAGGCGGAGCGGCCAGAAGCGCGGGCCCGGCTGGGCGCGCGCCACCGCGAACAGCCGCCCGCGGTCGGAGAAGGCGACCGGGCCGTCGAGGCGCGTCGCCCGGCTCCGCACCTTCCGCGCTTCGCTCCATTCGGTGTAGGGAGGATCGGCGAAGGCGAGCAGCGTGGCGGCGTCGGGATGGCCGTCGAGCGAGTCGGGCGCCCCTTCGAGGCGCGCCGTTGCGACGAGCCGCGGCGACGGCGTCCCGTCCGCGCGGGGCAGGAAGGCGATCTCCGTCTCGTCGTTGGCGTCGCCGCGGTGGATCGTCGCGACGCGCGCGAAGGCGCGGCCGTCCTCCGAGCGCAGCAGGATCGATTCGCCGTGGTCCTTCCAGTACGCCGAGGCGTACCAGACCGGCTCGCCCCCGGGCGTGCGCTCGCTGGGATGGGGTCGCAGCCGCCAGAGCAGCCAGCCCGGCGGCCCCACCGGTTCGAAGGCCGACCAGCTCGCGCCGTCTTCGCTCGCCGCGACGACGCTGCCGCTCGGGATCGCGTAGAAGCCCTGGTTGACGAGGGCGTAGAGCAGCAGCCGCCCGCCGATCGGCGCGAAGATCGGGTCGCGCACGTCGCTGCCCGGAACGCGCAGCTCCGCGATCGGCTCCCAGCGCGAGCCCGGCCCGGGCTCGGCGTCGGCGCAGCGCCGCACCACGAGGCGCGAGCGCGGCGTCCCCATGTGGTAGGGCGAGGCCGCGTGCACGAGCAGCCAGCGGCCGCGCCAGTGGATGAGGTCGGTGTTGGAGTTGTGCTGGCCGTCGGCCACCAGATCCCAGGCGTCGATGCCGAGCCGCGCGTCGACCCGCGCCCGGTTCCCTCGCAGCGCCCACCACGCGACGAGCGCGCCGGCGCAAAAGAGCAGCACGAGGGCGATGCCGCGCAGCACGCCGGCAGCATACACTGGCGCGATGGGCCAGAGACTCCCGGCGGGCGTGGTGCGGGGCGACGACGGCGTGGCGCGCTGCGCCTGGAGCGGAGCCGACCCGCTCTACCGCGCCTACCACGACCGCGAGTGGGGTCTCCCCGTCGCCGACGACGACCGCCTGTTCGAGAAGCTCTGTCTCGAGGGCTTCCAGGCCGGCCTTTCCTGGATCACCATCCTGCGCAAGCGCGAGAACTTCCGGCGCGCGTTCCGCGGCTTCGCGATCGAGAAGGTGGCGCGCATGGGCGGCCGCGACGTGGAGCGCCTGCTGCGGGACCCGGGGATCGTGCGGCATCGCGGCAAGATCGAAGCCGCTCTCGCCAACGCGCGCGCTGCGGCCCGACTCCGCGGGGAGTACGGCTCGCTCGCGGCGTACGTGTGGCGCTTCGAGCCGGGCGCCGCGAAGCGCCCGCGGCGCGTCACGCGGGCCGCGCTCGCCCGCCTCGCCGAGAGCGAAGCCTCGCGCGCCCTCTCGCGGGACCTGCGGGCGCGCGGCTGGCGCTTCGTCGGACCCACCACGGTGTACGCCTTCATGCAGGCGATGGGCCTCGTGAACGACCACCTGGAGGGCTGCGCGGCGCGGGAAGCCGCCTCGCGGGCCCGCGCGCGCTTCCGGATCGCTGGGGGGTAGCGCCCCCGCTCCATGCGTGGTGTCATGGGGAACGCTGCGGAGGGCACTCCATGACCCGGCTCGGCCTCCAGATCCCGAACTTCACCTATCCGGGTGTCCCCGACGCTCGCCTGTTCGAGCAGGTCGTCGCCACGGCGGTCCAGGCGGAGGCCTCGGGCTTCGACACCGTGATGGTGATGGACCACTTCTACCAGCTCCCGGCGCTCGGCGCGCCGGACCAGCCGATGCTCGAGGCGTATACGCTGCTCGGCGCCCTCGCGGCGCGCACCTCGCGGGTGCGGCTGGCGACGCTCGTCACGGGCAACACCTATCGGAACCCGGCCCTGCTCGCGAAGATCGTGACCACCCTCGACGTCATCTCGGGGGGCCGCGCCGTGCTGGGCATCGGCGCCGGCTGGTTCGAGCCGGAGCACATCGGCTACGGCTACGAGTTCCCGTCGCTGCGCGAGCGGCTCGACCGCCTCGAGGAGGCGCTCGAGATCATCCGCGCCATGTTCCGCGGCGAGCGGCCGAACTTCCAGGGCCGCTTCTACCGCACCAGCGAGGCGCTGAACGTGCCGCTTCCGCTGCGCCCGGGCGGCCCGCCGATCCTGATCGGCGGCAGCGGCGAGAAGCGCACGCTGCGGCTGGTGGCGAAGTACGGCGACGAGAGCAACCTCACCTGCGAGCCGAGCGAGATCCCGAGGAAGCTCGCCGCCCTCGCGCGGCACTGCGCCGACTTCGGGCGCGATCCCGCCACGATCGGCAAGACCTGGCTGGGCTCGCTGATCCTCGCCCCCACCCACGAGCTGGCCGTCGAGGCGCGCAACGACTTCCTCGCCCGCCGCGGCCTGCGCTGGGAAAGTCTGCCCCAGCCGCTGCGCGACACGATCGACCGGGCGCTCGTGCTGGGCGATCCCGACGAGGTCGGCGAGCGCGTGCAGCGCGAGATCCTCGGCGCCGGCCTCGACGGCATCGTGGTGAATCTGCCCGCCAACTCGCATCTCCCCGAGGCCATCGACCTCACGGCCTCGACGCTGCGAAAAGCGCTGGGCTAGGGCCCTTCGCCATTGATAGGATGAGCCCGTGCGCGCCTCCCCCCGAAGGCGCGGCACGGGAGGGTCCTCGATGGGCATGCTGCAGGAGTTCAAGGACTTCGCCGCGCGCGGCAACGTGGTCGACATGGCGGTCGGCGTGATCATCGGCGCCGCCTTCGGAAAGATCACCGGCGCGCTCGTGAACGACGTGCTGATGCCCCCGCTCGGCATGCTGCTCGGCGGCGTCGACTTCGCGGACAAGGCCATCGTGCTGCGCGCCGCCACCGCCACCGACCCCGGCGTCGCCATGAAGTACGGCGTATTCATCAACAGCGTGATCGACTTCCTGATCGTCGCCCTGGCCGTCTTCTTCCTGGTGAAGGGGATCAACTCGCTGCGCAAGAAGGAAGCGGCCGCCCCGGCCGCACCGGCCGCACCGACCCGGGAGGAGGTGCTGCTCACCGAGATCCGGGACGCGCTGCGCTCGCGCTGAGCGCCCGCGCGACGCGCTCCACCTCCGCCGCGGGCACGCGGTAGACGAACGCGCGCAGCTCGCCAGCGGGCCCGCGCCGCTCTTCCAGCACGCCGCCGGGGTAGCGCGCGCGGATCGCCGGCAGCAGCGCCGTCTTCTGGGCGTGCACGAGGAACGCCACGTCGCGGCCGCTCGGCTCGAACCAGGCCGCGGACGGTTCGAGGGCGACGAGCTTGTCCTGCGCGCGCGCGCCGCGCGCCAGGAACTTGAAGGTGCTGTTCTGGTCCCAGCTCATCAGCGGGGTCACCAGCACCAGGTGATGCGTCGGCGCGAGCTCCCCCATGGCGCGACCGAGCTCGGTGATCTCGGCGAGCGCCCAGCGGCGGCCGTCGCCGAGGTAGGCGGCGGCGCTCTGCGCGGCGACCGCCGCGGCGAGGGCGAGGGTGGCGAGCGGCGCGAGCCGGGGACGCCCGGCGGCCCGCGCGAGGCCGGCCGCGAGATCGTGGAGCGCCAGCGCGGCGAAGGCCGAGGGCAGCGCCGCCGCGCCGATCAGGTGGTTCGCCTGGGGAGGCCGCTGGTCGAGCGCGTTTGTGGCGAGCGCCACCGCGAGCCAGCCGAGCAGCAGGCCGGCGAGCGGCCGGCGCGGCCGCCCGAGGGCGAGCCCCACGCCGACCAGGAAGACCGCCGCCTCGGCGGCCGCCAGGATGGGGAAGCCGGGGCGCACCGAGAACGGGCTGCGGTCTGCGAGGAAGACGAAGCTGAGGAGCGCGCGGCCGGCCTGCTCGGCGACGGTCGCCGCCACGCCCTCGCTGCCGGGCGCGCCGAGGTCCACCATCCTCGCGAGGGGGTGACGCAGCAGCGGGCCGTACCAGTCGCTCCGCAGGTAGTGCACGAGCTCGGGCAGGAACACCAGCAGCGCCGTCGCCAGCGCCAGCACGGCGAGCCGGTAGTGGCGCGCGACGGGCACGGCCCTCCCCGCCGCGAAGGCGAGCAGTGCCAGCGCCAGCAGCGGCGGCAGGCCGATCGCCTTGTTGCCGAAGTAGAAGCAGAACCCGGTCAGGCTGCCGGCGGCCACGGCGGCAAGCGCCCGCCCGCCGCGCAGGGCCGCATACGCGGCGGCGAGGGCGGCGACGCTGCAGAGGCCGACCCAGGCGTTGTTCGAGCCGAGCCGCGTCAGGTGCATGGGAAGCGGCGCGCAGGCGAGCAGCACGCCCCCCGCTGCGGCGCCCGAGCGGCCGAGATCGCGCCGCAGCAGCAGGTAGAGGGCCGGCACGGTGAGCGCGCCGGCGAACGCCGATGCGAGGCGCAGCCCCGCGACGTCGCGACCCGCGAGCGCCATGCCGGCCGCCTGCACCCAGTGGAAGAGCGTCGGGTGATCGTCGAACGCCACCGAGAACGGCGGCGGCCGCGGGCCGTCGAGCACCGCCAGGGCGCGCAGGCCGAACTCGGCCTCGTCGCCGTAGAGTCCGCCCGGCACCTGCTCCAGCCCCGGGATGCGCGCGGCGAGTCCGAGGCCGAGGAGCGCCGCGACGATCGCCAGCTCGCGCGCATCCGGCGCGCGCAGCGGGCGCGGGAGCCAGGCGGCGATCCAGGACAGCGCCGATACGGCGAACCACGCGAGCTGCCAGCCGTACGCGCGATCCGACGCCTGGAGCGCGAGCAAGCCGCCGAGGGCGACGACGGCGAGCCCCGCGAGGGCCGGGCGCACGGGCCGGAGCGCGCGCCAGGGAAGCGCGGGCGGCGCGGGGGGCGCGGGCTCGGGCTCCGCGAGGCGCGCGGCCGCAATGCCGGCCGCCAGGGCGGCGAGTGCCGCCGCGATGCCCGGCGCCTGCGAGCCGGTGCGCAGCGCGAGCTGCGCAGCGCCGGAGAGGCCGAAGGCCGCGACCAGCAGCGCGAGGCCGGGCACCGCGGCTCAGGCGGGCGGCGCGAGCGGCAGCCGGACCGTGAAGGTGCTGCCGCGCCCGGGCTGGCTGTCGACGGTGACGTCGCCGCCGTGGGCGCGCGCGATCTCGCGCGCCAGCGCGAGCCCGAGGCCCGCGCCCGGGCCGGTGCGCGGGTTCCCCTCGCGCACCCGGTGGTAGGGCTCGAAGATCCGCTCGCGCTCGTGGGGCTCGATCCCGATGCCGCTGTCGCCGACGCGCACCAACGCGGCGCCGTCCTCGGAGAGCTCCAGCTCGGCCCGGATCGCGCCCCCTTCGGGCGTGTAGCGGATCGCGTTGTCCACGAGGTTGGCGAAGCACTGGTGCAGCCAGGCCGGCTCGCCGGCGATGGTCGCCTCGTCGACGCGGCCGAGCGTCAGCGCGAGCCCCTGCTCGGCGGCCAGCGGCTCGAAGAAGTCGACCACTTCGCCCAGCACCTCCGCCACCGCGACCGGCACGCGGTGCTCGGCAGGCAGGCCCGCCTCGGACTGCGCCAGCCGCATCATCGCGTGCACCGCCTCCGAGAGCGCCACGACCTGTTCCGCGGTCTCGGCCAGCGCCTTCCGGTACTCGTCGGGCGTGCGGTCCTGCTCGAGGGTCACTTCCAGCCGGCTGCGCAGCGCGTTCAGCGGCGTGCGCAGCTCGTGGGCCGCATTGGCGGAGAAGCGCTGCATGCGCTCCACGCTGTGACGGATGCGCTCGATCATCTGGTTCAGGGTCGTGGCGAGCTCGTCGAGCTCGTCGCCCGAGCCCGTGGTGGGAACGGTCTCCTCGAGGTGGGTCGCCGAGATGCGGCGCGCCGTCCGCGTCATGCCTGCGATCGGCCGCAGGCTCCCGCGCACCAGCCAGGTCCCCAGGGCGAGGGTGAAGATCATGGCCAGGGGAAGCGTCCAGAGGTAGATGTCGCGCACGCCGCGCGCGTTGCGCACGAAGCGCCGCAGGTACACCGAGCCCTGTACCGCGCCGCCGTCGGGCAGGCGCCGCGTCAGCACCAGGTAGGGGTAGCTGCCGGCCTCCTTGGGGAACTGGACGTCGCGGGACGCGCGGTCGTCGAGGTCGCCCGGCAGCTCGTCGGGCAGCCCGATCCCGGCTCCGTCGAGCGAGCCCTGCGCGAGCACGAGCTTGCCCTCGGCGTCGAAGACCTGGAAGCCGAGCTTCAGGTCGGGCCCCGCCGCCGCGATGCTCCGCTCGAGGATGCCCTGCAGCGCCGGGTCTCCCACCGGCACCACCTGGAGCGTGTCCACCAGCTCCTTGAGCTGGAGGTCGACCAGGAAGCGCGCGTCCTGATGGAAGCGCTGGTCGATGCGCAGGTACGTGTACGTCGCCAGCAGCGACACCGCCAGCAGCATCACGGCCGTGTAGCGCAGCGTCCACTTGGCGCCGATCGAGAGCCGCGTCACCCGCCCTGGCCCCGGTCCTCGAGCACGTAGCCCACTCCCTTGACGGTGTGGATCAGCTTGTTCGGGTAGGCGCGATCGACCTTCTTGCGCAGGTGGTTGATGTGGACGTCGATCAGGTTCGAGTAGGTGTCGAAGCCGTAGCCCCACACCTTCTCGGTGATCATCGCGCGCGAGATGGCCTGGCCCTGGTGGCGCAGCAGGTACTCGAGCAGCGCGAACTCCTTGGGCGTCAGCTCGATGGCGACTCCGCCGCGCGTCACGGCGTGGCGGCGCAGGTCGAGCTCGAGGTCTGCGCAGCCGAGCTTGCCGTCGCCCGGCTCCGAGAGCGTGCGGCGCGCCACCGCGCTGATGCGCGCCAGCAGCTCGGCGAAGGCGAAGGGCTTCACCAGGTAGTCGTCGGCGCCGAGGTTGAGCCCGCGGATGCGGTCGCTCACCGTGCTGCGCGCGGTCAGGAAGATCGCCGGGGTGTCGACTCCCTTGTCGCGCAGCGTCTTCAGCAGCTCGAAGCCGTCGGAGTCCGGCAGCATGACGTCGAGGATCAGCAGATCGAAGGCCGACTCGAGGGCCAGCGCGAGGCCGCCCTGGGCGTCGCCCGCGGAGGTCACCTGGTAGCCCTGCTCCGTAAGCCCCTTCTCGATGTACTCGCGGGCCGTGGCGTCGTCTTCGACGTAGAGGATGCGAAGCACGGCGTGAAGATAGCGCCCGCGGGGCGTCAGCCCCCGGCGGGGCCTGCGGGTCCGGCGGCTCCCACCGGCGCGCCCGAAGCGCTCCCCGGGAGGCCGCTGCGCTTGACCAACATGATGTTCCGCCAGTAGACGAACGCGTTGGGGAGCTGACCGAGCAGGAAGACCGGCTCGGCGCGGTGGATGGCGTAGACCAGCAGGATCAGCGATCCGACGAGGCTCAGGTACCAGAAGGACATGGGGATGTAGCTCTCCCCGGCGCGCTCCGACGCGATCCATTGCACGAGGAAACGCGCGAAGAAGGCGCCCTGTCCGACGAGGCCCACGGCCAGCCAGGGAAGCGAATCATTCCAGGTCATGGCGAAGTCGACCTCCGGCGGCGCACTGTCGCGGAGGACCCCGGACGGGGCAAGCAGGACCCTTCGGGCTCCTTCATGTAGGGGCCGTCATGTTCCCCGGCGGGATCAGCAGCGTCGCTGGGGACCGCCGAGGTGGAGGGCGGCGTCGGCGGCCGCGAGGCGGAGCGCGGGATCGGGGGCGAGGGCGTCCTCGCGCAGGCAGGCCTCCGCGAGCTTCACGGCGTGGTCGTCGAGGCTACACGCCGCGCGGTAGCGGATCTCCGCGGGGTCGTCCGCCAGCCTTTCCGCGGCGGTGCGCTCGGGGGGGTCGACCGCGTCCGCCGCGGAGGACACCGCGTGGAGCGCCCCCGCCGCCTGGAGCGCGCGACCGAGCAGCGCCCGGCGCGCCGCCGGAGGAAGCGCGGGCCAGGCCAGCCGCAGCGCGCTCGGCAGGCTCACCACATGGGCGTAGGCGATGCGCGCCGCTGGCTGCGCGAGGTAGAGCCGGGACGCCTCGCGACAGAGCCCACCCAGCAGGGCGTTCGGCTCCGCGGCGTCGAGGTCGATGCCGTCGGCCCAGCCGGCGAAGGCCGGTTGCTGCGCCAGCGGCTCCACGGCGTCGCGGAACAGGCCGGGCCGCCGGAGCGGGGGCGGAAGCGGCTCGACGTCGGCGAGCCGCGGGGGCCGGCCTGCGGGCGATCGGCCGGGGACGCCGGGAAGCGTGCGGTGGCGAGCGGCCCAGAGGCCGAGCCCGAACGCGAGCTCGCGCACGCGGGGCGGCGACTCGCCGGCGCCGAGCGCTCGCACCGCGTGGGCGGTGCGCAGCCAGCCGTGGCCGGCGGAGGCGAACAGGCCGGGGGCGAGCGCCGCGACCGCGTCGCCGAGCACGTCGCGCCAGGGTCGCTCGGCGAGCTCGACCTCGTAGCTCGCGATCCAGTCGGCGACGCGCGAGGCGTCGCCCAGCGCCGCTGCGAGCTCCGCCCGCGCGAGCGGCCGGCCGGCGGTCAGCGGCGGGAGCCGTGGCAGGCCTCGCTCGAGCCAGGCGGGGATCAGCGCCTCGTGACCCAGGGCGACCAGGGCCTCGCACACCATCGGACCGTGATTGGCGAGGCCGGGGCCGTACTCGGGGGCGGTCTTCTGCAGGCGCAGCAGGGCGAGGTCCAGCTCGCTCATGGGTCGATCCATGATAGTCTCCGTTCCCATGGCGATGAACAAGCGTTCAGTGACGGCTGGATCCGTGTTTGCTGCCCTCGCGGGCCTGTTTCTCGCGCTTCCGGCGCGGGCCGATTTCCCCTTCCCGCTCTGCGAGAGCCCGGCCTGCTCCGACCCGGCGGACTTCCAGTCGTACCTCTTCCTGGCCCCCGGCGAGCTTCCGGACGACTTCGACCTGATGGACGACGGCACCTGGAAGTACCTGCCCGACAGCGGCATGAACGTGACCGGCGCCTGGCAGGTCACGACCGGCCGGCCCGACGTCGTCGGCGCCGTGCTCGACAGCGGCATCCGCTGGAACGACCCGCGGGTGGCGCGCGCCCTCTGGCTGAACGCCGGCGAGCTCCCGCTCCCGCCCGGCTGCGCGGCGCAGGATTGCAACGGCAGCGGCTTCGTCTCGGTGGACGACTTCGCGGGCGTGCCCGACGGCAACGGCAACGGCTTCACCGACGGCCAGGACCTGATCCTCGCCTACTCCGACGGAATCGACGGCGACGGCAACGGCTACGTCGACGACATCGCCGGCTGGGACTTCCACGACGGCGACAACGACGCCTTCGACGACGTCGACTACGGCCACGGCACCGGCGAGGCGGAGGACCAGGTCTCGGAGGCCAACGACGGCGACGACCTGCCGGGCTTCGCGCCGAGCTCGCGCTTCGTGCCGCTGCGCGTGGCCGACAGCTTCGTCGCCATCGGCAGCGAGTTCTCCCAGGCGATGGTCTACGCCACGGACCTCGGCGTCGACCTGATCTCCGAGGCCCTCGGCACGCTCTCGGCAGGTCGCGTCGACCAGGCGGCGATCGACTACGCGTACGAGCGCGGCATCCCGCTGATCGCCAGCGCCGCCGACGAGGAGAGCCGCCACCACAACTTCCCGGCCGCCCTCGAGCACACGATCTGGGTGAACTCGATCGTGCATCCCGACGGAACGATCGTGGAGGACGGCGCCGAGCCGATCTGGGACCTGCTGAACGGCTGCACCAACTACGGCGGCCACGCCTGGGTGGCGATCTCCTCCAACTCCTGCAGCTCGGAGGCCACCGGACGCGGCGCGGGCCTGGTGCGCCTGCTGATCTCCCACGGCAAGAACCTGATGGACCGCGGCCTGCTCCAGCCCTACCCGGGCACGGACAAGCCCTTCTCCGCCGAGGAGGTGCGCCAGCTGCTGCGCCGCTCGGCCGACGACATCGACCACTCGGGCGAAGACCCCTCGCTGCCGATGAACGGGCTGCTGCAGAGCGTGCTGGCGGCGCCTCCGGGCAACGTCCCGCCGGTTCCCTTCGGCTCCGAGCGCTTCCCGACGGCGCCGGGTTGGGACCAGTACACCGGCTACGGCCGCCCCGAGGCGGTGCGCCTGCTCGACGTCAGCTCCGACACGATTCCGCCCGAGGCGGACCTCTCCGGCAACCTGCGCTGGTTCGACACCGTCGACCCGGCGCGCACCAAGCGCATCGACGTGCTGGGCTCGGCCGCCGCCGTGCGCGTGCCCGGCAAGTTCAGCTATCGGCTCGAGGTCGGCTGCGGCGTCGACCCGCGCGAGTTCCGCAAGCTGAAGCAGAAGAAATCGAAGGCGCCCCTCGAGCGCGCGGTGCTCGGGCGCTGGAAGCCGGCCAGCACGGCGAAGAAGTGCGGCTTCGACCCGTCGGAGCCGATCGAGGACCCGGACGCCCACACCGTGACGCTGCGGCTCACCGTGACCGACAAGAACGGGAACGTGGGCGAGGATCGCCGCACGGTGGCGATCCACTCGGACCCGACGCTGCGCTTCGCGCCCCTCGCCCTCGGCGCCTCCGCGGAGAGCCCGCCCGCGCTCGTGGATCTCGACGGCGACGAGGTGCTCGACATCGTGCTGGCGTCCTCCGAC
>Ga0105106_10001999_pt1 | contig 14592 bp, 15 predicted proteins | sample PPLLaktember2015_5_FD_79109 | JGI IMG/M metagenome (GOLD analysis project Ga0105106, IMG submission 79109) | Freshwater sediment microbial communities from Prairie Pothole Lake near Jamestown, North Dakota, USA - PPLs Lake P8 Core (1) Depth... | ecosystem: Environmental > Aquatic > Freshwater >...
AGTAAAATCCGGCATTCTTGATGAGAAGGAGATGGACTGTGTACACCTGCGAGCCATGATGACCTCTCTTCTGGAGGCGAGAATGTTTACAACGGTTGTTTCAGATATTTTCGGGCTTTTTCCCGTCTACCTGTTCAAACCGGATCTCACCCTCATCACTGACGATGAAATGCTGAAGATTCTACGAGGTCACATGAGTTTAATGCCCAGATCCCCTGGAAAACAGGAAAAAGTTCCGCTGTCGGTTGCATCTGCAGGAAAACCTTTTCAGGAGCAAAAAAACAAGAACCGTGGCAGGGAAATGCTTAGCGCGTCCATCCAAGAGGGCTGCGTTGTCATAAGGGGTGTAACGATCTGTAACTCCGGGTACTATCTGCACACCACGGTAAACAGGGATGAGTTACCTCGGAAATTGACATACAGGCACCACAATCTGCCTCCGTGCAGATGAACGTGATATAAAAATGCCCGTTAGACAGTACAGATTTTTTAGAAGCGATTACTCAAATGAAAATGAGAAAACAAAGAAAAATGAAAAAATTTTTAAATTTAGAACCGGGGTTTCCGGTGTTTCGGCAGGCAATCCCTGCAATATACTGGCCTGCCCTCGGTTGGCTTGAATGGCACTTCGCATTCCTTGCCACAGTCTGAACAGGTTACTTTCGTCATTTCTCTTGGACCGGAGTCCCTTGGGCCGCCATAGGATCTGGAGCCGCCATAATTGCTTGAACCATACATAGTATTACTCATACAGTATAAAACTGTGCAATTACATACGCGGCCTGAGCATAAGAACTTCTCTATTGGAACAAGTACGGGTTCTGAGTGTGATATCCGATGGAAATGCCTGCACATCAGCTCAAATACTGCCATGTAAGGGATATTTCCTATTTCTAACCTTTTTTTTAGCCAGGTAAGAAATCCTGGTGAGTTCTTTTAATTAAATAAGTCTGGGGATCTGGTTTTTGTTGTCACTCCTTCTTTAACTCATGGTGGATGGATACCAGCGAGAGGCTGATGAGGTTCAGAGTTGTGGCAGCATACCACAGGTATGATTCAAAGGGGGAAAGTGCTGCGATCCATCCTGACCAGAGCATGGCACAGATAATACAAAACGTGAGGAGCGTATCGATCGCGAGAAAGACCATCGGCTTGTGAAATATCCGTCCTGCCTGGGCGATGGTGCAGTATTCGAAGGGAGCGGGGCGATGGAGGAGGTCAAGGGTTGATCGACCAATATTCATCAGGAGATCGGCAGCTGCCCAGAAAATAACCAGCCACCCAAAGACCACGAGAAAAAGATCCTCCGTTGCACCTGCCCGGATCACAGTTACACCAAAAAGCAGTTTGAATACACAAAAGGGGATGCCAATCGTGAAACTTAAAAAGAAGGGGCGCCGGAAGAATTTCTGAATGGCATCACCATCATTTTCACTTATCTGTTTTTGGTTCCCGCTGGATTTTGATGCCATGATATCACCTCGATTTGATGTTTTTTATCCCTTGTATAATGTATCTGTCCGATATTTAAGAACAGATAGCGTTCCGGTACCTCCTCTTAATAAAAAACTTTGTCGAAAAAGCCTTTAACCTTGAAGCATAACCTTTAGAGAAATTCTAACAAAAAAGGTGAATACTCATGGGAATTTTTGACAAACTAACCGGAAAACCTGCGACGCTTACCCCAAAGTCAGCGCTTGTTGTCTCTGCCATAACTGTAATTGCTGCTGATGGTGCGATCGATGAAGCAGAACTCAATGACCTTGCCAAAATTGTCCGCGGTGACAAGAAATCCATTGATACCGCGATGCAGGTCATGAAGGAAAACCCCTTCCCCGGAGTTGCTGACCTGGTGGCAAAAGTCCTAGACGAGAAGCAGAAGCTAGCCACGCTTGCTATCCTGTGCGATATTGCCATGTCAGATGGCGTCCTTGCCGGTGAGGAGAAGAAGATCCTTCAGATGTATATGGACAAGTTTGGTGTCACCGAGGAAAAGCTTGCTCCCATCATAGAAGCTATCTCGATCAAGAACAATTTCTCAATTTTCAATTAATCTTTTTCCTTTTTTCCCTGCAATTTCCTCTGGGTAGTATGGAGAAAAATCTCCCTGCTCATGAGGAACATCTAACAACGGATTCTCGTCATAACTTTTAGTATAGGAGGGTCAGGACGGACAGCGGGTTTTATCCCTTTTTTGTATACATGCGGTTTTATTGTAATTAAAAAAAGAATTTTCCGATAGTGAGCGCTATGCTCTCGTTTACATCTTTGACTGGTCGTATCCTTTCTGTATCCCTGTCTGGTGTGACTTCCTTGTGCCTCTCCTGGTGCGATAATATTTCCGGCTATTCTCTGTCGGGATCCCCGTGTCCGCAGGTGCTGCAGGCACCTGGTCTGTATCGGGTTCCAGGGAAAGGAAGCAGTCCACCGGATTTCTCCCTCCCTCACAGGCTCTGGTTTCAAAATCCTTACAATCATTGCAGGTTGGCACGTGGGATACCAGCACCTGGGGAAAGTGCGCGGTCCAGAGCGCAGCATCAATTTTGCCCTCGCTGAGGAATTTTTGTACGTGTCGTGCGGTATATTTCATCAGGAAAAATGGACCATTGTGCATCTTATCAGTATGCAATGGGGACACGTTAACGGAAAAAATCCTTCCTCCTCCCGGCAAGAAGTCCTGCAATGATTGCCATACTACAATATTCAAATCCTGAAGCAGATTGCCGGGTTGGCGTCAGGATTGGCACAGGTAGCGTTGTCAAAACGACTTGTGGAGGAAAAGGACTTAGAGTCAGGGTGGCTGTTGCTGTTGCCGTGGGTTCCGGTACGATTTCCGGAGGTTCGGGTAGCGGGACGGTCGGGATCCTTAATGGCAGTTCCCTGTCTAACGAGAATGTTATTGTTGGCAGCAGATGAAGGGTTTTCGACTTTGATAGAGAATGTCCTGGTTGCTGTTGATGAAGTGGTGTGGAACGAGACCACTGCGCGTCCGTCAGTGTCCGTGGTAACCAGTGCATAATAACGAGTGTTCGACATTTCCTGAGTAGAAGGAGCAACATTATCGCGTATTGTGTGACCATTGCCATTGTTGAACAGATACGATCCGATGGTGTACGGTCCTTCAGGCGGGTCCTGTTGAATATTGCTCTGGAAGGCCACGATAACCGGCGGTTGATCTCCGGGCTTTCCGGTCATGGCAGATGTTTTTGTCAGCCAGACATAGTAAGGAGTATCAGGCAACCCGGTAATATTTACGGAAAACCGGCTCCCCCGTGTCAATGCAGTATCTGAAGGTTCATCTGCTGCGGATGCGGGAATAATCACGATCAGAAAAGCGACAATTACCAGGAGTGTTATGGTATTTCCCCATATCATGACCGTAAAGGGATTACCTCTTCGCTCTCCCGATGCATTCAAAGTCGATGAAGCCATTATACGGGTCGGTCTTTACCAGGCGCACGCGTACCTTCTGACCAACAGCAAGTCCCCGTTCGCCCCGTAATACGCGGCCTTCAGCCGGCGGTGTAATGAGCCTGACATAGGTACCCTTTACCGAGGCACCCGTAACCAGTGCATCAAAGGATTCGCCAATCCTGTGCTGAAGGAGTACTGCGGCCGCGGCTTTTCTCATGAAGCGTTCCACCTTTTTGGATCCTTTTTCCCGGCTTGTCAACCAGGCAGACAGGTCGATGAGTTCTTGCAGCGTATAAGGACTATGTACCCTGTCGAGTACTGACTTTAAGAGTCGCTGGTTGATAAGGTCGACATAACGCCTGTTCGGGGCGGTAGCGTGGGTATAATCGGTTACGGCGAGGCTGAAGTGGCCGTAGGGTTCATTGCCCGGACTGAGCATCATGTATTCGCCAGGTCCCAGGAGTTTTATTACCGTCAGCGACAGATCCGGGAAACGCTCCAAGTCTGCAGCTTTCTGCCGGATGAGAAATTTTGCGAGTGCTTTTGCATCCGGTTCAGCAGGCAGCCTTTCACCCAGAGTTGCAGCCGTATTGACAATCTCCTCCCAGTATTTTGGTACACGGACAACCCGCTGGATCATGGGAATATTGGCGTTTCCAAGGTAACTCACCATGGTTCCATTGGCTGCGACCATGAACTCCTCTATCAGGCACCGTGCCATGTTCTGTCTCTGGATGACAAGGTCCCTCACGATGCCATCATCCTCGACCACAGCCTGGGCTTCAATGGTGTTTAATTCAAGCGCGCCCTGCTCTCTCCGGTTTTTTTTCAGGCGCCGCATTGCTTCGGTTTGCAGGCGGAGCTGTTCCTCAAGTCCTGGAATTTCCCGGACTGCGGAGGGGATGGGGGAAGTTCCCTCCAGCCAGTCACCGATTTCCTCGTAGACCAGCTTTGCCTTGTTGGATACGAGTGCCCGGTATATCTCTCCTGGGCGGAAGCTGCCATCAGAAAGGACAGTGTATTCAATAACCGTTGCCTGGCGATCCTGCCCAGGCAGAAGGGATGTGATGCCTTTGGAGAGCCTGTCGGGCAGCATCGGGAATGTTTCAACACCGGTATAGACCGAAGTACCATTATGGGCTGCATGCTGGTCAGTCTTCGATTGTTTCGGCACGTAAACATCGACATCAGCAATGGCTATCTTCACCGTTAGATCCTCGTTTCCGCTGCGTTCGCAGTATTCCAGCTGGTCGAGGTCCATGGAATCGTAGTTGTCGATGGATGACCAGAGAAGCATACGCAGGTCATGAGTATCTTTCTGGCTGAAAGGGAGGGTTGTTACCGGGAGTGCATTTACTTCACGGACAACGGAATCCGGGAACCGGGGTTCAAAACCGTATTTCATCATCGCATTCACTGCAATGATTTTCAGGTCAATGGGGTGGTGAGGTTTCATTTTCGGTTATCAGGGATTCGTTTCAGGGAATAAATATCTCTCGGAACTTTTTATCCGGATGGAATGACCGGTGCACCGGATAAATTCCTGATACCTGCGATTCTAGCAAGGTTCCAATTCGGTTATGTGAGGCAACCGCGGTGAATGGTGCGGTAAAATATCCTTTTGATAAACCTACCGGCAGTTTATTTCGATCTTTTGCCGTCTTTGTTTGTCCTCTGGTGCTTACAGCAGGTACCTGATGTTCATCTTCTGTCATCTATGGTTCTGTATTTTTCCTGTCATCCTGAAGCCGGGTTCTTTCTCAACCAGTACGCGATATATACCCGTGCCGGATGGTGGTGCGCAATCGTGTCAAACGGCCCGAATTGACGGGATAAATTCTGCTGCCGGCATACTGCTTTTGGAAGATTACCCTGTTTTTTTGGTCATTCAGTCAATCCGGCAATTTGATAATCCTTTTATACCCCTTTTCTTCCACTGGAGCGAACGATATATAACGCCCCGATCGGTCGAAACGCGCATTATTCACGATTGTTATACTCATCGATTCTGCTCTGGATCTGGCCTTGGGATCTGGATGAGAAATCGCACCATATCCTCTCCGTGATCCAGTTTGTAAATGCGGCTTGTTTTGTTTGAAATTAAAATATATCAGTTATTATGCGTATTTCCAGTAGAAATCACAGGGTCGCTCCTGGCCAGTTGTGCGGACGGTAAAAAAATTCAGGAACAGCACATGCATGATACCGGAATAAGTTCATCCATATATGCGCTCAGGAAACCAAAAAAAAGACCGGTTATGCCGGTGAACTGGTCTCTTCAAACAGGTATTTCCAGACAACAGCTGCAATTACTGCCCCAATGACCGGTGCAACAAGGAACAGCCAGAGTTGCGCAAGTGCGGTACCTCCCGCAACAAAAGCAGGCCCAAGGCTTCGTGCGGGATTCACCGAAGTACCCGTAATGGGGAGAGTTACCATATGAATCATGGCGAGCGAGAGCCCGATTGCGATCCCCGCAAAACCGGCAGGTGCTTTCCTGCTGGTAGCCCCAAAAATGACCACCAGGAAAACAAAGGTCGTAACGACTTCAGTAATGAATGCTGTTGTCAGGGAATACCCCCCCAGGTAGTCAGGCCCGTAACCATTTGCACCCAGGTTTCCTGGTGCGATCTCATACCCGGGTAGTCCGGTCATGATGGCTAGCAGCAGTGCTGATGCAAGGATCGCACCGATGCACTGGACAATAATATAGATAATGGCATCTTTTGCGGGAATTTTACCATTCAGAAGCATTGCAATAGTTATTGCAGGATTGATGTGGCATCCTGAGATCTGACCGATCGCATATACCATAACGAGGACGGACAGACCAAAAGTCAGGGCGATCCCGAGAAAACCGATCTCTTTTCCGGCAACAACAGCACTTCCTGTTCCCATCAATACCAGGACAAAGGTTCCCAGTAGTTCAGCAAGGTACTTCTTCATATCGACTCATAGTAAAACCTCACCCATTATCGGCTGATAGAACCAATGAGAGGATGTTAACGTTGGGGTATATAGGCACATCGCCGAATTTCACCTTTTTTTCTGGGACAATGCAGAATCCTCTAATGGTAGGAAGATAACAGTATAGAAAAGAAAATACAATGAAAAATAGTCTTTCCCCTAAAAAACAATTGAAAGCAGTTCCCCCAGCAGGACCCTTCCTGAAATGGGCGGGAGGCAAGACACAGTTACTCAGAGAGTTAAGCAAACGTCTTCCCAGGGAGATGATGAAGGGGGAGATTACTCACTATGTTGAGCCGTTCCTTGGTGGAGGAGCGATGTTTTTTTATCTTAGTCAGAGATTTTCTTTTAACCACAGCTCCATTTTGGATGCCAATGAAGAACTCATTCTCACCTGGCGGGTAATAAAAAAATCCACAAACAAACTGGTTCACGAGCTGGAATTACTCGAATCAGCGTACTTATCGAAAAGTAATGATGACAGGGAACGTCTTTATTATCACGTGCGGGAGTCATTCAACAAGAAAAAGCCGGACACAAACTTTCGTACCTATGATGCTGCATGGGTGACGAGGGCTGCTCAAAGTCTCTTTCTCAACCATACCTGCTACAATGGTCTCTTTCGTATGAACAGAAAAGGTGAATTCAATGTCCCGTTCGGCAGGTACAAAACTCCCCGGATTCTGAACAGAGATAATCTCAATAATGTTGCAGACCTGCTGAAAAAGACAACTATTATCCTGGGCGATTTCACCCGGTGCAAAAAATTTGTCGATAACACGACCTTTGTATACCTGGACCCGCCCTACCGGCCGCTCAATGACACATCCTCATTCACTTCGTATGCAAAAGAGGGGTTCTCTGACACCGATCAGCGCCGGCTTGCCGGATTCTTCAAAGAACTTGATAAAAAGGGTGCCAGAATCATGCTCAGCAATTCCGATCCCCGGAATGAGAATCCTGATGATTCATTTTTTGATGAGCTGTACGCGGATTATACCATTGAACGGGTTCCGGCAAAGCGCATTATCAACTGCAATGGTTCTCGTCGCGGGAAGATCAATGAACTGATTATTACGAACTACCGGTTATAAAGGAAAAATTCTGAGTTTATGTGCCAATACGGGGTTGGTTCCTGACGGTATTCACAACATCACGGGGAAAACACGAATAATAATTCGCCAGCCTGGATAGTATAGTGATCCCTGCCTCCATCAGGATTCATCAGCCGCGCGATAAAATCCATTGTAGTTCATCGATCACTGCGAAAAATCACCCGATCCCAATTTTCTTATGGATTATGGTCATGACCAGAAAAGATGTGTTCGTACATCCCAGACAATCAGGATGATTATAGAATCATTTCTTTTCACTATGCATGAAAGGCCTTCCCCGTCCATGGCCGGGAAGCACGGCATGTACATAAAAAGATGTTTTCCTTCCTGCCCGGACTGCCGGAATTACCTGAAATCCTTGACATCGGCTGCCCTGCTGTTTTCCCCACATCCCTTGATCTCATCTGGGCAGAAGGATCAATCTTTATTATGGGTGTTGAACCGGGTATCAGGTACTGGAAAAAATTCCTGAAATTCGGTGGTTTTCTCGGATTTCCTGAAGCGACCTGGTTCACTACTACCCCCTCAGATCACGTACGATCTTTCTGACAGGAAAATTATCCAGCCAAAAAAAAACAGTTGATGAGAAAAAACCATCGCCGGTTGGGCCGGTGGACACCTGTAGTGCACATTTTCCGCTTCCTGCATCAGCATGGTGGATTGATTTTTATTTAACGCTCCTTATCCGGCTTCCTGTCCTTGAACACCAGTGTAAGGGGAATGCTGAGGCAGAAGCGATCATTTCCGTACCCCGGCAGGAGATCGAGATCTTTGAAGAATATTCCGTTAAAGTACGAGTTCTTCCTGCTTAAAAACAAAGAGTGATCTCTCGTATTTTACTTCTTTTTTTCAAGGAGAACCACCTTTACTTCTTCTGCATGCCCTTTCGGGCTGACCTTGCGCCAGACCGCGATAATTTTTCCTTCAGGGTCGATCAGGAACGTGTCCCGCTGTGTGCCTAAAAACTCTTTTCCGAACATTGTTTTAGGTTTCCATGCATCATATGCTTTGAGTACGGTATGATCCGTATCCGACAGGAGCAGGATGGAAAGGTTGTGTTTCTCTGCAAACTTCTGGTGACTTTCCGGTGAATCAGCACTTATCCCAATAACCTGTGCCCCGAGATCTGCAAATTTCTCAAGAGCAGCGTTGAACTGCATCGCCTCAATAGTACAGCCCGGTGTGTTATCCCGGGGGTAAAAATAAAGCACCACCCATTTTCCCTTAAATGTTTCCAGGCAGATACTGGTGCCTTCAGCATCCGGAAGGCAAAACACAGGTGCGATTTTACCCATAAATGGATCTTCATGTGACTGAGCCATGTGCATCAGGAGAAGATTGGTACCTTAGCTCTTCAATGCACCTGTTCTTGTACGGTATCTGCTGTATCAGCCCGTGTGAAGAATCAAAGAACCTGAGATGAGAAAATTCATTAATGATGTCTTATTGAAACCATTTTTCAGAGATTAATAAGTGTATCAACTGGCATTGGAGAACGGTAAAAAAACCGAACGCGCAAGGATTTTCACCCCGCCCCTTTGTGCTCACTATCCCCTCCGTCATCATATCCTTGCTCTCGTAATCCAAATACTACCGGGCCCGCCAATGGTATCTTTTTTTCTCCTTCACTTTCACGCTTCGTTCGCAGCATCCTGATATGTCCGCGGGAGTCTCTTTTTTCTGTATGCTGTCACAACCCGAAATGATGGAAAAACCGATGAGAAACGAGAGCATTAAAACCGTTCAGATACGGCAGAAAATCAAAGAGGTATTTGGGTGGGATTGTGCAATGAAAGACGATTTGCTGTTAAATCGCTATACGCTAACCAGCGATGGTGATTTAATCGTTATTGTGAAATAAACCTCCAAAAAAAGAGAAATTTCCCCGGAAGGTCAGATGATTCCGCTATCCCCGGAAACGGCCTTGTCACTCGTGCAGGCATGCCCGCTGTGGTGACGGGGTGCATATTCCTGAATGAGCAGACCCCCGTATCAATGATCATTATTTTTGAATTCGGTATATGACAGGGAAACCCAAATATTAACAAAATCTCCCGGCCTATGTTCAACAGTAGAAAAATGGTGAAAAAACACTATCCTTTCCTGGTGTCTGTCCCTCATGGCGGTACCGAAGTCCCGGTTATCGTCCGTCCGCTTTTACTGCTCGACAACAATGAACTCTGTTATTATTGCGATCCCTTTACCCGTGATATTTTCGGGTTTGGAGACCGGGTCGCCGCCTATATTGATACTCCGGTTTCCCGGATGGTTGTCGATCTCAACCGTCCCCCGTTGCCTCTCCCCCCCCGAGATCCTGACGGGATTATCAAGGTGAAGACACCTGATGGCAGGAATGTCTACCAGCCCGGGCTGTTGCCGGATATGAACCTCATCCATCACCTTCTCAAGACCCATTATTTTCCCTATCACCAGAGAATCGATGAGCTCATCGACCGTAATCCCGTCAGGATTGCATTTGACTGCCATTCGATGCTCCCATACGGTGCTGCCGATCAGAAGGATGCCGGCAAATCACGCCCGTTAATCTGTCTGGGAAACAACGGTGACCGAAGGGGCAGAGACAGAAAAGGAAGTATTGCAACCTGTTCAGTGGAGTGGATTACAACCCTCGCGGATGTTTTTAATGAGGAGTTCTCATTTGACCAGGAGGTGGCAATCAACAATCCATTCTCCGGTGGTTTTATAGCCAACGCACATTTCTGGCACAAGGGGATCCCCTGGATCCAGATCGAAATAAATCGTTCACTGTATGAACCTGACCGATCATCTGCTCAAACTCCAGAAGAGATACACGATCGGGTTATCCGGCTCCATGAAAAGATCTGGACTGTTTTAACCACGTTCTGGGACCGCGTCCATTAAATAATCAGGATAGGAAAAATTCACTATCATGCAATAAACATGAACCGGCAGTGCTGGAATACACTTTCAAGTGTGTCATAGTTCCCGGATCGCAGTAAAAGGATACGAGCCCCTAAAAAAAGATGATGGGCTTTTAGGAGAGTTGAAGGGTTTTTATTTCCGTATCTGGTGCTTCTGTAAAAGACCGTCACAATATACCATAACGGCGATCTCCTCCCCCCGGTGAAACCGCCTCAACCGGTCATCGTATATTTTCTGAACGTGACGAAGACGATGACGGCCGAAATATTCCTGCATGAATTCGAGAAACTGAATCTCCTGCGTGAGGAATGCATTTTCATATTCTTTTGTCTCGCGGGCGAGAACGAGGCTCTCATCATCAGAGATGACAGCGCCATATTCCCCATGCTGATCCAGCCCGGAGAACTGCCGCCAGTCAATCTTCCCGTATTCGTCAGGTTCGCGGTGGATCATATAAGGGTAAATGCGGCAGATGGTACAACGGTGGTCGTATATTTGGCACCTGCCGTTTTTTAAAAACCAGCAGGATCCGGCAGTGTCATCCTGCGTCCTCACTGCATACCCGGAAACGTAGAAGATGCCGTTCTGGTCGCAAAATTCAGGTGCAGGGGCAGGTTCGAGTGCGGCAGGATCTAGCGATCTTATTACGGTAACGTCACGATCGAGCAGGAATACATGGCCATTGAATGCACGGGTGCAGCATTTCGAACACGATGTGCACCGGAACCCAACTTCCCTGATAACGCCAGCGAGACGTTCCACGGAATAGTCAAAAAGGCTGTTGCGTTCCTGGGTCAGTGCCGCGATGCGCAAAGGAATAGGAATTAAGGAAACGGGAACCACCTTGCCGATTTACCAGATACTGTGGCGGCACACCTTATTGCTTTTATGAGACTGTTATTTTACGAGCAGTCGATCTCTTCAAAGGGTATCTGAACGATTCTTTTTTTAAAATTCCCACGGTCAGCACAGCATTTTAGTCTTTATACGTGATAGTATGCCTGATGGAACCAGTACGGGACCTTGTGCGCAGTGTGGAAATTAATGCCGGAAAGGAGCGATATATCCTTACCCTGCAATCTGAGGATTTTTCTGCACTCTATCCCGGGATGGTCAGGTATTCCCTGACCGTTACGGAAGGGGAGCGGATGGTTTCAGTTTTCCGCACCAATTCTTTTGAATATTCCCCGCTTGTCCCGCTTGCTGCACAAACAGTGGCAGAGCAGACTGCAGATGAATGGGAACGTGAAATCCGGAATAATCCTCTGGATTTTACCCTGAATCACCGGCAACAGGTCCCGAAGCATCCTACAGCAGTCTCTACGGATCTGGTAGTAATCCAGGGAAGTCCGCGGGCTTTGGGAAACTGCAGTATCCTCGCGGGTTGGGCAGTTGATGCAGCGCATGAACTCGGCAGGACTGCTCAGGTTATCTACCCTCATGATATGGATATCCGGTGCTGCATCGGGTGCTACCAGTGTTATAATACCGGCACCTGCGTCTTTGATGATGATATGGAAAGTATCATTGGTGCGATAAGGTCGTCATCGCTTCTTGTGATATGCACTCCGGTGTACACCAATACTGTTCCCGGCGGGCTCAAACTCGTAATTGACCGGTGCCAGGCATATCATGCAGAGCGGGTATTATCGGGTGGGCGGACAGGACAACGCGGTCTGGTCTTTTCTGTTGCGGGAAGAAAAGGGGAGGAGAATTTCACCTGCGTCACCCGTGTCATTTCAGCGTTTCTACAAAATCTTGACATTACACCGGCCGGAGAGATCCTGATTGACCATATCGATTCGGTCAGGGATATACGGTCTATTGCCAATATGGAAGATACTGTCAGGAAAAAAGTGAAACAGTACCTTGTCATGAATACATTTCCGGAAAAGTAAACTGAAACAGGATCTACGGCAAAACCCCCCCCTTGCTTTTTTGAAATAGTCAACATTGTGCAATTTCACTGGTCATTGGATTTTCACAAGGAGATTTTTTTTGCTCTGGAATAAGAAATGAAATACAAGCACTGGTATTAGGAAGAAGAGGACCATCCCTGTCCCCTTTTCCATCCCTGTGCTTATTGCGATAATGATCTGTTCGGGGTATGGCATTTTTGGGAGCCACAGCGGCAGGGGTCATTCGCATACAGGACTATTTTCATAGTTCGGGTGTGAAACGCATCGACTCAATCCCGTTTCACCAGAGCTCATTTCTTCAAAACATGGTATTCCTGCTATTGAAAGCACATACCCGGGCGAACCGGAGACACGGAATTAAAAAAAGCTGCCGACGCAATACCAGACAATCGGTACACTATTCCATGATAATTCCGGAGGGTATGTGATCGGTGAGGGCATTTCTCTCCCCACCATCAGACCTCCGGTGTCTGACCAGACGAGAAAAAATCCAGCAGGTCGGGTAAAAAGAAAAAGATTAGTTGTATGTCCGGAACGGTACGTAATCGTCAAAGATCTTAACTTTATCACCCTGGGGTGTAGTCGCCCAGACTTCTGCCCGGTCTGCATACCCGGGTGCGGTAGTACTGGCCAAGGATACGGAATCCCCGACTTTCAGTGGTTTTAGAATATTCCCGTTTTCCACGATACCGTCTGACCTGGTGACTCTGACATCAATCTGCTGGATAAAGTTGAGCCCTTTGCCGCCCCTCACCGTAGTGACTATCTGGGGATCCGGGGCAAAACCATTGCTTTGGACCTGAACCTCGACATACCAGGCTTCCGGCAGAGTCTGGGTAGGTCCGGGTGTCGAAGAAACGGCAGTTGATGATGCTGTAGGGGTCGCTGCTGTTGTTACCGCTTGTGTTGGTGCTGGTGTCACCGGGGGCGTTGCAGGTTGTGTGCACCCGGCGGCCAGAGCAAGCACCGCACAGAGCACAAGTGCTGAGATAATTATCAGTGTCTTATTCATACCGGATAATTATATGGGCGGGTATTTGATGATTGTGTCATGAGTGTTTCCCGGGCATGAGACAGACACAATTTTTGTGCGAATGCGCTTCACCTTGACGACCAATGACAACAGGGGTGGATTAAAAAAAATGTAACGAAAGTAATAAAGAACGGTTAATTACACTCGCTTCCCGGATGCCGGCTCGATCCCGGTTGGCTGGTTCCGGATCGTCCGCTGTTTCATGATAGTATAAACTTCGGTTGCATGCTCACGGGGCACCTCAACAAAGGAGTACGAGTCAAGGATCCGTATCGCACCGATGGCCTTGCCGGGTATTCCCGTCTCCCCTGCAATCGCACCGACAATGTCTTTTGGAGCGACATTATGCATCCTGCCCACCCCCAAAAAGAACCTGACCATGCCGGCTTCTGCTCCCGTGTCAGCAAAGTCCATCTCTTTGAGCTTTTCCGGCACCTGCTCACTGCCCTGCTCCATCTGCATCTTGAGGAGTGCCGCAGCAATATCAATCGTACTAAGGTCACCTTCAGTTTCATGTTCGATGATACGGATGTAAGGCTCCACTCCTCCTGCCGTAATAATTTCACGCACCTTTTCGAGCATCGTGCGTGTACGGGTTTCTGCAACGTCACTCTGTGTTGGTATTGGCATGCGGGGGATCTGGATTTTTGCGTAATGCTGGATCTCCCGGAGTTTGGTAAAATCCCTGGGTGCGACAAAAGTCACTGCCTTACCAGTCCTGCCTGCCCGGCCCGTTCTCCCGATACGGTGGACGTAATATTCAACATCCTGAGGTACATCGTAGTTGATGATCATATCGACATCATCTACGTCAATACCCCGGGCTGCGACATCGGTTGCAACCAGGATCTCGATCGAACCTTTCCGGAACCCGCCCATCACCCGATCACGCTGTGACTGCTTCATGTCACCGTGGAGCTCCTCGGCACGGTACCCCCGCGCCTTGATCTTCCCGGCGAGTTCCTCTGCCCTGCGTTTGGTGTTGCAGAAGATAATCGCCAGGTGCGGGTCGGCGATATCGATCAGGCGGCAGAGTACATCGAGCTTTTCGCGCTCTTTAACTTCAATATATGACTGCTCGATCTGCGGGACGATAAGGTCAGCATACTCAACCTTGACAAACTCAGGCTTGTTCATGAACCGTTTGGAAATATCGATGATCGGTTGTGGAAGAGTCGCTGAGAAGAGAAGGGTCTGTCGTTTCTGCGGGATTTTTTTTAAGATCAGTTCAATATCGTCA
>Ga0105106_10002001_pt1 | contig 14583 bp, 12 predicted proteins | sample PPLLaktember2015_5_FD_79109 | JGI IMG/M metagenome (GOLD analysis project Ga0105106, IMG submission 79109) | Freshwater sediment microbial communities from Prairie Pothole Lake near Jamestown, North Dakota, USA - PPLs Lake P8 Core (1) Depth... | ecosystem: Environmental > Aquatic > Freshwater >...
CGCAAGGTCGAAGCGGTCCTCGGCCGCGAGCTCGGCCCCGATCAGGTCGTCGTCGCCCACCCCGACCGGGTCGAAGAGCTCATCGGCCCGGAGACCGAGATCGTCGGCGTCACGACCATGGATCCCCTGGGCTTGGCCTACGTCAGCACGACCTACAATTCGCTCGTCGGGCTGGGCGGCGAATCCGTGAACGCTTTCGAATTCAAGAGGCTCATGGCCCGGCTCGGGCGGGCCCGAAGGTCGCGACGGTTCCGGATCGTCGTCGGCGGAGAGGCGGCCTGGCAGATCATCGAGGCGGGACGGCAGAAGGACCTCGGGATCGACCATCTGATCATCGGCCGGGCGGAGGCCGAGCTGGGCGCGGTCCTGGAGGCGATCCGGAGGGGAGCCGCCCCTCCGGTCGTCCGGATGAAACCGGTCGACTACGCGACGACGCCGATCCCCCTCATCCGGGCGGCGGCGATCTACGGAGACGTCGAGATCACCCGCGGATGCGGCCGCGGCTGCGCCTTCTGCTCGCCCAATCTTCAAAGGAAGGACTCCGTCTCGGAGGCGGACATCCTCGAGGAGGTCCGGGTCAACGTCGCGGGCGGCGGGCGCGCGGCGTTCACCATCAGCGACGACATGTTCCTCTATGGTTCCCGCCCGGGTTTCAAGCCGAATGCGGACGCGTTGGGAAATCTGTACGAAGCCATCGCCGCCGAGCCCGGGGTCGAGTACATCCACCTTTCGCACGCTTCGCTCGCCGCGGTCCTGGCCGAGCCGCGGCTGCTCGCCGAGCTCGGCCCGATCCTCGTCGCCAAGTCCCCGCGAACGCTCAACGGCCGGCCCTTCGCCACGGTCGAGGTCGGGATCGAATCGGGCAGCGTCGAGATCATGAAGCGCTTCATGCGGGGAAAGGCCCTCCCTCTCGACGTCGCCGACTGGCCGGACATCGTCGCCGATTCCATCGCCGCCTTCAACGCGGCGCGGATCTACCCTCTCGCCACGATCATCCTCGGCTGGCCCGGGGAGACCGGCGGCGACGCGGAGGCGACGTTCCGCCTCGTCGAGCGCCTCCAGCGCCGGAAGGCGAAGATGTTCTACACGCCGATCATCTTCGTTCCCCTCGAAAAGACGCCGCTCGGACGATCGCCGCGGATCAGCCTTCGCGACCTGACTCCGATCCACCTGAAGACCGTGCGCACCTGTTGGGAACACAACATCGAGATCTGGGGAGGCCGCGTCCCGCCCGCCGGACTCAGGCTCGTCGGGCTCGCGGCCAAGGGGATCGCGGTCTGGCGGAGCCTGCGCCGGGCCGAAACGGCCGGCCTCTCCCATGGATTCGCCGACCTCCTCCTAAGGCGCAGGCTTCCTTGTGATCCCCGGATGTGCGCGGACAGTAACTCTCCCGAAGCGCCGACAAATCCCCCGACGGATTGACGCTATCCATGCACTATGCTATACGCCTGGAATCGTCATGACTCCCTCCCGATCGGCCTCCCCGCCCCGCCTCGATCCCAAGCTGTGCTGCGTCTGCGGCGGCTGCGTCGGCCTTTGCCCCGCGGACGCCCTGACCCTCGAGGAAACCATCCTCCGCATCGACGCTTCGGCCTGCGACAGCTGCGGTCTGTGCGTCGATTTCTGTCCCGTCGCCGCTCTGTCGTTCCCGGAGGGCCGCAAGGGCGCGTCCGGAGCGGAAGAGGCCGGGAGGACGGCCGACGCCGTCGTCGTCGGAGCCGGCCCCGCGGGGAGCATCTGCGCCAAATTTCTCGCCGCCGCGGGCCTCGACGTCCTCGTCATCGAAAAGAGGCAGGAAGTGGGCGCGCCGAAACGCTGCGCCGAAGGGATCGGTCCGGGCATCCTGGACGAGGTCGGGGTGGCGATCGACCCGCGCTGGACGGCCGCCCGAATCGGCCGGGCCGTGCTCCATGCGCCCGGCGGAGCCTGCGTCGCCTGGCCTCTCGGCGACGAACGTGAGCACGGGTTCATCCTGGAGCGGAAGGTCTTCGACAAGCACCTCCTCCGCGATGCCGTCCGGGCCGGCGCCCGAACGATGATCAAGACGACCGCCCGGGCGGTCGTCCGCAAAGACGGGCGCGTCCGCGGGGTCGTGGTCGAGCACATGGGCCGGCGCCGGATCGTCGCCGCGCGGCTCGTCGTCGCGGCGGACGGCGTCGAAAGCAAGATCGCCCGCTCGGCCGGAATCCCTTCGGCGGCCCGGCCCGCCGGCCTGATGAGCTGCATCCAATACGAGATGGCCGGACTCGACGCCGTGGACCCCTCTGAGATCCACCTCTATTATGGCGCCGGGATCGCCCCGGGCGGATACGCCTGGGTCTTCCCGAAAGGCGGGGGAACGGCCAACGTCGGCGTCGGGATCAAGATGCGTCTCGCCCGGGGCCGGACGGCCCGGGATTACCTGGACGATTTCCTCGCCGGCCGCCCCGAGATCTTCGGACGGGCCCAAGCCCTGGAGATCAACTGCGGAGGTGTTCCCGTTCGGCCTCTCGCGACGCCGCTCGTCGCGGACGGCCTGATGGTCATCGGCGACGCCGGGCAAATGGTCAATCCGATCACCGGCAGCGGCATCAAACTGGCCATGCTTTCGGGCAAGATGGCCGCCGAGGCCGCCGTAGCGGCCATCCGGGCGGACGACCTGAGCGCGCGGGCCCTGCGGGCATATCCGTCCCGGTGGGAGAAGGAGCACGGCCGGAAACTCCGGAAGCTCCTCAAGCTGCAGCGCTTCGCCGACGGCTTAACGGACGGGGACCTCGACAGGGTGGCGGCGATCCTCTCGCCCGAGATCCTGGCCCAGCTGAAGAACGCCCGGTTCGGCTCCTTCGCGGCCCGCGCCCTGCGGAAGCTCCCGCACCTGTCCCCGCTCGTGATCAAGTATCTGCGGTCGTAATTTATAACGATCCCGCGACGAAAGCGGCGAGGATGAGTCCCATCGCCAGCTTGAGGGCGCGCTGGGCCAGGGACGGCGGGAGGAAAAAGCCCGCCGCCAGAGCGGCGAGGGCGGGGATCCCAAAGACGGCATAAACCGCATGGGTCCATCCGGCCGCCGGGGGCAGGACGAGGAGTCCCGCGGCCGGGACGAGCGGCGCGCGGGCGAGTGTCGCCGCGGCGCCGGGCCCGAGGGCGCGGGGCAGCGTGCGGGCGGAAACGAGCGAATCCCCCGGAACGTCCTCGATGTCCTTGAAGATCTCCCGCGAGAGCGTCGTCAGGAACGCTCCCGCCGCCAGGACGGAGAGGCTCGCGCTCCGAATCCCGAGGATCGAGCCCGTGAAAAGAAAGACGGAGGCCGACATCCAGGCCACGGCCAGGTTCGGCAGGGCTGCGATCCGCTTCGAATAGCGGCCGTAGAGGGCCAGGAGGGCAGTGTTCGCGATCGGGTAAGGAAGCGACCGGGCCGGAAGGAAGAAAACGGCGGCGGCGTTCCCGGCAGCGAAAAGAGCGATCGACGCCGCGATCGCAGCCGCGGGAGAGATCCGCCCCGACGGGATCGGCCGGCCGGGTGCGTTCCGGCGGTCGATCGCCGCGTCGAAATAATCATTGAGCGCGTTCCCCGCGCCCAGGATGGCCAGGACGACCGCCGCGCCGATCAGGATCGGGGCCCGGAGCGGAGAGCTTCCCGTCGCGACGAAAGACGCGGCGAGGACGGACGCGGCGGCGAGAGCGCCGTTCTTCCACCGGATGAGCTCGGCCATCGCCCGGAAAGGCCCGCTTATAGAAGACATCGGGTTCCCCTTGTGAGCGTTGGGCAATTCCGAAGAACTCGTCCGGCGGAGGGATTGCCCATTGCGAACATCAGGAAGGGGGTCCCGCGCCTTGCGCGGGGGGAACCCGCTCGGGTTCCCCTTGTGAGCTATGGGCAATCCCGGAGCCATCATCGCTTGTGGATCGCCAAGATGATGTCGCGGAGACGCGAGAGATCCCGCTCGACGATCGTCCCCGTCACGATCACGTCCGCGCCCGCGGCGACGAGCCGGCCGGCACGGGAGGGAGTCCGGATCCCCCCGCCGACAAGGAGGGGAATTCCGGTCCGGGCCTTGACCGCGGCGACCATTCCGGGCGGAACGGAGGCATCGGCGCCCGAGCCGGCCTCGAGATAGAGACAGCTCATCCCGAGGAGGCGTCCGGCCAGGGCATACGCGACGGCTTTATCGACGCCGTTCTTTCCGATCCTGTCGCGCGCCGCCCTCTTTTCGACGCTCGTCTTCCTTCGGCTCATGCTGACGACGATGTAACCCATCGAGATCGCCTGAAGGCCCGAGCGCGCGATCCCCGGCGCCGCTTTCGCCTGCTCGCGGATGAGGAAGCGCGGATGATCGGCGTTGAGGAGCGACATGAAGAATATGTAGTCCGCCGCGGGGGTCACATCCAGGGCGGAGCCGGGGAACAGAATCGTCGGCAGGCCGGCCCCGGACTTGACGGCCGCGACGGTCCGCTCGAGCCGGGCGGCCCCGAACCGCCCGGAACCGCCGACCATGATCGCGTCGGTTCCGGAGTCCCGGCAGGCCGCGGCGAGGCGCCCCGCCTCCTCGGGCGTCTGCCGGTCCGGATCGAGGAGGGTGAAGTGCAGCGCCCTTCCTTTCCGTTTCCTCAGGTCTTCGATCAGCATCGACCGCTCCTCACGGGCCCGTTCCGCGTCCGTCCGCGCCGGCTCCGAAGCGGGCCTCGATCTCCTCCCGGTAGCCGAGGTTATTATAAGAGCAAAACGGGATGATCCGGCCGTCGGGAACGGCGTAGTGGATGACGCACTTCCGGACGCGCGCCTCGTCGAACGTGCCGCCGTCCATGAAATGCATGGCCGAGACCATGATCATCTTATAATGAATGCTCCGGACCGCCTCGAACGCGCCCCCGCGCAGGATGGACCACAGGTTCGGCCAGAGCAGGGCGGCCCGGACGAACCGGAGGGACGCCGCCAGCCGGAGACGGGCCTCGAGACGGCGGCCGGCGGACGCCGCCTCCGCGATCCGGTCCAGCTCGGCGAGAAAGCGGGCGACGCGGATCTTCCGGGTGATCGGGACGATCCTCCCCTTCTCGATGAAAATATAACCGGCCCATCCGCAGTCGGGATGGGCGGTGAATTCCGGAAAAGGCTTCCGCCGAAGGGCGGCGACGGCGCGGCCGAGCGGGACGATGGCCGGCACGGGGAAGAGATCGGAGGCGCGGAGCTCTCCTTGAGTCTGGCGCTCGAGGCCGCGGGCGACATCGGCCAGCGTGATCCGCCCGCTCCGAAGACTCTCGGGCTCGGTCCGGCCGGCGAACGCGACCGGCTGGAAGTTGACCCTCCGGACGACGTCGAAATGGTCCGCGGCGAAGCGGAGGATGGCGCACATCTGCCCGTCGTTGACTCCCTTGACGAGGGTCGGGACGAGGACGACGCTGCGCAGCCCCGCGGCGCGGCAATGCTCCAAAACCCGCAATTTCACGGCCCGAAGGTCCCGGCCGCGCAGGAAGCGGTGGACGTCCTCGGTCAGGCCGTCGAATTGGAGATAAAGCGTTTGGAGGCCGGCCGCGACGAGCCTCCGGACGAGGGCCGGATCCTCTGCCATCCGGATGCCGTTGGTGTTGACCTGGACGTTGCGGAAGCCGAGCGTTCGCGCCTTGCGGATGAGCCCGGGGAGGTCCTCCCGCAGCGTCGGCTCCCCCCCCGAGAATTGCAGCCCGGGCGGCGGCACGGGACGGTTGGCTCTCAGGTTCTCGAGCATCCGTTCGATCCGCTCGAAGGACGGCTCGTAAAGAGGCCGCGTCGCCGCCGAAGCGAAGCAGACGGGGCAGCGGAGGTTGCAGCGGTTCGTCACGTCGACGATCGCGAGCAGGGTGGCCGAGCGGTGCCCGGGGCAGATCCCGCAGTCGCGCGGGCAGCCCGACGCCGCGGCCGTCCTCGGGTTCGCGAGCGGAGTCCCTTCGGCGCTCCAGGCCGACGAAGCATGGTACAAGGCCGCGTCCGAGGAGATGATCTCGCGGAAGGGGCCGTGAGCCGGGCAGGCTTTGTCCAGCCAGATCCGGCCGTCCTCTTCGACGACGGACGCGGTCAGGCTTTCCCGGCAGGAGGGGCAGATCGATCGCGTCCGGCGGAGGATCGGCATGCCGGCACTCTAGCATAATCCGGCCGCGCCGGGAACGTCGGGGAGGCGATTCAGGGCATCGGACGGCCCGCGACGCCCGCGGCAGGATTGCCCATAAGCGAGCTCAATAAAATGGGGCGCGAGGGGGGCTCCCCAGCGCAGCGAAGCGGGCATGGTTCCTCGACCGAAGGGAGAGGAGAGCGGAGCGAGCACGAGGAGCGAATTTCCGCGCTGGGGAAATTCGCGTCCCGATCAGGGAGTCCCCCGGGAGCCCCGTTCATGTGAGCTTATGGGCAATTCTGAAAAACTCTCCCAGCGTAGGAATCGCATATAAGCGAACATTGGGAGGGGGACCCAGCTTCTGGGGGAACCGCAGAGGTTCCCGTGAGCTTATAGGCGATTCCGGAGCTCCTTGATTTCAGGCCGCGATTCCTTTAATATGGCCCTTCACATGGCGATAAAAGGCTTCTTATTCCTGGCCCTCGGCTGGCTCGTCCCCGGCCTGGGTCACGCCGTCCAGAAGAAATACGGCCGGGCCGCGATCTTCTTCGTCTCCATCCTGGCCATGACCGGGCTCGGGCTGTGGATGGGCGGCAAGATCTACCCCTACCAGACCGAGAATCCCCTGACCATCCTGGCCTTTTTCGCCGATATCGGGAACGGGCTCGTCTATATCCTGTCCCGCTTTCTGCCCATCGGCCTGGGCACCCTCAAGGACGTGACCTTCGAGTACGGGACGGCCTATATCGCCGGGGCCGGGCTTCTCAACTTCCTCATCGCCCTGGACGCGCTCGACATCGCCGCGGGGAAGAAGTCATGATCCTCCGCAGCCACTTCGTCTCGATGATCCTCTACGCCGCCTTCGTCGCCCTCGTCCTGTCCCTCCTCCGCCGGAACGAGAAGAAAGCCCGGCTCCGCTACGGGCTCCTCATGTTCGTCCTCATGGCCGGAGGCGCCATCGCCTTCGGCTGGCTGATGTACCTCTTCGCCCGCTGACGGCGCGTCTCTCTCCTCCTTTCCCCTGCCGCCCTCCGGTCTCATGAGACGGGACACTTGGACTCGGGAAGCAGAAAGGATTATGCAACATATGGACTGCTCCCCGTAGTATAATCGTCCCCGATGATCGAGCTCTTCCACGTCTGGAAGCAGTACCAAAAGCCCCTCTGGGCCCTGTCCGATGTCTCCCTGTCGGTGAAAAAGGGCGAGTTCTGCTTCATCACCGGGCCGAGCGGCTCGGGCAAATCGACCCTCCTCAAGGTCATGTACCGGGAGGTCGTCCCGACCGAGGGCCAGATCATCATCGCCGGGAAGAACGTCCTCAAGCTGCCCAATCACCGGATCTACGCGATCCGCCGCCAGATGGGGATCGTCTTCCAGGATTTCCGACTCCTTTTCCACAAGCGGGTCTTCGACAATGTCGCGATCGCCCTCCAGGTCCTCGGGACACCCGTCCGGGACATGAAGCGCAAGGTCTTCATCGCCCTGCGGATGGTCAGCCTCCAGAACAAGATCTGGGACGAGGCGGCCTCGCTGTCCTACGGCGAGCAGCAGCGCGTCGCCATCGCCCGGGCCATCGTCAACAACCCGCGCATCCTCCTGGCCGACGAGCCGACGGGGAACCTCGATCCCGACCTGGCCCATGAGATCTTCGGCCTCTTCCGGGAGATCAACAAGCAGGGCACGACCGTCGTCCTGTGCACGCACGACAAGGAGCTCCTCCGGCGCTTCGGCGGCCGGGTGCTGGCCCTCCACGAAGGCAAGCTCCTCGGGAGGGAGACGCGTTGATCCTGCGCAAGCCCCGTTATTTCGTCCGGGAAGCCGCCCGCAACCTCTGGCATTTCAAGGCCCGCCATGCCATCTCGCTGACCATCATCTGCCTGTCGTTCGTCATCCTGGGCGTCTTCCTCTGCCTGTCGAACAACCTCCGGGAGAAGAGCCGGGCCATGGCCCAGAACCTGGCCGTCGTCTTCTATCTCGGCGAGAGCGTCCCGGCGGCCGAGCGCAGGCCGGTCGAGGAGGAGATCCGGCGCTCGCCGCTCGTCGGAAGCGCCCGCCTCGTCGAGCCCGACGAAGCCTCGGCTCGCTTCCTCGGGGATTTCCCCGACCTCAAGGACATCGTCCTCAACCTGGGCTTGAATCCCTTCCCCGCCTCGATCGAGGTTTCCTTCAAGGACCCGGCGACCCCGGCGGAAGCCATCCTCGCTTTCATCGAGGGGATCAAGCGGAACCCGGCCGTGGCCGACGTTCAATTCAACCGGGATTGGGCGGACAAGATCGCCTCGCTCGGCCGGGTGGCCGCGGCCGTCGGGCTCTTCTTCGGCGGGATCCTCGTCCTGGCCGCCTTCTTCATCATCTCGAACGTCATCAAGCTCATCGTCATCGCCCGGGGCTCCGAGATCGAGATCCTCCGCCTCGTCGGCGCGACCAACACCTTCGTCCGCGTCCCCTTCCTCCTCGAGGGGACGATCCTCGGCGCGGCCGGGGGCCTCCTCTCGATCGGGCTCGTCTTCATCCTCGTCCGGCTCTTCCCGGCCGCCGCCGGGCAGACGCTCGGCGCCCTCCAGGAGCTCATCGGATTCCGGTTCCTCTCCCTCGGACAGTCCCTGGCCCTCGTCGGCGGAGGGGGGCTCGTCGGCTTCCTCGGCAGCCTGAGCTCGATCGCCCGCTTCCTGCGAACCTAACCCGGGCCTCGGGGCGTCGGCACCGGGGCGGCCGGCCGGCTAATATAAAAAAACGGCCGCCGGGCCTCGCCGGCCGGCGGCCGAAAGAGATCTCATCCGGAGCGATAAGATCCGGTTTCTATTTCGCGATCGAGCCGTCCTTGGCCTCTTCCGTCCCTTCCAACCTCTCCATGATGCTGTGTTTCCGCCCATAGAAAATATAGATCATCAGGCCTAGGAACAGCCAGCCGAAGAGGCGCATCCAGTTTGCCGGAGGCAGCGAGAACATGAGCACGAGACAGAGCAGGACCCCCAAAACGGGGATCACCGGGAATAATGGCACGCGAAACGGCCTTTCGGCCTCCGGATGCGTTTTACGCATGATCAAAACGGCGCTGCAGACGATGACGAAAGCGAGCAATGTCCCGATGTTGACCAGCTCGGCCAGGAGTTCGAGCGGCAGCACCGCAGACAGCGTCGCGACGAAAAATCCCACCAGGATCGTCGATTTCCACGGCGTCCGGAATCTCTCATGAACGGCGCCGAAGAACTTCGGAGGAAGCAGGCCGTCGCGGGCGACGGCCAGCAAAACGCGGGGCAGGCTCAGCATCAGGACCACGAGCACGGAGGTGATCCCGGCTAAAGCCCCGAGCGAGACCAGAAACTGGGCCCAGCCGAGGCCGACCTGTTGAAAGGCCTTCGAGACGGGCGCGTTGATGTCGATCTTGTCATAGGGGACCATGCCCGTCAGGACCGCGGTGACCAGCATGTACAGGACCGTGCAGATGAGGAGTGAGCTGATGATGGCGATCGGAACGTCCTTGTGCGGCCGCTTGGCCTCTTCGGCGTGCGTCGAGATCGAATCGAATCCGATGTAGGCGAAGAAGCTGATCGCCGCGCCCGCCAGCATTCCCACCGGAGCCCCGCCCATGGATCTCCCGAAGACGGCCTTTCCGAAGAAGCTCATCCCCGACCATCCGTACGGGGCGAAAGGCGCCCAGTTCTTGGGATCGACATAGAAGGCCCCGACCACGATGACGAAGACCACGATGATCAGCTTGAGGATGACCATCGCGGCGTTGAAGGTCGCGGTTTGGCGGATCCCCCGGACGAGCACCACCGTGGCCAGGGCCGTGATGACGATCGCCGGCAGATCGATCCAGCTTCCGCTGGCGCTGATCTTGCCGGTGGCCGAGTCCAGCCGGAACGGCGCCCAGGCGATGACCTTGGGAAGATAGAGCTTGAAGGTGCTTATGAAATCCTGAAAATAATGCGACCAGCCGTGGGCGACGGTAGCCGCGGCGACGGCGTATTCCAGGACCAGATCCCAGCCGATGATCCAAGCGAACAGCTCGCCCAGCGTGGCGTAGGCGTAGGTGTAGGCGGATCCGGCCACGGGGACCATGGAGGCGAACTCGGCGTAGCAGAACGCGGCGAAGAGACAGGTAACGCCGGCGACGATGAAGGACACCATCAGCGCCGGGCCGGCTTTGTCGTGGGCCGCGACGCCGGTCAGGACGAAGATCCCGGTGCCGATGATGGCGCCGACGCCGAGGCTCGTGAGCGTCACGGGGCCCAGGATCCGGCGGAGCCTGTTCTCGCCATGGAGCTCTTCGAGGAGCACGTGGAGGGGCTTTCTTCGGAAGAGCTTGCTGGCCATTTCTGCCTCTTTCTCTAAGGTTTCAGCCTCGAAGCGTCAGCGGAGGGGCGGACAAGTACGGGATGATATAAGAGACACGCGAACCAAGTCAATGGAACCCCAAGTTGAATCTCCTCGGTCGCTCTGGTAGAGTTATTTTTCATTCCTTCTCCGGAGGTATCGCATGCCGAAAAAGCCCGCCGCGGTCGCCGCGGCCATCCTGATCCTCGCCGTCCTCGGGAACGCCCAGTTCCGCAAGGAGGACGTCAAGGTCCACTCTCTCGACAACGGCCTCAAGATCCCGCTCCTCGAAGACCACAATATCCCCAGCGTCGCCCTGTACACGTTCTTCCGCGTCGGCTCGAGGAACGAGCGGCCGGGGCTGACCGGCGTGTCCCATTTCATCGAGCACATGATGTTCAACGGTTCGCCCAAGGTCGGGCCGGGCGAGTTCGACCGGCGGATGGAGTTCGCCGGAGGCTCGAACAACGCCTTCACGAGCGACGACATGACCGGCTACACGGACTGGTTCCCGGCCGCGGCCCTCGAAACCATGATCGAGATGGAGGCCGACCGGATGCAGGGCCTTCTCCTCGATCCCGAGGTCCTTGAATCCGAGCGGGGCGTCATCGCCTCCGAGCGGCGGATGGGCGTCGAGAACAACAACGACGCCATCCTGTCCGAGAACGTCCGGGCGACGGCGATCATGGCCCATCCCTACCATTGGGACGTCATCGGCTGGATGAGCGACATCCTGAGCTGGAAAAGGGATGAGATCCTAGCCTACTACAAGACCTACTACGCGCCCAACAACGCCGTCCTCATCCTCGTCGGCGACTTCGACCCGGTCCAGGCCCTGGAGCTCATCAAGAAATACTACTCCCCCATCCCGGCCGGCCCTCCTCCGCCCGCCGTCTCCACAGTCGAACCGCCGCAGATGGGGCCCAAGCAGGTCATCATCCGGAAGGAAGCCCAGGCCCCCTCGTTCCTGATGGTCTTCCACGCCCCGAGCGGCGCTTCCCCGGACTTCCCGCCGCTGGCGATCCTCGACCTCATCCTGCTCAACGGCGAGAGCAGCCGCCTCTACAAGCGGCTCGTCCGCGACGAGCAGCTCGCCCTGAGCGTCTCCGGAGGGACCCAGGAAAGCATCGATCCTCTCCTCTTTTTCATCGAGGCCAAGCCGCGCCCCGGCGCAGACCTCGGCAAGCTCGAGGCCGTCATCCTCGAGGAGATCGAGAAGGTCAAGACCGGCGGCATCACCGAGCAGGAGTTCCAGAAGGCCCAGAACACGATCAAGAGCGGGTTCTACTACGGGATGCAGTCGATCAACGGCAAAGCCGGCCAGCTCGGCCAGTCCGAAATCCTCCACGGGAGCTACGAACATCTCTTCACCGAGATGGACACCTACGCGAAGGTGACCCTCGATCAAGTCAAAGCCGCGGCCGCCAAATACCTGACGGAGAACAACCGGACCATCGGCAAGCTCATCCCCGAGGGAGGTCAGAAATGAGCCGCCATCTCAGGATCCTCTTCATCGCATTCCTCTTCTGCGCCTTGGTCCTGCCAGCCGCCGGGGCGAGCAAGCTCCCCGCCGCGGAAAAGCTCACTCTCAAGAACGGCGTCACGGTCTATTATCTGAAGAACGCCGAGCTTCCGCTCGTCAGCTTCAGGATGTGGATCCCGGGCGCGGGCCTGGGCAACGAGCCCGCCGCCCTCGAAGGCGCGGCCAACCTGACCGCCGACCTGCTGATGAAAGGGACGGCGGTCCTGTCCGCCGAGGCCGTGGCCGAAGCCGTCGACTTCCTGGGCGCCCGGCTCGATATCTCCGCCGGCGACGAGTTCGCCGGCCTGACCGCCGAGAGCCTGACCGAGCACTTCCCGAAGCTCATGACCATCGCCGCGGATTGTCTGATGAATCCGGCGTTCAAGGGCGATGAGTTCGAGAAAGAGCGTAAAACGCGCCTCGACGGCCTCAAAGCGGTCAAGGACAATCCCGGCGCGGCGGTCCGCTCCTACTTCACCAAGGCGTATTTCGGCTCCCATCCGCTCGGCCATCTGGCCAACGGGACGGAAGCATCGCTCCAAGCCATGACCCTGGCCGACATCAAGTCGTACTACCAGAAGTTCTACCGTCCCGAAAAGAGCGTCTCCGCTCTCGTCGGCGGCATCGATAAGGCCGCCGCCCTCGACCTCCTCAACGCGACGATCGGCCAATGGAAGGCCCAGGGCGCGGCGGCCCCCACGGCTCCGATCCCGCCGCTCGCAGGGCCCAAGGGCAAAAAGCTCATCCTCATCGACAAGCCCGACGCGACGCAGGCGTACTGGATCCTGGGCGCGCCGGGATACAAGCTCGGCGATCCCATTACCCCCCAGGCCTCGGTGATGAACACGCTCTTCGGCGGACGCTTCACCTCCTGGCTCAACACCGAGCTCAGGATCAAGCGCGGGCTGACCTACGGCGTCGGCTCGAGCTTCCAGACCTGGCGCACGGGCGGCGTGTTCATGGCCAACTCTTACACCAAGAACGACAAGATCGGGGAGATGCTCGACATCGTCTTCGACCTGCTGAAGAAAGCGCGCGGCGGATTCGCCCCGGAGGAGATCGAAAGCGGCCGCAATTATCTCCTCGGCCAGTTCCCCCCGTCGCTCGAAACCAACGGGGCCAAGGCGAACGCTTATGTGCGGCTGGCTTTCTACGGGCTCGGCTTTGATTACTATGACAAATACCTGGCCGGCATCCAGGCCGTGACGGGCGATCTGGCCAAAGCCGCGGCGGCGAAGCTCCTTCCCGCGGACGATTTCGTCCTCGTCGTCGTCGGCAAGAGCTCCGAGATCAAGGCCCAGCTGGCCAAGTACGGGACGTGGATTGAACGGAAGATAACGGATCCAGGGTTCTAGCCCAAAGCGCGGAAGGCCGCGAAGCGGGCGAGAATCCATGATGGATGTTTACATATTAAGGACTTGACAGTCTTATAATAAGACGGTATAGTCCTTAATATGATCGGCAAGGGAAATATCGATCAGATTTTCGCCGCTCTCGACCGTCAGATCGGAGTAAACGGAGGAATGGCAATAACACTTGTAGTCTGCGGCGGGACGGCGTTAGCAGCCCTGGGACTGATCCCAAGAACCACTAAGGACGTCGATATCATAGGCCGCTGGAAAAATGGCAAAATTAATAAGATGGGCGCTTTTCCTACGTGGCTTTCGAGGGCCGCGGAGAAAGTAGGTAGAGACTTCCAACTTCCTCAAGGTTGGCTCAATCTCGGTCCAGAATCTCAGCTCGACACCGGCCTCCCCCGGGGATTGTCAGGAAGATTGAAGAAAAAGGTTTACGGAAGATGTCTAACGATTCTCTTCGTCGATCGGAAGGACCAGATCTTTTTCAAGCTTTATGCCACCCTTGATCGCGGCGGATACCATGAAACCGATCTTTTCCGCTTGCGCCCTACGGAATCCGAACTCCTCAGCGCCAGCCGATGGGTTCTCACACAAGACATTTCGGAGGGATTCAAAGAAATTCTCATTTCGTTCTTGAAAAACCATGGCTACAATAATATCGCCGAAAGAATTTAACCGAACGCTTTCCGAAAAGCTCTTGGACCTCGTCTGGGCCCACTGGAGCGTTCTCGGGATCGCCGCCCACGGCAAGGAGTCCGCCCTTTTAATCGATCTGGAAGCCTTGATCTTAGCGACGGAAGCCATGGGAATTGCAGATCGCCGGCTCATGGCTTCCTCGCGACAATGGCTGACGTCCTTCCGGGAATGGATTAATCTTTCTAGGCTCAAGAGGATGGGCCACGATTTCTTTCTTACTGACGCATTTATCAAACGCCCCCTGATCGAGGAAACGAAATGGAACAGCCTCCTGAATACTTTAGATCCAAAGCGATTGATGGATTCAAACGAAACCGCGATCATCGACAAACGCAGCGACTCGGTTGTCACTCCCCCACGATTAAAAAAACCTTCGCTCAGGCAACTCTATCTACGCGGGGTATTTGGGGTCAACGCCAGGGCTGAGATTTATCTATACTTGTCGCTGGAAGGTAAAGGTAATTCGACTCGGATCGCAAAAGAAATTCATTACGATCAAAGGATTATATACCGGATACTCGAGCGCTGGACCGAAGCGGGTTTGACGACTCGGGAATGCCGCCTCAAAGAGAATCTTTACTCCCTAGCGCCGAATTTTCTCGTCCAGCGTATGGAGGCCGCCACC